>Ga0126381_100009349_pt1 | contig 11002 bp, 7 predicted proteins | sample PanSoiMetPlot_28_FD_96465 | JGI IMG/M metagenome (GOLD analysis project Ga0126381, IMG submission 96465) | Tropical forest soil microbial communities from Panama - MetaG Plot_28 | ecosystem: Environmental > Terrestrial > Soil > Tropical forest > Bulk soil | place: Panama | collected 2016-02-17
CACCCCGTCGGCATGTTGGTGAGCGACGGGGGGCGTCCCGGGATGCCGGTCAGCGTGGTCGTGTCGTGCCGTACGCCCACCTCGGGCAGTGAAGCGATCAGCGCTCGCGTATAGGGGTGCAGCGGCTCGTTCACGATCGTGTCGGTGCTGGCCTTCTCCGCCAGCCGTCCGGCGTACATGATCGTGATGGTGTCGGCGATCTGCGCCAGGATCGACAGGTCGTGCGTGATCGTGATGGCGCTCTTGATGTACCCGCGGTCGCGGAACTCCAGCAGCATCTCGCCCACCGCGCGCTGCGTGGACACGTCGAGCGCCGAGGTCACCTCGTCGGCGATCAGCAGCGACGGGTTCAGCAGCGTGGACAAGATGATCGTCACCCGCTGCCGCATGCCGCCGGACAGCTCGAAGGAGTACTTGCTGAGCACGTCCTCCTTGAGGCCGATCAGCTCGATACGGCGCTGCATCTCCGCGAAGACTTCGTCGCGGTTGCGCACCCCGTGCGACTTGAGCAGGTCGCTGGTGAGCGTGCCGATCTTGCGGGTGGGCGTTAGCGCGCTCATCGCGTACTGCGGGACAAGCGAGACCTCGGTCATCCGGAGCGGGCGCATCGCCTTGAGGTCGGCGATCGGCAGTTCCTTGCCGTCAACGGTGACCTTGCCGCTGGTCTGCTTCATCCGCTGGTCGAGATAGATGAGCGCGTTGCCGAGGGTGGACTTGCCGCTCCCAGACTCCCCCGCTAGGCCCATGATCTCGCCGTCGGCGAGCGTGAAGCTGACGTTGTCGACAGCGGTCAGGTCGCCGCGCCGGCTCCGGTAGGCGACCGAGAGGTTCTCTACGCTGACGCTCATTGCTCCCTCAGCTTCGGGTTGAAGACCTCGTCCAGGCCAACGTTCGCGACGAGCAGCGCCGCGACCATTCCGGTCAGCACCACGCCAGGCGGGATGAACCACCACCACAGGTGGAAGAACAGCGCGGCGTTCTGGTTCGCGTTGTTCATCATCGTGCCGAGCGACATGACGTTGGTCGGGCCGATGCCGAGGAAGTCGTAGCTCGCCGCGAGCAGCATCGAGCTGCCGAACAGCAAGATGATGACGAGGAACAGGTATGACGCCATGTTCGGCGCGATTTCCTTGACAATGATCGACAGCGGGCGCTTGCCTGACAGCTTGGCGATGTCGACGAATTCGCGCGAGCGCAGCGAGAAGGTCTGCGCGCGCACCGCGCGTGCCACCCATGGCCACGTCGTCAGCCCGATGAACACGCCCTCGAAGAGGATGGAGCGGCTGGGCAGGTAGGCGCCGATGACGATAAGCAGGACCAGCGACGGGATCATGACCAAGATGTTGGTGAGCATCTGGATGATCTCGTCGAGGATGCCGCCACGCCAGCCGGCGATGAAACCGAGCGCCATGCCGACCACCGACGCGGACACCGCGCCAAGCGCGCCCACCAGGTAGCTCTCCCGCGTACCGTTCACCATCTGGGAGAAGACGTCGCGGCCGAGGTTGTCGGTGCCTAGCCAGTAGGTGCCGTTGGGGTGGGTCAGCCCGGGGCCGACCAGCGCGTTGGGGTTGTACTTGGCGATGATCGGGCCGATGAGCGCCGCGAGCACGAACACCAACTCAAGCCCGAGGCCGAAGATCAGCTTCTTGTTCCGCAGCCCGTAGTACACGAAGTCGCCGCGCTTGCGGCCGACCATGACGCCGCTCACCTGGCCGACGGAGACGCCGGCGACCGGGGCGACGAGCTGAGTGGCGGCGGCGACCGTTGAGCTCGCAACAGCGACAGATTCCGTCGTCTGCCCGGTGGTGAGGTCCAACGACGAGTCCAGCGCCTCCGCGGCCGGATCCGGGGATTCCGGCGTGTGCCGGGCTTCGCTGACAGCATCGCTCATGCTGTTGCCCCCTGCATGCTCAGGCGGGTGCGCGGATCGACGGCGACATACACCAGGTCGATGACGAAGTTCGCGATAAGGACGCCGATGACGATGAAGATGAAGATGCCCTGGAGCAGGAAGTAGTCGTTGTTGGTGACCGCGTTAAAGATCAGCTGTCCGAGACCTGGGTACTGGAACGCGATCTCCGTCACGATGTTGCCGCCGACGACCACGCCGAGCGCAAGCGCCAGGCCCGAGAGTTGCGGCAGCGACGCGTTGCGGTACGCGTACCTGCGCACCACGCGCTCCTTCGCGCCGAGCGCCCGCATGTACCGTGAGCTGTCGTTCTCGAGCTCGTAGATCACCAGGTTGCGCATCCCGATGGCCCAGCCGCCGAGACTCACGATGAACAGCGTGAGGAACGGCAGGAACCAGTGGTATAGCAGCGACGAGATGAATGTCCAGTCCCAGGCCGGCAGCAAACCCTGGGCGTACGGCTTGGAGGTCGGGAAGATGTGCCAGACCACGCCGAACAGGTATGGCACGATGAGCGCCAGCCACGCGTACGGCATCGCCTGGAAGATATAGCCGATCGGGAGCACGGAGTTGTCGAGCCACTTGCGCCGTGCCGCCGCCGCGCCCAGCCTGTTGCCGACGAAGTAGGACAGCACGATCGCCGGGATGAGGAGCGCGAGCGTGTACGGCAACGCCCCGAAGACGAGCGAGGTCACCTTCGCCGGCGGGGCCCAGACGCTCAGTCCCAGGTTTCCGGTGAACAGGCCCTTCCAGTAGTTCAGATACTGCTGCCACAGCGGCAGGTTCGTGCCGAACGTCTTGGCGAACGCGTCGTACTGCGCTGTGTAGGACGCCGACTGCAGGCTGAACTTGGAGAGCATGGCCTGAATCGGGTCACCAGGCATCAGCCTCGGAATGCCCCAGTCAAGGGTTACGCCGACGAAGAACGCCAGCACGTAGGTGATCATTTTCCTGGTGAGGTAGCGCCGCACGGCCAAGTCTCCCGGTGTATCTTCAACGGCCCCGCGACCCGCCTCCCGCCCCGCGGGAGGCGGGCCGGGCGGCGGGTCGCATTAGGGACCGTGCTAGTGACTAATCCGATTGAAGAACCGCGAGCGTCAGCTCGAGGCCGGAGGCGTCGGCTTGAGTGCGGCTAGCGCGTAGACCGTGGTCATCGCGCCGATATAGCCGCCCCACATGACCGGCATGTTCTGGTTGGACGTGCCGCTTTGCGGATAGTCCTGCCAGTACTTGGTGCTGCCCTGGAACCAGGCGCCGTTGTACCACACCGGGATCTGCGGCAGCTGCTGGAGGAAGTCCTTCTCCAGCGAGCTGTAAATGGACTTCAGCTTGGCCGTGTCGGTCAGCGGGGTAGTGCCTGCCTGCTGGACCAGCGACCAGTCCGCCGGCGAGCTGAACCGCTCCCAGTTCAGCTGAGCGGTCTGGTGGGGCTGGATCGGCAGCTGGTACACGCGCTGGAAGTAGCTCCACGGCGTGGAGTCGAGACCGGCGTTGTTGTCGAGCGCCAGGTCGTAGGTGCCGTTCGTCAGGTTGGCCGTGCGGGCCGGATACTGCGGGTAGATCAGCTGGATGTTGATCCCGATCGCGCTCAGCTCCTGCTGAATGACCTGGATGCCCTGCATCCAGTCCGTCCAGCCGTCTGGCACCTGAAGGGTGATGGCCTGGCCGTGGTACCCGGACTGGGCCAGGAACTGCTTGGCCTTGGCCGGGTTGTACGAGAATCCGAACTGGCTGACCACGCTGTTGTCCACATATCCTGCGGCGTTCAGGGTGGGCAGCAGGCCGGTCGGGGTGGCCGGGCTGGCGATGCCGCCGTACACCGTCTGCGCGATCGCGGCCGGGTTGAGGCCGTACGCGAGCGCCTTGCGGAAGTTGACGTTGTTCATCGGCGCCTTGCTGGTGTTCGGCTCAAGCCACACCGTGTTCGCCGACAGCATGTACGGCTTGGCCGGGTAATAGGTCTTGAAGCCGTAGCCGGCGTTTCCGTTGAGCGCGGTGATGAGGTTGTTGATGCCGGGCAGGAAGTTGTTGCTCCAGTCCACGTCACCAGCCGTCAGAGCGCCGAGCTCCTGGTTGTTGGAGCCGTTCACGACGTCGACCAGGTACTTGAACTTGAAGTTCAGGCCGAGCGCGCTGGCGGCCCACCAGTCAGACCTGGTCTGGTAGGCGACCTCCTGCGAGTTGGCGGAGGCCAGCGTCATCGGGCCAGTGCCGACCGGGTTGTTGTTCGCGCCCGTGATCTGCTGGGACGCGGACAGCTTCGACCAGACGTGCTGCGGCAGGATCGGCGCGCGCCACAGGAAGCCCTGCCACTCGGTGTAACCCGGGGTGCCCTTGAACTTCACGGTGACGGTGTTGCCGCTCGCCGTGGCGCTCGCGACCGTCGCCACGTTGGCCGCAAACGGGTCGCCGGAGTTGGTCCTGGCCAGGTTGATCGAGTAGGCGACGTCATCGCCGGTGAACGGCGTGCCGTCGCTCCACTTGATGCCCGAGCGAACGGTCACCGTATAGGTGCTGCCACTCCAGGTACCGTCGGCTGATGCCAGCCAGGGGTCGTACGTGCCCTTGATCGGGTCGTAGAGGAACAGCGGCTCGTAGATCAGGCCCTGGGTACCCGTCGCGAAGTTGCCAAGGTTCAGCGGGTTCCAGTTCGTGGGCGGCGCGTATGCCGTGCCACTTGTGTAGAGTGTCTCGTTCCGCGGGAAGCTGGTAATCGAACCCCCGGACGACGCAGACGGCGACGCCGACGCCGACGTCGACCCGGACGTCGAGCTGCTGCTTGACGACGAGCTGCCGCTGCTGCACGCGCTCGCCGCGGCCACCGTCAGCACGGCGATCGCGGCGGTGCCATACCTGGCCGCCCGCCATCGCCGGCTCGTCGCGCTTGTTGTAGGTCTCACCTGCTCTTACCTCCTCACTAGCAAGTCCTCTGGTAACCCCGGATCGGGCACCGTCGGGTGCGGACAAGCAGGCGCGCCGGGGCGGCACGCCTTCCGCTCCCACAACGACCCCGCCTTGGGGCGTTTGTCCGTTCTAGGCTCGGCTCGCCGTGGCGGGCCAGTTACACGGCCGCCCCGGTGTCGCCGTTGAACAGGTGGGCTATACCGGTTAAGTGTTAACCCAAAGCAGCGTCTAAGTAAAGTGCCGTCTCTGTATCTGTCACATCGCGATCAGGTATCGGCCCCGTTAACGACTCTCGGGATCCTGACGCTCCGGCCCGAGTCTACGGGTGTTTTCCACCAGAGTGTCCGACAATGTACTGTCCGTAAGCGTAACTTTCGTCACACCCGGCTCATCCGTATCGGAGCACAAGCCCCCGGTCAGGCCGAGAGCCTGGAGCGGCGGGTGCGTGCGATTTGCGGCACGCCGGCTACGCCGGAGCTGTCCCTGACCTCGAGGACGGGCGGCGGCTCCTGGTAGTTCGCCGGCATGCGTCCGGCCGCCATTTCCTGCAGCATCCGGGCGGCCTGGCTGCCCGCGGCCGCGATGTCCCGGCGCAGCGCGGTCAACGCGGGGTGGATCAGCTCGCAGAGCGCGGAGTCGTCCCAGGACACGATCGATACCCCGGACGGCACGCTGATCCCCATTTTCTGCGCCGCGCCCAGGCCGGCGGCCGCCATCACGTCGTTGTCGTACACGATCGCGGTTGGCGGCTCGGCGGACCCGAGCAGGCCGACTGTCGCCTGTGCGCCGTGCTCGGCCGTGTAGTCGGCCGCCACCGACACCGCGCCAAGCCCGCGTTCGGCCGCGACCCGAGCGAAAGCATCCTCGCGCAGCTTGGAGTGCCAGTAACGCGGGAAGCCGCCGACGCGCGCGATCCTGCGGTGGCCGAGCCCGGCCAGATGGCTGACAACCATCTCGACGGCGGAACGGTCGTCCTGCCAGACCGCGGGCAGCGATCCGGCTCCGAGCGGCGACCCGATCACCACCGCGGGCATGTGCAGCCCTTCGAGCACCCCGATCCGCCGGTCGTTGACCTGCAGGTCCACCAGGAACACACCGTCTACCCGGCGCTGTTGCCACCACTGGCGGTACATTTCGATTTCGGCGTCCTGGTCCTCGGCCATCGTGAACAGGAGCGTGACATGCTGCTCCGCGAGTTCGGCCTGGATGCCGGAGACTAGCTGCATGAAGTACGGCTCAATGCCGAGCGTACGGGCCGGCCGGTCGATGATCAGGCCGAACGCCTCGGCCTTCCCGGCGGTCAGCGCGCGGGCCGCGCTGTTCGGCTGGAACCCGATCTCCTGCGCGATCGCCAGGATGCGCTCTCTGGTCGCCGCTGACACACCGGGCTGGCCGTTGAGGGCGAACGACACAGCCGCCTTGGTCACGCCAGCACGCTGTGCGATGTCGGCAATGGTCGGACGTCTCATCCGGTTCCCCTCCACGCCCAGGCGGCTCCCGGTAAAGCATACGGCACATGTCCGGGACGCGTCCCGGACGCGTCCCGGACGTATGCCAGGACGCGTCCGAGGACGCGTCCCCGGACGCGTCCCACAATAGACCACTCGGCGCTAAACCGGTATAGTTCTTCGATCGCGGCAGCCAGCAAGGTTGCCTTGCGGGCAAGAGGAGGGTCGCGTTCTCGTGCAAAGGAAGACCGCGAAAATCGTCGCAGGCGGCGAGCCGGTCCGCTGGCTCGGAGCGAACTTCTGGTCACGGACCGGCGGCCCGCTCATGTGGCGCAGCTACGACCCGAAGATCGTCAAGGAAGAGCTGTCGGTGCTTGCCAGGCACGGCCTGACGATGACGAGGTCGTTCTTCTACTGGCCCGACTTCATGCCCGGGCCATACTCGATCGACGAGACGATGACCGCCCGGTTCGCCGACTTCCTCGACCGGCACGCCGAGCGGGGCATGACCACCATCCCGACCTTCATCGTCGGCCACATGTCCGGCGAGAACTGGGATCCTGCCTGGCGCGCGGGCCGCGACCTGTACGCGGACGTGTGGATGGTCGCCCGCCAGGCCTGGTTCGCCGGCGAGATGGTGCGGCGCTTCGCCGCCCACCCGGCCGTGGCCGGCTGGCTGGTCTCCAACGAGATGCCACTGTACGGCGGCGGCACCAGCTCGCATGAGATCGTGGCCAGCTGGGCGCAGATCATCAAGGACGCTGTCCGCGCGGCGGGCGGCCACCAGCCGTTCTCGCTCGGCGACGGCGCGTGGGGAATCGAGGTCACCGGGAACGACAACGGGTTCCGGCTCACGCAAGTCGCGGAACTGACCGACTTTCTCGGCCCGCATGTCTACCCGGTTGGCGACGACCCCGTCCGGCAGCGGTACGTGGCCGCCCTGCAGTGCGAGCTCGCCGGCACGTTCGGCAAGCCGGTGATCATGGAGGAGTTCGGCGTCAGCTCGGACTTCGCCTCCGACGAGCACGCCTCCAGGTACTACCGGCACCTGCTGTACAACACGCTGCTCGCCGGCGCTACCGGGTGGATCGCGTGGAACAACACTGACTTCGCTCTGACCGGGCAGGACCCGTACCGGCACCACGCGTTCGAGCTGAACTTCGGGCTCACCGACTCGCGGGGCACGCCGAAGGGGACGCTGAGAGAGATGCGCCTGTTCGCCGCCACGATCAAGGCCATCGACGCGGCGCGCTGCGACCCGGCCGACACCGACACCGCCCTCATCGTCTCGAGCTACCTGGACACCCAGTACCCGTTCACCTCGCCGAAGTCGCACGTCGCGGTGTCGAAGGCGCTGCACCAGGGCTACGTCTCCGCCCGGCTCGCCGACCTGCCGCCGAAGCTAACCAGGGAGAGCACGGGGATCGAACCAGGCGCGAGGCTGTACCTCGCCCCGTCGGTCAAGCAGATCCTCGCGCCCACCGCCGGCACCCTTGAGGCACTCGCCGAACAGGGGGCGTGCGTCTACGTCTCCTACTCGGCCGGCGATGACGCCTGGCACCGCGGCCCGTCCTACGGGCGGATGAACGAACTGTTCGGCGTGCGGCACTCACTCGACGTCGGCCTCGCCAACCCCATCGAAGAGGACACCGTCGAGCTCACGTTCACGCGCGACTTCGGCGGCCTGACCCGGGGCACCGTCCTCGCGTTCCGGGCCGGCGGCAGCGAGCACAGCCGTGCCTACCTGCCGGTGGTCCCCGTCACCGCCGAGGTCATCGCCACCGACGGCCACGCCAGGCCCGCGCTGCTGCGCCGCCAGGTCGGCCGCGGCTCGCTGATCTTGTGCACCTATCCGCTCGAGTACATGGCGGCCGTAACCCCCCGGGTCAATCCCGACGCCACAGTCACGCTGTACAACGCGCTCGCCACGCACGCCGGGGTTCGCCGCCCCGTTTCCGTCGACGACCCGCGGGTCGCCTGCGACGTACTGGTCCGCGACGACGGGGCGCGGTTCGCCGTTCTCGTCAGCCACTGCGACGAGCAGCTGACCGTCAAGCCAGTCCTGACAGGAAACGCCGGGCTGGCCGCTCTTGGCACCGGCGAGATGGTAGACACAGTCACCATGGGACCGTTCGGGATAACTGCCTTTTCCATCACGGATCAGTGAGTCATGCCCTGGTATGACATGCCGCTCGAGCGGCTTCGGGAATACCGCACGGACACCGCCGAACCAGAAGGGCTCGACGACTGGTGGGCACAGCGCCTGCGGCAGGCGCGTGCGCAGGCGCAGCCGGCCGCGTTCACGCTGCATGAGCCGGACGTGTACGACCCGTTCCTGGTATACGACGTGGAGTTCTCCGGGGCCGGCGGGGATCCGATCCGGGCTTGGTACGTCAAGCCGGCGGAGCGAGCGGGCCGGCCCAGCAAGGTCGTGGTCAAGTTCATCGGCTACGGCGGCGGCCGGGGCGCGCCGACCGAGCACCTGCTGCTGCCCGCGCTCGGGTACGCGGTGCTCATCATGGACAGCCGAGGGCAGGGCGGGCGGTGGGCGTCAGGCGCCACCGGCGACGGCGCCGTGGGACCGGAGAACTCGCAGGTGATGAGCCGGGGGATCACGACGCCCGAGGATTACTACTACACCCGGATGTTCACCGACGCGGCGCTCGCGGTGGACGCCGCGCTCGAGCTGTCCGAAGGTGCACCAGTGGCGGTCAGCGGGGCCAGCCAGGGCGGCGGTCTAGCCCTCGCAGCCGCCGCGCTGCACCGCGACAACGTCGGGGTGTGCCACGCCGACGTGCCGTTCCTGTGTGACATCCAGCGTGCGATTACGCTGGCGCCGCACGCGCCGTACACCGAGATCCCCGAGTTCCTGGCGGAGAACATCGCCCTGATCGACACGGCGCTGAACACGCTGCGCTACATCGACTGCGCGCTGCTCGCGCGCCGGATCACCGCGAACTGCCTGCTGTCCGTTGGCCTGATGGATCTCATCTGCCCGCCGTCCACGGTGTTCGCGGCGTTTAACGAGATCGCCACGGACAAGGACATCGCGGTCTACCCGTACAGCGGGCACAGCGTGCCCCGTGCGCACGCCGAACGGCAACTGCGTCACCTGAGGCAGAACTTCCCCGCGAGCTAAGGCTCCGCCAGCTAAGCCCTGCTGGTTAGTCCCTGATGACCACCTTGTTGGTCAGCGTGCCGATCGACTCGATCGTCACGGCCACCTCGTCGCCGTCGGTGAGCGGGCCGACTCCCTCGGGGGTGCCAGTCAGCAGCACGTCACCGGGCAGCAGCGTCATCACCGAGCTGACGTACTCGATCAGCGAGGGGACATCCCACAGCAGCTCGGACGTCCTGGCGTGCTGCCGCACGTCCCCGTTCACCCTCGTGGTGATCCCAAGGTCGGACGGGTCCGTGCCGGTCTCCATCCACGGCCCGAGCGGGCAGAACGTGTCGAATCCCTTCGCCCGCGTCCACTGGCCGTCCTTTTGCTGCAGATCCCGGGCGGTCACGTCGTTCGCGCAGGTGTAGCCGAAGATGACGTCTTCGGCCCGCTCCTTCGGCACGTCCCGGCAGAGGCGGCCGATGATCACGGCCAGCTCTCCCTCGAAGTCCACCCGGTCGGTGAGCTTGACCGGATAGGCGATCCTGTCGCCGGGCCCGGTCACCGACGTGGACGGCTTGAGGAACAGCACAGGCTCGGCGGGCGGTTCGCCACCCATCTCGCGCACGTGCTCGGCGTAGTTCTTTCCGACGGCAAGCACCTTGCTCGGCAGGACCGGGGCGAGCAGCCGGACCTCCGCTAGCGGGTAACGCTGGCCAGTGAACCGCACGCCCGACGGGTCTATACCGAACGGATGGCCGTAAAGCTCCGAGATCGTCTGCCCTGCCTCATCCTCAACGACGCCGTAGGCGACGCCATCGCCCTTGGCGAACCTCGCGATACGCACGACTCTCCTTCGCTCACATGTCCACCCGAGCCTACTTACGCCCGGGCCGCCCTGAGCGCCGCCCGCTGCTTCAGGTGCCCTGCTGTCGCCGGCCTACTGCTGGTAGCCCTCCACCTCTACCGCCGGGCGCACGGTCGCGCCGTCCGGGTCCTCCCCGAACTCGCGCCGCGCCCGCCGCTGGCGCAGCAAGTCCCAGCACTGATCCAGCGCCTCTTCTGCGGAACGAAGACGCTCCCGCTCCTGTTCCGAGCTGAGCTGGCCGGCCGCGAGCTGGCTGCGCAGTTCATGCTCTTCCTGCATCAGACCGGTGATCCGGGCCAGTATCTCCTTGTCGTCCATGGACATACCGTAAGCCGTCTCCGTCCCGCCGCCCAGCACCGGGGCGGCGACCGCGATCCACAAAGCGAGCACCACCGGGATACCGAATGCCAGGTGCAGTCCCACCCGGCTGGCGGCCGCGCCGATCATCGCGGGACCCGCCGCCATGCCCGCATAGCCGAGGCCGACGACCCTGGCCAGACCAGACCCTGGGTGGGCCGGGTCGGCCCGGCCGCCCGCCGCGAACACCTGCGGGACAACAGCGGAAAGCCCCGCGCCGAACACGGCGAACCCGGCCACGGCAACAGAGGCGTTGCGGGTCGCGAGCGCGCCGGCCAGTCCCGCGGCGGCCAGCAGGCCGCAGGCGCGGATCACGCTGACCACCGTGAACCGATGGATCAGCCGGTCACCGACCAGCCGTCCCGCCGTCATCGTGACCGAGAAGGCGGCGAAGCCGAGCGCGGCGAACC
>Ga0126381_100009350_pt1 | contig 11002 bp, 7 predicted proteins | sample PanSoiMetPlot_28_FD_96465 | JGI IMG/M metagenome (GOLD analysis project Ga0126381, IMG submission 96465) | Tropical forest soil microbial communities from Panama - MetaG Plot_28 | ecosystem: Environmental > Terrestrial > Soil > Tropical forest > Bulk soil | place: Panama | collected 2016-02-17
CGAAGTCATTTTTGGCGGCGTAGGCGCAGGGATGTACGGCATTCTGATCTACATCGTTCTCGCCGTCTTCATTGCTGGCCTTATGGTCGGGCGGACACCGGAATATCTGGGCAAGAAGATCGAAGCTTACGACGTGAAGATGGCAATGCTGGTCTCGCTGGTCTTTCCGCTGATCATCCTGTCACTTACCGGAATTTCGCTGATTAAAGGATTCGGCACGGCAGCGATTACGAATCCTGGCCCGCACGGGTTGAGCCAGGTTCTGTATGCATTCACTTCGTCGGCGGGCAACAATGGCTCGGCCTTCGGAGGCCTCAGTCCGATCAACACGTCCTGGTATGACACCGCGACCGGCCTCACCATGCTCATCGGCCGCTTCTTCATGATTATTCCGATGCTGGCCATTGCCGGGAATCTCGCACAGAAAAAGTATGTGCCACCTTCCGTGGGGACATTCCCGGTGACGACACCGTTGTTCTCATTTCTGCTCATCAGCGTGATCTTGATTCTTGGAGCGCTGACATTCTTCCCGGCTCTGAGTCTCGGGCCAATTCTTGAGCACCTGCTTTTGCACGTTGGAAAGACTTTCTAGGACTCAACATGGCTAGCCATCACAAATCAATCTGGGATATCAAACTAGTTCGCAGTGCGTCGTGGAGTTCGATTCTGAAGCTGAATCCGCGCAACATGATGGGCAATCCCGTCATGTTCGTCGTGGAGATCGGCAGCGTGATCACGACCGTGTTGCTGGTTCTGCATCCGCACGAAGCACTCCGCTTCAACCTTCAGATCACGCTCTGGCTCTGGTTCACAGTCTTGTTCGCCAATTTCGCCGAGGCGATGGCCGAAGGACGTGGTAAGGCTCAAGCGGAAACGCTCCGTAAAGCGCGCTCGGAAACGATGGCTAACCGGCTGCTTTCGGGTGGCAAGACCGAGCAGGTGGCGAGCGCCAAGCTTCGCGCCGGAGATCTTGTTATTGTGTCCGCAGGCGAGTTGATCCCGGGCGACGGCGAGATTATCGAGGGCGTCGCGTCTGTAGATGAGTCTGCCATTACCGGCGAATCGGCCCCAGTCATTCGTGAAGCTGGCGGCGATCGCTCGTCGGTCACTGGAGGCACCAGGGTCCTCAGCGATCAGATCAAAGTGAAGATCACGTCGAACCCGGGCGAGACTTTCCTCGATCGCATGATCGCGTTGGTCGAAGGGGCTGCCCGTCAGAAGACGCCCAACGAGATCGCGTTGAACATTCTTCTCGCGGGGCTGACCATTATCTTTCTGCTGGCCGTTATTACGCTGCAGCCATTCGCGATCTATTCAGGATCGCCGCAGACTGTCTTCGTGCTCGTCTCGTTGCTCGTCTGCCTGATCCCAACCACAATCGGTGGACTGCTTTCAGCAATTGGAATCGCAGGCATGGATCGACTCGTGCAACATAATGTTCTTGCAATGTCCGGTCGTGCCGTCGAGGCAGCCGGCGACGTGAACACATTACTCCTGGACAAGACAGGAACGATCACCTTCGGTAATCGCCAAGCGACGGAATTCCTTCCGGCGCCGGGCGTCTCTGAATCTGACATGGCCGATGCTGCCCAACTATCATCCTTGGCCGACGAAACTCCCGAGGGGCGATCGATCGTTGTTCTCGCGAAGGAGAAGTACCGCCTGCGAGGCCGTGAATTCGCAACGCACGAAGCCGAGTTCATTCCATTCACTGCGCAAACAAGAATGTCGGGAGTCAATCTAGACGGTCGCGAAATCCGCAAGGGCGCGGCCGAGTCGATCTCACGTTATATCGAGTACAACGGCAATGGCGCCATGCCGGCAGAAGTCCGCGCCACCGTTGAGCGCATCGCTTCCTCCGGGGGAACTCCGCTGGTGGTTGCGCAGAACCGCAAGGCGATGGGCGTGATTCATCTCAAAGATGTCGTGAAAGGCGGCATTCGCGATCGCTTCGCGCAACTTCGTTCCATGGGCATCCGCACGGTGATGATCACCGGCGACAATCCATTGACCGCGGCGGCGATCGCTCGCGAGGCCGGCGTCGATGATTTCCTTGCTCAAGCCACGCCGGAAGACAAGCTGAAGCTCATTCGCACCGAGCAGGCCGGAGGCAAGCTCGTAGCGATGACTGGAGACGGCACGAATGACGCCCCGGCGCTCGCCCAGGCCGATGTCGGTGTCGCTATGAATACCGGCACGCAAGCGGCGAAAGAAGCTGGCAATATGGTCGATCTCGACTCGAACCCCACGAAACTCATCGAAGTCGTCGAAATCGGCAAGCAGTTGCTGATGACGCGCGGAGCCCTCACTACATTCTCAATTGCCAACGATGTCGCGAAATACTTCGCAATCATCCCGGCAATGTTTGCCGCCACATTTCCGGTGCTCAACGCGCTTAATATTATGCGCCTGAAGACGCCCGAGTCGGCTGTGCTCTCGGCCGTGATTTTCAATGCGCTGATCATCATCGCGCTGATTCCGCTTGCACTGCGCGGCGTGAAATACCGCGCGATGAACGCCGAAGCCTTGCTGCGGCGCAATCTCTTTTTCTATGGCGTTGGAGGAATTATCGTGCCGTTCGCCGGAATCAAGGCGATCGACATGATCATCACTGCCGTTGGATTGGCGTGAGGACTTCTATGAAGAAGAATTTGATCACAGCAGTTTTGATGACAATCGCGACTACGATCCTGCTCGGCGTAGTTTATCCCCTGGTGGTCACGGCGGTCGCACAAGTGCTCTTTAAGGACAAGGCGAATGGACAGATCATCCACCGTGACGGCGAAGCGATAGGTTCGCGGATCATCGCCCAGCCGTTTACCTCACAGAAGTATTTTCATCCGCGTCCCTCAGTTGCGGGGAATAGATACGACGCCGCCAACTCGGGTGGAACAAATTACGCTTCGACAAATCAGAAACTGATTGAGCGGGTGCGCGCCGACGCAGCATCGCTTCACCAAGAAAACCCGAACCTGCAGATCCCCGTCGACTTATTAACGACATCTGCCTCTGGTTTGGATCCCGAGATCTCTCCGGCAGCAGCCGAATTCCAGATACCTCGCGTGGCTCGGGACCGCGGACTGAGCGAAGCTGCAGTCCGGGACCTTGTCCGCAGGCATACGTATCAGCGTGATCTAGGATTGCTTGGCGAGCCGCGTGTGAATGTCTTGGAACTGAACCTCGACCTCGACTCGCAGAGCGCAACACACTAAGAACCTCACACCAATGTTTGTAAAGTTGCCGAAAGGTATGCAGAACGGCACAGGTACCGCTGCATCTTTCCGCTGGTGGTACGCGGGAGAGTCCACGGCTTTACGAGCACGATGTCGTCCAGTCGAAGGTCGTGCGTTTCTGTAATCGACGTCGAGATTCTGGTGGTGATCTCTTTGATTTCAGACGCATCGAGCCGCCCATCGACCTCTTGCGTCAGGATCAAATGCTCGACGCCATCCCTCTGCACCGAGAACGCAGCTCCGCTCGAAGGTTGAAGCGCCGGATGCGAACGTTGAGCGGTGAACTCCAGATCGTGCGGATAATAGTTCTGTCCGCGAATGATGATGAGATCTTTGATCCGCCCGGTGATGTAGAGCTGACCTTCGTGCAGGTATCCCAAATCGCCAGTGCGCAAGTAAGGTCCCTCGCCGGTTGCCAGATGCGCGCCGAACGTGTCTTCTGTCTCCTTCGGACGTCCCCAATATCCGGCTGCAACACTAGGACCTGAGACCCAGACCTCGCCCACGCGGTCGGGCGGAAGCGTCTCGAAGCTCGAAGGATCGACGATTCGAACATCCTGATTCCCGGCGGCGTGTCCGCTGCTGACAATCCAGGTCTCATCATCTTGATGAACAGGCGATGTGATCGCATCTTTTTCCATTGCGGCTCGCGACACACTCTGAACTTTCATCCCGGTGCCAAAGCGATCCATGCCTGTCGCCATTAGCGTCGATTCGGCCAGTCCATAACAGGGATGGAAACTCTTTGGATCGAATCCGCAGCGTCCAAATTTTTCGCTAAAATCCTCGAGCGTCTGCCGGCGGATCGGCTCTGCACCATTGAAGGCAACTGTCCAGCTGCTGAGATCGAGTTCGTCGACTTCTTCCTCGCTGATGCGCCGCACGCACAAATCGTAGGCAAAGTTGGGACCACCGCTGCACGTCGCGCGATAGCGACTGATCGCCTGGAGCCATCGCGCCGGGCGCTGCAGGAATGCCACCGGAGACATCAGCGTGACCGGGAATCCCGTGCAAAGAGGTTGCAGAATCCCTCCAATCAATCCCATGTCGTGGTAAGGCGGTAGCCAGAACACGGTCGAGCTTGACGGGTCTAGCGGGAAATTCCGCTCAATCGCCGACGTGTTGTGGACGAGATTGCCGTGCGTGAGCGTTACGCCCTTCGGAAAAGCGGTAGACCCTGAGGTGTACTGCAAAATGACTGGAGTCCTCGATGTGATTTCAATCGATGGGGCTTCAGCCGAGAGGTCGAGCGGAAGGTCGTCGGTCGGAACCGCCAACAGGTGTGCCAGAGGTCCTTCCTGCTGGTGGAAGATGCTCTTAGGAGAATCGAGCAGTCCTCGTGTGGTGAGCACAGCCTTCGGTTCAGAGTTGGAGACGATCGCTTCCAAGCGAGTCAGTGGACGGTTCGGCCGTGGCGCGTAAGAAGGAACTGCAATCACTCCGGCATACATGCAGCCAAAGAGCGCAACGATGTATTCCAGTCCTGGAGGATAAATGAGCAATGCCCGATCGCCAGGATTGCAATGTAGAAGCAAAGCCGCGGCAGTGGATCGAGCCCGCTTGTCCACGTCAGTGTAAGTCAGCGACTTTTCTTGATCCCCGTGGAGAAATGTGTAAATACGTTCAGTTCCTTGTCGTGCGGCTCGTTCCCGCAAGATTTCCACAAGGGTGTCAGCGATAAGGGTAGTGGTGGTAGACGAAGCAGAGGCCATTGGTGTCGATCTCACAGCTCCCCAAGCACAGTTGTAGTGAATTTTACAGAGGAATCACAAAGTCAAAAAGGAGAGATTCGGCCACAATCGAATGGTTGTGAATAATGAGCACCGATTGGAGAATAAAGTCTCCTTGACAGTATCGCCAAGATGTTGAAGAGTTTGATTGGGGGAGCTGTCAAAGCAGCATCTACTGGCAGCTTTTGGCGCATTCTGAAGAAAATCTGACTTTGTAAAAAGAGTTGCATGGAACAGCTGTGTAACCCAACAGGGAGGCCACTGCCCGCAGCATCCCGAGCCGCCGAAGAGGCTCTGGCTCTGCAGCGCAAAATCGCTTTTTGGGTGGTAGTGATTCCATTTGTCGCACTGGTGGTCGGCATCATTTTGTTATGCCGATCCGCCGTCGGTCGAATTGAATTACTGCTCCTGCTGGGAATGTATTGGGCCAGCCACATTGGGGCCGGGCTGGGATTCCACCGGTACTTTTCACACCGCTCGTTCCAGACCACGCAACCGGTCAAGGCGCTGCTGGCTATTCTCGGATCAATGGCCGCACAGGGGCCGGTTATGCAGTGGGCCGCAACTCACCGCCGTCACCATCAATTCAGTGATCGGGACGGCGATCCTCACTCACCCTTTGTCCATGAACCCGGATTGTGGAATACCGTTTGTGCGCTCTGGCATGCGCACGTGGGTTGGCTGTTCGGACCGCAAGTCAACGACTGGGTCCTTTATGTACCTGAGTTGGTAAAAGATCGCATGCTGATGAAGCTGAATCGCCTGTACTTCGCATGGGTTCTTTTAGGGCTGGCGATTCCTGCTGCCTTGGGTTATTGGCTCATCGGCGGCTGGCACGGTGCGTTCGATGGATTCTTATGGGGTGGTCTGATTCGGATTGCACTGGGGCATCACTCGATTTGGAGTGTGAATTCTCTGTGCCATCTGTTTGGAACCAGGCCGTACCGCAGCAACGATAACAGCCGGAACAATTTCTTTTTGGCGATCGCCGTTTTCGGCGATGGCTGGCATAACAACCACCACGCGTTTCCGAGTTCCGCATTTCATGGTCTCTCGTGGTGGCAGATTGACCTGCATGGATACCTCCTCCGCGTTTTGGCTCTGTTCGGATTGGCGTGGGATGTGAAACGTCCGTCTGAAAATGCGCTGAAACAAAAGCAAAGATCGAAGGCTGATTTGTTGGCGGCCTAACTTCGAACGAAAAGGAGAGCTTGTGGGCCTATTAGACAAACTGCGGGGCAAGAAAACGGAGTCGATCACCCAGACAACCGAACCCATCACCGAAGCCAGTGTTCAAGAGTGGCTTGTCACTCATATTGCGGCCGTGGCGCAAATTAGACCGGAAGACGTCGACATTGATCGTCCGTTTGCCGAGTTTGGTATGGACTCGATGCAACTATTCCAACTCTCGGGAGACCTGCAGAAATTTCTGGGGCACGAAGTTTCTGAAATCGTTGCGTGGGATTATCCCACGATCGCGCAGTTGTCGCGGCACCTCGGTGGGGCATTCGAGGCATCAGCGAGCCCTGCGCTGGTCACGGAAGATGAATTGGCTGTGACGGAGTCCCAGCAATGAGCGCGCCGGTCGCCACCATGCGGAAACCGGTCGTCGTCCAACGCGACGGCATGAGACTGCAGCGCCTCATTGCATTTCTGGTGATGGCCGCCCCAATTGTCGGGACGGTGACCGCGGTGTATCTCGGCATCCGCAACGGCATCACCATGGTGGAGATTGGAATTTTCCTGTTTATGTATCTTGTGACGATGGGCGGTATGACCATCGGTCTTCATCGATATTTTGCGCACCGCACGTTTGAAACCGGGCCATGGATGCGCTTGTTGCTGGCAATTACCGGTTCGATGTCAACGCAGGGACCTTTGCTTTCGTGGGTCACGATCCATCGCAAGCATCATGCTTTTAGTGATCGACCCGGCGACCCGCACTCGCCTCATGTACACGGGAGCAAAGTATTCGGGATGCTCAATGGTCTGTGGCATGCCCACATCGGCTGGATGTTCACGGAAAACTCCGCAGACTGGAGCTTTTCGCGCGACTTGATGGGCGATCGAAGACTGTTCTGGGTGCATCGCACCTACCTCTATTGGGTCGCTTTGAGTTTTGTTCTTCCGGCAATCATCGGAGGAATCCTGACGCGTACCTGGTCGGGTGCCGCGCTCGGTTTCTTATGGGGTGGGCTGGTTCGGTGTTTCGTGGTGAATCAGGCGAGCTGGTGTGTGGGATCGGTCTGTCACTACTTCGGCTCGCGCCGGTTTGATCTCGACGATCACAGCGCGAATAACTATGTGGTCGCGGTTTTCACTTTCGGAGAAGGCTTGCAGAACAATCATCACGCCTTCCCGAGCGCTGCGCGTCACGGCATGTTCTGGTGGGAGCCGGATCTCAGCGGCAACATTATTCAATTGCTTAACGCAGTCGGCCTGGTCTGGAACACCTATCATCCGACCGAAGAGACCATGGATAGATTGCGCAAAGCTGCATAGTCTTCGTTCGCAATTCCGGCGGGTTGCTGTTTTCTCCCCAAACTCGCCTTTCTAACTTGAAAGGAACGAGTGGAACCGATCGCCATCATCGGCGCGTCGTGCCGTTTTCCGAGCGCTAACGGCCTCGAGGAATTCTGGCAGTTGCTTCGCGAAGGCCGCAACGCGGTCAGTGAAGTACCGAAAGACCGCTGGAATCCTGACGCGGTCGATGCGAATCCTGATTCTCTCGCCCGAACCAGCACTCGCCACGGCGCGTTTCTCAAGAATATTCGGGAGTTTGATTGTGCGTTTTTCGGGATCTCTCCGCGCGAAGCTGCGGCGATGGATCCGCAACAGCGACTGCTGCTCGAGACTGCGTACGAAGCATTCGAAGACGCCGGCGTTCCAATGGAAGCGCTCGCGGGATCGCAGACGGCGGTCTATGTCGGAATTGGGCCCGGCGACTACGGTCGGATGTGTGCACAGCCGTGGGAGCACGTTACAGCCCACTATGTCACTGGGAATTTTCTCTCCACAGCCGTCGACAGGATCGCGTACTTCTTTGACTTGCGCGGTCCGGCGATGGCAATCGACACAGCTTGTTCGTCGTCGCTCGTGTCGCTGCACCTCGCATGCAGAAGTCTTGATAGCGGCGAAGCCGACTTAGCGATCGCTGGCGGAGTGAATGCTGTGCTTGCGCCGACTCTGAGCATTTCACTTGCGAAGGCCGGGGCACTCTCGCCAACTGGCCAGTGCCGTTCTTTCGATGCACAAGCCGATGGCTACGTACGAGGCGAAGGTTGTGGCTTTGCCGTTCTGAAGAAACTGGATCAAGCCATTAGCGATGGCGATCGCATCTACGCGGTGGTTCGGGGAACGGCCGTCCGGCAAGGTGGCCGCCGAAATGGCCTGACCGCACCGGGCGGATGGGGCGAAGAAGCCGTCATGAAAGCAGCGTGGCAAGCTGCTGCTATGTCCCCGGCCGAGGCGGATTACGTCGAAGTGCAAGGCACCGGTACCTTACTCGGAGATGCCATCGAAGCCAACGCGGTCGGCAAAGTGTTTGCTCCGCGAAACGGCCATGGTCCTTGCCGCATTGGTTCCGTAAAGACCAACATTGGCCACCTGGAAACCGCCGCGGGAGTTGCAGGACTGATCAAAGTGGCTTTGATGATTTCCCATGGGGAATTCGTTCCCAGTCTTTTCCCTGAGAGACCAAACCCGCATGTGAATGGAGACAAACTAGGCATTGCCGTACAAACACAACGCGAGCCATGGAGTGTGAACGGAACATCGCAGCGGAGCGCAGGAATCAGCAGTTTCGGCATGGGAGGGACTTACGCCCACATCTGTTTGACTAGTTATGGCGCCGACCGTGCAGGTTTGGATAGCGGACAGAACGATCCCGAAGGTTTCATCCTTCCACTCTCTGCGCGGCATCCTGATGCGTTGCGACAACTCGTGCAACAGGCAGCTGCGGTCATTGAGAAAGCCGATCCGTATTGTCTAAGAGACCTATGTCGTGCCGCAGCTCTGCGGAGAACTCACCACGAATACAGAGCAGCGTTTGCGGGATCGTCAGCCGAAGATTTGGCAGCCGAGATGGGCGCGTGGCTGCAGGTCGTGAAACAGCCCGCGAAAGCAGCGGGGAAGCGAAAGCTGACCGTGCTGACTTCTGGGGCCGCAAGTTTAGGTGACAACGAAACGTTGTCCAGTCTCTTGGAGGCGATTCAACGATGGGGCGTGCGCCCCGCTCGCAGCTTAAAGATAGTGAACGGAAAGATTGTTTCGGCCACCTCCGATTCTTCAGGAGTGGAGATTGGACTGGACGAGCTTGCGAAATCCGGAGCAGATTTTCTCGATCTAACACTGGAGCAGTATTTGATTAACTCGGGATTGCAACTGCCAAATGGAGTGATCGTCACCGGCGTCTCCTCGCGGGAAACTGCCGGACCTATGCCGCTCCAAGTCGCGGCACGACTTTACGGACTCGGCTATCCCATCGCGTGGACCAAAGTTTATCCAGGTCCAGTCAGGCAAGTGAGCCTGCCGCGGTATCCGTGGCAGCATCAGATCTGCTGGCTTGAATCGCTCGACGCGCGACAATCGAAGCCGGCAACGATCGAGCCATTCACGGTACCGGCTCCCACGTCGTTCAACGGAAGTGTGCAGACACTTCTCGCACGCATCACGGGGCGTCCGGCGCAAGAAATTCGCCCCGACGCATCCCTGCGCGAATTGGGTATTGATTCGCTCCTGACGATTGAGCTTCAGGAAGAGTTGCGCCGCTTATCTGGCAAGCTGATCCCAATTGAAACGCTAGTCCAGGTACAAAGTGTCGGCGAACTGCAGTCGCTAATTGAGAGCAACCTGTCGTCTTCTTCGCCTCGAACGAACGAGACCTCCGGCGTAATCACCGCTTCTGGATCTGCAGAAGTACGCGAAGCCGACTTCACCGACTACGAGAAGATCGCCGCCTTGCTTCTTCGGAACGGTCTCGCCGTCAAAGACCGGGAAGAGTGGGAACATCTCTGGCGGAACAATCCGGTCTACCAGCATTCAGGTTGGCCCATCGGATGGGTCGTTGAAGATGGAGAGAAGATCGTTGGCTTTCTCGGTAACATTCCCCTCAAGTACTACTTTAAGGGACGCCAGATCCTCGCCTCCGGCTTGCACGCATTCGCGCTCGATTCGTCGCATCGGGGACTTGGACTCGTCCTGCTCAATCGTCTTCTCGATTTTGCTCCCGACGTGGAATATTTTGTCGGCAGCACTGCCAACGCGAACTCGTCGAAGGTTCTCGATCGACTCGGGATAGGCCGAATGCCTCTCGGCGACTGGGAGAACTCATCCTTCTGGATCACGAACTATGACGGTTTTGTCAGTAGTGCACTATCGAAGAAGCGATGGCCTGGCCCGCTTTCCCACGTGGCATCGCCGGCTTTGAAGTTGTACGACAAGGCCCTGAAGAATCCCTGGCCCCACCAACGTATGGCCCTCATTCACCAGACCGGTTTCGGTAAATCATTCGATCTCTTCTGGCAGGAGCTACTCGAAGCTCGTCCTGATACGTTCTTGGCTGATAGATCTAGTGAAACTCTAAACTGGCACTTTAAATATTCGCTGGCTCAGGGAAGAGCGTGGGTCGTCACTCACGAAGTCAACTCACGAATTCTCGCCTACGCTGTTTTCCAACGCCAGGACTATGAGGAAATTGGCTTGCAGCGAATGCGGCTGGTCGACTATCAGGCCCTTCCCGAAGCAGGCGACGCTCTGACTTCTATACTGGCGTGGGGACTGAACGAATGCCAGGCGAGACGCATCCACATGTTGGAAGTGTTTGGGTTCCGTCCAGAGAAGCAGCAGATCATCGACCGTCTCGCTCCGCATCTGCGCAGACTATCGTCGTGGACCTACTTCCACAAGATCGCTTCTTCAACCCTGCAGGAAGAATTGCGCGACGCCTCCGTCTTTGATCCGTGCCAGTACGATGGCGATGCGAGCCTATAGCGGCGAATCGGCACATTAGTTCTCAAACGGAAAGTTGGCGCGGCGTAA
>Ga0126381_100009352_pt1 | contig 11001 bp, 9 predicted proteins | sample PanSoiMetPlot_28_FD_96465 | JGI IMG/M metagenome (GOLD analysis project Ga0126381, IMG submission 96465) | Tropical forest soil microbial communities from Panama - MetaG Plot_28 | ecosystem: Environmental > Terrestrial > Soil > Tropical forest > Bulk soil | place: Panama | collected 2016-02-17
GGTCAAGCAGCGTTGTAGCCACGACGGTGGGTGGCAATGCCGGGCGCAACTCGATTAACGCGTCGACATAGCGAGGCGGCTGCAAAATCTAGCTCGTCGGACTTGCTGCCTTCGGCAGATGCGCCATGCAATATTCTTCGCCGTCGCGCGACACACGAAAATCGAGATTCGGATCGGTCAGCTCGGTCGCGCCACACACTGCGCACTTGTGAAGCGGTTCGGCTTCATTGCGAGAACTCCGGGTATAGCGTTTCCGGCGCGCGGAGACTTCACCGCGATGCCGCGCTTCGTGGATAATCTCGCGGCCGAAGAAGATTAAATAATTGGCGAACGCAGCCACCAGGGCCATCCGATAGGCGTTGGAGCCGATAACAAATCCGAAAAGCAAAAACGCCGCTGAAACCCAGGCAATCCATTTAATTTTCGCCGGCAAAATAAAAAATAAATAAATCACCTGATCTGGATAAAACCGCGCGAAAGCAAAAAACAGCGACGTGTATAGCATTGAATTGGAAAAACGCGCGCCGAAGAAAAATGCGGCTGCTGTAGTTCCAATCATCCCAACGAGAAAATAGAGTGTGAGCCGAAACGCGCCCCACGCTTGCTCAAGGCCTTCGCCAATAAACCACAGAAACCAGAGGAGCAGGAGGACCCACAGAAAACTCGTCGTCTGCGGCAGAAAAACGTAAGTGACCAGCCGCCAGAGTTCACCGTGCCGGATGCGTTCTGGATCAAGTTCAACGACGAAACGAAATCCCGGATTCAACCGCACTAACAAGAAAACGACTGCGGTGAGGCCGACGACAATGCGGATTAATCTCGGGACCGCGAGAAATCCTAGACGCCGTTCGAGTTTATCCAGCGTGGCCATTTGCTTGCCGACTTTAATTCTTCGCACAAAGAATACAAAGGACACAAAGGTAGAGAATCCCCCAACATAACGCTGTGTCCTTGTGCCCCGTCATGTGATACACAACTTTACCGGTATTTGATTGGCGACTAGGCTTGGCGCGTGAGCGAACTCGCGCAAAGAAAGACCCCGCTGTACGACGAGCACGTGCGGCTCGGCGCGAAAATCGTTCCATTCGCTGGATGGCTCATGCCAGTGCAATACACCAGCATCGTGGAGGAACATCAGGCCGTGCGAAACAACGTCGGCATCTTCGACATCTCGCACATGGGACAACTGATTGTCGAAGGAGCGGGCGCGCGCGAATGGCTCAACACGATGCTGACTAATAACATCGACAAGCTCGACGTCGGCACGGGCCAATACACTTTCCTCCTCAATGAGCGCGGCGGAATCATTGACGACCTGATCGTATATCGCGTCGATGAGCAGACATTTCTGCTGGTCGTGAACGCCGCGCGCACGGAAGAAGATTTTGGCTGGCTGGAGCGGCATCGTTCTGTAGCGGCTGTGTCGGCCTGGAATATTGATCTCACAAATCGCAGCGCGGAATTTGGCGGAGTGGCCATTCAAGGCCCGCGCATGGCGGAATTGTTTCACGCGCTCTTCGGCAAAGACCTCGATCTTCCCCCGCGAAATGAAATTCTCGATCTTCCGTTTGACGGAACAACTGTTTCCGTCGCCCGTACGGGGTACACGGGCGAGGATGGCATCGAAGTTTTCTTTCGCGCGGGCGACTCGGCGAAGTTTTGGAATGCCGCGCTTGAAAAAGGCAAACCGTTCGGAATCAAACCGTGCGGACTCGGCGCGCGCGACACGTTGCGCCTGGAAATGTGCTATCCACTGAACGGCTCCGATCTGTCGCCGGAACGAAATCCGATCGAGGCGGGTCTTGGATTCTTTGTCGATCTAACGAAACCAAACTTTATCGGCCGCGAGATTCTTTATCGGGCGAAGGAAAACGGCACGCGCGAAAGGCTTGTTCCATTCCGAATGAAAGAGAAGGGGCCACCGCCGCGGCCGCACTACGGCGTTTTCCAAAACGGTCACCGCATCGGCGAAGTGACCAGCGGTACGCTCTCTCCAAGCTTGAATTGGGGCGTGGGCATGGCGTATGTGTCCGCGGGGCACGCGAAAATCGACTGCCAGATCGACATCGAAATTCGCGGCCAAAAATTTCCGGCGACCATAGAAAAGAAACCACTCTACAAAAAATGACTATCGTTCTTAATGATTCGCCGCCCACCGAGAGCCACGAATGGATTAAGCGCGAAGGCGACAACGTACGTGTGGGCATAACCGATCACGCGCAATCAGAATTGACCGACGTGGTTTACGTCGAGCTGCCGAAAATGGATCGGCTGGCGAACGCGAAGCAGGCAATCGCGGTCGTCGAATCGGTCAAAGCCGCGAGCGACATTTACGCGCCGGTGAAAGGAACTGTTGTCGAGATAAACAAGGCCCTCGAAGCCGACCCCGGCCTGATCAACCGCGAACCCTACGGCCAGGGCTGGATTTTCGTTCTCAAGATCGACAACGCCGACGACCTGAAACAATTAAAAGACGCCGAGGGATACAAGAAGCAAATCGGCTAGGCCCCTGCGTCGAGGAGAACGCGCGGCGCTGTCATAAGGCAGATCCGGCTTTTTTAATGGCGAAGCCAATGTAACCCCACCGACCCCATTCGTAATGCGATGTGCGCTGCGCGTCGCGGCGGCCGGTTTTTCTATCGTGCGCGTAGATCTTGGCGACAAATTCAGAGAAGGCAGCGTTCATCTGGACATCGTGCGAAACGAGCAATCCGCCGTCCCGCAGCCGCGGCCAGAACTGGCGAAATTCCCACAGCATGTGCCCGTGGCTGTGCGAGCTGTCGTGCAAGAACATGTCGATCGCCGAAGGCAACTCACCGCACTTGAGGAAATCCTCTACCTTGCCGCGCATTGGCACGAATCCGCCTGAGGCGGATCGCAATTCGTCTGGAATTAACGCGCCCTGCTCGCAATCTTTGTCCCATTCAATGCTATACAGCTTGGCTGTCGTGAGCTTTTCATCCGCGAGGGCTTTCACGATAAATGCCGAGGACATCCCTACGAATCCACCAGACTCAATAATCACAGCTGGGCGCAGCCAACGCGTAAGCGCATAGAGCGTCGCGCAATCGAGCGCTCCCATCACGCCTTCGCTGCCGTGCGCATCGCGGCGCGCGATCATTTCCGTCATGAAATCGTTTGCTCTGATTTCCCCTGAAAAACGCGCCACGGCATCCCACATGGCGTAAAACGGCGTTGAAGCCGGCTGAATCAGATCAGGGTTGTTGACTTGTGCCTTGTCGGGCCACCGAAATACGCGCATCGTAATATGAGAGCGAAAACATTCGCCGCACTTTCAACCGACGCGAAGTCAAATTTGTGCCTCTATTCAAGAGCGACTGCCATAAGTCGCCCTTTTTTCCTGGCTAACCTGTGCTTAATTCTCCCGTTTTCCCCATGAGCAGCAAACCCAAGCCGCGTGAGGCAGAGCTTAACTTTGAGGGCGCGATGGATCGGCTCGAAAAAATTGTCGAGCAGATGGAGTCTGGCAAACTGCCGCTGGAAGATCTAATCGTAAGTTACGAGGAGGGAATGAATCTGGTAAAAATTTGCCAGGAACGGCTTGCCAATGCCGAGCAAAAGATCGAGATCATCGCCCGCAACAGCGCCGGCAAAACCGTAGTTAGAGAGTTCGAGCCAACGCAGGAGCGGGAGACCGACGAACGTGTGGCCGGCGAAAACCGAAACATAAATGACGAAATCAAACTCTTCTGAGACAATTCAGACTTCCGAGACGACAGCCGCACCAACGCGTCTGCTCGACGGGATCCGTTCACCAGCGGATATCAAGGCCTTGCGCGAACAAGACCTGCCGCTGCTCGCGCAGGAAGTGCGCGATGAATTGATCAAAGTCCTTTCTCAAACCGGCGGACATCTCGGGCCGAACCTTGGCGTAGTCGAGCTGACGATTGCATTGCATCGGGTGTTCGACACGCCGCGTGACCGGTTTGTCATGGATGTCAGCCACCAGGGTTACGTGCACAAAATTTTTACCGGCCGCCTGGATCGTTTTCATACGATGCGCCAATTCGGCGGTCTTAACGGCTTTCTTTTGCGCACGGAAAGCGAACACGATTGCTATGGTGCGGGTCACGCCGGGACGGCGCTTTCCGCGGGGCTGGGCATGGCCGTCGGACGCGACTTGCGCGGCGGCAGCGAGAATATCGTGGTCGTGGCGGGCGACGCCGCGTTCACGTGCGGAATCAGTTATGAGGCGCTGAATAACGTCAGAGCGCACACCAAACGTTTCATTGTCGTTCTGAACGATAATGAATGGTCGATTGCAAAAAACGTCGGCGCCATTGCCAGTTATCTAAACAGGATCGCCACAAGCCCTACGTTTGCTCATCTGCACGATAAAGCGCGGGATTTCGTGCGAGCCATAGCGGGCAAATCGATTGCCGAGTTCGCGCACAAAGTCGAGGAAAGCGTCAAGGGCTTACTGCTGCCGAGCGTAATCTTCGAAGAGCTGGGGCTGCGTTACTATGGCCCGATCGATGGGCACGATATTCCGCTGCTCATCCGCACATTCGAGTTTTTGAAAACGCAGGAAGAACCAGTCCTGCTGCATATTCTCACTCAGAAAGGCAAGGGCTACGCCCCAGCGCTTAAGCAGCCTGATAAATTCCACGGTCTCGGCAAATATAAGATCGAGAGTGGCGAGACCGCGCCGACGCCGACGCCCACTTATTCTGAAATCATCGGCAAGACGCTGGCGAAATTCGCGGAGACAAATCAGAAGCTTGTAGCAATAACAGCGGCGATGCCGAGCGGCACCGGTCTCTCGCATTTCCAGAAGGCGCATCCCGGTCGCTACTTCGATGTCGGCATAGCTGAAGAGCACGCCACGCTCTTTGCTTGCGGACTGGCCACACAGGGGTTGCAACCGTTCCTTGCGATTTACTCCACATTTTTTCAGCGCGCCTACGACATGGCAATACATGATATCGCCATCCAGAACCTAAACGTGAAGCTGTGCATGGATCGTGCCGGGTTAAGCGGCGACGACGGCCCGACGCACCACGGCTTGTTCGACATCGGTTATCTGCGGCACATTCCGAACTGGGTGCACATGCAGCCGAAGGATGAAGATGAATTCGTCGATATGCTTTGGACCATGGCGCATTACAACTCCGGTCCGATCGCCATTCGCTATCCGCGAGGATCAGGAACCGGAGCAAAAATCAAACCGGAACCCAAACTCCTGGAGATTGGCAAAGCGGAGGTCGTAAAGCATGGGCGTGACGTGGCGATCTTTGGCTTAGGCAACATGTTTGAGGTCGCCGAAGAAGCCGCGCGGAAGCTTGAAGAAAAAGGAGTTTCCGTCGCGTTAATCAACCCGCGCTGGATCAAGCCGATGGACACCGGCACGCTGGAATTCTTCGCCCGCAGCGTAGAAGTCGTGTGCACGATTGAAGATCATGTTTTGCACAACGGTTTTGGTTGCGCGGTGATCGAACATTTGCACTCGCAAATGATCAACACGCCGGTCGTGCGGATCGGCTGGCCCGATCAATTCATCGAGCACGGCGCCGTTCCCATCCTCCGCAAGAAACACGGCATCACCGCGGATACCCTGGTGGAAAAGGTCCTGCCGTTGCTGCACAAAAAATCGAAGCTTAAGCCTTCCGTGGCCTGATAATTGAAGGGCTTTCTCGTCGGAGAGCGGGTTGCTGAATAGCTCGAATCTCTGGGGGCGTAGCTAGGTTGCGTTGAGGGGCCATAATCTCGTGCCCGTGATTGGTTACGACGCCTATTCATTCTACGCCAGGCTCGAAGGTGGAAAACTTCGGCTGTTTTCGGCGGACGCTCTGCTATTCTTTCCTAAACCATCGTTCGCCGACTTAGTAAAGGCTGATATCAAAACTGGTCCGACTGTTGTTCAGGCCTTGGGCGAAATCTGTTGATCTTGCTAAAGAACGCCGATTTTATTGAAAATTCATTACAAACTTGTAATACCTGCGAAAGCTGTGCATTAACGCGGACCGGAAATCCGGATGCTTAGAACTCACTTTCTCTGGGCAAACTTTTCGCAGCTTACGCCTTTGATAGCGGCTGGCTCTCTCGTTATTCTAGTCATTAATGTTTCACGATCCGCGGAACCGCCAGAGGCAACCGCGGCTGAAGTCGTGGTGACGGCGCAGGCCGAACCCGAATCGCTGACTTCACCTTCTGAAGAACAGGCGGCCGAACAAAAAAAAGAAGTTCCCGGAGGGTTCACTCTCCGCAATGTGGATGAGATGAAACTAGGTCGGTCCTCGAATTTTGAGGATTTGCTGCAGCGAACGCCGGGCCTTTTTTTTCAAACGGACAATGGAACGGAGATGACCAAGATCTCCATTCGTGGATCGGGAATTCAATCGGAGGATGAACCATTGGGAGTGCAGTTCATGCTTGACGGACTGACCATCAACCAAGGCGACGGCGAAGCGATCCTGGAAGACTTCGATTTGGCGACGATCAAATACGCGGAGGTGTTCAGGGGAGCGAACGCCCTTTGCTACGGTTCCCTTACACTGGGAGGCGCGATCAATCTGGTGACGGTGACTGGCTACGAGGCCGATCCATTCTACTTCAGGCTCGAAGGCGGAAGTTTCGGCTATTTTCGGGGCCAGCTCACCTCTGGGGGATTTCAGGGTCCGTTTGATTATGTCGCTTCGGTTATGGGCCGCTATCGCGATGGCTTCCGCGAGCATAGCGAAGAAAACACGGAAACGTTTTTTGGCGATGTCGGCTATAAATTTAACGAGAACCTGGAAAACAGATTCTATCTCACGCTCGATCGTACGGATCGCCAATTGCCCGGTGGCTTGACCAAACAACAACTGAACGATGACCCGCAGCAGGCGAACGAGGACGCCATCGAGCAGGACTTCAACAAGGAATGGACGTTCATGCGTCTAGCCGACAAAATTAGCTACCGAAAAGACGGATACGAGTTCGATGCCGGTCTGTTCTGGTTTCATCGGAATATGGATGAACAAGGCTTTTTTCGCCTGACTTCGCCGAGGGCATCACCAAATTTTACTCCGATAATTATGGTCTCAGCCTGAATTCCATCACTCGCGGAGAACTGTTTGGCCGGCGAAACATCTTCACGATCGGCTTCCTCTTCCAACTCGAAAGAGAGGTGACGCAAAACTTCCAGAACCTTGGCGGTCATCCCGGAGCGACTACGGCCCGGAACATAGGAATTTCAATCAATGCGCCGTTCTACGTCGAAAACCAGCATTACCTGACCGAAAAATTTTCCCTGGTGACCGGTATGCAGGTCATTTATGCGCAACGACATTTCGACGACGAATTTGACAGTCCCTTTGTGGGAAACCAGTCGCACACACAGAATTTCGGCGGCTGGAATCCTAAGACGGGAGTGATTTATGACGTCGATCACGAGACCCAGCTGTTTATGAATTTCAGCGGAAGCTGGCAACCGCCTTCCTTCGACAACATGGTCCATTTTACCGAGGGGCCGCACTCCAGCGAGGTTTACACTCCGCTACAGCCACAACAGGCATTGACTCTGGAGCTTGGCACACGCGGCGAGCACGGACGTTTCCAATGGGAATTGTCTCTTTACCATTCCTGGCTGCGGAACGAATTGCTTGAGCTTAACGACGCCCAGGGAAATGACCTCGGAGACGTTAACGTCAACCGCTCCTATCATCAGGGAATTGAAGCCAGTCTCGACATCGAATTATTGAACTCTGTTTCTTCCCGAAGGAAAATGAAAGGAGTTGAAGGCTCATTGAGACTAAGTCAAACCTACACGCTCAACGATTTCCATTTCGATGGCGACCCCGTCTACGGTAACAACCGCATCGCTGGGATCCCGGTCCATATTTATGAAGCGGACTTGCTCTACGAGAGCGCAGCTGGCTTTTACGCAGGGCCAAATCTTCGGTGCAACTTTACTCACTATCCGGTTGACGAGGCCAACACGCTCTTCGCCGATCCCTACAGGCTGCTTGGATTCAAAATTGGATTCCGGTCCAAGAAAGGGTTTTCTATTTTCTTCGAAGCAAAAAATCTAACTAACAAGCGGTTCGCCTCCGCGGTAGATGCAATTGCCGATGCACGAACAGACTCTGATCCGGAAGTTTTTCATCCTGGTGATGGTCGCTCCTTCTATGGTGGAATTTCACGAAGCTGGTAAGAAGCACTCTGCGTCCGGTCTGAACGGGTGAGCTGTTAGGAAAAAGCGAAGGGCGCCTTCGTTTCCGAAAGCGCCCTTCATAGTTTCGATGGCGGTAAGCCGAATTCTGTCGGCGTGATTGCTCACGCGGATGATCATTCATCTCACCCGGATTTCTCCGAATGCCCGGCGAATTTTAATTTCGCCGTGATGCGACGATACCCGAGGATTAAATCGGGCCGGCTGCCCTTCCTCTGTTTTGTCTTGCACCGAATGGGGTTTTTCCTGCCTCGCGAATTGCTCCACGAGCGGTGAGCTCTTACCTCGCCTTTTCACCCTTGCCTGTGCTTTTCTCAAAGAACCGGCGGTGTCTTTTCTGTGACACTCTCCGTCAACGCCCGCTTTCGCGAACGTCGCCCGCGTATTTTACGCGGCATGCTGCCGTATGGTGTTCGGACTTTCCTCCAGCGAATCCCGCCAACGCGGGATTCACCAGCGATCATCTGCCATCGGCGGACAATTTAGCACACAAACGGAAATCTGGAAGCCAGGAAACCAAGAGAAACACTGAAGGACAAAGGAGAAATTCCTGCCTTCATGGCTTCCAGGTTAACCCGTCTCCGAAGTCAAAATGGTGGTGGGACGGTCATAAAGAAAATCACAATCATAACGAGCGCCATGACTAGTTTGCCCACCATTGCGCCGATATTTCCGAGCAGACTTCCCCAGCCGGCGCGGCCGGCGTCGATCACTCGTTTGCCGGCGATGAATTCGCCGGCAATGGCGCCGATCACCGGCCCGACAAACAACCCGATCATCCCGAAGAAGAGACCGATCAGCGCGCCAACGATTGCGCCGAACGCGCCCCATTTGGTCGCCCCAAAATATTTCGCGCCGAAATAACCGCTGAAAAAGTCGAGCGCATAGCTCGCCAGGGTCAGCAGCACAAGGACGGCGATGGTTCGCCAGCCAATGCTTTTCTCGGCACCAAGCATCACCCGGTGAAGGAGCGCGCCGGCCAAAATGATGATCGTTCCCGGAAAAACCGGCAGAACCGTGCCGATCAGACCGACCGCGAACAGCACCACCGTGAACAGCCACCAGAAGAGTTCCATGCGCGTGAGGACAGCAAAATTTTTGACCCCGCAGTTGTCGATCTTATACTGAGTTTCCCCCACTTAAACTCAAACTGGAGGATTTTATGCCACTCGCTGTTGGAACCAAGGCACCGGATTTCACCTTATCGACCAAGACTGCTGATGGGCCGAAGCAAATCAAGCTCAGCGACAATTTCGGAAAGAAAAACACGTTGCTACTTTTCTTTCCGATGGCTTTCACAGGGACCTGCACGACGGAGATGTGCGAAGTCAGCGGGGGCTTGAACGCCTACACGAATTTGAACGCCACCGTTTACGGGATCAGCGGTGACAATCCATTTGCGCAGGAAGCGTGGGCGCAAAAGGAGAAGATCACCGTGTCGCTGCTGAGCGATTACGAGCACAAAGTCGCGAAGGATTTCGGCGTGATGTATGACTCGTTCCTCCCGCAAATGAACCTCGGAATGGCCGGCGTGCCAAAAAGATCCGCGTTCATCATCGATAAGGATGGAGTAATCCAATACGCCGAGAGCAACGACGACGCCCGGCAGTTGCCGAATTTCGACAGGATCAAAGCCAAGTTAGCAGAGCTGAAATCACTTCCGATGAACCACGAAGGACACGAAGAGCACGAAGGCTCTTCAAGGTCTTAATTTCGTGTTCTTCGTGGTATAAACATGCACGACGAATTTAAAGCACTGAGAAAATTCGACGCGGGCAAAGGACGCGAAGGGGTTCTCTATTCTCTGCCGGCGCTGGAGGAGCAAGGCGTCGGGAAAATCTCGCGGCTGCCGGTGAGTATCCGGATTGTTCTGGAATCAGTACTGCGCAATTGCGATGGGAAAAAAGTCCGGCGCAAAGATGTGGAGACGCTCGCGAACTGGAACGCGAAATCGCCAGCGAACGCGGAAATTCCGTTCGTCGTCGCGCGGATTGTGTTGCAGGATTTCACTGGCGTGCCGCTGATCGTTGATCTCGCCGCAATGCGGAGCGCCGTGAAACGACTCGGGCGCGATCCCAAAATCATCGAGCCACTGGTGCCTGTTGATCTGGTGGTCGATCACTCCGTACAAGTGGATTTCTTCCGGTCCCCGCGCGCTCTGGAACTCAATCTGGACATGGAGTTCAAGCGCAATCGGGAGCGTTACCAGTTTCTCAAATGGGGGCAGCAGGCGTTCAAAACTTTCCAGCTTATCCCGCCCGGTATCGGCATTGTGCATCAGGTAAATCTCGAATACCTGGCGAAAGGCGTGCTGAGCCAGAGGTCGGATGTCGGAGGTCAGAGGTCAGAAGTCTTTTTCCCCGACACTCTGGTCGGCACGGATTCGCACACGACGATGATTAACGGCCTCGGCGTAGTTGGCTGGGGCGTAGGCGGAATTGAAGCGGAAGCCGGAATGCTCGGGCAACCGGTTTATTTCCTCACGCCTGAAGTAGTGGGCATGCACATGAGCGGTCAGTTGCATGAAGGCGTTACCGCCACCGATCTCGTCCTGCACATCACGCAATTACTGCGCGCGCAAAAGGTCGTCGGCAAATTTGTCGAATTTTACGGCGAAGGCGCGGCGTCGCTGCCTGTGCCCGATCGCGCCACAATTGGAAACATGTCGCCGGAGTACGGCGCGACAATGGGCTTCTTTCCAATTGATCAGGAATCGGTGGATTACCTGCGGGCCACGGGACGCAGTGAGGAACAATGTCTTGGGTTCGAAAATTATTTTCGCGCGCAGAAGATGTTCGGCACGCCACGCAAGGGCGAAATCGATTATA
>Ga0126381_100009355_pt1 | contig 10999 bp, 10 predicted proteins | sample PanSoiMetPlot_28_FD_96465 | JGI IMG/M metagenome (GOLD analysis project Ga0126381, IMG submission 96465) | Tropical forest soil microbial communities from Panama - MetaG Plot_28 | ecosystem: Environmental > Terrestrial > Soil > Tropical forest > Bulk soil | place: Panama | collected 2016-02-17
ACTGATGCCCTTCCACTACGCGCCGGGCTGCGGCCAGCAGCAACGCGAACGCGAAGTCTGCAGTTGTCTCGGTGGGGACGGCAGGAGTGATCATAACCAGAATGCCCTTACGTGTCGCAGCGGGCACATCGATGTTGTCGAAACCAACAGCCACATTCGCGATGATCTTTAACCCCTCGATCGAGTCGATCACCTGCGCGCTGAAGCGGTCGGTCAACTGCGAAACCACGCCCTGCTTTCCGATCAGCCGAGTTCTCAGCTGGTCGGCTGTTAGACCGGCGTCCTCACCCACATCATCCACCTCGCAATGCTGTTTTAGGTACTCAATTGCTTCCGTGTAAATGCGTTTTGTAACCAAACTTCCGGTTTCATTGCTACCATTCTCTCTTATGGCAGAGCTTGGGTTCATCGGATTAGGTCTTATGGGCTACGCGATGGCGCGGAACCTCGCGCGTGCAGCGCACAGGGTCGCGGTCTGGTCGCACACGTCGTCGAAAGTCAAACAATTTGTCGCCGAGGAGAAGGGGATCGCCTGTCGTTCTCCGAAAGAGGTCGCCGAGAAGTCGGAGTTTATTTGTCTCTGCGTTGGCGACACGGCCATGGCGGAACAGGTGTTGCTCGGACCCAACGGCGTCATTGAAGGCGCTAAACCGGGCACAGTGGTCGCCGACGCTAGCACCATCGGGCCTTCAGCCTCCCGCGCGATCGGAGAAAAACTCGGCGCCAAGGTTATCCATTTTCTGGACGCACCCTGCACCGGCTCAACCCCCGGCGCCAATGCGGGGACGCTGACGTTCATGATCGGCGGCGACGAGAAGGTTTTTGAAAAAACGAAGCCATATTTCGAGTCGATGGGCAAGAAGTTCTTCTACTGCGGGGGGCCGGGAAAGGGCCTTCAGGCCAAGCTGACGCAGAATCTGATTCTCGCTAACTTATTGCAGGCATTCAATGAAGGTATGACGTTGAGCACTAAGGGCGGCATCGATCCTGCGCTGATGCTGGAAATCCTGGACAATAGTGCCGCCAAGAGCGGTCTGATCTCTTACAAGGCACCGTTCGTGTTCAAACGGGACTTCACCACCAACTTTTCCACAAAATGGATGCACAAGGACATAGGGTTGGCCCTCCAGTCTGCAGCGGAACTAGATCTTCCATTACCCATCACGAGCGAGACTAGACAAGTGTTTACTGCTGCAATTGCAGAGGGTTACGGAGAACTTGACATGTGCTCGACCATCCGTGTGATGGAGCGCTGGGCGGGCCTAGAGGTTAAGGCAAAATAATCTACAAAAAACTGTTGCGTTCCGAAATTCCATATATTAATATTGGAAGTAAGCCGGGGAGGCAACTCCCACCAAAGCGAGACTAACCTCATTAAAAGACCCCTGAAGCAATCCTCCCCGGCGCCCGCAAGGGTCCAGTAACCGAAAAGGTTCTGAGAGGTTCAGAGGTCGAAGAGGTTCCGAAAAAACTCCAGCGGGGCTGCTTGCTGCTTCACAAAGTTGTTCGAAGGACTTTGTCGCCTCAAACGCTATAATAGTGCCGTTGACCCATCTCACACTTCTTGGTTCCACCGGGTCCATCGGCGTAAGCACACTGGACGTGGTTGGACGCCATCCTGAGAAATATCAGGTTTATGCGCTAGTTGCCGGCACGAACGTCGTGCTGTTGACTCAGCAGATCCTTCGGTTTCGACCCCGAGTCGCAGTTACAGCAACGGATTCGAGCCGCGCGGATCTAATCAAGAGGCTGGCCGAATCCGGCCTTGCGCGGTCGGAATGGCCGGAGTTGGCTTGGGGTAGCCGGGGGCGGATTGACGCCTCGGTCAACCTGGATACTGATTTTGTTTTGTCAGCGATCGTTGGGGTGGCGGGGCTAGAAGCAACCTACGAGGCCATCCGATCGGGCAAGCGGATCGGATTGGCGAATAAAGAAGTCTTGGTCGCGAGCGGGAAGCTGGTGATGGATGCCAGGAAAACGGGGACAGAGTTGATTCCGGTGGACAGCGAGCACAATGGCGCGCATCAGTGCCTTCGGGCTGGTAAGCTAGACGAGGTGTCGCGTCTGATTCTGACCGCTTCGGGCGGACCTTTCCGTGATACGCCTGCTGAAAAGCTGTCGAAAGTAACTCCCACCCAAGCCCTGAATCATCCCACTTGGAAGATGGGGCAGCGCATTACCATCGATTCAGCGACGCTCATGAATAAGGGTTTCGAAGTGATCGAAGCCTGCTGGCTTTTTGATTTTTCGGGCGCCGAGGTGGATGTTGTCATCCATCCCCAGTCTTCCATTCACGCCATGGTGGAATATTCGGACGGCAGCGTGATCGCGCAGATTTCCGCCACCGACATGCGCATGCCCATTCAATACGCGCTTACCTATCCGGCGCGCGAAGAGGCGCCGGTGCCGCGCCTCGACTGGACGCAGGCGCGCAACTGGACGTTTTCCCCGCCCGATCTAGCCAAGTTCCCGGCGCTGCGTCTGGCTTATGAGGCTCAGCGCGCGGGCGGATCGGCGGGATGTACGCTGAACGCCGCCGACGAAGTTGCCGTGGACGCGTTTTTGAAGGAGCAAATTTCTTTCACTGGAATTTCAGCCGTTGTGGAAGAGACGCTGGCCCGCGTTCCGGTTCGTCAGCCCACGTCCATCGGCGAGGTTCTCGAGATCGACGAACACTCGCGGGTGGTGGCGCGCGAGATTGTTAACGCAAAGTCGAATTTTCTTCACGAGGAGCGCGGACAAATGTCCCTGCGAGCATAGATTATGTCCTTCGTGGTTTTGCAGGATTTCTTCTGGTTCCTGGTTTTGATCGGGGTCATGATCATCATCCACGAACTCGGCCACTATTGGGCGGCGCGCTTTTTCGATGTGAAGGTCGAGACTTTCAGCTTCGGCTTCGGCCCACGCCTGTTCGGCTTCAAGAAGGGCGAGACAGATTTTCGGGTGGCCGCGCTGCTCTTTGGCGGCTATGTGAAGATGACGGGCGAGCAGCCGGGCGATGAAAGCTCGGCCGATCCGCGCAGCTTTCTGCAAAAGCCCCGCTGGCAGCGAATGATTATCGTGTTCGCAGGTCCTGCGATGAACATCATGCTGGCCATCGTCATTCTGACTGGCCTGTTCATGGTGCGATTCCCGAAAATCCCGTCCATCCATTCCCCCGTGGTCGCCTACGTCGTGCCCGATAGTGCGGCTGCGAAAGCAGGGGTTCGTGATGGCGATCGCGTGGTCCAGATCGGCAGCACACCGGATCCTACCTGGGAAGACATCTCGATGAAAGAAGCCACCAGCGCCGATCATCCGCTTAGTGTGTGGGTCGAGCGCAATGGTGAGCGCAAACTGCTCACCGTGACGCCGGTTCTCGACTCCAAAACCGGGACGGGATTCGCCGGTTGGGCCGAAGAGAACGAGATCGAGATTGCCTCCGTTCTGCCCAACAAACCGGCGGCGAAGGTCGGGCTGAAACCCGGCGATATCCTGCTGAGCGTGAATGGCGCGCCGGTTCGCTCAACTCCGAAGCTGCGCGAAGTAATTACGGCGACTGGCGGAAAACCGGTCCAGATTGTGTATTCGCGAAACGGGCAGAAGGACACGGTTACGGTGACGCCGGCCATGTCGTCGGTTGATGGTCCCGACCGCTGGATGATCGGCGTAAGCTTGCAGCCGCGCATGGTCTTCGTGAGCCTGGCGATGCCACAAGCACTGGCCGAGTCACTGCGCTATAACGCTAAGAACGCGACATTCATCTATGAGTTTCTGCGCGGTGTAGTAGAGCGGCGAATGTCGCCCAAATCGGCTGCTGGGCCGATCGGCATCGCACAGATGTCCGGTGAAGCGGCGCGGGAAGGCGCGGCAACGTACCTCGGATTGGCAGCGGCGCTGAGCCTCAACCTGGCGATCGTGAATCTGCTGCCCGTGCCGATTCTTGACGGTGGAGGAATTCTTCTGCTGCTAATCGAAATCTTCATGCGTCGCGATCTGAGCCTGCGCGTGAAGGAAGCGGCGCTGCGCTTAGGCTTCGTATTTCTGATGGCCGTCGTCGCGTTCGCAATCTACAACGACATCTCGAAGCTGGCCGGTTAATCTACCCCAGCAATTTCCCGCGCAGTCACAAAAACCGGCTTAATATCCACCGGAATGTCACCAAGCCCGTTCAGTGCCTTCTGCATACCCGGCCGAACCACTCCCAGTTGGTCGAGCATTCGTTTGGCTCCCGCGTAGTCGCCGGTCGCCTCGAGAGTCAGCAAGTCGTGATCGAGATCTCGCACGGCCGACTTGATCTTGTCGAAATTCACTTCAAATCGGCCGTCGGGCCGCGCGACGAATCCGCCTTTGTCGGTGAGATAGTTCACCTGCATGGCCATACCCTTGCCATGGGCGTCCTTGAGTCCGAACCGCAGCGTGCGGAATGTCGACGCCAGAAACGTCGTGTAGAGCCGCCGCTCGAACACGGGACCGCCGGCGATGAGCTTATGGTCGGCCAGCAACTGCAGCATGAATAGGCCGGTTATGTCTGCCTTCGCCTCTTCGATAGCGCTATAGAGCTCTTTCAGTTCCTGGCGAATCGTAGTCGCGCGCCCGTTCAGCGTGATTTGATGGGGCCCGATCCCGTGGCTCAGCTCGTGGGCCAGAATATGTGTGAAGAACGATTCGAAGTTCAAGTCCGCCTGGCTCGACGGCGGAAGCACACGCTTCGAGATGGGCTCGAGCGTCGAATGGAACTTGGCCTCCTGAACGTTCTTGAGCATCACCCGCTTGCTGCCCTTCTGCGTGATCACTCGCTCGTCGTTGGGAAGGTTGTAGGCCGCAGTCTGGACACCGTGCTCGCCGTCGCCCGAGGCGAAAACTTCGTTTACTACACGAATCGGCGCCTGGCTGCCGAGTTTCGGGTTACGAAACTTCGGATCGATCGGCAGGTTATTCTCCACTTCCTGCAAATGGTCGCCGAAGAATTTCAGCTTGGCGGTCTCCTCGTCGTCGCGCAGATTTACATATGCCTCGAACGCAGCTTTGTAGCCGAACAGCTCGTCATTGTAGGTCTCGTAGGGACCGATGGTGATGTCGATGGGAGCGTCGAGGTCCATCCAGGCGAGATCGCTCTCGTAGTAGTCGTTCGAAAGAAACGCGGCGGCGCGAGCCAGCAGGAATTTCTTCAGAGTTGCGTTTGAGGTCTGGCCGGCCGCTTCCTCGAGCAGCCGCGCCGACTTCGCGAGGTTCGCCCGGTATTCCTGGCTGTAAGGAACGGTGCGCAGTTTCCTCGCGGCATCACGGCGGATCACGGTGAAGAAACTCTCCGCCTGCTCGCGATCCGGCGGTGCCAGCGTTTTGACCCATGTTTCGAACTCTTCGCGCGTCATGTCTTCGGGATAAAAGTTCGCTCCGGTGAGTTTCTTGGGAGGGACGCCCGGAAGAAATGCCGTGTGATCGTCGAGATCGGACCAGGGTCCTTTGTTGATCCAGAAATATTCGAGGCGAGCCTTGCCGAGCGGAGTCTTGTCGCGCTCGAGCTGGGAATAGAGCGCCTGGTTTCCGTGCCACAGTTGCTGAAGAAATAAATCGCTGAGAACCCGTGAAGCCTCGATCAGTTTGGCCAGCGCACGCCGATCGCCGGGCGAGAGCTTGGAGAAGTCAGCCCGCATCTCGGCAGGCGCGAGGCGAGCGATCATTCTATCGAGCTGTGCGAGATCGGGAATGGTTTCAGTTGCGGCCAGCATGGGAATCAGGAAAAGAAGGAGCCGTTTCATGCTCTCGCTGCCATCCTAGCACTTCGCGAACCTGGCACTTGTTTCAGGGTAGAATGTGCAAATGCGCGGAAACGACAAGATCTTGGAGCATCTTGGCATCGCCCTGAAGGCCGAGCTAACGGCCATTAACCAGTATTTCCTTCATGCCAAAATGAACGAAAACTGGGGATATCAGAGACTGGCACAGCACTATCGCAAAGAGTCCATCGAAGAGATGGTGCATGCCGAGAAGCTTATGAACAGAGTTCTGTTCCTGGAAGGTACGCCCAACATGACGGACATCGGGCCGATCAGAGTTGGGACGACCGTGAAGGCGCAGCTCGATAGCGACATGGCGCTCGAACTGGCCGCGGTGAAGCACCTGAACAGTGCGATTAAAGATGCGCGCGAAGTGGGCGACAATACCTCACGCGCCTTGTTCGAAGAAATCCTGATCGACGAAGAAGAACACGTCGACTATCTCGAAGGCCAGCTGCACGCCATCAGTCAGATGGGCATCGAGAATTATCTCGCCCAGCATCTCCACAAAGGTGAAGACGACGAGAAGGATTAGCACACAGTGATCGACACGCCGGACCATGTTTGAGAAACAAATTCAGGACGGCGTATTTCTTCGTCTTTTGGAAGAGCGTCATGCGGCGGAGATCTTCGCGGTCGTGGATCGGGAGCGCGAGTATCTGCGGGAGTGGCTGCCTTGGGTAGATTTAACCACCGATGCGGGATACACCGCGAATTTCATCCGAATTTCGCTGGAACAGTTCGCTCGCGGTGAAGGTATTGCGGCGGGATTTTGGGTTGATTCGGAATTTGGCGGCGGGATTGGGACGCATAAAATCGATTGGCTCAACCGGAGAGTCGAGATCGGATATTGGATCGCTTCTGGCTTTCAGGGCCGAGGAATTGTGACCGCAGGATGCCGCGCGCTAATCGACCATGCATTCGACAAACTGCAACTGAATCGCGTGGAGATCCATTGTGCGACCGGCAACGCGAAAAGCTGCGCTATCCCGAAACGCTTAGGGTTCCGGTTCGAGGGCGTGCTACGCGAGGCGCAACTGTTGAATGGGGCGTATGTCGACATCAACGTGTATTCGATGTTGTGCCGCGACTGGAATGACGCTTAGATCGGAAGCGCGTCCAGCGCTGCTTGAAGCTCGCTGAGAGTGTGCCGATCCCCGGTGCGCGACGTTACCTGGATGCCTTTCTCGTAAGCCGCACGCGCTTCCTCCAATCGTCCCAGCTTTTCGAGCGCCTGCCCGCCGTGAAAATATGCGGCCGCGTAGTCCGGATTGAATCCAAGTAGTGCGTGAAATTCGGCCACAGCGCTCTCCAACTGGCCGCTGTTTGCGTATTCCATGGCGAGCCCATATCGCGAAAAACTGTCGCGCGGGTTCTGCTCCACCATGCTCTTGAGGACGTCCATTCGATTCGCAGGCATTTTTCTTCTGATCTCCGGCTCCTACGTGCTACTATACCGACCGATGGCGTGCCCGTATTTCTTCCCGACAGCGCGCTTGGAGAACGGTACGTGGGTGATTCCTCCACGTCTGCCTTTGGGCGATGCGTATGCGGGCGAGTGCCGGGCGACGCAAGCAAGGTTTCAACCCGATGAGTCGCATTTGAGAAACTTTTGCAACGTCGGTTATGGGCGCGGCTCTTGCGGGCAGTTTCCGTGCGACGGGGGCATCGACGCCGTCCGGTTTCACATCCGCGAGGAGTCCAACGACCTGATCCGAATCCAATGTGTCGCCGAAAAGGATTGCTGGCCCGCAGGTGGGTGTGAGATCGAGTCGGCGACCGCGCGGCGAGAGATCCGCGGCACGGAGGATGAGATTCTCGCAAAGCAAGCGTCGGTATTTGTCGAAAGCTATTTCAGGAGAAAGGGGCAGGCTCTGGGGATGGGCGCCTAGCAAAAAAGCCGCGGCTACGCCTTGTACATGTACTTGATATTCGGTTTGTAGATCAGCAGATTCGGTGCGCCCTCGCGATTGATTTTCAGGCACGTCTTGTCGTACCACTCGATCACGCCGTTCAAAGTCTCGCCGTCCTTCAGCACGAAGACCATTGGTGTCTTCGCTTGCATCTGCTTCATGTAATAGAAGTTTTCCGCATTGGTTTGATCGGGAGGAGCGGATTTCTTCTGGTGGTTGCTGCGGCGATTGATTTGGTCTTTCACTTCGTTTAAAGATGGACGGATCAGTTTGCGATTGCTAGATTCCACGGCGAACTCCACCCTTCGAGATTATCCGATCTGGTCCCGAATCGCTGTCTTCCGCCGGGGCCGTTCGAGGACTGCTAGACGCTCAACTCAGAATTGTTTACTAATTTATTGAAACACACCCACGCGACCCCCGGCAAGGGTTCTACCGGCCCGGCGCGCTGCCCGGCCTTTCGCCGCCTCGCCTTACGCCAACTGCCGCAGCTCTACGACCAACGCGTCAAGCGCTATGTTCTTCTGGATGTTGCGGCGGACCAACTCCGACAGTTCGTCGGCCTTCTTCACCGCTGCGCGAATCCAGTTGAAGCCGACGGCGCGCGAGAGCGGTTCGAGATCGCTTCTGAGATCGGCGTTGCGAATTTCCGTAACGCCCAGAGAGAGCTCAAACAGATCTTCGAGCAACAAATACAGTACTCCTAGAAACAACTCCAGCTTTTCTTGTTTCCGTGGCGCCATGGCTTCGGCATGTTTTACCCAGGCGGCGAACGGAACTCGGCCGGCCGCCACCTGAAGCAAAGTCAGCATGGCGGCGCGACGTTGGTCGTAGGCATCTAGGTCGAGCGAAATCGCAATCCCTGGACTACCGGCCGCGAGAGCGATGCGGCGCTCCGGTTCATCGAGACGCCGTGAGGACACGAAGGCTTTCATCTCTTCGACCGATACGCGTCCCAAATGAAATGGGACGGCGCGCGAGCGGATGGTGGGCAGAAGATCGTAAGGATTCTCCGCGGTTAGCATCAAGATCAAGTGCTCGGGCGGCTCTTCGAGGGTCTTCAGTAGCGAGTTCGCGGCCTGCTCGTTGGCGCGATCGATGTGATCGATCAGGAACACGCGCCGCGCACCCCGCAGTGGCTTGAACTGCGCGCGGTCTTTGAGCAGCCGCATCTGTTCGATGCCGATCTGGCGCAGTGGACCGTCGGGCGCAAAAGTTACGAAATCAGGATGGGTGGCAAACAGCAGCGGGTCCTCGTTGCGCTTGTCGGCGGGCCATTTTTCGCGCTCAACGACTACGTCAGCGTTTGTAGCCAGGCTCAAATCGTCCTGCTCGATTTTCTCCTCGCCGCCGAGCAAGGATGCAGCGAATCGGCGGACCAGAGTCGCCTTTCCAACTCCCTCGGGACCGCTGAGCAAAATTGTTTGTGGAATGCGCTTCTGGCGCGTCAGTTCGAAGAGCGCTTCAGCGGAAGCAGCGTTGCCATAGAAATCTTTGAACACGTGCGGCGGGCTTCTCTCTTCAGGTGTAGTTTCTATCTAGTGTTACACAGCGCCGCTGCGCTACAATTCGCTTGGACGCCACAATTGAGATTAGGAATTGATTTCGGCACCACTCGGACTGTCGTCGCTGCAGTCGATCGTGGAAATTATCCGATCCTGACACTCGAACATCCGGAAGGTGCGGCCGTGGATTGGTTTCCTTCCCTTGTTGCTGTGAAGGGATCGAAGCGCGTGTACGGCTGGCAGGCGTGGCAATGCCAGCAAGAATCCGGCTGGACCATCGTGCGCTCGCTGAAGCGATTGCTCGAAGCGGCCGGACCCAACACGATGCTCGAAATCGGCGATCAGACGGCGCCGCTCATGCAGGTTCTCGTCGAAATGGCGGCGGAGTTGAGATCCCTATTACCCGGCGAGCGTCTTGAGGTGATGCTGGGCGTCCCGGCGAATGCCAACAGCAATCAGCGTTTCCTGACGGTGGAAGCATTTAGGTACGCCGGCTGCAATGTGATCGGTTTGCTGAATGAGCCGTCGGCGGCGAGTATCGAATTTGCGCATAAAACAAACGACAGCGGAACGATCCTGGTTTACGACTTGGGGGGCGGAACTTTCGACGCGTCCCTGGTAGAGATTGGGGAAAGGACCCATCACGTAATTGCGACGGAAGGCATATCGACACTGGGCGGCGACGACTTCGACGAAGTAATGGCGGAGATGGCGCTCAGCGAGGAGGAATGCGAGAAGCTCACGCAGGCCGAGCATTTCCGTCTCATCGAAGAATGCCGGATGAAAAAGGAGTCGCTGGGGCCGAATTCGCGCAAGATCGTGCTGGATCTGGAGAACGTTAAGGAAGGGCTCGAAACGGTAACGGTGTCAGTGGCCGAGTACTACGACCGCTGCCGCCCGCTTCTCGAAGAAACGCTGAATGTCATCGACGATCTACTGGCTGCGCACGAGACGCCGGAGATCCATGCGTTGTACGTCACGGGCGGAGGTAGTGAGCTGCCGATCGTCAGCCGCATCCTCAAGGAGAAGTTCGGCAGGCGTGTGCGGCGCTCGATGCACGCGCGCTCGGCGACCGCCATCGGTCTTGCGATCCAGGCCGATCAGGAAGCGGGCTACGTCTTAAGCGAGAAATTCACGCGTTTTTTTGGCGTTTGGCGCGAAGGGGACAGCGGAAATCGAATTATATTCGATCCATTATTTCCAAAGGGTACGCCGCTTCCTGGACCAGGCGAGCAGCCGTACGAGATTCGGCGCCGATACAAACCTGTACATAACGTTGGACATTTCCGATATCTGGAATGCAGCCATTTGACCGAAGACGGTCAGCCCGCCGGGGACGTCACTGTATGGGATGAGATCCGCTTTCCGTTCGATCCGACGCTCGAGACTGCCAACGGCGTTACGGTAGCACACTCCGCCGAAGCCGCCGAGCAGCAGATTGAAGAGAAGTATTCAAGCGACGCGCGTGGAGTGGTTACTGTGACTATCTCCAATCTGACGGCCGGTTACGAGTGCCAGTACAAACTGGGGCGCTGGGCGGTGCAGAGCGCGCCGCTGGCGTCCGTGAAACCGCGCAGCAGGCATACGCGCCGCAAGCCACCACAAGGAAAGGCAGAGGCTCGCCGGCGATGAGCGGGCTGCTCGAGGCATTGAGCAGCGCGACGGTTTTCGATCTTGCGCAGCCTTATTTTCCGGGCATGCCGCATTTTCCGACCCATCCCCCGTTTCTGTTCGGACTGACGAAAAAGCACGGTGATCTGGTGACAGACGGCGGCGTCAGCTCGTCCGCGGATGCGCTTGCGCTGGGCAGCCACGTGGGCAC
>Ga0126381_100009356_pt1 | contig 10998 bp, 9 predicted proteins | sample PanSoiMetPlot_28_FD_96465 | JGI IMG/M metagenome (GOLD analysis project Ga0126381, IMG submission 96465) | Tropical forest soil microbial communities from Panama - MetaG Plot_28 | ecosystem: Environmental > Terrestrial > Soil > Tropical forest > Bulk soil | place: Panama | collected 2016-02-17
AGGCACGATATTGCTGGCAGACGATCTGCTACCCTCGGAATTTGTTGGGCTGAATTCGACTCATCTGGCGGGCATCGCGCTCGTCAAAGGCGGTGCCTCTTCTCATGTCGCGATCCTGGCGGCGACAATGAATATTCCCATGCTGGTGGCCTGCGGCCCCAAACTGCTCTCAATTCCCGACGATACAATGCTGTTGCTGGATTCCGACTACGGCAAGCTGACTATCGGTCCGATGTCGTCTTTAGTGGACGACGCCAGCAAACGGATCATTGCGCTCCGCAAGGCGCATAGCGAGGCACTGGCTCTGCCACATCAGCCGTGCCACACGAGCGACGGCGTGCGCATCGAGATCAATGCCAATCTGGGTTCCGAACATGACGCGATAATAGCGATGGAGGCAGGAGCGGAAGGCTGTGGCCTGCTCAGAACGGAATTTCTGTTTCTGGATCGCGAAGTCCCCCCCGGCGAAGTCGAGCAGGCCAAGACCTACCGCGAGATTGCAAAGGCGTTAGACGGAAGACCACTCACGGTGCGCACCCTGGATATCGGGGGAGACAAGCCCGCGCCCTATCTTCCGTTTCCCCCGGAGGACAATCCCGCTTTGGGCTTGCGCGGCGTACGCGTGAGCCTCTGGCGCCCCGATCTTTTGGCCGTTCAGTTGCGCGCCATCCTCCAGGCAGTCCCGACGGCGCAATGCCGGATCATGGTGCCGATGATCGCAAGCCTTGCCGAATTGCGTGCGATGCGGCGTGCGCTCGACCGGGCGCGCGCCGAACTTGGAATCACGGATCGTGTTTCATTGGGTGTGATGGTGGAGACACCGGCCGCGGCGATGACCGCCGATCTACTGGCGGCGGAAGCTGATTTTCTTTCCATCGGCACGAACGATCTTACCCAATATTGCCTTGCGATGGACCGAGGAAATGCCGGACTAGCCTTCGATTTCGACGCACTTCATCCCGCCGTGCTCCGCCTGATCGCGGCAACCACGGAAGGTGCCGCCCGTCATCACCGGCCGGTCAGCGTGTGCGGCGGCCTGGCGTCCGACGTTGCCGCCGCACCAATCCTGATCGGGCTGGGGGTGCGCGGCTTGTCGGCTGCGGCTGCGCAGATTCCGGCACTCAGAGCCCGCATACACAATCTCACGCTCGACCAGTGCAGGCGTATCGCCGAAAAGGCGCTGGCGGCATCTTCGGCGGCCGATGTCCGAACTCTCGTTCTTTCCATGGGAGAAGCATGATGCGTTCCATCCTGGGATGGCTGCAACCTTTGGGTGGTGCGTTGCTGCTCCCGATCGCCGCGCTTCCGATCGCGGGTCTGCTGCTGCGTTTGGGTCAACCCGATCTTTTCAATGTGCCCTTCATTGCCGCGGCGGGCGACGCGATTTTCTCGAACCTGGGTCTTCTTTTCGCCATTGGCGTGGCGGTGGGTTTGGCCAAAGACAATAACGGCGCGGCCGGATTAGCGGGGGCCATCTGTTTCCTGGTGGCTAGCAAGGGCGCGACTGCTTTGCTGCAAGCACCCGCGGATGTGCTGACAAACGTTCCCGCTGCATACCAAGCCGTCACCCTGTCCGCGTTCAAGAGCGACGCCATTGCCCGAAGCGGCGTGCCGATGGGGTTGCTGGCCGGAATCATCGCGGGTTATGCCTATAATCGTTTCCACAACCTCAAGCTGCCTGAATATCTGGCCTTCTTTGGCGGGCGGCGCTCGGTGCCGATTATTTCCGGCTTCGGCGGACTGGTTCTGGCGGCGATTTTTGGCCTCACCTGGCAGGGACTCAATCAGGGCATTGACGTGGCCAGCCGCACCGTGTTGGCGCATGGTTTGATCGGACCCTTCGTCTTCGGTGTCTTAAACCGGCTGCTCATTATTGTGGGGTTGCATCACATCCTGAATAATTTCGTCTATTTCATCCTAGGCGACTATCACGGCGTGTTCGGCGATTTGAATCGTTTCTTCGCCGGTGATCCCAGGGCCGGGACTTTCATGACGGGATTCTTTCCCGTGATGATGTTCGGCCTGCCGGCCGCTTGCCTGGCCATGTATCACGCCGCGCGCCCCGAGCGGAAAGCGGCGGTGGCCGGCATGTTCCTATCGATGGCGCTGACCGTGTTCATCACTGGAGTGACCGAGCCGATCGAATTCTCCTTCATTTTCCAAGCGCCCATTCTCTATGCGCTGCATGCGCTTTTGGCTGGACTGTCGGAAGTGGTGATGAATCTGCTCGGCGTTCATCTGGGCTACACTTTTTCAGCGGGGCTAATCGATTATCTGATCAACTTCAGACTGGCGACGCGGCCTTTGCTGTTGTTGCCCGTCGGCGCCGCCTATTTCGCGCTCTATTACACTGTGTTCCGTTTCACCATCCAATGGTTCGATCTCAAGACGCCGGGACGCGAAGCGCCGGACGCGGCCCCAGCCAGGATGCAGGCACCCTACGCTCGACCCGAAGCGGGCTTCGTCGCCGCCCTGGGAGGCGCGGCCAATTTGATTTCCATTGACGCCTGCGCCACGCGGCTCCGGCTGATTGTGGCTGATCAGTCCAAGGTGAATGAGCCGGCGCTCAAGGCGCTGGGCGCCAGAGGCCTGATCCGACCCTCGGACAAGGCCTTGCAGATCGTCCTGGGCCCTATGGCCGATCAGGTGGCAAGCGACATCCGAGCCGAAGTCAAGGGATCCGCTCCCGCTCCTGGTGGGAACGAGCTTTTGTTCGGCCTGGGCGGGAGCGCCAATCTCGCTTATGTGACCGCGCGCTCCAGCCGGCTGCTGGTGGAAGTGAAGGATCCCGCCAAAGTGAGAGAGGAATTCTTGCGCGCCGCCTCGCGCGGCGTGGTCCGAACCGGACCCACGCGCTGGCAGATTATCGTCGGCCCCGGCGCCCAGGCGGTGGCGGATGGATTTGCGGCTTGACGGCATCAGCGGCCTTCTGACAAGAGACCTGCATGCCCCGAATTCTTCTTGAGGTCTGTGTCGACGATCCCGCCGGTTTCAATGCCGCGGTCGAAGGCGGTGCCGACCGGATTGAGCTCTGTTCCTCCCTGTCGGTGGGCGGATTGACGCCCGGCCCTGGCTTTATGGCCTTTGCCGCGAAAGGCGCACGCCCCAGCCGGGCGATGATCCGGCCCCGGGTTGGCTCTTATGTATTTTCCGCGGACGAGATCGACGTGATGTGCCGCGACATTGACGCCGCGCGCGCCGCGGGTTTGGGCGGCGTGGTGATCGGGGCAAATCTCGTCTCTGGGCAGCTAGATGAAAAGACCACCGCGCGCCTGGCCAAGCAGGCCGCAGGCTTGGAGTTGACGCTGCACCGTTCGGTTGACCTGATGCCTAGGCCGCTTGAGGCCGTGGATGTTGCCATCGCATTGGGTTTTTGCACCATCCTCACTTCGGGCGGCCACCTCAAGGCGCCAGACGGTGCGGAGACAGTCGCTGCCATGGTCGCCCGTGCGGGCAACCGGTTGGAAATATTGGGCGGCAGCGGACTCAATCCCGACAATGTCGTACCGTTCATCCGGAAAACCGGTGTGAAAGCCGTGCATGGCTCCTTCAGCGCGCCCTGGCCGGAGATCGACCAGAACTTGGTCCGATTCGGATTCATCGGCAACGATGCGCGCGAAACCAGCCTCGCCACTGTTAAACGAGTGCGCGCGGCAATTGATTCGCTCGGTTAAATTTCAGTCGCAAGGCGAATGGCAGCCAATAGTGGCGGTCAGGGACAGCCCGTAGACCGTTTCGGGATATCGGGCGTGCAGGGCCTTGTCGGCGGCTTCGGCACGGTGCACGCACTGCGCGAACTCGTCGCCCTGGACGACCCAGCCATCCTTAATATTGCGCCCGCCATGCAAGGGATGGACTTGATAGGTTTTGGATGCCGTGAAGCAGGCATCTGCCGAGAGTGCCGGGTTGGCATTCAGCAAGCCCAACAAGGCGGCCGGAAGAAACAGATGCGGGCGCGAATTCATCGCGTCCTTATAAGCGAGCAATCCCATCAGCCAAAGGTAAAAGAATAAGCCTCCGCGCCTGGATCGATGAATTGGATGGTGAATGTGTGATCGGCCACACCCTTCTGCTGGCGGATCAGTTGATAAAGCCGTTGACTGGTAACGGTGCCATTGCCGTCTGCGTCAATGTCTACGCCGTGATCGTCGCCCGGCTTGTGGCCATCCAATGTCACTTTGAAGCGAACAGACTTGCCGCCGCTGGCACCCAGCACCAGATGCAGGTCGCGGGCGTGGAAGCGGAAGCTGATCTTGCCGCCGGCCTGGGCCAGCACGTCTTTTTGTTCGCCAATGGTCCATTGGCCGGTAAGGCCCCACTGGTTGGGCTGGAGTGGATAGGGCGTCTGATACGTCGCCGTGCGATCCATATAAGCGGGCCCCGAAGCGAAATTTTCGCCGCGTCCGTAGCCCAGATAAGTCTCAGGCGAATCCATGTCCGTCTCGTCGGCGCCGGCGAAGGTCCCCTTTGTGTCCGGGTTAACGATGCCGCCAGGCACGTTCTTGTAGCCCGCTTCCCGGAGTAGAGTCTGGATCACGCGCTCGGATTTGTCGTACTCACCTTCACCGAAATGGTGAGCGCGGATACGGCCATCCGCGTCCACGAAATAGTGCGCCGGCCAGTATTCATTCTTGAAGGCCTGCCAGATGGCGAGATTCGAGTCCACCGCCACCGGATAGGTGATGCCCAAGCTTTTCACCGCATTTTTCACGTTGGTGACGTCTTTCTCGAAGGCAAATTCGGGAGAATGGACGCCGATGACCACCAGTCCGTGGTCTTTGTATTTCTGTGCCCAGGCCGCGATGTAAGGCAGAGACCTCAGGCAGTTGATGCAGGAATAGGTCCAAAAATCCACGACCACGACTTTGCCATGCAAGCTGGCGCGGGTGAGCGGAGGCGAATTGACCCACGTCAACGCACCATTGAGCTCAGGCATGGAGGCTTCCACCGGGAGCGAGCTGCCCGCGACTTGCGTGACCTGCCGGGCGGGCGTGGGCCTCAACATACTGATCAGGCCCTCTTCGAAGCGCGTCGTGTTGGCCAGCGACAGCCGCGCAAGAAAGCCGGTGTCGAGGCCAAACGCGATCGCCAGAACCCCCGTCAGGACGGCCGCACCCAGCGCGCGGCGCACCCACTCACCCGAGCCCAGCGACTTCTTCATGGTCTGAAACAAGCGGCCGCCCACCAGCAACGCGAGCGCCAGCGACGTCGCCGCCCCTAGCGCATATGCGAAGAGAAGCAAGGTCGTGTGCACGGTTGCGCCACCGATGGCCGCGCCCGTCAGCACGAGGCCCAGGATCGGGCCGGCACAAGGTGCCCATAGCAGTCCGGTGGCAATGCCCAACAGAAAGGACGCACCTGCACCGCCTCGCGCATCCGTTTCTGCGGAGAGGCGATTGCCCAACGCTACCAGTGGACGGGTGAGGTGGTCGGCGAGGCGGGGCGACAACAAGGTGAGAGCGAACAGCGCGAGCAAGAACAGGGCGGCGATGCGGCCATATTGATTGGCGCTTACTGCCCAGCCGCCGCCGACGGCCGTAAGACTGGCCACGGCTGCAAACATCACGCACATGCCCAGAAGCAGGGGCAATGTGCCTGTGAGGAAGGGCCTGCCACCCCGGGCGAACACGAAAGGTAGCACCGGCAGGATGCACGGACTCACGATAGTGAGAATGCCGCCCAGGTAAGCCAGCAGAATCAGCGTCATCGAAAAATCCCGGTTTGTGGGGACGCCCCGATCTTCGCAGCGATCCCGATGTCCTGCAATTCGTGGCTGGCGAAAGAAAGTTACATCTTGCCCGCCGCCGGATAAGAGCATATACTCTTAATACAGTATAGCGAGGAGAAATTTCATGCGCCCGATCTTGACCGCGTTTCTGGCAATGACGCTTTCTAGTCCTGCAATCGCACAAAGCGCATCGCCGATGGGTGCTGTCCCCACCACTAAGATATTGGCCATTTCCCATCCGACGGGTGCGCCGATGACGCCGGAACAGCGTGCCTCCATCATGCCGCACGAAGTGCGCGACACCGTGGCGGCCTATCTCGCGGGCAAGATTGACCAATGGTATGTGCAGAATAATGGACGTGGCGTGGTGTTCATCGTTAACGCTTCGACGCCGGAAGAAGCGAAAGCGATTTTGGAAAAATTTCCGCTGGGCCAGGCGGGCCTGATGGGCTTCGATTACATACCGCTCGGTCCGCTTAGTCCCTTGCGCATTCTCGCCGATTCACCGGCAGCAACTTCGCGCTGAAGACGACACCGGCGGGCGATCTCAAGCAGCCGATGCGCGGGCGCTCAGGTCGGGCGTTTGGGGGCTAACTCTCCGTCATGTGCCAGGGTGACCTCGGCGGCGATTTCCCCCTTGGGGCCTTGGCCAATCCGGAATATCACAAGCTGGCCTTCGCGCAGTTCGTCGATGTCGCAACGCCGCAGCGTTTCCATATGCACGAAGACATCTGGCGTTCCTGGGCCGCGCGAGATGAAGCCATAGCCTTTGGAGCGGTTGAACCACTTGACCACACCGTCATAGGCGGCACCCTGGGGCCCAGCAACGAAGCGAGGGGATCGATCGGCGGTGGCAGGCATCGGCTTGGCCGTCGAATTGTCCACCGAGATCAGGCGGACTGCCTGTTGTCCGCGTGAACCGGATACCACTTCGCAAACGACGGTGGCCCCTTCCTGAACAGTCTTGAAGCCGGAATGGCGGACGCAGACCTGATGCAACAGAATGTCACTGCCGCCTTGGCAAGGGGCAATGAATCCGTAACCCTTTGTAAAATCGAACCATTTTACCTGGCCGGCCACTCGCGCCGCATTCGCTTGGGCAGCCGGACGCATCGATGTCCGAGTTTCCAAGATCAGTATAGCTGAACGATCCATTTCTCTGCCTATCCGGCTTTGCAACGCGGCAAATCAGCGAGCCGGACAGAGCGTAAAATGTGGCCACTGACTCTGTCTGTTTTTGCGTAGGAACGGGGCGTTCCATATACGGAACGGGGGTAAGGGATGAGGGGCGTTATTACCGATAGATTACCTTTCACGGCTTAAGGAGCAGCTAGATGACCAAAGAGCCCCTTGCCGAAAGCGACGCCACCGTGTCCCGCGGAAATAGAAAGCCGGCTACCGGGACCGAGCAGCGGGCCAGAAAGATTCTCGGACTGGACGGTCCTTCCAACGCCTTGCCGCCCCGCGCCGAACTTCTTTGGCGAACGGACCATTTTGCCGCTAACGTGCCTTTCGCCAATCCCATGTTTGTTCCGCTCGGTCCATCACCCGACCTGAGCCGCGCGCAAGAAGCGGTGACTCTGTCAGTCGTGCGGCATCAGGCATTGCGAACGCGCCTGGCGGTCAAAAACGATCGCGCCGTCCAGATTGTGGAAGATGGAAAAATCTCCCGATTTGCTATCTCGGACATCAAGCGCCGGGAATTGGATGATGATTATCCAGACGATCCCGCCTCGCCTGTCAGTCAATTCCTCAAAAGCACGATGAATCTGCGCGCGCAGGGAGGATTTCTGGCGCACGCCTTTCGTGACGAACATCGGAATATCACCATGGGCTTTCTTGCCCACGGTTTTTTCTCGGATGCCTGGTCGTCCCAGATTCTGCTGAGGGATTTTCGAACGTTTTATTCCACCTTGAAGAATGGTGAGGTGAGCGACCTCGCCCCGTCCGCGCAATATATAGACTACGCACGGGCCCAGCGGCGCTCACTGGACGCGGATTTGGCGGCACATCTTGCGTTTTGGCAAAAAAAACTGAGTACAATGCCGCCGTCCCAGCTTCCCTATGACCATCAAAAAAACACCGGCCGGCGTGGCCGCTCTTATTTCTTCATCCGGCAGGAAATTCTGGACAGCTTGGTGGCGGCTTCCGCCGCTCATTGTGTGTCGCTCACCGTCCTGCTTCTGGCCGCTTTCCAACTGGCACTTGCCCGGTGGAGCGGGCAAAGCGAAATCCTTTCTGCGGCCTACACCGCCGACCGCGTCAGGGCGGAATTTCAGAATACGGTCGGATTTCTGGTCACCAATATGCCCGTTTGCGCGCGGCTTGAACCGGGCCAAAGCCTAGGCGCATTTCTTTCCGGTTTCGCCAAGGAATTTTACGGCGGTTATGCGCACCGGGAATTGTCGTGCGAGGTCTATGAGGCGATCTTCGCGCCGCCCAAACCCTTTTGCGCCGCGGTGTTTAATTTCGTACCCCTGCAGAAGCGTTTCGCCGCCGACGAGCTTCTGTCACTGCCTGCCTTCGAGGGCACGGTAATCGGGCCCGATGGAGCCAAGCCTGCCATTTACCGGGACGTGTATTTGGGACTGGCGCAATACCCCAGCGGACTTCTGGGTAAGTTGTTTTACGACACCGGCCTTTTCACGCCCGAGGGTATGAAGATATTCGTCGGCCATTTCCGGCAAGTGACGGCAAAGATCGCCGCCGAACGCGATGTTACCCTAAGAGCGTTGCTGACCTGAGCGCCAAACTCAGCGCTGCGCCTTATCGCCCGAGATAGCCGGCAAACAAATTTGCCAATGGCTCGCCTTTATAAGCGTCCGCCAATTTCTCAGGCGCAATGAACTCGTCGCGGAACCAGGGAAAACGGCGCGGATTGAACGACTCTGTGATCCAGTCGATGATGTGCTTGACGCGGACTATCCGCTTGGCCTCGGGATGGTAAGTCATCCAAATCTCGATGGGCTGGACGATGCCGAGGTCCAATGGCACGAGCTGTGCGCCGATCGCTTGGGCATATGTGGGCAGCATTCCGATTCCAGCGCCCTTGGCGATGGACCAATAATGCGCGCTGCTGACATTCGTGCGAAGCGAAACAAACCCGATCGGCGACACGCCGGGGAAAACTTTGTCGTACAATTCGCGCCAGCGTTTATCGTCATCGGATTGGACAACCAGGCGATGCTTGGTCAGGTCGGGTACCGACTTGGGATAGCCATAGGTGTCGAGATAGGATTTTGCCGCGAACAGCACCAAATGCATTGAACCCAATTTGAGCATCTTGAGGTCCGAGCTGGCCGGCCTTTCCCTCTGCACCGCAACATCGGCTTCCAGACGCAAGACGTCGGCTGATTTGGTGGTGCATTCCAGATTCACCATCAATTTGGGATTGGCGCGCTGAAACTCGACCAGGCGCGGCGCCAGCCAAAAGGTTCCAAGCCCTTCCGTTACGGCGAGCCGAACTTCGCCTTCTATGTCCTTTTCCGCGGCGTTGCGCGCATACAGGAGCTCGAACGAAGCCGACTCCATACGCAGCGCCGCGTGATAAATTTTCTCGCCTTCCGCGGTTGCCCGCACGCCGTCCACATGACGCGTGAGCAAGGTTACGCCCAGCGCATGTTCGATTTCGTCTACTTTCCGGCGCAAGGCGTTGGTAGACTGACCGAGCTTCTCGGAGGCAGCGCGGAAACTTCCGCTGCGTATAACTTCAAGAAAAATACGTACAGTTTCCCAGTCCGGAACTCGCCTGGGCTTAACCAACAGCGCATGTTCACCTTGAGGAACACCCTGTTCCTCCAAAGAGTGCAGACGCAAATCGCTGACCAAGAAACAATGCCCTCCGTCCAGCAAACCTTCTAACACGATTAATCGGGGCAGAGGCACCCATGACCGAACATCCTCTGCGACTAGTTCGCAAAAATTCCGAAGCCACGCGGCAGGAAACCAGGCATCCCCTATCGGAACTTGATTCCTCCAGATTTGGCAAGCACTTATCCGTGAGCCGCGGTAGGCTTGAAAGCCTTGATCCCCTCGTGGATTACGCCCGAGCCTTTATTCCCGGCCTTACCGCGAACAAGGTGGTGCATAAGGTCTTGCGGCATAACCCCGACGCCGTTTGGGTGATAACGCGCAAACGCGGCGGCGAGGGCTTCAGCAAGCAGGGCTTCATCGCCATGCTGCCTCTGACCAAGGCAGGTCTCTATCTTCTCGCGAACGGTCAATTCAATTTTGCAGACCCGGATCTTTCCATGATCACCCGGCCCGGAGAGCGGCCGGCCGGCATCTATATCTGGGCAATCTACGCGCCCGGACTCTTGGCAGGCGGCATCAGCCTGTTCATGGAAAAGATCGCGGAAGCCCCTTACGACGGCGTTACCCTTTATACGCGGCCAAACACCGCCCAGGGCATTCAATTGAACGTAAATTTGGGATTGAACAAAGGAGCCAAGATCGGCGCCATCTTTGCACCCCATCTCTACGAATTCGCGCGGAAACCACAGACGCCGCCTCTCTATGATGGCCGGAGCGATTGCCCGGAAGGCAGGGAATTGAGCATCGAAGTCGTCCGCACCGTTGAGGACTTCATGCGCATGGTAAGCATTCGCAGCGCCATCTATATTGGCGAGCAGGAATGCCCCTATGAGGAGGAATTCGACGGGAATGACCTGTCGTCCACTCATCTTATAGGGTATGCGGGCAAAGAGCCCGTGGGATGTATCCGCATCCGTTACTTCGCCGATTTCGCAAAGATCGAGCGGCTTGCCGTACGCAAAGAATATCGCAGCACGCGGCTGTCATTTCAGTTGGTGCGCGCTGCGATAGAGCTTTGCCGGATGAAGGGTTATTGTCGGCTCTACGGACACGCGCAAAAGCGGCTGGTCAATTTCTGGAGCAGATTCGGTTTCCGCCTGTTCGAGGGCGGCCGGGAGTTGGTGTTCTCCGATTTCGACTATGTGGAGATGGTGGCAGAGATCGAACCGCATCCCGATGCGGTCCGTATCGGCGTGGATCCATACAAACTGATCAGGCCTGAGGGCAGGTGGCATCGCCCCGGCATCCTCGAATCGTCCGCCGCGCGCAAAGTAACCAGGCCCTCCATCGGAGACTAATCAAGTGGCGTCCGTCCTCAACATGTTGAACTACAAGAAGCAGGCCGAACAGCCGATCCTGGTTCTGGTCGGTCTGCATGAATCCGATCTTTCGGGCGCGGAGATGCAGTCGGTTTCGAACGCTCTGAATCAATGTGCCAAAGCCTTGGCAACCGCACG
>Ga0126381_100009358_pt1 | contig 10997 bp, 5 predicted proteins | sample PanSoiMetPlot_28_FD_96465 | JGI IMG/M metagenome (GOLD analysis project Ga0126381, IMG submission 96465) | Tropical forest soil microbial communities from Panama - MetaG Plot_28 | ecosystem: Environmental > Terrestrial > Soil > Tropical forest > Bulk soil | place: Panama | collected 2016-02-17
AGTCGCATCAGCGGGACTCATGTGAGGAGCGGGACTCGGCGGCCGGGCCTGTGGGTCGTGCCCCAGGCCGCGGGCCGTTGCCCCACAGCCCCGCTGCCGTGGGCCGCTGCGCCCCGGCAGCAGTCGGCTTCCGCTGGGGCCGTTGCCGTAGCCGGCCCCATCAGACGGGGCCGTTGCCGTCATCGGCCCAACACACCACGGGGCGACAGCGGCGGCAAATGTCCGATATACCGCTTTAGGAAGATGGCGGCGGGGGCTCCTAATGCCGGGCGCCGCCCTCGCGCCACCCCCACAAGGGCGGATGCGGGGTCAATCGATGCCCCAGATGTAGGGTTCGGCGGGCACCTGGTTTGTTCGGCCAATGGATCTTTGGTAAGATATAACGCATAACGGGTACCGGGGGGCCCTCAACTTGACCGTAAAAGGCCACTGGTGAGACCCTGTACCTGTTGATTGCACGCATGGGCGTGCGGATTACATTGTGCCCACTCTGGTCACTCAGTGTGGAGGACCTTTCACCATGGCGAAGGCTCTATTCGGCCACGTCGGCGGTCTCGACCCGCGCATCGTCTCCGAGATGCGCCGTCTCCAGCAACGCGTTCGCGACCTCGAAGCCGAGCTTGTCAGGCTTCAGGAAGAGAACGACGCGCTTGCAACGGGCGGCGGTCACGAGGAGGACGTGCTCGTCTTGGACCGCGAGCCGGCGCTTACCTGACGATCTCAGGAAGCACTGGTCGGCCTGCACTGGCGCGACACGGCAAAACCGCAGAACGAATCAGGGACGTCTCACGGCGTCCCTCTTCGTTGTTGTGGTTTGGCGTTCGTGATTGTCCGGATCCTCCCCCATCTTGCGATTTCACCGCCCACTCATACGCAGCTGTGGCAAGAAGCACACTCGCGGCATTCGCTAGCTGTAGTCTCTTGTGATCCTTTTAGCCGGATGTTCGGTGATAGGACGCCTGTTGTTCAAGGGGTTTCCCGCTGCACCGCGCCGTTTCCGGCCGCCTGACCACATCTGGCGGTAGTGTGCGGGAGGCGGCCGTTCGTAAGAGAGGATCCGGGGGAGGAGAGGGCACGTGTACCTGAAGTCCCTCACCTTGCGCGGCTTCAAGTCGTTCGCATCCGCCACGAACTTGCGCCTCGAGCCCGGCATCACCTGTGTCGTGGGCCCGAACGGCTCCGGCAAGTCCAACATCGTCGACGCGCTCTCCTGGGTGATGGGCGAGCAAGGTGCCAAGAGCCTGCGCGGCGGCAAGATGGAAGACGTCGTCTTCGCCGGCACCACATCGCGCGCCCCGCTCGGCCGGGCCGAGGTCACCCTCACGATCGACAACAGCGACGGCTCGCTGCCGATCGACTATGCCGAGGTGACGATCAGCCGCCTGATGTTCCGGTCAGGGCAGAGCGAGTACGCCATCAACGGCGACACCTGCCGCCTGCTCGACGTCCAGGATCTGCTCTCCGACAGCGGACTCGGCCGCGAGATGCACGTGATCGTGGGGCAGGGCCAGCTCGACGAGATCCTGCACGCCGGCCCGGAGGCCAGGCGGGCGCTGATCGAGGAAGCCGCCGGAGTTCTCAAGCACCGCAAGCGCAAGGAGAAGGCGCTGCGCAAGCTTGAGGCGATGCAGGTCAACCTGACCAGGCTCGTCGACCTCACCGCCGAGCTGAACAGGCGGCTCAAGCCGCTCGGCAGGCAGGCCGAAGTGGCCCGCAAGGCGGCGACCATCCAGGCCGAACTGCGCGACGCCCGGCTGCGGCTGCTGGCCGACGACTACATGGCCTTGCGCGACAGGCTGCTGCGCGAAGAGGCCGACGAGGCCGCGATCCGCGCCCGCCGCACCGGACTCGAGGCCGACCTCGCCGCGGCTCGCGGCCAGGAGGAGGAGTTTGACCGCGCGCAAGCCGCCCGCGGCGCCCAGCTCACCGAGGCCCAGCAGACCTGGTTCGCGCTGTCGTCGCTGACCGAGCGGATGCGCGGGATCGCTGGCCTGGCCAACGAGCGAGCCCGGCTGCTCGCCGCCGACCCCGAGCCCGAGCGTCCTGGCCGGGACCCCGAGGAGCTTGAGCGGCAGGCCACCGAGCTGCGCGACGAAGAGGCCGGCCTCACCGAGCGGCTGGCGTCGGGGCGCGAGGTCCTCGCAGAAGCCGTCGCCGAACGGTCCGCCGCCGAGGCCGCGCTGTCGGCGACCGAGCGCAGGCTCGCCGACGAGGCCCGCGCGGCGGCCGGCCGCGCCGAACGGCTCGCCAGGCTGCGCGGCATGGTCGACGCCGCGCACAGCCGCAGCGCCGCGACCAGCGAGGAAATCGACCGGCTGAGCACCGCCGCCGAACAGGCACGCGCCCGCGCCGAGCGCGCCCGCCTTGAGTACAGCGAGGTCCAGGACGTGGCCGACGGCGGCGATTCCGACCGCAGCGGCCTAGCCGCTGAGCTGGACCGGGCGACAGAAATTCATAATCAGTCTTCGGAACGGACCGTGGTCGCTCGCAAGGCAGAACGCGCTGCCAACAGCGAGGTGGCGGCCCTGCGGGCACGGGTTGAGGCGCTGCAGGAGACGCTGCGCCGCGGCGTGGACGCGACAGCCGCGGTGCTCGCGGACGCTGAGCACTTCCGCGGTGTGGCGGGTCCGTTCGCCGGGCAATTGACGGTGGCGGACGGTTACCAGGCGGCCATCGCCGCCGCCTTGGGCCATGCCGCCGACGCGATCGCCGTCGATGATCTCGACGCGGCGGTCGAGGTGCTCGCCGAGGTCCGCGCCGCCGACGCCGGCACGGTGGGCCTGGTTATCGCGTCCCCCGCCGCCGACGCCGGCACGGTGGGCCTGGTCATCGCGTCCCCCACCGCCGACGCCGGCACGGTGGGCCTGGTTATCGCGTCCCCCACCGCCTCCGACTCCGCTCCGGCTGCTAACCGCGCAAGCCCCTCTGGCCCCTCTGGCCCCTCTGGCCCCTCCGGCCCCTCGTCCTCCGGCTCCGACCGCGCCTCCGATGAGGTGAATGGCCCCTTGGCCTCACAAGATGAGGGCAATGGGCCATTCACCTCACATGGTGGGAGCCGTGAGAAGCTCGCGCGTCACTCCAGCCCCACCCTCCCCGCAGGTGCCAAGTGGGCGGTCGAGCTCGTGACGGCGCCGGCCGAGCTCGCGGGAGCGGTCAGCGAGTTGCTCGCCGACGTCGTGGTCGTGGGTGACCTGGGACAGGCGCAAGGCGTCGTTCGGGATAATCCTGATCTTCGTGCCGTTACGGTGGCTGGCGATGTGCTCGGCGCGCACTGGGCGCATGGCGGCTCGGCGCGGCCGCAGTCGCTGCTCGATGTTCGAGCGGCGGCCGATGAGGCGGCGGCCAAACTGGACGCGGCGGAACTGCGCTGCGAGGAGGCGGCGGAGTCGCTCGCGCAGGCCCAGGAGGCGCAGGACGCGGCCAGGCAGGCCCTTGAGGAGACGCGCGGGCTGATGCACGCCGCCGACGCGGCCGTGGCTGAGATCTCCGGGCGGCTCGGCCGGCTGGCGGGCGCCGCGCGTGCCGCGCGGGACGAGGCGAACCGGCTAGACGCCGCGGTCGGCGCGGCGCGCCGGTCGGCGGAGAAGGACCTGGCCAAGCTCGCCACGCTGAAGGACGAGCTCGCCGAGGCGGAGGCCGCCGACGCGCGGGCGAGTGACCCCGAACTCGAAGACCAGCTGGCGGCCGGCGAACGCGAGGAGATGACGCAGCGCTGCACCACGGCGCGCAACGCCGAGATGGAGGCGCGCCTTGAGGTGCGCACCGTCGAAGAGCGGCTGCGGGCCATCAGCGGCCGCGCCGATTCGCTGGCGACCGCCGCGAGCGCGGAGCGCACAGCGCGCGAACGGGCCGCCGTCCGTCGCCGCCAGCGCGCCGCCCAGGCCGCGGTGGCGCGGGCTGTCGCCGCGGGGGCGGCTGTCGCGGTGGCCGCGGCCGAGTCTTCGCTGACGCTCGCCGACAGCAGACGCCAGGAGGCGGAGGCGGCGAACGCTGGCGGCGCCGAGTCGCTCAAGACGGTGCGTGCCCGGGTGGCGGCCCTGTCCGCTGAGCTCGACACCGTGGTGAACACCGCGCACGGCACTGAGATCGCGCGGGCCGAGCACCGGCTGCGTCTTGAGCAGCTCACGTCGCACGTGGCCGACGAGTTCGGCGTCCTGCCCGACGTTCTTGTCGCGGAATACGGCCCGGACGTACCCGTGCCCGTCGCGCCCGCCGCCGACGGCCGGGGCGCGCGCAGGGCGGCTTCAAACGGCGCAGACGGCGCAGACGGCGCCGACGGGACGCCCGCCACGCTGGCCGACGCGCTGCGCGCGGTGCGTGCCGAGGCCGCGCGCTCCGAGGACGACGATGCGGACGAGACCGGCGAGACCGGCGAGATCGGCGATGGCGGTCCGGCTCACGGCGAGACCAGCGACGCCGGCCATGCGGACGTGGTCGGCGTTCCTTACGTGCGCGAGGAGCAGGAGGCGCGCGCCGAGGCGGCCGAGCGGCAGCTCGCCCGGCTCGGCAAGGTCAACCCGCTGGCCCTTGAGGAGTACGCGGCGCTGCAGGAGCGGCACCAGTTCCTCGCCACCCAGCTCGAGGACCTGCGGAAGACCCGCCGCGACCTGCTGACCGTGGTCAAGGAAGTGGACGACCGGGTGCAGGAGGTGTTCGCGTCCGCGTACGCCGACACCGCCCGCGAGTTCGAGGGGCTGTTCGCGCGGCTGTTCCCCGGCGGCTCGGGCCGGCTGTTGCTGACCGAGCCAGACGACATGCTGGCCACCGGCATCGAGATCGAGGCCAGGCCGCCGGGCAAGAAGGTCAAGCGGCTGTCGCTGCTGTCCGGCGGCGAGCGGTCGCTGACCGCGATCGCTTACCTTTTCGCGATCTTCAAGGCCCGCCCGTCGCCGTTCTACGTGCTTGACGAGGTGGAGGCCGCGCTGGATGACAGCAACCTGCAGCGGCTGCTCGGCGTCTTCGACGAGCTGCGGGAGAACTCGCAGCTGATCGTGATCACCCACCAGCGGCGCACGATGGAAGCGGCGGACGCGCTGTACGGGGTGACGATGCGCGGTGACGGCGTGTCCACGGTAGTCAGCCAGCGCGTCCGCGAACACGAACCCGCCTAGGCGCGCCGGTCCCTCCCATGAGCGGTCCTGACCATGATCGCGGTCAGTGGCGGCCGTCTACGGACCGCCACCAACGACCCATGATCATGCCTAAGCGGGGTCAGGCAGCGAGACCGGGGGGCGTGCCGTGTCGGGTGGGCGCGATCGGGCATGCTAGAGCGGTGCTCAATGCGTCCGGTGGTCCGTCGTTCCCGGAAGACTGTGGGTTGTTATGGAATACATCATCCTCATCGTCGTGCTCGCCGTGCTCCTGGTCGCAGTCGGCGGGACGATGCTGCTTCGCGGCCGTGGGCGCGGACGCGGCGCCGCTTCGCCTCCGGGGACGGACACCGGCACTACCACCGACAGCGGTTCGACAGCGGCGGGCACCGGAACGCAAGCGAGCGGCACGGCGACGTTGCCGCCCGTCGCGCCCCCGTCGCGCCCCACAGCCCCGCCGGCGGACAAGCCGGTCATCGAGAAGCCGCCGCCTTCAGCGGGGCGGATGGTGCGGCTGCGGGCGCGGCTCGCCAGGTCGCAGACCGGCTTCGGGTCGGCGCTGCTGAGCCTGCTGTCCAGGGAACGGCTCGACGACGACACGTGGGAAGAGATCGAGGAGGTCCTGATCACCGCGGACGTCGGGGTGACGCCAGCCAGGCAGATGGTGTCGGACCTGCGGACGAAGGTGAAGGTCGAGGGCACAAGGACCCCTGAAGAAGTACGGGAAATGCTGCGCGCGGAACTGCTCGCCCAGGTGGACACCGGAGCAAGCAGGACGCTGCGGACCCAGCGGCATGAGGGCAGGCCCGCCGTCATCCTCGTGGTCGGCGTCAACGGCACCGGGAAGACCACGACGTGCGGCAAGCTGGCCCGCTCGCTCATCGGCGACGGCGATTCGGTGCTGCTCGGGGCGGCGGACACGTTCCGCGCCGCGGCGGCCGACCAGCTTCAGACGTGGGGCCAGCGCGTCGGGGCGGAAGTCGTCAGGTCGGACGTCGAGGGCGCCGACCCCGCCAGCGTCGCCTACGAGGCCGTGAGCAAGGGCATCGAGGCCGAGGTCGACGTGGTCCTCATCGACACGGCAGGCCGCCTGCACACCAAGACCGGACTGATGGACGAGCTTGGCAAGGTCAAACGCGTCGTGGAAAAGCGCACCGCGGTGGACGAGGTGCTGCTCGTGCTCGACGCCACGACGGGCCAGAACGGGCTGCGCCAGGCGCGGGTGTTCGCCGAGGTGGTGGACGTCTCCGGCATCGTGCTCACGAAGCTGGACGGCACCGCCAAGGGCGGCATCGTCATCGCGGTGCAGCGCGAGCTAGGCGTTCCCGTGAAGCTGGTCGGCCTCGGCGAAGGCCCCGACGACCTGGCCCCGTTCGAGCCGGCGACGTTCGTGGACGCCATCCTCGGCGGCTGACAGGCACACCGCCTGTTAGTCGCAACGAAACACGGACGTAATACACGCGTCAGCTGTTTCACACTCCCGACACATTCGGACTGGACGCAGGAAACGCCAGTACGTCATCGTCGTGGCAGGCACACGAGAGGTGGTCATCCATGAAACTCATCACGGCTGTTATCAAGCCCTTCAAACTTGACGACGTCAAGGCGGCGCTGCAGGCCTTCGGCGTGCACGGCATGACCGTCAGCGAGGCGAGCGGATATGGCAGGCAGCGCGGCCACACCGAGGTCTACCGTGGCGCCGAGTACCAGGTAGATCTCGTTCCCAAGGTTCGCGTCGAGGTGATCTGCGACGACGAGGACGCCGACGATCTGGTGGGCGTCGTTGTCAAGGCCGCGCAGACCGGGAAGATCGGCGATGGCAAGGTGTGGGTCCAGCCGGTGGACGCGGTCATCCGGGTCAGGACAGGGGAGCGTGGTGCTGACGCGATCTGATGCGTGCGCCCGGCTTTGCCTGGCGTAACGCAACAGGGGGGCCGGTACCGCGCGCGCGCCTACAGCGGCGTGCACTAACCACTCGGGGGCCTGGTGAGTGTCATGACCACTTTCGCGGCTGATCGTAGCCGAAGGACTACAGAGACAGACCGATGGCTGGCCGGGATGCTAGGGGCAGAACCCGGCGTCGCCCTCGTCGCTGTCGGCGGCTACGGCCGCAAGGAACTGCTGCCCGGCAGCGATCTTGACGTGCTCCTGCTGCACGACGGCAGGGACGACATCGCCAAGATCGCTGACCGGATCTGGTACCCGGTTTGGGACTCGGGCGCCAGGCTTGACCACGCGGTGCGAACCGTTCCGCAGGCCAGGAGGGTCGCGCGCAACGACCTCAAGGTCGCGCTCGGACTGCTCAACGCGCGGCACGTGGCAGGCGATCCCGACCTGACCACACGGCTGCGCGAGGGCGCGCTCGAGGACTGGCGGAGCAACGCGAGGACCAGGCTCGCCGAACTCAGGGACCTGCACGAGGAGCGCACCCGGCTGCACGGTGAGCTCGCGTTCCTGCTCGAGCCAGACCTCAAAGAATCGCGCGGCGGGCAGCGGGACGTCCACGCCATCCAGGCGATCGCGGCCGCGTGGGTCGCGCCCGCGCCCGGACCGCGCGTGCGCGCGGCCTACGAGCAGATCGTCGACGCGCGACATGTGCTGCACGAGGTCACCGGCCGTCGCCTTGACCGGCTGGTGCTCGAAGAGCAGGACGAGGTGGCGCGCACGCTCGGCCTGCTCGACGGCGACGCGCTGCTGCGGAACCTGGCCGGCGCGGGGCGCACGGTCGCCTACGCGGTCGATCACGCCTTCCGCCAGGCTGACAGGGCAGGCGGCGGCAGGCGGGCGCTAGGCGTCCGTATGAGGCGCGCGAAGCTGGAGCGCCGCCCGCTCGCGGACGGCGTTGTCGAGCAGGACGGCGAGGTGGTCCTCGCGCGGGCGGCCACGCCCGCCTCTGATCCGGTGCTCGTGCTGCGGGCGGCCGCCGCGGCGGCGCAGGCGGGCCTTCCGCTGGCCCCCAGGGCACTGGCACGGCTCGCCGAATGCCCGCCGCTGCCGGTGCCATGGCCGGCCGACGCGCGGGACGCGCTGCTCACACTGCTCGGCGCCGGGCCGAGCGCGATCGCGGTCTGGGAGGCGCTCGATCAGGAGGGGCTGCTCACCGCGCTGATCCCGGACTGGGAACGAGTGCGTAACCGTCCGCAGCGCAACCCGCTGCACCGTTTCACCGTCGACAGGCACCTGGTTGAGTGCGCGGCGAACGCCGCGGCCCACACGCGCGACGTGGCCAGGCCGGACCTGCTGCTGCTGGCCTCGCTGCTGCACGACATCGGCAAGGGCTGGCCGGGAGACCACAGCGTCTCCGGCGAGGTGGTGGCCCGCGACGTGGCCCGCCGCGTCGGGCTTGGCGACGCTGATTCCGAAGTGATCGCCGTGGCGGTCAGGTATCACCTGCTGCTGCCATCGGTGGCTACCCGCCGTGACCTGGACGACCCGATGACCGTGCAGCACGTCGCCACGACAGTGGGCAGCCGGCTGCTGCTGGAGTTGCTGCACGCGCTTTCGCAGGCCGACGGGCTCGCGACCGGTCCGGCGGCGTGGAACGAGTGGAAGGCGGGACTGGTCGCCGACCTGGTCGGGCGGGTGTCGGCGGTGCTCGCCGGCGAGCCCATGCCTGAGCCGGCGCCGCTGCGCGACGATCAGCTCGCCCTGGTGGCCGGCGGCGGGCCCGCCGCGATCGTGAAGGGCGGCGAGGTCACCGTCGTCGCGCTCGACCGGCCTGGCCTGCTATGGCGCGCCGCGGGCGTGCTCGCCTCGCACCGGCTCGCGGTACGCGGCGCGAACGCGCGGTCGATCGGCGAGACGGCGGTCACGGTGTTCAGCGTGACGCCGGAATACGGCGACCCGCCTGACGCGGCGCTGGTCGCCGCGGACCTGCGGCGCATGCTCGAAGGCCGCCTTGACGTAGAGGACCGCCTGGAGCGCCGGGCGCGCGCTGTCCGGCCGGCGGGCAGCACCGCGCCGCCACCCAAGGTCGCGCTCGTCGACGGCGCCTCACAGAGCGCGACGGTAGTCGAGGTGCGCGCCCACGACGAACCCGGACTGCTGTGGCGCATTGGCCGCGCACTCGGCGAATGCGGGCTGAACGTGCAGGCGGCACGCGTGGAGACGCTGGGCGCGGAGGCCGTCGACGTCTTCTACGTCACCGACTCTGCCGGCGGCCTGCTCACCGACCCCGACGCCCGCCGCCGCACAGTAGCGACGGTCCTCGCCGCGCTAAATCCTGGTTAAGGTCGCCATGGCGAACCGACGGTGATCGAGGGCTGCCAGAGTCGGGGCGGTTCGTTCGGGATAAGTCGCAACGATCTCAGCCCGTGCGGGCCGGTAGCCTTGAACCGTGTTTGAGACGCTCTCTGACCGACTGACTCAGGTCTTCTCCCAGCTTCGCGGCAAGGGACGGCTGTCCCCCGCCGACATCGACGCGACCGCGCGCGAGATACGCATCGCGCTACTCGAGGCGGACGTCGCGCTGCCCGTCGTCAGGCAGTTCATCGCGCGGGTGAAGGAACGGGCCGGCGGCGCGGAGGTGTCGGGCGCGCTCAACCCGGCGCAGCAGGTCATCAAGATCGTGCACGAGGAACTGGTCGAGATCCTCGGCGGGGAAGCGCGGCGGCTGCGGTACGCCAAGGTCGCGCCGACCGTGATCTTGCTGGCCGGCCTGCAGGGCTCAGGCAAGACGACGCTCGCGGGCAAGCTCGCGCTGTGGCTGCGGGAGCAGGGCAACACGCCGATGCTCGTGGCGTGCGACCTGCAGCGGCCGAATGCCGTGGACCAGCTTCAGGTGATCGGGGAGCGGGCTGGCGTGCCGGTGTACGCCCCGTCGCCTGGCAACGGGGTCGGGGACCCGGTCGCGGTCGCGCGGGCCAGCCTGGACGAGGCGCGGCGCACGCAGCACAACATGGTGATCATCGACACCGCCGGCCGGCTGGGCATCGACACGGACATGATGGCGCAGGCGGTCGCCATCAGGGACGCCGTCGAGCCCGACGAGGTGCTGTTCGTCGTCGACGCGATGATCGGCCAGGACGCCGTGGCGACCGCCCAGGCGTTCCTTGACGGCGTCGGCTACGACGGCGTGGTGCTGACCAAGCTTGACGGCGACGCCCGCGGTGGCGCGGCCCTGTCGATCACCGCGCTGACCGGCAAGCCGATCATGTTCGCGTCCACCGGCGAGAAGCTTTCCGACTTCGACATGTTCCACCCGGACCGGATGGCTTCCCGGATCCTGGACATGGGCGACGTGCTCAGCCTGATCGAGCAGGCGGAGAAGGCGTTCGACCAGGAGCAGGCAGCGTCGATGGCGTCCCGCTTCATGTCTGGCGACGCATTCACGCTCGAGGACTTCGTAGAGCAGCTCGGCATGCTGCGCAAGATGGGGTCGATCACGAACCTGCTCGGCATGATGCCGGGCGCCGGGCGGAACAAGGAACTCCTGTCCAAGGTCTCTGACAAGGACCTTGACCGGGCGGAGGCCATCGTGCGCTCGATGACCCCCGCGGAGCGTCAGAACCCGAAGATCATCAACGGGTCGCGCCGCAAGCGCATCGCGAACGGGTCGGGTGTCGAGGTCGGCGACGTATCCCAGCTGGTCACCAACTTTTTCGAAGGCCAGAAGCAGATGCGCGCGCTGATGGGGCGCGGGATGCCGGGCATGGGCGCGCTGATGGGCGGCGGCGCGGGCGCGCGGCGCGCGGCGAAGGCGTCGAGGCAGGCGAAAGGCAAGCGCAGGAGCGGTGACCCGCGCAAGGCGGGGCTGGCCTCGCCGGGTGGCGGTGCCGGTTCCGGTGGCCCGGGCGATGCCGGCGGTGCGGGCGGTGCCGGGGGTGCGGGCGGTGCGGGCGCCAAGCCCGCCGCGGCCGCGCCGGCCTCGATGGAGGAACTCGCGGAAATGCTGCGTGACGCCCAGGC
>Ga0126381_100009359_pt1 | contig 10997 bp, 9 predicted proteins | sample PanSoiMetPlot_28_FD_96465 | JGI IMG/M metagenome (GOLD analysis project Ga0126381, IMG submission 96465) | Tropical forest soil microbial communities from Panama - MetaG Plot_28 | ecosystem: Environmental > Terrestrial > Soil > Tropical forest > Bulk soil | place: Panama | collected 2016-02-17
GCAGAAACATGAGATGCGGGAGCTGAGCTTGGTTCCGTCATCCAGCTGCCCTCGGGGTATTCCGAAGGCGGCGCGGTCAAGTCCGTCCAAGGAGTGGATGAATGAGAAGTTTTGGTTGCGGCCGGCGCGGGCTGCTTCATCTCGATTACGGCCGGGATTTCTTCCTTTTTCGGCGTAGCTACCTGTGCCGGAGGCTCCGGCTCTTCTTCCATCGCCGCGGGATTGTTCACCACGGACTGGAACGCAGGGCTCTCATGCCAAGGTGCGGGAGCTTCGTTCTCAGCCGGTGTTGGGTTAGCAGAAAGCCGCATGCCGTAGGGGGCGAAAGACTGAGTTTCTTCCTCTTCGACAGCGGTAAAAGATTCTGCCGGTTTCGAAATGAGCTGCCGCCCGAGAGGAGCTAAGGGCGCGATAGATTCGTTGTGCGTGTCATGGTCAAGTTCGTTGTCAAGTTCATCGTCGCGGATGTGAATACGTTTGGGCGGAACTTCTTTTTCCGACGGGAAGGTGATCGGAGCCAAATCTTTGCCGTAAGAATATGCCGGGTCAACGGCGGTGTTTTCGGGAATCTCGAAATCCATTCCGCCGCTGCGGCGCCAATCGGTTGCGGTGGCGGCGACGTCGAAATCGTTTTCGTCCTCGTCGCTGTCCTTTGTTTTTGCCACGGGTGGCCTCGGTGCCTTTCTCTCTTCCACCTCCGTCTCATCGTCGAGCGAGCGGACACACTTGCCAAAGCCATAGATGGCGGCAGCTTCTTCCGGCGAGGGCTCGGGGAAATCGGGAAGCTGTTTCGGTTCGGCTTTCGCCGCAATTTCCATCACCGGCGGTGGAGGCGGCTCCGGCGGAGTTTCGCGTGCTTTGGCGAGTTCTGCCGCGACTTTGGGATTTTTTTCGAGTGCCGACATCACCATGGCGATCAGCGGATCCGGCGGAACGAAAGGCTTTTTCAGAACGCCGTCGGCACCAACGCGGCGCGCTTCTTTTTCGTCGAGAGGATCAAATGCGCCAACGAGGAGAATCACCGGAACGTGAGCGAAGCGAGTGTCTTTCTTGACGAATTCGCATACTTCATAACCGTTGCGGACGGGCATGAAGACGTCTGCAAGAACCAGATCGGGGTTCGCATCGGGAATGCGGCGCACCGCTGCTTCGCCATTGCCTACGGCAACTACGTCGACACCACGCTCTTCAAACGCCAACACGACCATCTTCTGGATGTTGGTATTGTCGTCTGCGACCAGAATTCTGGGCACTTGAGCCACCTCGCGGCGCACCCGCACGGCGACACGCCGACCTCTTTCGCTCCCCTATTGCAGCATCCCTCCTTGGGGGCGTCAACGAACACGAAGTACAGGCGTGCCTGAGATGTTAGTAGGCGATTAACAGGGGCGTTACCAGGGGATTAGCTTCCTGGCGCCCTTTTTCTTCTTGCTGGTGGAGTCCTTGGAGTCGTCGGAGGAGCTGGTTTGCGATGACGTTGCAGTCTGGCCGGAGCTGCTCGAGTCGGTGGAGGACTGATCCGTTTGAGCCGGGGCTTGACTGCCCGCTGACTGGCTATTAGTGCCTGAAGGGGCACTGGACGTGGTTCCGCTGGACGTTGTGGCGGAAGATGACGAATCGGCTGGATTTGTGGCAGGCTGCGCGGGCGCAGCTGCGGGAGCGGTCTGGTTGGTTCCAGCAGCTGGAGGATTGGCTCCATTGGTCGTATTAGAATCGCGGGGCTGGATGATCTGAACGCCAAGTATGGTGCCGCCTCCGGGACCCGACTCGACGGTCGTTTGAGAGGTGGAGGCGTCCTCTTGCTTCGTCGGTCCGGTGGAAACGCCCGTACTCGGTGTGTCGGCAGAGCCGCCAGTAGAAGCCGATCCCGACAAACTGAAATTCGACGAGCCGCCGGCGTTTGGTTTCAACACTTCGCTGGCAGCCACCGCGTCGTCCGGCGGATTCAGGTTCGGCTGCCCTGTGTGGGCGGCAGCAGAAACATCAGGCGCCGTGTGAATCATATTCGTAGGGCCCTTGAGAAGGGCATTGGCGTGGTGTTGCTTCTCGTAATCACGTTCCTTTTGCATGCGAGCAACGGCGTCTGGATTCGGCGCCGGCACGGGAAGGCCCATTTGTTTGAGCCTGGACTTTGCCTCCTGTGCGCGCGGCGAAAGAGGATATTGTTCAACTATCTGCGCGTACACTTTGCCGGACAAAGCGTTCCAATAGTTGCGCTGGTCTTCGTTCTTCACTTCCGCCTTAACGCGCGTGTAGATATCGCCGAGCATCCAGAGAGCTTCATCGCTCTGGCTGTACAGCGGGTAGCGATTGACGACTTCCAGAATGCGCGCGGCGGAGGCGCGATAATCCTGCTTGGTGTAGTAGAAGTGCGCGATCTTGTACTCGCCGTCGGCGAGGACTTCCTGCACTTCACGCAGGCGCTGTTCGGCCTGCGGCGCGAGCGGACTTTGGGGATACTTCAAGAGCATGGCCTGAAATTCGTCCTCGGCCATTTGCGCCTGCGAGCTGTCGCGGTCAGCCTTTTCCATCATCTTGTAGTGCGCCATGCCGACTTGCATTTGAGCGTACGCGGCTTCTTCCAGGAACGGGAAGAAAGTGATGAAGTCTTTATATTCCGCTACCGCCTGCGTAAGGTTCGAGGTGCCATTCTCTTTGAAATAGGAATCCGCGACGGCGAGTTTTGCCTTGGCGAGATATTCGCTGTCGGGATAGGTGTTGATCAGCGTTTGCAGTGAGAGGCGGCCTTCAGTGAACCGGCCATGCTTAATGTCTTCCTGCGCGCGATCGTAAAGGAGCTTGTCAGGCTGGGCGGAGGTGTTCGCGTCTGTGTCTGCGGTCTTGGCCGGCTGTTTCTTCTTCGCCGGCTTCTTAATCAACTGTGCGTTTGCAGTGCAACTGATACCACAAGAGATCGCTACTACTAGAATTGCCTTAAGAAATCGCCGCGTTTTCATTATCCCCCGCTGCTGATGAGTCTCGGCCATCCGGTTCCGCTCAAACTTTCTGGCCGAGAGCATTGTTTGCGAGCTGACGCAATTGGCGCACGGAAGCCGACGGATCAGAGGTGTGGAAGACGGATGTCCCGGCAACGAACGTGTTGGCTCCGGCCTTTGCAAGCTCGGCTATATTTTCCAGATCGACTCCCCCGTCTACTTCAATCCGGAACGCACCATTATATCGCGCGCGCCATTCGCTCAAGTGGCGAATTTTCTCGAATGCCCCGGGGATGAATTTCTGGCCGCCAAATCCCGGATTCACAGACATGACCAGCACTGTGTCCACCTTGTCGAGGACCTCTGAGAGCATCACGACCGGCGTGGCCGGATTGATCACCGCTCCCGCTTCTACTCCGTGCTCTCGAATCATCGCCAGTGCACGATCCAAGTGAACAGTGGCTTCTTCATGGACCAGAACCCGGTTGGCACCGGCGCGGACGAACTCCTCGATGTATTCCTCCGGATTCTCGATCATGAGATGCACGTCGAGGGGCAGGCGGGTTGCTTTGCGCAAGGACTCGACGACAGGGATACCGATGGAAATATTCGGCACGAAGTGGCCGTCCATCACATCCACGTGAAGCACGTCCGCGCCACCCTGCTCGACCGTGCGAATTTCATCGCCCAGCTTCGCGAAATTGGAGGCGAGGATCGAGGGAGCGATTTCTATACGCGCGTAGCTCATGATCGCTGCGGCAAGTCTAGCACAAGCGATGCGGGCTATTGAGATAGCTGTAGATCAACGGAAGTGCCGGCGTGCACGCGAGAGCCTCGTGGCAGGGGCTGCGCAATTACGACGCCATGTTGCGCGCCGAGTGTAGGCACGAAGGTGAGTTTGCCGAGCTTCAGTCCCGTCGCCGACATTCTCGATTCTGCTTCAGCAAGGGTAAGACCTGCGAGCTCCGGCATTATGTACGACTCGGGGCGCGGGCCGCGCGAGACGAGAAGGTCCACGTGGGGGCTGGTGATGTCCGTTTTCCCCGGCGCGGGATCCTGGCGAAGAATCGTTTCGTCATTCGAGGTGCCGGGAAGATAGAGAGACGAAATCTCACCGATCTGCATTCCGGTCCTCATCAGCTCAATTCTTGCTGCGCGAAGGCTACGTTCTTCGAGGAGAGGAATAGTGGCCTTTTGCGGACCGAGGCTGAGCACGACGTGTGCGTATTGGCCGACCTTTACTTTGGAGCCAGCTGTCGGGCGCTGGCGGACAACTTCGTCAACGGGAAACGGATTATAGATATGATCTTCGATTTTGATGTTGATGCCGCGTCCCTGCAGCATCTGCTGGGCTTCGATGGCTTTTTTCCCGACTACATCGGGCACGGCAACTTCGCGTCCCTGAATCGTGAAGCGAACGGCAAGCAGCGCGCTCAGAAAGGCCACCGATGCCAGTATGAAAAGCATCAGCGCCATGCGAAAAATCCATTCGAGGCGCTCGCGGAAGGTCATGCGTTTGCTCGGCTCCCGACGATGAGCCTAGCGAGGAAAGCGGAAACTGAAAAGGGAAAATAGCGAGGCGCGTTACGGTTTTGTAGCCCCCGTTTTTATCAGGACTGCAGCGAAAAAGCCGTCGGTGCGTTGCGTGGCCGGTGATGTGCGAACTTGGCTGTTGGCGTCGACTAGATTTTGCGCGTCAAGGCCGGGTACCAAGTGGGGTTCGAGCGACTTCGTAACTTCATTTTGTGGCGCTCGTTTGATCGTCGGCGCGCTTTTCAAGACTTCGGAGACGACGTCCTCATTTTCTTCCGGCTCCATTGAGCAGGTCGAATAGACGAGACGGCCTCCTGGTGCGAGCTGTTGGATCGCCGAGGCGAGAATTCTTACTTGCAGGATGTGGAATTCAGAGAGCTGTTCCTGGCTGAGGCGCCAGCGTATTTCCGGATGACGCGCTAGAGTCCCGGTGCCGGAGCAGGGTGCGTCAACGAGGATGCGATCGAACAGGCGGCCGAACGGAAAATCGTGCGTGGCATCGAGTTCGACGATCTGGACGCCTTCGAGGTTGAGCCTCTCGAACTGATTCCGCATTGCTCGGAGGCGGTGCGCATGGCGATCGGTGGCGACTACCATTCCTCTTGATCCTGCGGCGCGAACGAGGGGCGGCGTCTTCCCGCCGGGAGCGGCACAAAGATCGAGAACGGCTTCGCCCGATTCAACACCTAAGAGCAACGGGATGGTTTGAGAAGCCTCATCTTGAATCGAGATCAAGCCTCGGCGGAATGGCTCCGTGCGCGCGGGGCTTCCGCCACTCGTGGCGAATGCAGATTTGAGAAGCTGCGGCGGTTCGATGCGCAGGCCGGCGCTTTTAATCGCTGCAAAAACTTCGTCACGCTGTAACGGATCATGAAGCGCGCAATTTAGGTTCGGGGTTCGGTTGTCCGCTTCGAGCAGAGCCACGGTGTCCGCCTCACCGAGGTTCTTAAGCCAGCGTTCGACGAGCCATGTGGGATGCGAATGCAGAATGCTGAGACGATCAGCGAGCGGCAAATCGGCGGGGATCAGCCGCTCGATTGGGTTTGCTTCGGTCGTGGCGTGTGCCTCGGTATTTTCGGCTGACGCGCGGCGGAGTACGGCATTGACAAGAGAAGCAGCCGAGGACTTGCGCGCGCGTTTCACAAGCTCTACCGATTCGTTCACGGCGGCGCGGGTTGGAACGCGTTCGAGAAAGCGAAGCTGGTAAAGACCGATGCGAAGCGCGAGCGCCACGGGCAGATCGAGCCGGGCGATCGGTTTCTTGAGCTGGCGATCGAGCAGGAAATCAAGAAGCCGCCGCCAGCGGAGCACACCGAAAGTGACTTCAGTGGCGAGAGCGGCGTTCTCTAGTGTTACGCGCGAGCCAAGCTCGGCGTGAAGCACATCGCTCGCATACGCACCCTCGGCTTCGACGCGGCGCAATACTTCAAGTGCGATCGTTCGCGCTGGACTAATCGGCACAGAACTATGAAATCACATCCGCCTGAGCGCGAGAAGAGATCAGGACAGGCATTCGAGTCTAGCTGCCGAAATGCTCGCCGGGCTCGATGCGGGCGCCATTCATGAATGCGCGATCGCTGATGCGGTTGCGGCCTTCGATCTGAATTTGCTCCACGTGCAGCGCGGTGGAGGCTCCGCAGATTACGAGCAGGCCATCCTCTTGCGTCGGCAGGATGATGCCTGGCATACCGCCCGCTGCTACTGGTTTCAACGGCTTGCCCCATATACGGCACGCCGCGCCACGAAACGTTGTGAATGCGCCGGGCCAGGGTTGCAGTCCGCGGATGCGGTTATAAATTTGTGGCGCCGGCAGAAACCAATCAATTTGACCATTTTCCTTTTTCAACGGTGGCGCAAGTGAAGCCTGCCTATTGTCCTGCGGCGTAGGCGCGATTTCGCCTTGGTCGAGCCTCTTCAGGGTTTCCATTATCAGTGGGGCGCCGGCTTCGGCGAGCTCAGCATAGAGTTCCGGCGCGGTTTCGTCGGGGCCAATGCCGGTTTGATATTTTAGTAGTGTCGGGCCGGTGTCCAGTCCCGCGTCGATCTGCATTGTGGTAAGGCCCGTGATTTTTTCGCCGTTAATGATCGCCCAGTTGATCGGGGCGGCGCCGCGGTACTTTGGGAGCAGAGAACCGTGGAGATTGATCCAGCCGAGGCGTGGGATCGCGATCAGTGGCGCGGGAATAATTTGCCCGTAAGCGATGATCACGACCACGTCAGGCGCGAGGCGCTTGAAATAATCGAGCGATGATCCAGATTTGATTTTTTCAGGCTGATAGACGGGGACGCCGGCTTCGAGCGCCGCATCCTTTACCGGCGAACTCGCCGTTTTTTCCCCGCGACCGCGGGGGCGATCCGGTTGCGTGACGACGGCGGCGACCTCGAAATAAGAATCCAAGAGCAAGGCGCGGAGGGAGGGAATTGCGAAGGCGGGTGTGCCGCAGAATACCAGCCTTAGCGGCACGGCGGCGCTACCATTCGCCCGCTTTTTTCATCTTGCGAATTTTGCGTTTGATCATGTCGCGCTTGAGCATTCCGATGTGCATGATGAAAAGCGTTCCGTTCAGGTGGTCGATCTCGTGACAGAACGCGCGAGCGAGCAATCCTTCGCCGCGCATTTCGAATTCGGTGCCCGAGGCATCCTGCGCCCGCACGGTGACGTACTGCGGTCGCGCCACATGGGCGCGAAATCCCGGTAGCGAGAGGCAGCCTTCTTCCTCGCGCTGCTCGCCTTCGGCGTGAATGATTTCCGGGTTGGCGCAGACGATCTTGGCTTCCGGGTTTTTCCCGTTCGACACGTCAATCACAGCGATGCGCAGTCCGATTCCGATTTGCGGCGCTGCAAGGCCCACGCCCGATGCTGCATACATGGACTCGAACATGTCCGCGACGAGCTTTTGGATCTCGTCGTCGAATTTTTCAATTCGTTTCGTCGCCGTTTCCAGCACCGGGTCGCCGCATTTCACAATCGGATGAATCATTTCGAATAGTTCCTCAATTCTGGTTCGCGATCAGAAATTATCCAGTTGACGTTCGTAGTTTTCAAAATTCCGCCGCGTTTCGTCGAGCGAGTCGCCGCCAAATTTTTCAAGGAACGCGGAAGCCAACTCCAGCGCGACCATCGCTTCTCCAGCCACTCCCGCCGCCGGCAACACGCAAACATCGGAACGTTCGTAGGCAGCCTTCACGGCTTCCTTCGTGTTCAGATCGGCGGTGAGCAGTGGGCGCCTTAGAGTGGAAATCGGCTTCAGGTATCCGCGCACCACCACCTCCTCGCCATTGGTAATGCCACCTTCGATTCCGCCGGCTCGATTGGAGGAGCGATCGAATCGCTTTCGCGTCGCGTCATAGCGAATTTCATCCTGCACTTCCGAGCCATAGCTTCCGGCATTCGCGATCCCTGCGCCAATTTCGACGGCCTTCACCGCCTGAATCGACATCACTGCCCGAGCGACGCGCGCATCGAGTTTTTCGTCCCACTGAGCGTGGCTGCCGAGCCCCGGCGGAATTCCTCGAGCGACCACTTCGAAAACACCTCCCACCGAGTCGCCGGCTCGAAGCACGTGGTCCACTTCCGCTTTCATCCGCGCTTCGGTCTCGCCATCCACGCAACGGAGCGGCGAATCCAGATTGTCGCAGACCGCCTCAATTTCCGCCCACTCCGCATCACGCTCAAACCGCGCATGCCCTACGGCAATCGTGTGGCTCAATACTGTCGCGCCAAATTGATGCAGAAAAAGTTTTGCAAACGCGCCAGCCGCCACTCGCGCAGCAGTTTCCCGAGCCGATGCGCGCTCGAGAATGTAGCGCGCGTCATGCAAATTGAATTTCAGCGCGCCGGCGAGATCAGCATGGCCCGGTCGAGGCGCGGTAAGCGGCCGCTGCGTGCCTTTTGTGCCTGCCGGCGCCGAATCTGCACCCTCGGTGTCCTCCACCGGCAGAGCCTTCTCCCAATTCGTCCAGTCTCGATTTTCGATGCGTACCGCAATCGGTGCGCCAATCGTCTTTCCGTGCCGCACTCCAGCGAGAATATCCGCCTGATCTCTCTCGATTCGCTGCCTGCCGCCGCGTCCATAACCTATCTGGCGTCGATGCAATTCGCGCTGAATGAAATCAGTGTCGACGGGAACGCCTAAGGGCAGCCCAGAAATCCAGGCAATGAGAGCCTGCCCATGCGATTCCCCCGCGCTGACGAATCGAAGCATGCTCAACGCACCTCACCCGCGACACCGGGCAAACTCGCAATTCTACCGGACGCGTTCACTCGCGTAAAGCAATGCCGCAGCCAATTCCCGCTGCCGCCGATGATTGCTTGACGCAAGTGCCTCGCGACGCTACGCTTCGATGAGCCGCGGACGCGTTTGTTTTTCGGGCGTCCAGACACGATGCTCGAAGCCAGTGAAACGCAGTCACTCCCCTCGATCATCGGGGACGCGATCAAGCGCTTAGTCTTCGCCGTGCAGGACTATTCGCTCCTCACCTTTCAGTCGCTCACCAACATTCTTATGCCGCCGCACTATTGGTTTGATGCGCTCGAGCAGATGGATCTCATAGGCGTGGGATCACTGCCAATCGTTGTCCTAACGGGCTTTTTTATCGGCGGCGTGATGGTGCTGCAAACTGCATCGCAATTCGAACGGTTTGGTGAAACGGCCCTCACCGGCGATGCGGTTTCGCTCGCTCTCGTCCGCGAACTTGGGCCGGCGATCACGGCTTTGCTTGTAGCCGGCCGCAATGCATCCGGAATGGCATCCGAGCTCGGTTCGATGGTCGTCACCGAACAGGTGGACGCGATGCGCGCGCTGGGCACCGATCCGATCCGCAAGCTCATGACCCCGCGCGTAATTGCGACTGTCACGATGCTGCCTCTGCTTACCGCCATTTCCGATTTTGTGGGTCTGATCGGTGGGTTCATCGTCGCCTACTTCACGTTGCGGCTCGGGCCCGTGCAGTTCTGGACGCGCGCCATCGACGCGCTGGATTTTGGCGATTTGGCGCAGGGGTTTGCGAAGCCGGTGGTGTTCGCGCTGATCATCGCGTCCGTCGGCTGCTACCAGGGCTTGCGCGTTCGCGGCGGAACGCAAGGCGTCGGCCGCGCCACTACATCCGCAGTCGTGATTTCATCGGTGCTCGTGCTGGTGGGAGATTTCTTCCTGTCGCGTTTATTGTTGTTCATATTCCACAAATAATGGGCTCAACAAAGTGTTGTCACACGCAGCTGAACAACTTATGCTCAAGGCTATAATCCGTAGCGACTTCGAATTTAGAGTATACTTGGCGAGCAATTCACCGCACTCAGCGAATCGGCAGTGCAGGCGGAAATGATTAACGGCCCTCCCCCAAGTAGTCCCTCAGCTCTGGTGATTGACGTGGATCCGGAAATCCACGCCATGCTGCAAACAGTTCTCGATCCGGTTGCCTGGAAAGTCCGTCACGCGCCCAATAATGCCGCGGCTTTGACGCTGGCCGAAGCCTCGCATTTCGATCTGATCGTCACGAGCGACAAAACCTCGGGGCGGGAAGATATAGATCTTCTTCGCAAAATCCGGCGAGTGCGGCCCCACACCCGGCTGATTATATTGACGGACGAGAGCGCACCGTCGTACGTGATCGATTCGATAAAAGAGCGGGCATTCAGCTATTTTTCAAAGCCTTTTTCGCTCAATTCATTGTCCGACATGATTCAGCACGCGATTGACAGCCCATGCTGGGACGACGGAATCGAGATTCGTTCGGCGACTCCAGAGTGGATTCGGCTGGTGGCGCGATGCGACCTCGGAACCGCTGAACGACTCGTTCAATTCCTGCATGAAGTGGGAGATCTTCCCGGGGTGGAAGGTAACGCCGTGGGCACGGCGTTTCGGGAAATCTTGCTGAATGCGATGGAATACGGCGGCAAGTTTCAGCCCAACCAGTATGTGGAAATTTCTTACGTTCGCGCGAAGCATATGGTGATGTGCCGGGTGAAAGATCCCGGCGAAGGATTTTCCCTCGATGAAATCTCACATGCGGCAATCGCAAACGCGGAAGAAGACCCGATTCGCCATGTAGTCCATCGCGAGGCGAAAGGATTGCGCCCAGGCGGCTATGGCGTGCTATTGGCGCAGAAGTTGGTGGATGAACTGATTTACAACGAAAAAGGCAACGAAGTTCTGCTCGTGAAGTATGTCGATCGCCCCAATTCGGCCGGCGGTTCTGCGTCAATCAGTTGAGACATATGGGGCGGTGAGCGCCGACTACTCTTCGTCGCCTCGCAATTCCTCTTCAATTAGCACGTGTGAATTTGCGATCAGCTCTGAAAGGCCTGCGCTCTTGAGCTGGCGATTGAACGAGGGAATTTCACTCGTGCGCAGTTCGTCCCAGCGCTTCATCGTCGCTGTGAAATCCTTTTCAACTGTGATGAGCGCCTGGTCTTGCGCGGGAGTCGGAGCAACGTCGGCGCGGTCGATTTCCGCGTAGAGCGCAGCGATGTTGGTGGCAACCTGACTGAGCGTTGATTCAGCCGGAACAGCCGGCACGGGCGCCGCA
>Ga0126381_100009360_pt1 | contig 10997 bp, 9 predicted proteins | sample PanSoiMetPlot_28_FD_96465 | JGI IMG/M metagenome (GOLD analysis project Ga0126381, IMG submission 96465) | Tropical forest soil microbial communities from Panama - MetaG Plot_28 | ecosystem: Environmental > Terrestrial > Soil > Tropical forest > Bulk soil | place: Panama | collected 2016-02-17
AAGACCGGCGTCGCGCTCATTCCCGGCCCCTTCATGACCGCCGTCTTCGCGGTCAACGCCGGCCGCGTCGCCGGGCGCGTCGGGCGGGTTGTCCCCGCGATCGTCGGGCCGCTGCTGTTCGCCGGGGGCGCCGTGTTCTGGGTGGCGGCCTCGACCGTGCAGCCCGACTACGGGCTGTTCGTTCCCGGGATGATCATCGCCGGCAGCGGCGCCGGCCTCACGCAGGCTCCGCTGTTCGCGGCGGCGAGCACCCTCGCCGCTGACCGCGCAACCACCGGCAGCGCCGTGCTCAACATGGCCCGGCAGGTCGGCAGCGCCATCGGCGTCGCGATCCTGGTAGCCATCCTGGCTTCTGGACACGGAATCAGCGGCTACCAGCACGGTTTCGACTACATCATCATCGTGATGGCGGCCTGTGGCGTGACTAGCGCAGCGAGTGCCTTCCTCGGGCGCACCGCGCGGGTCAGCTAGCCAAGATCCCGGCCTAGTGCGCGATCGCGTAGCTGACTGCGCACATCCGCTAATGCCGCGATGAGGAACGCCTGACGTAGGCTCCCGCGCAGAATTGGCGTATCTGGGTGCGGTCGATCATGAGTGAAGAGTCGCAAGGCCAAACCCGCCGCACTGGGGACGCCCACCCGGGGCTTCGCAAGGGCGCCGCGGTCCGCAAGGACGGCAGCGACTACTGGTAAATATGGGGTGGCTCCACGTGCGATCGCTCTGATGCTTATTGACTTCCTCGCCGCGTGGCGACCGCAACACCTGGCCGCACGGAGCAGCAGGCTGGGAGGATCGTCGCTACTGCGTTCGTTCGCGTGGGATTTGGAAGCAGGCCAGGAGGGACCGGGCTCATGAGTACCGGCTATGTGTTCGATCCGGCGTGGGAGGCGGAGCACGCAAGGCTGCGCGCCCTGGAGAACCTGTTCGACCCGGCCACCATCCACCACCTCGCCGGCGTGGGCGTGGAATCGGGCTGGCGCTGCCTGGAGGTCGGCGGCGGCGCCGGTAGCATAGCCCGCTGGCTGGCCGGGCGCGTCGCCCCCGGCGGGCAGGTTGTGGCCACCGATGTCGACACCCGCTTCCTCGATGATCAAGGAGTCGACAATCTCGAGGTCCGGCGGCACGATATTACCTGCGACCCGCTAGAGGCAGGGGCGTTCGATCTGGCGCACGAGCGGGTGGTCTTGATGTACCTCCCGCAGCGCGAGCAGGCCATGGCGCGCATGGTCGAGGCGGTCCGGCCGGGCGGGTGGGTGGTGGCCGAGGCCATACATATCGATGCTGACCTGGCTCAGGCGCTGCGGGCTTATACCGATCCGCCCGTCCACGCTCAGCTCTTGGCAGCGGTGATGCAAGCGGCGGCGGCGCTGGTGGGCGCGGCCGGTGCGGATGCGGCGCTGGGGCCGCGGCTGCCGGGGCTGCTCCACGCGGCGGGGCTGGAGCGCATCGGCGGGCAGGTGCACTCGCCGTTGTGGCGTGGCGGTGCGGAGGGGAACTTCTTCCGGTTGACCCTAGAGCAGCTCGCCGACCCCCTGGCGCGGTCTGGGCTGGTCAGTGCCGAGGACTTCGAGCGTGCGCTTGAGCTCAGCGCTCAGCCGGGATTGATGCACGTGCCGCTGGTGATGGTTACCGCCTGGGGCCAACGACGCGCCGCCAGCGACGACAGTTAAGACCTGAGACGCGGGGTCCGGGTCGGAGACTGAGTGTTGCCCGAGCAGGTCCGAGGTGAGCAGCGGGGCCCTGGCGATGGAGCCGAAGGAGGTTTATCCGGCGTTCCTCATCTCCCGGTGACTCACTGCCCATCGCCAGCATCGGCGCCCGCCATTAGACCATCATGCGGATCGCGCGTGAGGCTGATGTGAACCCACCCATCGCCGCGAGGCAGCGGGCCCGACCAGGACACGTCCCAGCTCCGCAGCGGCGACCCGCGGCCACCACGGAAGCACCGCCCTCAGGTGAACGCCCAGGCGCGCCGCGGTCGCGGCCGAAGCCGTCTTCACCGTCCTGCCCTACTGCAACGGACCGCCCCACGGCCCCGATTAGTGCGTAAAGAACACCTAGCAGAACACGAGAACTCGCAGCTCACAGAGCCCACCAATCTCCAGTTCGCTGCTAGTGTCACAAGTCAGGAGGCGCGTAGGTAGCCGACGGTCTTAGAGCGAATGCAGAATGAGACCTCATCCTTCTACTTGCCAGGGTCGCCTACGTCAACGGCGGTAGGCGACGGTGGCGTAGTCCCAGCCTGATGAGGTGGAGTAGCTGGATCCGGAAATGTAGATGGTCCCGGTCTTGGGGCTGACGGCGATGCAGCAGGCGAGGTCTTCGGGGGTGCCGCTGTAGGTGCTTGCCCATAGTTGGGCGCCGGTCGCAGCGTTGTACGCGACCGTGGCGTAGCTGTAGAACGCGGTGGTGCCGGTGACGTACACCCGGGCGCCGCCAGGGCTGACCGCCACCGCGGCGGCGCCGGAGGCCGCGCGGCCGTGACCGACGTAGCGCCGGGCCCAGCGCTGCGCGCCGGTTGCCGCGTTGTACGCGACGGTGGCGTAGTCAGTGGTCCCGCCATTCCCGCGATCGCTCACCCCAGTCACGTACACGGAGGCGCCGCCTGGGCTGACGGCAACCGACTGGGCCGAGTCGGTGCGGCTGGAGGGTCCGTTGTAGCGGCGGACCCACAGGTATTTGCCGGTCGCGGCGGCGTAGGCGACCGTGGCGTAGTCGTAGCCGGTGGCGGCCCGGCCCGCGCTCCGCCCGGTGACGAACACGGCGCCCCCGGCCGGGCTGACCGCGATCGAGCTCGCGCCGTCGGCGCCATTGCCCGGGCCGTTGTAGCGGCGGACCCAGAGATCCTTGCCGGTCGCCGCGTTGTAGGCGACGGTCGCGTAATCAGCGCCCGAGGTTCGCCCCTGGCTCACTCCGGTGACGTACACCGCCGCCCCGCTCGGGCTGACCGCTACTGAGTACGCGTCGTCGTCGCCATGTCCCGGGCCGTCGTAGCGGCGGACCCACAGCCGACTGCCGGTCGTCGCGTTGTAAGCAACTGTGGCGTAGTCGTCGCGGAAGGTAGTGCCGAGGCTCAGCCCGGTCACGAACACCGCGCGCCCGTTAGGGCTGACCGCCACCGCGGTGGCCTGGTCACCGACGCCCCCGGCGGGAGCGTCGTAACGGCTGAACCACAACCGCCGGCCGGTCGCCGCGTCGTACGCAACCGTGCCATAGCCGGAAGCGAAAGGCTGACTGTGCCCGGTAACGAACACCATGCCCCCGCTCGGGCTGACCGCGATCGCACGCGCGGAGTCCGAAGGACCCCTGGAGCGGCTGACCCACAGCTGCCGGCCGGTCACCGCGTCATAGGCCACGGTGGCAAAGTCATCGCCCGCCGCCTGGCCGTCATAACTGGTCCCGGCGACATAGACCACGCTCCCATCCGGGCTCACCGCCACGGCGTTGGCCTGATTCGAGGAGGGCGTGAACGGGCCGTTGTACGAGGTCGCCCAAAGCTGGCCGCCGCCCATCGTCGGCGTCCTTGCGCTAAACGCCAGATCACCAGCCCTGACCGCCCGGGCCCTGGCTACGCCCGCCGGCGCCCCGCTGGCCGCAAGGCTCGAAGCCTCGGCTGGGAAAGCCACCGCCGTCGCCACGGCAATGACAGCGACGACCCTCAAGAACATAGGCATCGACAGCACAGGCGATTAATCGTCCTCCCAAAGAGCCCAAGGTAATCGCCGCAACCACAAGCACCCAGGCACGCCAACAGCAAGGTGATCCGAAGCCTGCCAGGCACCGCACGAAATCACAAGGACACAGCCGTCCTTGCACTAACGCGGCATTAAGAACATCGATCACCTGCTCGCGGTCTGCGGCAGACGCTCGCATGCGGCTGCGGCCCACGCCTGCTGCCATCTCTTGTCTGGACGGTGTCGGGAGCTCGCTGGCGGTGATTGCCGCACGCAGATCCTGGGCCGGATCTTCGCTGGAAAGGATGCGGCTAAACGCCACCGCGCCGTCGGCAGACATTAACGGCACCGAACAAGTCGTTCGATGGCGTTCACTTTTCACTTCAGAACGCGGCAGGCATACGTGGTCAGTTGCGTCGCGCTGAACAGTTTCAGCAAGTTCCGCTGGTTCGCCGATACGGGCAATACCGGGTTCGCGGAATGCGGGTAGACCTGCGCGGCTTCCCACTGGCGTGTGGTGACGCTAGACGCGATGCCGAGCTTGACTCCTCGGGAGATCTGCTCGCTACGCAACTGGCGCGCGTCGAACAAGTAGACTGCCTCAACGCACCACGGCCTGGTGGAGCCGCGCGATGAGCCCGCGCTCGAGAGCGGGCCCGTCAGAACAAGGTAGTAATCGAGCGCGTCAGACTCGGTCGTGTCGAGCACGCCCTCGCGCTTTAGATACCACTTGACATTTACTGTGCGCCCGCCGACCAGACCCGAGCGGAACCGCCCGTCGATAGCAGCGGTCGAGGCTGATTCTTCAAGATCAATATCAAAGATGCGCGCGGCGATCCACTCGCCAAGATGGCCCGACGTCATCGGCCGCTGCATGATCGCCGCGAGATCAGTGTCAATCGCGTTGCGGGTCTGCAGCAGCGCAGCTACGCGCTCGAGTGGATCCCCCATGGCGGAATTTTCTCACTGCCCACCTTAAGAACGCACCTACTATGGGGCAGCTGGATGCAGCCGACAATGGCGCTGCTGTTCAGCCGACTGCGGCTGGTGCTTGCGCGCCATCTTGATTTTGCGGGCGGATCACAGCTTGAATTCTGTGCTGGGAGGTGTCATGAGCCTGCTGGATCGGATTCGAGGGGTGCATGATACTCGGTGGCCGCCAGCGGCGCAGCGCCGAAGTGTCAGCGCGCACCTGCTGACCGGTCATGACGATCTTGAAGTCGTGGGCGAGCTGTCTTACCAGGCCGCACTATGGCAGCTGTCAGGCGGGGCGGTTGGCGACAAGATCCGATGCGACACGGTGGCCGTGCTTGTTCCGGAGCCGTCGAACCCGCACGACCCGAACGCCATTGCCGTGCACATTGACGGTTACCTGGTCGGTTACCTGTCACGCGGCGTCGCTCAGGAATACCTTCCTGGGCTCCGTCACTTGATGTCGAGGCTCGGCGGATACGTTGCACTTCGCGCGGTGATAGTCGGTGGCGGCTACTACGCTGACGGTCCTGGCCGGCTGGGCGTTTGGCTGGAGCATGACCCGGCCGACTTCGGCATAGCGCCGCCACCATTGTCGCGAACCCAACTTCCTGGATTCGTTAACCCTGGCGGCGTGATGCGGACCGGGTTCAGTGAGGCATGGCTCACCGACGCCGAGGATGACTCCTACGACCTGTCCTGGTTCAACGAGTTGCCCGAGGCCGACCGGCCCGCCATCGCTATGCTCCGCGAGCTACTGGCCGCCGACCCGGACCCGATCGACCGGCACTTCCAGTTCTGTGAGCTAGAGACCCGGCTGTACAGATCACGTGAGCTGTATGAAACGGCGTTGGCCGAATACGACCAGGCATGCGAGTTGCACGACGCGGAGATGGAACGAATCTGCGCCGCGTTCATGGCCAAGTGGGGGAAGATCCCGCTGCTGGATACCTACCGGCAAATGGCGGTCCGCCAACAGAAGAAGAAGGACTGGCGGGCCTGCCAATGGTGGGCCGAGCGGGGCCTGAGCCTCTACGGTAACCACGCCGCCAGGGAAGAGGCAGTCGAGGACCTGATCAAACGCCGCAACAGAGCAGCCGCAAAGTTGGAGAGCGCCGCAGGGCCCACACGGCTTGTAGGCCGCGACCCCACAGCTATCACAGCTCAGCTCCAGTCCAGATCAACCCCAGCGGACCTCCGCCCCGCCAGCGAGCTCGAGATACTCACATGTCAGCAATGTGCCCAGCTGTTCGAGCGCATGCGTGTGCGAGGACGCAAACCAACTCTCTGCCCTGCATGCCGCAACGGCGCGCGAGAGTAAGCAAACGCCGTAACGCACCGTTCCGCCTCAGGGATCTGGCCGCAAGGTAGCGTCTCGCAGGCAGCCGCCTCTGCGGCCATGAGGAATGTCTTCCATCGGCTCCCACGGGCTGAAACTGGGCAGCATAGCGCTCTGGTTACGGCCCGTTGGTGAAGGATTAGGCTTCAAGATGGGGCGCTGCGGTTCGTGCTGCTGCCGGAGCGTGCCGACCCCGCGTTTGATGACCATATAAGTTGGCCTACAGCAACGCAAAGGGTCCGTGACCTGGCCTGCGATCGCGCTGGTAGCTACAGCGTAACGGCCTGTATAGATGGTAAGGAGAAGGTCTACGGTTCGATTCCGTAAGGGGGCTCACATTCTCGCAGTTCATGCATTATATATGCGCATTGTTTTCGATCTGCACCGTAGTGCCGTGGAACGGTTCATGGAACAGTGAATGGCTGCGCGCCTCCGTCCAAGCCCTGACGGCTTGCTACGAAGAGTAATCACATGCTGCGGATATCTGCCGACAGCGGGAGACACGGCCGTCGTGCGGGGCCCGCCGTTTCAGCCCGGAACGCATGGGCCGTCGGCGGCACTGCCGATCAGCCATACATCCTTGGCTGGAACGGCACGATATGGCGGCAGGTGCCGGTTCCGAAGAAGTCAGTGCCAGGCGAGTTGCTTGGCATCACGGTGGTGTCCGCTAAGGACGCATGGGCGGTGGGCAACGCGAATGGCGCGCTCCTCTTGCACTGGGGCGGCGCCGGGTGGCACGAGGTATCGAACCGGTGGCAGCCAGAAGGCGGATCGCTGTGGGGTGTCGCCGCCAGGTCAGCCCGTGACGTCTGGGCGGTGGGAACGGCCGGGTTCAACTCACTGATCTTGCGCTGGAACGGCGTTGCGTGGACGCGGCTCGGGGGACCCAGGTATGGCCGGTGGGGATTCAAGATCCAAGGCATCGCCATGCCGTCACCGAACCTGGCCTGGCTGGTCGGGCAGGCGAAAGACGGCCTGCCGCTGATCCTGCGCTGGAACGGCACGAGACTGCAGCCGATGCCGCGGCCAAAACCGCTGGTCGGCGGCGGCCTCTCGAGCGTGTCCGCGGTGTCAGCCCGGCAGGCCTGGGCGGTAGGCACCGGGGACTTGCATGGCCTCAGCGTGCACACCTGGATCTTGCGCTGGCTAGGCCGCGGCTGGCGTAAGGTACCGAGCCCGGCGGGCCGCGTCGAAGGTCAGCTGATCGGCGTAGTCGCCCGGTCCGTGACAGACGCTTGGGGCGTCGACTTCACCGGGTTCGGGTTCGGCGACGGAAGCCGGGGGTTCATCCTGCACTGGATGGCACGACTTGGCGCGCGGTGACCTGACGTCAGCCGACACCGACATGACGCCGACCTGCCCGCGTCGTCCGGCATGCCTGGCCATTTGCAGCCACCCGGCCGGCCGGTTTGCCAGCGGCCTGCTGACTCCGCGACGCGACCGCCAGAGACTGGCAATAACGGTGGGGCGCGACAGGTGCGCCGCCCGCACGCCCCAGCCGGATGCATCGGGCATATCTGGCGGAGCCGCACGGGCTACTGCAGGCTTCTCTCGGCGCCCGAATCTCGTATTCCTTGGTACGATCCGGGCCGACAGATGATGGACTTCGGGATCGATGGAGGCACCCGATGCGACGGCTCACGATCCTGGCAGCCTGCGCGGTCGCCGGGCTGACCGCGCTAGCGGCGGGACCGGCGCTTGCCAATGGTCATCCGCGTGCCAACGGTGATCGGCGTGCCGCGAATTTCCCAGCCTGGCGCCTCACCTGGAAAGGTCCAGGCGCAGGCCTGAAGGGCCTGGCGGCGATCAGCGGGAACGAAGCCTGGGCGGCTGGCATCAACTCGCACGCCCACGGCTACATGGTGCGGTGGAACGGGCATCGCTGGCGCCCGGTAGCGCTGCCGGTAAGCGGCTTCATCCCGTTGTCGCTCCAGGCCTCGTCGGCCACCAATGTCTGGTTGTTCGGCGATATCGGCGGCGCGGCCGCGTTCCGCTGGGACGGCTCGCACTGGCACCGCATGACGCTGCCCGCTGCCGGACTGTGCGGGCCGTACCTGATCTTGAGCCGAATCGACATCTGGGCTTATGGGGGACCCACGTGCGGACAATTGGAACACCTGCACGGCTCGACATGGACCGCGATCTCGTTGCCGCGGGACTTTAGCCTGACGAGCCTGAGCGGTTCTTCGGACACCAACATCTGGGTGGCTGGTCACCTGGACTCCGACAGCGGCACCGGGCCGATTGTCGCCTACCGCTGGACCGGCAGGTCGTGGTCACGTGCGCGCCTGGCCCGCATGGGGCGAGGGGCCACGGCCGAAGTCGTCGCCGTCTCGCCGGCCAACGTCTGGGTCGTCAACACCTGGGTCTGGTATCCGCGGCCCGCGCACTGGAACGGGACGAGCTGGACTTCGGAGCCACCTCCCCCGTCAGCCCTTGACGCTGGTGTTCCCGTCGTCCCATACGGCCGGTACGGCATAAGGGTCGGCGTTATGAGCATCTGGACCGGCAGGCGTTGGCTGTTCGGCGCCGCGCCGAACAACGGCGCGAACGCTCTGCTGTCAGCGCTTCCCAGAAGCACGGCCGCCTGGATGGCCGGTGCCGAGATTCTCCCGCATACCGGCCTGACAGCTGAACTCCTCTACAGCCCTTGATTCATGGCGTGCATCTGCGCGCCGCCAGCCGCCCAGGGCGTGTCCGCGCCGGAAGCCTTGATGACGACCTTGGCACCACGCAAGTCGTTGCCGGAACCCGGCCGGCTCGGCTCATCACGCGTTCTGGGCCGCGCGCCCGGCGCTGCGGCGAGACTGGCTGGGAGACCACGCAGATGGACTGGCTGCGCCAGATCATCAAGATGGGCATGAGACCATTTGTCGAGCCGCCGTCCACACACGAATCTATGGACGATACATACCGAGCCAAGCGTGCGCGGGTACGGTGGCGTCGCCGGATCACTGAGCGTGACCGTCAAGGCTGGTTCCCCGCCCTGCCGATTCGGGCGTTGGCAGGGCCGTGCTGAACGTCTTGCATGCCGGGCACAGATATCCCGTTCCGGGCGCTATGGCGATGACACGGGCGTGACTGTCGCCGAAGGTCTGCTACGGTCGCCAGGCCCGCCGTCCTGGCGCCGGGTGCTGGGAGGCCGCTCATCCCAGCGGCTCCAGCCAGTGCAGGTGGCCATCGACGCGGACGAGCGGGGTCGCCGCGTCGTCGCCGGGCCCGTGCATCGCCAGGACGCCCGGGTCGGCCACCGGGAAGCCGTGATGCGGGGCGTCCGGGGGCTCGAGCCAGACATGGTACAGCGGACCGCGGGCGCCGAGCGCGTCTATGGCCTGGTCGAACCGCTCGCGCCGCTCGGCCGGGACATGCATGCGGGTCGCCGCATGGAAGACCACCTTGGTGCGGCCGGCGGGCAGTTCGCGGTCCAGCGACGGGCATACGTCGATCGCGTCCCCGGCGATGACGGCGGGCCGTTCCTGGCGCGCCTCGTCGATCGCCGCGTCGAGGAGGGTGGCGGCCGAGCGCTGCTCCGGCCACACCAGTGCCCGCAGCCACAACCTCTCGCCGGGGTCGGCGAGGTCGATGGGACGCAGGTCGATGCCGGTCTTGCCGATGATCTCCGGCACGTCGTCCAGGTCCGGGACCGTGTCTTCGGATCGCCACAGGCTGTCCAGTACCACCGGGGTCCCCGGGCGGCCGAATGCTCGCCCCCCTATCTTGAAGCAGTATCGGTCGACGTTCATCAGCAACCCCGCGCTCGCGCCGACCTCGATGAGGTGCACCGGGCCGTCGCATTGCCGTCCGATGGCCCACAGCGCGAAGCGCAGCGCGATCGCTCGCCGCAGGACGTTCGACTGGACGAGCCGGCTGGCGATGAGGTCCGCCAGCGGCGCGCGGTGTTGCCGGCAGAAGTCCAGGAAAGCTGGGCCCGCTTGCGCCGGATCGAGGGCGGCGCCGCCCGCTATCGAGGGGTAATAGTCGCGCAAGCGGTGCTCAGCGCCGCCCAGCAGAAGCTGGTGCACCGCCCCGAATAGCAGGAAGGACGGCTGCTGGCCGGGTCGTCGCCGTGTCAGCAGCTCCAGCAACTCCCGGTCCGAGGCCACGACCAGGCACAGCTCCTGGTACAGGGGGGAGGTGTCGAAGATGGACGGCGCCTGGCTGAAATGCTCCGCCAGAGCGTCGATCTCGGTGCGCTCGGTCATGCGAGTCCTTCCGACTCCGCCGCGGCCGCGCCGACAACTTCTACCGTTACGTCACCCCTGACCGCGTGGTGCCACCGAGTTCGACTATGTCAGGAGACCGGCGGAGTGCGTCGCTTCCGCCGAGCAGGTGCGCATGCGGATCCGTGCGGGTGGTGCGACAAGCGCGAGGATCTTGCTGCCAGTCCCTTCACCGGCTGCGGGGTTCGATCACGGGCAGGTCGTGCCGAATGGCTCTTTGGCGAGCTGCAGCTACTACGTTGAGTGGTTGGCTGATCTCCGTCGAGCACTGACCCGCGTCATCACCGAACGTGACCGATGTGTCGGCCGGGGTGTGGAACGAGTCGTGGACTGGCGATGCGGTCAACGTGTGCGTCGTGTGCAATGTGAACGATCTGATCGTGCTATCTGTGCAGCTAGAGCGTCCAGTGCGGGAGGCCTGCGGAATGGTAAGGAGAAGGTCTACGGTTCGATTCCGTAAGGGGGCTCCAGGGCATGGCTAGTTTTCGAACAAGCATCCGATGATTTGCTCGCCTGATTGAGTGCCCCCCCAATTGCCCCCTCGAGCCGGGCGGCGTTGCCGTTCGACCGCTGACCTGCTGTGATGCAGGAGCCCAGGAAACTGGTGAGCGATTCCAGCAACGGGATACGAGCTGCGATGATCACTCGCCAGATACTCACTGCCAGAATCCCGACTTGAAGGTGCGTGCCAGGTCGGAGCCTGGATCACATACGCCCGGCCTTGCCACGCAGCGGCCAGTCCGTACAGGTCGGTGAACTCACCGGCCGATTTAGCGATTACTTCACGCACTC
>Ga0126381_100009362_pt1 | contig 10995 bp, 8 predicted proteins | sample PanSoiMetPlot_28_FD_96465 | JGI IMG/M metagenome (GOLD analysis project Ga0126381, IMG submission 96465) | Tropical forest soil microbial communities from Panama - MetaG Plot_28 | ecosystem: Environmental > Terrestrial > Soil > Tropical forest > Bulk soil | place: Panama | collected 2016-02-17
AGCGCGCGGGAACAGCTTGCGATAGGTTTCCAGATCGCGCCAAGTCTGAGCATTGAATGGGCGCAGTGAGCTGGAATGCTTGTAGACTTCTTCGGCACTCGAGCCTGGCGGCGCGTAGGGCTGCCAATTGCCCAGCATCGGGGTGCCGCCGCCCCGTTTGAAGTATTCGACGATCCAGCCGGGATGGGTCAGCGCCTCTGCAAGGATCGAGGGTTTGAGGCTCAGCGCCTGAAAGAGGCCGCCGCGGATATTGGCAAAGCCGTTGCGAATGTTGCGCTCGCGCTTTGAACCCACCGGAGTATCGACGGTCAGCACCAAGGCGCCGAGCCCAGCGTCGGCGGTGCGCTTGATCAAATCCACGTTGACCGCCTGATCGCGTGCTGCGTAGAGCTGGTACCAGTGGTTATTTGGCGCGACCTTGGCCGCTGCCTCGATCGTGTCGTTGCTGGCGCCTGACATGATGTAGGGGATATTTGCGTCACGGGCGGCCTCGGCCAACATCAGATCAGCACGGTAACGGAACAGCCCGGCTCCGCCTGTCGGCGAGATCCCGAACGGGCTCGCAAACGTCTGGCCTAAGATCGTCTTTGTTTGGTCGCGCTTCGACACGTCGACGAGGTAGCGCGGCAGCAATTTGTGCTTGTGAAACGCCGAGGTGTTGGTTTCGAGGCCGCGTTCATCTTCGAGTCCGCCCTCGATGAAATCGAAAGCGATCCTGGGCAGACGCCGCTTCGCCATGCGATGCAGATCTTCGATATTGACGGCTTGGTCGATCCTCATCTTGCTGGTCACTCCCGCTCGGCGGCAAAGATGCAACCTTGGAGCATGACGTATTCTTGGATGATCCGACAATCCCCAGCGGTGCGGGGCTGGTGTGAGCGCGACGTTGGGCTGGATCAGGCCGAGGTCAGACGGTTCTTGACGCTAACGCACCGAAGCCATGATCTGCGTTCCGTCTTGCGAGACAGCCTCAGTGATAAGGATCGGCCGCGTCGCGTAATCCATCGCCAAAAAAATTGAACGCGAGGACGGTAACAATCACGCAGACAACCGGGATCATCAGCCACGGATAAATCGCAACTACGTTTATATTCTGGGCTTCGCTGAGAAGTACTCCCCAACTCGTCATCGGCGGACGCAGCCCGAGACCGAGAAAGGAAAGCGCAGTTTCGCCGAGGATCATGCCGGGGATCATCAGCGTCGCCGACGCGATCAAGTGGCTCATGAAGCTCGGTAGCAGGTGCCGGCGGATGATACGCGTGGGCTTTGCACCCATGAGCACTGCGGCGGTGCAGAAATCCTCCTCGCGCAGCGCCAGGAGCTTCGAGCGTACGGCGCGGGCTAGATGGGTCCATTCGATCATACCCAGGATCAGTGTAATACCGATATAAACAAGGATAGGGCTCCAGCTGACCGGCAGGATCGCCGACAGTGCCATCCACAGCGGCAAATGCGGGAATGACTGGATCACCTCGATACCTCGCTGGATCAGGATGTCGGTCCATCCGCCGTAATAGCCTGCGATTCCGCCTATCAAGATCCCGAGGGTGAAGCTGACGGCAACACCTAGAAGTCCGACCGTCAGAGATATACGGGCGCCATAAATCATCCGAGACAACAGATCGCGCCCTAGTCGATCCGTGCCAGCAAGGAACAGCTGCCCACCACGATCAGGACAAAAAAGATGCAGGTCCGCGGAAAATAAACCCCAAAACTGATAGTCGCTGCCATGGCAGAAGAACCGTAACGGCTGCCGCTTTTGTGGGCTGGGGGTGTAGACCCGCTCCAGAGTGTTCATATCGAGGCGGTAGTCATAGCCGAAGACAAAGGGGGGGACGAGTTTCCCCTTGTCGAATATTCTGATCTGTTGAGGCGGGGCATAAATGAAATCAGTATTACGCGCATCTAAATCATATGGAGCAAGAAATTCGCAGAATAAAATGGTCAGATACATTACCAGAAGAACTGCACCCGAGATTACTGCAACGCGGTGGCGGCGCAACTTCCACCACATCATTCGCCATTCCGACGCCAAATAAAAGCGCTCCTGCGCCGGCGTCATTCTCTCTACAGCGTAAGGGTCAAACGGTGCGTCGGAGACATAGTGCGATAATGCGTCCGCGGCCGCAGCGGACGGACGACCGCTCCGATCGCGCGGCACTTCACCAGCGAAGATCGCATCGGTCATTGCCGGCGACCAGCCTGAAGGCGGATGCGTGGGTCGAGCACGGCCAGCGCAAGATCGGATATGAAGACGCCTATTACGGTGAGGGATGCCATAAACATTAGAAAAGATCCCGCGAGATACATATCCTGACTACGCAGCGCATCGAGCAGCATCGGTCCCGTCGTCGGCAAGGACATAACCACGGAGACGATGGCCGCTCCGGAGATGACGTGAGGCAACAGTGAGCCAATATCGGATATGAACGGGTTAAGCGCCACCCGAAGCGGATATTTGAATAATAATTTAAGAGGATGAAGCCCCTTGGCGCGAGCGGTTACTACGTATTGTTTTTGCAATTCGTCGAGCAGGTTGGCGCGCAGCCGCCGGATCATGCTCGCGGTACCCGCGGTACCTATGACGATCACCGGGATCCAGAGGTGAGCGGCTACCGAAACAGCTTTGTCAAAACTCCACGGCCGATTAAGGTACCGTGGATCCATCAAACCGCCGATCGAAATTCCGAAATAGACATTCGCGAAATATAACAGGACTAACGCTAGTAGAAAACTCGGTATCGCGAGACCAAGGAAGCCCAGTAATGTCAAAATGTGATCCGACCAACTGTATTGATGAGTAGCAGAATAGACACCGATCGGAAAAGCTACGACGTAGGTGAACAAGATGGTGGAAAACGAGACGATAAATGTCATCAATAGACGGTCACCAACCACCTTATTGACGGGCAAGTTATAGGCGAACGAGTACCCCATATCGCCCTGAACAAGACCACCGACCCAAAAGAGATACTGCTGCCAAAGCGGCCGGTCGAAACCATACTGCATCTTCAAAGCAGCGATTTTGGCGAGATCCGCCGCCTCGCCAGAGCTTTGCAATTCGGCGATGTAGGTCGAGAAATAGTCACCCGGCGGCAAGTTGATGATTGTGAAGATCACGATGCTGATCGCGATCAACGTCGGGATCATGATAAGAATTCGGTGGACAAGGTAACGGAGCATATCGCACCCGTTCCTACCGAGGCGTCTCTGGCGTTTTAGCTACGGACGCAGACTTCGAGGGCTCCTCAGAGAGGTCGAACCAGAACCCGTCGGGCTTATAGATGCCAAAATACGCTCCCGGGTCCCAATTATAAATCCCTTCCTCCGGAACATTGCGCAGCCTGGCGCTGACGACGACAGGTTGCAGCACACCCGCAACGGTCCCTATCGAAAACACCTCATCAGCCCAAATGCGCAACATTTCGTGCCAAATCTGTGCATGCTCATCGTGAGAGGTTGCAGCTAGCCATTCCGCATAGAGTTCCTTAAGCCGGATCGCGGAGGGGAGATTGGGCGCTTCGCCGGCCTCGCCCTTAGTCTCGTAATATTGACCCCATTTCGGCCACTCCAGCTGTTGCTGAGTGGTTGGCGCGAATTCCCACGGAGACATGCCGGCCGTCGCTAGACCATTCTCGATCCCCTTGTCTATCGACATCAAAGTCTCGCCCGAAAAAACCCGCCGACGGAACAACGTCAGCTGCGACGGTTTTGCGAAAAGCTTGATACCAATGCGGCGCCAAGAATCTCGAATGAGCTCAAGTACGTCCGATTGTTCAGTCGATTCTCCCGAATTCTCCACGATAATTTCTAGTGGTCGACCGTCCGGTAGTTGGCGCATGCGGTCGCTGCCCTTCTTGAGCCCGATGAGGTCGAGCAGCCGGTTGGCTTCCCGCAAATCGAAACCCGCCCAGTCGGTACGATATTTTTGTATGTAAAGCGGGCTCTGGGGCAGAAGTGTATTTTGCCCCTCAATTGCCAACCCGAAGTAAATCACTTGATTGATCTCGTGGCGATCTACCGCCAGGGACAGAGCCCGACGAAACCGCAAATCGCGCATAAGACCGCGCCAGGTCTCGTCGCTGACGTTAAGGTTTGGGTAGAGGGCGAGCTGGCTGCCCGGACCAGTCCGCCACAACCGCACCCTGTAGCCGTTGCGACCCTCACCTGCCTTCAGGAAGGTATAATTGTCGAAGCGCAGATAGCGCGCCTGAAGGTCACTTTCGCCGGCTCCGGTTTTGGCCGGGATTATTTTGTTGTCAGCGATCAATAAGATCACCCGATCAATATACGGGAGCTGTTTGCCTGCCGTGTCAATTCGATAATAATATGGGTTTTTCTCGAAAACAAAGCGATCAGAAGGCGGTCTCGTCTTTAGTATCCACGGTTCCAATGACGGAAGATCCGGATTATCATCACGGTACATCGTATCCATCTTATTGTGAAGCGCGGCCCAATTTCGCTGATTTGCTTGCTTCACCAAAATATCCAAGGCCGCCTTCTCAGCGAACTTCTGATGGAATTGTCGCAGATAATGAGATGGCCGATAGATGTAAAGGGGGCTCGGTCCAGCGAGATCCGGTAAGAAGAGGGGGTTTGGTTTCTTCCAACTATAGCGAACCGTTGTCTCGTCCAAGACCTCGAAACGCGGTCCCTCCCCTTGCGGCAGCATTGATATTGGCAAGCCAGACAGCGATAAGTGGGGGTTCTGTGCTACATCCTCGAACCAATAGCGGAAATCTTCCGTAGTAAAAGGATGACCGTCAGACCACTTATGTCCTTTGCGGAGATACAGCGTGAAGACGCGGTTGTCTTCGACTTCAAACGCTCTCAGGATATCGGGCACCAGATCAAGGGAAGGCGTGTATCCAACCAACCTCGCGTAACCGTAAACCACTATCATCCGAGTGTCTTTGGGACCCGCCATCAGCATGCGCAAACTGCCCCCGTGCGTTCCAACGGACGCGAGCACCGCCACCGCGGGCTCTTGCGGGATGCGATCATCGACTTTCGGTAGCTTTCCGTCCGCTACATCCTGCAAGAAAAACGGCGTCTCCTGGAGCTCGGCCCCCGACACATCCGGTACCACCGCGGAAACTCCGAGCGCCACTCCCAGCTGCATGACCTCCCGCCGCGTGGGGTTGACCTCATTCATCGGCGTCGGACGCGGCTCATGCACGCGCGCGATTTGTCGTCCAGCCGCTCAGTGACAAGGGCGCGGCATCGGCTTCCACACCATGACCAGGAGCGATCTCGATCAATCGCAGAGGATTTGCCGGATCGCGCCGAAACGGCGTCGGCCAGGCTCCAGGATCCGACGCCTTGTCTGCAAGCAACCGATTAAAGTCTAATCGTCGGGATGGATCAGGTGCCGGTACCGCAGCAAGTAAAGCCTGCGTATACGGATGTATCGGGTTTCTAAACAACGTGTCACGATCGGCGATTTCCACAATACGACCGGCACACATTACTGCAATACGATCGGCAATATAGTCGACGACAGCAAGATTGTGCGAGATGAAAAGGTAGGTGAGCGACAGTTTTTGTTTTAAATCCATCAAAAGGTTAAGGATTTGCGCCTGGATCGAAACATCGAGAGCCGAGGTCGGTTCATCGCAGATGACGAGGCCAGGCCGCAGCGCAAGAGCGCGGGCAATGCCGATACGCTGTCGCTGACCCCCAGAAAAGCTGTGCGGGTAACGCTTGACGTGCCGCAAATCGAGCCCCACGAGCGCGACGAGCTCGTGAACCATTTCGCGTCGCGAGCGGGCATCACCGACACCGTGGATCACCAGTGGTTCTTCGATGATATCATAAACTGTCATTCGCGGGTTGAGAGAGCCGAATGGATCCTGAAATATAAACTGCACCTGCCTGCGAAACTGCTTCAGGTCCTCGCCTTCTAGCGAGAGGACGTCGATCAATCGCCCGTGATCATTGAAAGCGATTGTGCCAGTATCAGGAGTGACGGCTCGCAATAGCAATTTGCTGAGAGTCGTCTTACCACAGCCGCTCTCGCCGACGAGGCCTAGACATTCGCCGCGCTTAATCTTGAGGGTGATCCCGTCGACGGCAAGTATCCGCGGACTGGCTTTTCCGGAACGAAAGAGCCCGTTTTTGCGAAGGGAATAGCTCTTTTTGATGTCGACGCATTCGAGTAGCGGGCCGTTCGCCTCGGCCGGCCACGCCCTCCTTTCCGCCATCAGATGAGGCGCATCTCCGGACTTCACCTCACGTATCGGCACCAAGCGCTCGCCGGGCTTCATATCAAAGCGCGGAACCGCGCGCAGCAGAGCCTTCAAGTACGGGTGCTCGGCCCGGCGGAAAATGTCGTCGAGTGTCCCGCTCTCCATTACTGAACCGCGATACATGACCACGATTTCTTCGGCGACATTCGCTACAACGCCGAGGTCATGAGTTATCAACAACACCGCCATACCGAGCTCGCGTTGGAGCTCGAGGATCAGCTTTAAGATCTGCGCCTGGATCGTCACGTCGAGCGCCGTCGTCGGCTCATCCGCAATCAACAGCGCCGGGCGGCAGACCAAGGCCATCGCGATCATCGCGCGCTGCCGTAACCCGCCGGACAGCTCGAATGGATAATTTTTCAGACCTCGCTTCGGATCCGAAAAGCCGACGAGGCGCAACATTTCCTCGGTCAACTGGGCGGCCTCGGAGGCGGTCACCGATCGATGAAGACGCAATGCCTCGCTAACCTGATCGCCGATTGTATGCAACGGCGACAGGGACGTCATAGGTTCCTGGAAGACGATCGAGATCCTGCCACCGCGGATCGCGCGCATGGCCGCGCTGTCGCTTGCGAATTTCGCGATGTCAACAACGTTGCCGTCAAGCCGGGGATCCGCGAACAGAACCTCGCCACGGGTAATAACGCCGTTGCGCGGCAATAAGCGCAGAATGGTTTGGCTGACAACCGATTTGCCCGATCCTGATTCACCAACCAGCGCGACAACCGATCGCGGGCGCACGCGAAACGAAACACCGGTGACCGCACGGATAAAGCCGCCCGGTGCGGTGAAACGGACGTGGAGATCACGGATTTGGAGAAGATCGGTCACACAGCGTCTCCCGCCGCTTCTCCTAATCCGGCCGCGACGGGGGAGACGCGGAGAGCCTGAACATTGACTGATGTGGCCGGGTCTAACAACAGCCGACGCATTTCGGCAGCTCTGACAGACGCCGTTACGAGTTCGACGAACCCGTCGATCCGGCTATCGACACGCAAGACCGACCCTCCTGCGCGAAGCTCTAGCTGCATCCACCCTTCGCGACGATCGCGGCGGGTGGAATAATAGGTTAGCCTCACGCGATCGAGCTCGGCCCAACTAATCGAGATCTCGCGTAAGCCAGACGCGCGCAGACCCGTCTCGGTCAAATCGATCCATGTCCCATGCCGAAGCATGGTCCGAATGCCAAAGACGGCAAAGAGTCCGCCAAATCCACACAGCAGCGTCGCTTCCACGACCCCAACCGGAGCGACGAGCAGAATGGCTATGGTTGGCAACACCCCGGCCGCAGAGCGTAGATAATCTGCGAGCATTGCCGAGGCTGGGTACGCGTGCTGTCTCATGCCGTATCAGGGATCGAGTGATCGAAAACTTCCGTACCGTCGAGCCAGCGCGCCGCCGTATGGCCGGTGGTCACCTCTACGAGCCGCTTGAGGAAGACGTAGGTTGCGTCATCTTGCACAAGGTGGTGGGAGAGAAGGCCCGTTGGCTCGTCGGCGCACACCTCACCGAGCCGGCGCGCCCGCAAATGCCAAACGAGGCCGCCGAGCGCCATCTCCTCGCCAATAAAGCGCAGACCGTTCTTCCACCCGACGAGATCGACATGCACGTTGACCGCGACGATGCCAGGAGCGGCTCGCGCCGTTCGGCGCGGGGCAATGCACGAGATTGCTGAGACCCCGCAACCACTCATCAGCGAGAGGTGAGAATTATCGAAGCGGTTCCACGGAGGCACCAGAACCGGCAGTGCGAGTGTGCCAAAAAGCTCGCGCAGCCGCATTCTTCCGGCGCTGATGTCGCGATCTACCTCGTTATTCGGGCGATCCGCTGGAAACTCGCTTTTTTTTCCATGGCCCGCATGGGTTACGTGGCGCCAGCCGTGCTGAAGGATAACAAAGGGAGCTTGTGAGAGGGATCCGGTGTATCGAGCCACCCAGGCGGCAAGGGCCTCTTCCGCCGGCGCCGGAATGACGGCGAGCGCGATAGGGACCCCTTGCGCCACAGACATTAAACGGTGCAATTGCAGCGTCGGTGCGACAGCGTCGTCGTCACGCCACCACAGCGTCGCCATCCGCCCGACGGCGTGCCAGCGGTCGAGTTCGTCGATCAGATCAGGCCAGCTCGCCCCGATCATCGCGACAAAAGCCACTTCATGACTGGATAATATCGATAGTCGGCGGCAACGCCAAACTCTCGAGGGAATGTTTACTAACGTTCGGACCACTACGGATCATATGGGAAATCAACCTGGCGGTCCGGCGCGCGCCATCGGTGTCGAACGCGACGACCGCAGGGCGGTGGGAGATCGCGCGATCGATCGCCTGTGCGAGTCGCTCGGGCCCCAACTCGACTTCATGAACCAACTGGAGAGCGCCACGAGCAGCGAGGTGTACGGCCCGCAAGCTTTGCTCGGTCTCGCGCTCGGCAGCAAACGGCACGACGACAGCCGCCACTTGGGCAGCGACCACATCAAGTATCGTGTTATACCCGGCCTGACTCACCGAGACGCAGCATTGCCGCAGGATCTGTGGAAAGTCTGGTCGGTAGCGTTCGAGTATCACCCCTTGGGAGAGCTTCCCAGCAAGGGCCGCATATTCTGGCTCGGGTAAGTTTGGGCCGGTGAGGAGACGCCAGTTAAGGTTCGCCAAGCACCCGTCGCGACGAGCCTCGATAGCGGTCGCAAGCAGGGCACCGCCGACGGCTCCTCCGCCCACCGAGACGACCACCTCGTCCTTCCCGACGCTCTCGTCTGAAATTGCCACGGCCTCGGATCGTTCGGCCTCAGCAACGTATCCCGTATACACGAGCCGATCCGCGATTTCTGACGCAAGGGGGAAGCTCGCCGCTAGTGGTATAAAGGCGGGGTCGCCGTGGACGAGCACGAAATCGAAATCCGCACGAACTCGATCGAGGATGTCACGGCGGCGCCTTTCATCATCAGGCACGACCACGATGTCTCTTACCGAACAAAGTACGAGTGGTCGCGGATTGCTCAAATGGGCCGCAGCAATGAGTTCGTCCAATTCAAACCGAAACGCCCGCCTCCCGAACGGAAACGCCTCGATCAAAATAGCGCTCCACTGACCCGAGCGGAAAGCCGTCAGCAAGGCGGCACGCCGCGCATGCCGTAGGTCGTCGTCGATCGGCCGACCAGCTGTGTCGACCAATTCCTTAAACGTCGGGTCACCGGCCCGAATAGGAGGCAATTGCACAATTCGATCTGCAGGGGCACGCGGCAAGCCCGGAAACTGCTCTCCTCCTGACACGAGTGTCACCTCGAGACCTTCTTGCGCAAGCGCGTCGACGATACGCAGAGCGCGGCGCAAATGCCCGATCCCGAGCAGGTGTTGAACATAAAACAGGACAGAGTTCGTCACGGACGATCCTCGACCCGCGAGCACGCGCTGCGGCAGACCATATCGATCACCGCACCGAGGCGCCAAGCAGCCGCCGATAGATCGTGGTTCGCTCGCACATGTTGCTGCGCGGCCGCGCCGAAAGCGGCCCGGCGGGGGCCGTCGATAATCAGAGTCCGCACGGCGTTGGCAAAGGCTGACGCATCGCCTGGCGGAACAAGAAGCCCGGTCACTCCCGAACGGACGATCTCACTCACGCCGCCAGCGTTCCCCGCAACTACCGGCAACCCGCTCGCCTGCGCCTCTAGTAAGGCCATTCCGTATGACTCATTGACGGCCGGCCACACGCAGAGATCGGACGCGGCCAACCGTACGCCAATAGCCGTGGGTGCAAGCGCCCCCGCCCACGTCACGCGATTGCCGATCGGGCGGAGCGCCTCCCTGACTTGGGTTCGCGCGGGCCCGTCACCGATCACCTCCAATGACCAAGCTAGGTCCGACAACCGTGACAACGCTTTCCCAAGAATTTGGTATGAAGCGAGCTTGTCACCATACCGCATCATTGCGACTGCGATCAGGCGCGGCGGTCCGAGGTTGGTGGGGGAGCGAACGGAATAGGGTGCAGCATCAATAAACGGTTTGATCGCGACCCACCGCCCACCGTCCCTTAACAGTGGCAGGACGCATTCCCGGTCTGCGGGATTCAGCCCGATCACCGCGCCGGCGCGCATGATCGCCGTCGCAGCCGCACGGTGACTCTCAGCCCAGGCGCCCAACTTCTGTTTTGGCGCGCTCGAGGCTTCGGCAACGACATAGGGTATGCGCAGTGTGTCTGAGATCATCGGCCCCAGCCAATCTGGCGCCTTATGGTAGAGGTGATAGGTAAACCAAAGATGCGGAGCAGTTTCTGGTGCCGCGTGGCAGCGCCGAAGAAAGCGGCGCGCGAGGCGCCCGCCGAGGATGCCCAGGCGAGCCTGAAGCAGGCGATCACCGCGCCCGTCATAGCTGCGAAATCGGGAGGCTACAAACGGGTTGTGCCCAGCAAGCCGGAGGGCCGCGAAGAAGAGCTGCGCCACTCGACGGTCGCCGGACGGGACCGGGTAATCCGGAGGTTTCAGAGGCGCGTAAAAAGCGATACGCAGTCCGTCGTACCCCGATACGAACACCCTAGGCGGATCCCCTGACCAGCTCGGCTAGGTCAGGCAGACCGATTTCCATCTCTGTCGGCGATCGTCGGATGAGCCCGAAGCGCGCCGCGAGCCGCTCGATGCCTGGCGACATCGAAAACAAGCGACGCACACGGCGTTCGCCGGCTTCGCCAAAACGGAATCGCGCCGCAGGGTCGCGGATCAAGCTTTCCAGTGCGTGCGCCAGAGCAGCCGGATCAGCCG
>Ga0126381_100009363_pt1 | contig 10995 bp, 8 predicted proteins | sample PanSoiMetPlot_28_FD_96465 | JGI IMG/M metagenome (GOLD analysis project Ga0126381, IMG submission 96465) | Tropical forest soil microbial communities from Panama - MetaG Plot_28 | ecosystem: Environmental > Terrestrial > Soil > Tropical forest > Bulk soil | place: Panama | collected 2016-02-17
ATCTGAGAGAAAGCATCATCAACAGAAGCCGGCTCCGATGTAAGAGACCGACAAAAAACATGATCGATTGGCCGACGAAAACGGCCAAACATCTTGCGGCGGGCGAATGAGCCAGGAATCATTACAAACAATCTTCGTAGGCGCGGTCGCGATTGTTCTGGTTGCGCAGACCGTTGTGCTATTTCTAGCTGCGCGGTTTGTTGTTAGGGTCCGTAAGCCACTCGAAGAACTTATTGCGAACACTTGTGAAACGATTCGGATTATGCGGCGCAGAGCCGAACACCTGGACCTCACCCTTGAGCAAATTGACCAAACCGTGCGAAATCGGATGGAGCAGGCTGACAGCGTGACAAAAGAACTCTTGGACCAGAGTCACCTACAGGCTCTCGCACTCGAAAGGCTCCTTTCTGACCTCTTGGAGACGTTTGAATACGTAACTCGAGAGACCGGACGAAGCGCTAGGAACCTCATCCGTAGAGCTCACGCACTGAACGCAGGTGCGCGCGCCGCCGCAGAGTGCTTGTTTTCTCGCGGCAGGTGACATGCACAGCGCGGTCGGCCGATAGTTTTCTGAGCATTGATGTCGGGTGGGGCCGCTCGCTAGCGGCATCCTGGTGAGCGTCCCACAGCCCTTCGAAGCATGACGGGGGCTGCAGCCGCTCTGAAATGTTCGCATTCCGAAAGAAAAGCGGTGTTGTGAATTGGATAAGCCGACAAAAGTCCTGATCGCTGGCATCTTTAGCGGCGCACTGGTCTATGGTTTCGGACAGATGAACACCCGCAGGCTCGAGCACAGGGTCCAGGAACTTCAGCGAGCGTGTGTTGCCGAAAGCCAAGCCGAAGCAAAGGAGCAAGGGACGTTGTCCGCGCTGAAAAGCTTCTTCGTGGGAAAGTCTCTGTGCGATCCAGTCGAGTTGGCTAAATCCGGTGACTACGCCGGTATCCAGGGACAACTGGCAGCCGCCGAACTCGATCGTTTGCGATGGACCCGCTGGCCACTCAGCGCCTGTATCGCGATCCAAGTGGCCTGCTGTCTCCCTTGGTTATGGTATTTTTTCCTCCGCCGGATTCGCGAACTCCGCGCAGCCATTGTTGGAAAATGATGCCATGCGACTCGCGGTTTCGCGGAGCGCGGCCGTAAGTGACTATCTTCGAAGCTAAGTAGAGGTCGCGCCTTGAACTCCACAGAAAATCTTACTGTCTTTCACGTCCTCAGGCGCGACAAGCGGGCGTAAAAAGCGACGAGCGTCTCTAACAACGGGCTTGCTTTGCGTTTAACCACTCCACTTTGCGAGCGAATTGCAGTCTCGGTGCGAGGCTCACTGTGCCTGCAAATTGGACGGCAACTGTGATCCGCGATGCACGGACCTTACTGCCAAGTGCCTCTTCCCCAGTCTGACCAATTTCGAAATGTCGGCTCAGAAACTGGGGGCCAAACGCACTTCCTCCTCATGTCTCTGCCGTTAAGCATGGCAAAGCCGGCTAGTCGTGCCGGCCAGGTGAAAACGGTACGGACAATTTTACATAGCAAAAAAGTCCGGGTCGCCGGTGTCGTCGGTAGAATTTGCACGTCCTGGTTCCTACCGAGCGTTCTACAAAGCAATGAACTCTTAGTGTTGTTCGGCATGGCCACTGGGGTGCTCTTCAGGAAAAATCTGAAGGTCCGGCCCCACGGAAGCGCGGCAGCATGAAATCAGGGCACTATGACATCGTCCGGAGAGTAAACGAGAGCAGACTCCTGTGGCTTGAGTCTGCCGAAGACCTCGATCGCGCCAAACGTCGCATCCAGGAACTGACGTCGTTCTGGCCAGGCGAATTTCGGGTACTGGACCAAGATAGTCATCGGCTGGTCGCCGCAATCGACGCTCGGACAGACTCTACCGATGATCGTACCGACCGAGACTAGGACGGAAAATCTGAGGTGCACGTGCGAAAGCGTCAAATCGTCGCGACGCTAAACGACACTCGTCGCGAGTGTCCCTGGCTGGATGTTGGCAGCCGTTGTTCGGTCGAAGTCACGTCCGAAGAAAACGGATATCCCATCGAAGCGGCACTGCAATCGGAAGCGGGGCCGGGTTGGCGTGCGGCCGTCCCGGGAGCTCAAATCATCCGGTTAATTTTCGATGAGGTGCAAAAGCTCCAACGGATTTGGCTGGAGTTCGAGGAATTGGAATCTCCTCGCACTCAAGAATTCGTATTACGATCTCGATCGGACACTGGTAATTTCAGGGAAATCGTACGGCAACAATGGAATTTTAGTCCGAGTGGCTCTGTCCGAGAAATCGAGGACTATGCGGTTGAGCTCTCCGAAGTGAAGCTACTTGAAATCATCCTCGTGCCTGACATGAGCGGCAGCGAAGCTCGCGCGAGCCTGCGTCGACTTCGGTTGGCGTGAAATAAGGAAACAAAAAACAACAAAGCTGGCGGGCGGCTTCGCGGTCAGAGCAGCGGACTCACAATGAAAATCCGGGCGAACTAAACAAACGACTGGCGTTTGGAATCAGCTAACTTAGCTGCCCGTCTCTGCGCATCACTACCCACTTTCCCAACGCACAACGCAGAAATAACACAAATTTGTCGATCGGCGCCTGGCTAGAGCTGGGCGGCACTTGGTTTCGCCCCCGGAGAGGGGTGTACAATTCCGCTTGTTTCGAGGTCACCAAGAAAATGCCTCACGTGACAACTGGGGCCCGGCAGACGCGAGAGTTGATCCAGAACTTCTTTCCGTCCGAAAGGCGGTCGGAGCATAGTGTCGAGACCCTGGTTTCCATCCTCGAAGAATTCGTCGGAACCCTGGACTTGACTACGCGTCTCGACGCGTTTGTGGCCCTCCGCGAATGGACAACAAGCCGCTCCTCCTCGCCCACGGGCAATCGCATGACCAGGCTGGAGACTGTACTTGCGCTCTTGGAGTCTCAGAGCGAACTCTGTGTCGGCTTCCGGCAGGGAGTGCGACAGATCCTAATCGAGGTTCGTTCCGTTGAACTGTTTGCGGAGGCGGGACTGCATCCACGGGAAGGTTTATGGTCCGAGGCGGTGCGACGATTGACTGAGGAGCTTCTGCCTTCCGCACGGGAGGATACCGACCTTGCAAAGCTGGTGTTCCGGCTCTATCCCACTTGCATGGCCATTGAGCAGCTGATCGCACTGCCTGATGAGACTTTCGAGCGAATTTCTCGGCTGATTTCGCCGGTGAACGATGCAAGTGCTTGGGAGAAGCAGCGCGAAGACCTGACTCAGGCTTTCCTGTTGTTAGGCGTGCACGTAGCGGGAATCGGCCTCTCGCCGGGACTGCGTGCCCGTAGCCGCCCGGACACTATCGAAAAGTCGCCTTTCTACCAGCTTCAGCAAAGCGCGGAAGAACTCGTACGGCAAGCCGGCGCCGCCCCTGCATTCGAAAACTGGCGCGCTAAGGTTCAGCACTGTCGCGGCGAAATGGAGTACGTACACCAGCGCATGGAGGACGCCGGAGTCAGCACTTCCTTGGTATTTGACATGGGAACGATTGAACGCGCCATGGCTCGAATGGAAAGCATTGCGGAGGTTCTGTTTGTTGCCGAACAGCATCATTTGATCGCCGCCGTCAAACGTCTGCTCGACGACGTAATGAACGCGCGCCGCGGGGAAATGAGCTTGCTGTCGCTCTTTCGTGAAAATTCCGCACTGATTGCACGCAAGGTAGTCGAGCGGACAGGAAGAGCCGGAGAACATTACATCGCCAATTCGCGGAGCGAGTACCGAGGAATCTGGAAGGCATCTCTGGGCGGCGGATTCCTGACCGTGCTGACGGCCGCGGTAAAGATGCGAATCGTCGAGGCACATTTTCCTCCCTTCGTTGAAGGAATGGTGACTGGGACGAACTACGCGGTCGTTTTCATTGTTTTGCAACACCTACACTTCGCACTCGCCACCAAGCAGCCTTCTATAACGGCGGCAACATTTGCGGGGATTGTCCGCACAACCCAGGGACAAACACGGCTGGAAAAGGTTGCGGAGTTCATCAGCCGAATCACGCGGAGCCAACTGGCATCCGCGGCCGGAAATCTGCTGGCCGTGGGTGTCGGTTGCACCGTGTTTGCCCGCTTATGGTTGCTGCTCTACTCGCGCCCGTTCTTGGAAATTCCAAGCGCTGAACATGTCTACGAAGCTCTGGACCCGCTGGCTTCGGGGACCTTATTCTATGCCGCGCTGACCGGCGTAATTCTGTGGATCTCCGCTCTGGCCGGAGGTTGGTGCGAGAACTTTGCGACGTTCAACCACATTTCCGCAGCCATCGCCCAGCACCCATTGGGTCGCAAGTTAGGGCGCGAACGGATGAAAAGGATGGCTAAAACAGTGGAAGCAAATCTTTCTGGCTGGACCACCAGCATCGTGCTCGCGTATCTGCTCGGATTCGTGCCGGTCATGGGTCACTTTCTCGGTATACCGCTTGATGTTCGCCACGTGACGCTGTCTACTGGCACTCTGGCCCTGGCGGCAGCCAGTTTCGGAAAGGATTGGTTGTATCGAGGCTGGTTCGTCTACACGGTAGCGGGCATTGCTGTGACGTTTGTGCTCAATCTTAGCGTGAGTTTTTCCATCGCTGCGGCGGTCGCCATGAGGGCATATGGAGTGTCGAGGCGCGACCAGTTCCGGTTGGCTCGCTATACGTTCGCGAGCTTCTTGCGGTCTCCACGCCGATTTCTCATTCCTCCGACTACGGCAGATTCCGAGCGACGTGCAGATTCCTATGGGCCCCTCGGCCAGCCATGAAAGCGGACATTTCTACTTTGCACAATCCCTGCGGGTGCGTTTGACTTGCCCTCGGTGGCAACCTCATACACCCACCCCGAAGGGGTGGGTGGTGCTAAGATGGCCGCACAATGGCGGACTCCGACGTGTTCACCGGGCAGACCGTCTCCCACTACCGCATCTTAGAAAGGCTTGGTGGCGGCGGCATGGGCGTTGTTTACAAATCCGAGGACACCCGACTGCATCGCACCGTAGCCCTCAAGTTTCTTCCTCCTGAGATGGCACAAGACCGGGCAGCCATCGAACGATTTCGGCGTGAGGCGGAGGCTGCGTCGGCACTGAATCACCCCAATATCTGCACCATTTACGACCTCGGCGAACATGACGGCAAGCAGTTCATTGCGATGGAATTTCTCGAAGGCCAGACGCTAAAGCATCGCATTTCTGGCAAGCCCCTGCCGTTTGACGAGATGCTAGAACTGGCAATTCAAATTGCAGACGCACTCAGCTGCGCACACGCCGAAAACATCATCCACCGGGACATCAAACCGGCGAACCTCTTCGTAACCAAGCGCGGGCCTGCCAAAATCTTGGATTTCGGCCTCGCGAAGGTCGTACCTGCGGCCAGTGGCGCGAATCTGTCCGCGCTAGCCACGGTCAGCGAACTAGAACAACTCACTGCACTTGGTACGGCGATTGGCACGCTCACCTACATGTCACCAGAGCAGGTCCGAGGCGAGGAACTGGATGGGCGTTCAGATTTGTTTTCCTTTGGCGTGGTGCTCTACCAAATGGTGACGGGGGTTCTGCCCTTCCGGGGTGAGACCAGCGGTACGATTGCGGAAGCGATTCTGGATCGCAGCCCGGTTGCACCGGTGCGACTGAACCCCGACGTCCCTCCCAAGCTCGAAGAAATCATCACCAAGGCGCTGGAGAAAAACCGCAAGCTGCGCTACCAGTCCGCTGCCGAAATTCGCACCGATTTGCAGCGACTGAAGCGTGACACGGAATCAAACCGCACCGCGGTCGCGGGCGGGATCGCCGAGTCCCTGCGCATCGCACACAAGAACGCGCCCGCCGGCGTAAAGCTGTCTCGGCTGGGCCTCGCTGTGCTGATGGTTTTGATTTCGGCGGCCGCCATCGGAACCCTTTGGATTCACCGGCAACGACAACCAACCGCTGCGGCTTCCCCAGTAGCAAGCGGCAACCGCATCCACTCCATCGCGATCCTGCCTTTTCGCAAAATCGACAGTCCTGGCGAATATGATTATTTTGGTACGGGCTTCGCTGATGTGCTCAGTGCGAAATTGACGAACGCGCGGCTAGTCGAGGTGCATCCACCTCCGGCTACGGTGAACCTCGCCGATCCAACGCTCGATCCCCTGAGAGTGGGCCGAGAAATGAAGGTGGATGCGATCTTGAGTGGCAGCTACCAGATTGAAAGGGAAACTCTGAGCCTCAGTTTTACGCTTCTCGACCTCCGCAAGAATGTGCAGATTGCCGGGAATGCCTATCAGCGGCGTTTTACCGAAGCGATTGAGGTGGAACACTTGATGGCCAGTGATATCGTGGATTCTCTTAAGATCTCGACCGACGCGGAACAGCGTGCTCGCTTTACCTCCCCTCCCACGCAACAAGCGGACGCCTTCCAATCTTTTCTTCATAGCAACTACGAGATGGAATTGTTCTGGAGAAACCCGAGCGCGAAACAACTCTCGCTCGCGGAACAACGGCTAAACCAAGCGCTTGAATTCGACCCGCGCTTCACTCTGGCGTTGGTTAGTTTAGCCAGGCTGCACTGGATTGCCGTTTTCTGGGGATACTCGGACGCTCCAACAAGTCTTCGTGCGGCTCGCCAGGAAGCCAACCGCGCTATCGAATTGGATCCTGGCCTCGGCGAGGCTTATGCTACCCTGGCGCTCATCGAGCTTCAAGAAGGGCAATTAAACCGGACAGAATCCCGCCTACGCGAAGCTTTCGCGCGCTCGCCAGGCTCCGCACTGGCTTACTATGCAGCCGGCTTCTATTTCATAGATCGGGGGCTCCCTGACCAGAGTGCGCGCGCGTTTTTGCGTGCGAAGGAATTGGATGCCAACCTGGTACGGCGAGAATTAGCCATGGTCTATCGGTATCAAGTTGATTTAGATCGAGCTGAGAAACAGGCCCGAGACGCTCTGAACCTGCATCCGAATGATGTTCTCGGCGAAGCAATGCTGGCCCGCATTTTGGCGACGCAGGGCAAACTTGCTGAACCTCGCGAGATCGTCCGCACTCTCTCGCGCCGGTCACCTGATGACCCCACTGTGCAAGGGCTTAAAACGTTGCTCGACGTCCTTGAGGGCAGGTCCGTTTCGATTCCGGCATGGCTCGGCCGGCAGCAAGTCGTCTACTGGTCCGACGCCGGATATTGTATCAACGTCGCGGAAGTTCTGGCCGTGGCCCATCAGAATGGCGAAGCGCTTCGATGGCTGCGAAGGGCAGACCAACTCGGTATCCGCAGTTATCCTTTTCTGGCTGGCAATCCGTTATACAAGAATCTGCACAAGGATCCGGACTTTCAAGCTCATTTAGAATCTGCTCGACAGGCCTGGCTGCAGGCTCTGCGGCACGAGACGCAAGAGCCGTTGCTCCCCGCCGCTTCTCTTTAGTTCGTCGATGTGCTGTTCGGCTTGATTCCTACACCGGCCGCGTAGAGTACTGATTCGCTGGAGCCGTCGAGGGCTAGGTCCGCCTCGATTTCCGGGTCGACGAGTGCGGACGTACAAAACGGAGCAAGTCCCAACCACGTGGCAGACAAGCAAAATGTCTGACAAAAATGTCCCGCTTCCAAAAGAATAGTGCGATACGCGCGAGAGAATCCGTAACGCCACATTACTCGTGGTAGCACTCCGGTCATCACGAAAAGCGCGGCGCAGTGGCGCACCCATCCCTGACCGGCGCACAACTCAACAACGCGAGCGGATTGTGCATGGTTATGCAAGCGTTCCAAAAAATGCTTATCACCGCGGTAGTGATAAACGCCGTGTGGCAAGTCCCTGACGCGCAACGCCCAGCAGTAAACCTCTATCGGGTGGCGAGCGCCGCCTGAAGGGCTGGTCTTTAATAGCAACTTCCCAAGGCCCGGCCACCGTTGCCGGCCGGTTACACCCCATGTCAGCCACAACAAGACGGAAAGCTGTTCGAGTGAAAGCCGGCCGCGGCCAAAATCCCGAATGGTGCGCCGCCCAAGCAGTACTTGCGGAAACTCGGTGCTCAGAGAAGGAACTGGGTTTGGCAGGGTGATCTGATCGGCAGAGCGGTAACCTTTGATCATTTCTGGCTGCGGACCTTTGCGCAACAACGCACGAGTAAACTCTGTTTCGTCCGGCAATGGCGCACCTAAGCGAAACGCATGTTTGGTCGCAAAGTGAAAAAAACGCGCCTCGAGCTCCCACACATTCCACACCGCCAGGGCCTCTTCGCGATCCGCCTGAGTAGAGCCCCTTTCAATCAACAGGGTGTGTTCCAGAAGTTGCCGCAGAGTACTGGTAACCGAGGTCGGGCTATATCCGCGCAGCAGCAGCCTGATTTCCTTGGATTTCCGCCAGCGATCGAAGAAGTTCAGGATCGCGACGAGTATGGGAGTACTTGCGACCGTTATCCCGGTTAGATAATTTGTGCAGCAGAGACCTTCATCCTCGAACGAGAACACCAGGCAGGCGGATCGCTTAAATAGCTTCCCGGCGCTACTGCCCGTTCCACGCACTGGCTGCATATTTTTGAGAGACTATCCTACGCTCGACAACCCTGGTGATAATAACTCGCCGGCTAAGACCGCTGCTTCTTCACCTCATGCACAAAATGCACGCCATGGGCGCCAATGAGCACCGCCTTCTCCAGTCTGCGCAAAGGAATCAGCAGCTCTTCAACAGCTGGAGAGGACTTCGCTGCCTTTAAGAGCCGCTTCTTGAATTTCTCGAACTCCGCATCGAGTTTCAGTTTGTCTCGAAAGTCTTTTTCCAAGTTTGCTTTGCTGGGTGGAACCTTGGGGTGTGGTCGCTTCCTGATCACGATATCCTCCAGAGGTACCTAGAATTTGCATGGCATTATACAAGATAAATAGTCCGTTCGAAGAACTGTTCTCTAGATACCGGCCAATGTTTTCTCGCACCTGGTTCAGGCTGCGATACTCCGAAGTTCAGCGCAAAGATGGCCAATACCTCGCATTGATCACGTTAGCTTGCACTGTAGGATCTGCTGCGGGGTTGGACTTTCACGTTGTACGTCAACGGTAGCGATTTTCTGCCCATTCATCTGCGCGACGGCTGGGTAGGCACCGAACGGCATCCTTCCTCGACACGTTGACGAGCCGAGTATCGCGGCCTATTATCGCCTTAGATTGCGGCGTTCCAATGATCGGCAAGTCCATTTCCAACTACTATATCGTTGAAAAGCTGGGTGGCGGAGGAATGGGGATTGTCTACAAGGCTGAAGACATGCGCCTTGGTCGCTTCGTCGCTCTAAAGTTTCTTCCGGATGAGGTTGCTAGCGATTCGCATGCTTTGGAACGCTTCCGGCGTGAAGCTCGCGCTGCCTCGGCGCTCAACCATCCGAATATCTGCACCATCCACGATATACAGCAGGAGGACGGCCACGCCTTTCTGGTCATGGAGTTCATGGAGGGCGCGACACTTAAGCACCTCATTTCCGGTCGGCCCATGGAAGTGGAAAAACTCTTGAACATAGGCATCGACGTCGCGGGAGGGCTGGATGCAGCGCATTCGAAGGGCATCATTCATCGAGATATTAAGCCCGCCAATATTTTCGTCACAGCTCAACTCCACGCCAAGATTCTCGATTTCGGGCTGGCGAAAGTTTCGAAAGCGTTCCCGGCGACTGCGACAACCGAAGCATTGACTCTCGACGCCGCTGAGGATCAGTTGACCAGCCCGGGCGCGACAGTAGGCACGGTTTCGTACATGTCGCCAGAGCAGGTCAGAGCCAAGGGACTGGATGCCCGGTCCGACCTGTTTTCCTTTGGTGTTGTGCTTTATGAAATGGCGACGGGAACGTTGCCCTTCCGCGGCGAGACAGTCGGTGTGATCTTCGACTCGATTTTGAACCGCGCTGCGGTGCCGCCGATGCGGATCAATCCGGACATCACTCCCAAACTGGAAGAAATCATCGCGAAAGCTTTGCAGAAGGATCGAGAGATTCGTTACCAGCACGCTGCGGACATTCGCGCCGATTTGAAGGGGCTGCTGCGAGACTCAGAAGCAGGAAAGAAAAGCCAGATTGCCGTTCCGCCGGTTCCGCGCGTCAACCGCACGAATGTGGTGCTCGGCGCTGCGGCGATCGGCATAGCTCTGACGCTGCTCGTTCTCGCCGGGTTTTTCGGGCGGCTCGACAGAAGACCCAGCACAGGAGTGGCACAGACGATTTCGCGGCGTACCACTGTCGCCGTTCTCCCTTTTCATAACGCCTCAGCGGATGCCAGTTTGGATTACCTAGCCACGGCGCTGCCTGATGAGGTCGTCACCACGTTGAGCTACGCACCCACTTTAAGCGTGCGGCCTTTCAGCATGTCCCAACAGTTCGCCGGCGACAACGTCGACCCGCACCGAGCCGGTGAGCAGCTACGCGTCACCGACGTGGTAACGGGCCACTTCTTTCGCCAAGGAGATCGATTGAACGTGACCCTGGAGGGCGTGGATGTGGCCAAAGATGAAGTGACCTGGCGAGGCTCGTTCGAATTGCCCTCAAGCGACATGCTTGGACTTCGTCAGCAGCTCACCAGTTCTCTGCAAAAAGGTCTGCTTCCGGCCTTCGGCGCGCGAAATGTACAACTGTCCGTCACTAAGCCGAAAAGCCAAGAGGCTTACGAGCTGTACCTGCGCAGCCAGGACAGCTCCTACTGGAGTATGGAACGGAACAAAGACGCGATTACGCTTGTGGAAGAGTCACTCGCACTGGATCCAGGCTATGCGCCGGCATGGCTGTTGCTCGGTCTGCACTACTCCAATGAAGCCGATTTTGGCAGCGGCGGCGAGAGAATGCACAAGAAGACAATCGCAGCCTACGAGCGGGCCCACCAGCTCGATCCTGGTCTGCTCCTTCCCTCAACTGAGCTGATCGAGCGTGAGGCTTTCTACGGAGACCTGTCCCTAAGTTTTGCTCGGGTCCAGGAAGTGGCTCGAAGATGGCCGCGACGTGCGGAGGTTCACCTTGCGTTTTCCGCGGTTTTGCGTGCGGCAGGTGCGTTTGAACAAGCCGCGCGGGAATGCG
>Ga0126381_100009364_pt1 | contig 10995 bp, 8 predicted proteins | sample PanSoiMetPlot_28_FD_96465 | JGI IMG/M metagenome (GOLD analysis project Ga0126381, IMG submission 96465) | Tropical forest soil microbial communities from Panama - MetaG Plot_28 | ecosystem: Environmental > Terrestrial > Soil > Tropical forest > Bulk soil | place: Panama | collected 2016-02-17
TCCACGGTCTCGAAAACTGCTCTCCCCCACTGGACTCAACCCTCTCAGAAGCTCAAGGCAAGAGAGTGCTGCGTCAAGATCTTGTCGCTCCCCGGTTGCGGGCGCTCCGTTATACCAGAGCTCAAATGCTCGACGTTGAATTACCTTGTACGCCACATCGATTATGCCGCTTAGCTTTTTCGGATCCGGTTCAAGAATGGCTTGGTGGTAGAGCATCTGCCAGTCATCGACTGTTGAAGTTCGAGACATAATGCAAAGTCCTCTCGCGTACTCTCGTACTCTCACACGTCGCATTCGACGAGCGCAATGGTACGCAGGTAGCAAACGGCTACGACTTTGGTCGTACTCGTTCGCATCCTGCAAATGACGAACCGGAGTAGCAGAATACGCCACGAGGGGTTCGATCAACGCTTGTAACTCCGCCCACGGGATGCTCTGCTCCATCTCTTCGAGAAACTGCTCCCGCTTCGACTTACGCCCGTACTTCTCGAATCCGGTCTGCGCCGCCACAGTCTGTTGTCGCACTCGTGTTTTCCCTCCGACTTACACACTACCCGCGCAAGCTGTGGATCGGCGAGTATTTCAGAGGTTCCCTAGGCACAACTTGACAGTAGCGAACGATAACGCATAACTTATTTGCACTTGGGGTGATGTCCTGTGAAGTTCTCTCGTTGGATGCTGGCTGTTTTGCTCTTGGGGACGGTACCTTGTGCAACCAGTCTGATCCCGGTGGACGATCCGGCTACCGCGATTGATGAGAGCGAGTTCCAGGTATTCTTTCTGGTCCCATCACCGCTAAGCATTAAATCGGTTCCGGCTTTTGCGAATTCGCTCGACCTACTTGAACCAGTTTTACGCAGTCAGAATTTCACAGCTGACACCTCTTTCCTCGAATTCATGCCGGTTCCGAATTCGTGGCATTCTCCCTCCCTCCAAAAACTTTTTTGTACGTTCGTAATCTGAAAGTCTCCTCACGTGCTTAGAACGGATTCGCCGCATTCGACTGGGGATAAGCAGTTGAGAATCCATTTCTAAGCATCGCGCGGTCGAGTGATAAGGACCTGCTTCATTGGGCACAAATCGCTGTATTGCGCGGTCTTGGGCTAAAGTTAGGTTACGGGGATCTATCTGGGGGAGCTTCTTCGTGAACTCAGTTCCACAAAGCATCTTGCAGATGCAAGACGATCATCCCGTGATCGAAATGCCGCCTTAGTTTATTCGCGAGCTGGTGTGCTGTGATCATTTCACGGTTTCGGGGGGAGCCTTTCGTGTCGAATTCCTTTTCGGGCCACTGGGACCGGGCTCGGCTATGCTCCAGATCGTGGCGACGCCATCGGTGCAGTTTTCACGTGCTCGCCTAGGGGACCATTTTGTCACGTAGAAGTCGCTACAAGGAAAATCCGAACTACACAAGCTTTGCGGCCGAGGTTTCCAAACTTGCAATTCTGAGGGCTGTCGCCATTGCACTGCCCAATGGTCGGATCGGCCACCGATACAAATGCGTTCGGATTAAGCCACTGCGGCATTCCCGACTGCGTTATGCCCGGAATCGGCCGATGCTCGCAGAGCGAAACACCGAGAACGACCCTGGCAAACTGCACAACTAAGCATGGGCCTCACTGTTGTGAAACGATTCGTTTAGAGGATGTGGAGTGAAGTATATGACATTCGCCTCTCAACTAAATTCAGAGTTCCACAATGCGTGGGCGTCGTCGGGAATTGTTTCTGTTTCGGAAAACGTAATGTTGGTTCTCCGCCGCGCGCAAAAAGCCGCTGAAGTGAGTGATGTCACGGTTCTAATTCAGGGAGAAACTGGTACCGGCAAGCAACTGTTGGCGCAGAGTATTCATGAGCTGGACCAGAAGCGCAGAGGGTTCTCTTTCGTTACAGTGCATTGCAGCACGGTGAGTGAGGCGCTGGCGGAGAGCGAGATGTTCGGCCATCGCCGCGGAGCATTCTCAGGCGCGGTATCCGGCCGCAAAGGGCTTTTTCAGGCTGCCCACCGCGGTTCGCTTTTTCTGGATGACGTGAACGATCTTCCTATCAATCTTCAACCCAAGCTTCTGGACGTCATACAGCGGGGGGCGGTGCGCCCGGTCGGTTCCGACCGTGAGATTGAAGTGGATGTGCGAATCATCGCTGCTTGCAACCAACCGTTAGAGCCAATGGTGCGCGAAGGCCGCTTTCGCGCGGATTTGTTCCATCGCCTGCATGTTGTGAAGTTATGTCTACCTCCCCTGCGGGAACGCAGTGCGGACTTGCCGGCATTGATATTGGGCTTGGCCCGGCGGCACCGTTCCATCTATCAGCCAATTGAGAAGGTGGATGCGGCCCTAGTGGAGCTGCTTCATTCACGGCCCTTTCCCGGGAATGTGCGCGAGCTGGAAAATGCCGTACAACGGATGCTGTTCTTGAAAACCGAAGGTACCTCACTGACAGTCGCTGACTGGACGGCCCAAGTGTCACCAGAAGTAGGCACTCCGGATGCAGATTTGTTTGCGGAAGCAGCGCGCGCCGTTTGGCAGATCATTACCAACCGCGGGGTGCCTTATGCTCACGCCATACAGGAAATCGAAAAACGCATTTTGGAGACTGCCATTGGGGCCGACGGAGCCACCCGGCGGTCCGTTGCCCAGCGGCTACGCACCAGCGAACGCACTCTTTATTACAAGATGCGGAATCATCATCTCAGTGCCTCGGTCCGCTGATCTGGACTTTTTCCGCGTGACTGCAACTCTTGCCAAAGCGCTGCAACGTTCTTCAGTGCCTTGCGGTTACTATTCGCGCTTCTAACCCTCCATTTTTTCTTCACGACTTTTTCATCCTGATCGGGGCTGCTTGTGAAACCCGCGTTTTCCGCGCTGCCACTTCTTGCAGGGCGGGAAAATGTGGCCGCTGTGGATAACGTGGCTGTCAGGAAACTGTTTTTTGCGCTGAGCGTGCACACACTGCTGTATTCACAAGCCCAGCTTCGCTCTGCTTGTAGCTTTTCTTTCTTTTTTTCAACGCCAAATCATTGGTAGTGCCCGTGCACACACATATGCTTTCAGCGATCAACTCAAAACTTTGGAGAACTCATACGCGAGCTGGCGATAAGGTGAAATTTTTGGTGTCCGACGTCTTCTTGCCCAGTCCCGGAGTTTTGACTGCGATAGTGGAGGAAGAGACGGAACTGGAAGGAAAAATTCTAAGTTTCTCTGACTCCGGACAAAAACCGCGGTTCTTTGCGGTGGTCGAAGTACTGCGTGCTCATTCGCTGGTAGTGCCGGTGGAAAGAATGCAAGTGGTCAAACCCTCCGACCCGCAAGATCAGACATGACTTGGAACATATCCGTGGTTTTTCCACGGCGAGGACTGGGACAACTGCATTCGCAGCGACTTTTAAGGAGATGAACGATGCCAATCACCCCAACTTACCCTGGCGTATACGTGGAAGAGATCCCCAGCGGAGTCCACACCATTGTTGGTGTTGCCACATCTATTGCAGCGTTTATCGACAATTTCCAGCGTGGTCCTACCAACTATGCGATTCATCTGTTCAGCCTGGCTGATTTTGAACGCATACTCGGCGGGCTCGACGCGACCAGCGAAGCCAGCTATGGCATACAGCAGTTTTTTCTGAACGGCGGGACGGAATGTTATGCCGTGCGTGTAGTAGACCCGACGGCGAAAGCAGCTGCCATCGACATACTTGATGCTCCCGGCGCAGGTGCACTTTCGTTCACGCCCACGGCTGGTCAAATAATCGGCACAACCTTCTTCCCCAACCCCGGGGCCTGGGGTAACGAAGTTCGTCTTGAAGTGGACTACGACACGTCCGATCCAGCCACTCTTTTCAACCTTACAGTCAGCGAAGTGGATGACACGGGAAAAGTTGTGCAGAGCGAAGTATTCCGTAATTTGAATATGACAGTGGGCGATCCGGCTTATGCGCTGGAAGTCGTCAACGACGGTTCTCGCATCGTGGGATTGTCCACCACTGCTGGACTTCACAAACGCCCAGCGGCGACTGGTACTCTAAGCGGCGCTTTACCGGCGACAGCTCCGGCATCGCTGGTGGCGGGCGCCAAGTTCAATATTACAGTGGATGTGGATGCCACCCTGAACCACTATGTGGCCACTTTGCCGGCCGTCCCTGCTACTCCCCCCAAAGATTACCCCAGCCTCAGACCATACCTTGAGGCGGTGATTCGCAGCGCTGTTCCGAGCAGCGCCGCCGACCTCGCCAATAATCCAATGCTGACCGGGGCGACAGTGCAGTTGACGGGCAATCAATTCCGCATCATCGCCGGCCGCGGGGGAAATGCCTTTAGTCCCGACGCCATATTGGAGACCGCAGTCAACGGAGGAGACACATTAGCCAAAGACCTCATGTTGGATGCTGGCTCGACGAGCAAACCGGTCTTCAACATCCAGCAATACTCGCTGGGCGGAACGGCAGTTGGTGCGCAAAAAAATCCGGTAGTCGGCATCGTTGATGTCACCCTGATCGACGACAAAGCCATTCGCGGACTTGAGGCCAGTAAAACTGGCATGTACGCGCTGGAAGATGTCGACATCTTCAACATTCTTTGTATTCCTGCCGCCGCCAGGGGCGGTTCTCTTGCCAAGATCGACGACAATGCTGCCGATCTAATTGTCACCGAAGCCACCGCTTTCTGCGAAACCCACTACGCCATGTTCATTGTGGACATTCCCAAAGACGTGAACGATGTGGTCGGCATGCAAATTTGGATGACCGCGAAAGATACCTATCGAGATCCCAATTTAGCCACTTATTTTCCCCGCGTGCGCATTCCCGATCCGCTCAACGGCAACCGTTTGCGCGATGTAGGCCCCAGCGGCACGCTGGCCGGTTTGTGGGCCGCCACCGATGTAGGCCGTGGCGTCTGGAAGGCACCGGCCGGTGTAGACACGCAACTGCGCGGCGTTTCGCAACTTGTTTACAACCTGGTGGACCGCGAAAACGGTGTATTGAATCCGATCGGTATCAATTCTCTGCGCAATTTTCCCATCTACGGCAACGTGAGTTGGGGAGCTCGCACCCTGTTTGGAGCAGACGTGCAAGCGTCCGAGTGGAAATACATACCTGTACGCCGGCTGGCCAAATTCCTCGAAGTGAGTTTATTGCGCGGCACAAAGTGGGCCATCTACGAACCGAACGATGAACCGCTGTGGGCGCAGCTCCGCATGAACGTGACCAGCTTTATGCACGACCTGTTCCGTCAAGGTGCTTTCCAGGGAGCGAGTCCTGATCAGGCCTACCTGGTGAAATGCGACTCGGAGATCAACACCCAGTACGAAATTGACCGAGGAATCGTCAACGTCCTTGTGGGTTTTGCGCCGCTCAAGCCCACGGAATTCTTAATTCTTCAGATCCAGCAACGCGCGGCACAGACTGCTGCATAAGAGAGGACGCTCATGCCACAATTTACGAAACAGCCCTTGCGCTTCGATCCGTACAAAAACTTCAAATTCCGCCTGAAGTTCGGCAACAGTTCAAACTACGTAGCCGGGATCAGCAAGATGAGTGCGCTTAAACGCACCACCGCGCCGGTGGAGCATCGCGAAGGGGGCGACCCGAGCACTCCTTACAAGTCACCGGGGCTGACCAAGTTCGACGCCATCACGCTGGAGCGCGGAGTCACCCACGATACCGACTTCGAAGAGTGGGCGACAAAAGTCTGGAATTTTCATGGCGGATTCGGCGTCGAATCATCGTTGAAGGATTTTCGCAAGGACATCACCATCGACGTGTTTAACGAAGCTGGACAAAAGGTAATTTCCTACCAGATTTTCCGCTGCTGGGTTTCCGAGTATCAACCCATGGGTGATTTCGACGCTAATGGCAATTCTGTTTTGATCCAGCACATCAAGTTGGAGAACGAAGGCTGGTTGCGCGACGTAAGCGTCAAGGAACCGGACCCGGCGTTGGTCACTCCGCAGTTGGGGTAATCAGGGATGGAAGCGATTGAGATCAATTTGCCGATGGGTCTTTCCGTGGACGGCCAATGGTGCCGCAATGTGTGGCTGAAACCGTTGACTGGTCATGAAGAAGAATTCCTTTTGCAAGAAGGGGCGTGTCTTCCCGCAGCGGCGCGAGTCACGCAGCTTTTGACGCGGTGTGTGCGCCGCCTGGGACCGCTCGAGCCGGTTGGGGCTGACACGCTGCGGCGTTTGAGTGTGGGTGATCGCGAGGCCTTGCTTTTGCATCTTCGCCGGCTGGCGCTGGGAGAGCGAGTCTGCTGCCTGCTTTCTTGCCCGAGTTGTGCGAAGAAAATGGATCTGGACCTGCAAATCCATGAACTCCTTCTGCCTGCCTATGCCGAGGCCAAGTCGAGTCATCGTGCCACCATCAGCGAAGGCGGTGACACCTACCACGTGACCTTCCGCTTGCCCAATGGCGAAGACCAGGAAGCTGTCGCGGAGCTGGCGGCGGACTCGGTGGAATCTGCGGCGGCAGTTCTTCTCCAGCGATGCATTCAAGAAATCGTCCCCGCGAGCGGCGAACAAATTGCCGGGACTCCTGCGATCGTGTTGCATGAACTGCCCCAGAAAATGGCGGAGCTGGATCCTCAGGCGGAAGTCCTGCTTGATCTAACCTGCCCGGAGTGCCAGACCAACTTCGTAGTTCCGTTCGATGCCACGGACTATGTCTGTCGGGAAATTAACGAAGGCGAATACGACTTTTATCGCCAGGTACATTCGTTGTCCTTCCATTATCACTGGAATGAAGAAGCCATCCTCGCCATGAACCGGCGCAAGCGGCAAATCTATCTCACTTTGTTAGCCGACGAATTATCTGGAGGTAAATCCAGGTGAGTGACTTTCTGACAGGCCTGGTGCGACGGGGAGCGGGACTACCTACACCAGTGGCGATCCGGCCGGTGATTGGTCCTGGTTTTATGACGGACTCCGCTGTGTTGGACAACCATGGCGGAACGGTTACAGAAACTATCGACACGATTGTCGCGCCAAACGTAGTCACTTCGCCGGAGGCAATAAAGTCGGCCGATCGTGTGGCATCCGCTCCACAACCGCAAATGGCATCGGCGCCCGTGCCGCGGCCCACTGAAATGCAGGTGCAAGAAGTCCCGGGGAAAGAAACAACAACGTTTATCACCACGCGGGAAGCTGAACGGCCTGTTCGGCACAATTCAATTCATTCGGCAACGGCCCAAGAAGCTCCTGTCGGTGTTCGTTTGCATCCGGCTCCTTCGATTCCATCCGACACAGCGCGGGCAGTTCCGAATCAAAGCAAAACGCAAGACACAGGGAAAGCGCCATCGCAAGTCAGCATTCGTCAGCGACCGAACTCTCCGGAGCGGGATCAAACGAAAGTTTCCCCGATTGAACCTGCGCGGCAGTCACAGATCGAAGTGGTCCGCCCAACTCAGACGATGGTTGCGCTTTCCTCAGCCGACACGCCTGAAGCGGCGCGCGAAACGCACAACATACAGGTAAGAATCGGGAAAGTAGAAATTCGCTCCACTCAACCTGCGCCCGTCGTTCGGGCCCCACGGCGCACCGGGACATCAGGGTTCGAAGATCTAAAAATGGCCCGCAGTTATTTCAATCGGGCTCAAGGATGAGGAAGCAGACTTGAGTACCTATAAGGCCATCGCAGGTGTCAGCTCGAGTCTGAAAACTTTGCTACGCGACCGCATGACGGAAGTCGCGGACATTACCGTGGCTCCACCCGACGTCAAAGTGGATTTCGCTGCCGGACGCCGCGTCAATCTTTATCTCTACCATATGAATGAAAATCCGTATCTGAAGAACCAGGAAATTCCGGGAGAGGGATATCCGGGAGGGTACGGAAACCCGCCACTGTCGTTGAATCTGCACTACATCTTTACCGCGTTCGGGGCGAGCGATACTGGGCCGGATGCGGACATGGAAGCTCAACAGATTCTGGGCGATGCGATGCGCGTGCTGCATGACTTTGCGATTGTGACTCCAGATCTGGTCGAAGAAAAAAAGCCGATTCCCAAGCCACCGATCCTCGACCCCACGTTGTTGGGTGAATTTGAACGGATCAAAATTACTCTTCAACCCGCCGCAGTGGATGAGATATCAAAAATCTGGACCGCTTTGCCCAACGTTAACTTCCGCCGTTCGGTTTTGTACGAAGTTTCGGTGGTCCAAGTTCAAAGCCAGAAGGCGCGGTCACTTGCTCTCCCCGTCAAGACCAACAGAATTTATGCATTACCCATACGCACGCCACTGATTCAGCAGATTTATCATCAGCCGCCGATTGCCAATCAATTGGTCGCTGCAGTGGAAGAGGGTGAAACGCTGCGGCTCATCGGGTCGAACTTTCGCTTTCCGGTCACGCAGGTGGTGATGGATGGAGTGATCGGAACCATCACTTCAAATGTCGACACTCAGATCGATGTAGTGGTTCCTGTGGGCGCGCTCAAAATCGGACTGCATTCACTGCAAATCGAGCAGGATGTGATGTTGACGGAGGTTGCCGGACAACCCCCAGTGCAACGCCAGGCTTTCCGGTCCAACAGCGCAGGTTTTTTATTGCTGCCGAAGTTGGGAGCGATCACACCGCCAGGTGCCACAGCAGGCGGCACAATTACGGTGAATGTCCAGCCGAAAGTCCTTGCCACACAGGAAAAATTTCTTCTTCTCGGCGACAAGGCAGTAGCAGCTGATCCCGTACCCGCTGGATCGCCGCCAAGCAACACCATCAATTTCACTTTGCCGGCAGCCCCCGCTACCGTAATCCCAGCCGGGCCGTATTTTGTCCGCGTACGCATTGATGGTGCGGAGAGCCGTTTGATTTTTAACCCCGTGACCCAGCAGTACACCGGGCCGAACTATACGGTGACGTAATGAGTACAGCAACCGCAGTCTCGATGACCGGACAAGAGTGGCTTCTGGCCAACCGCAAATATGTGTCGCTCGAAATGGAACGACTACGCCTGCTATTACGCCGACACATCCTATGGCTGCGCAAGAACTGGAATCGCGAAGCATCGCCAGCATACGTGGGTTGGGCCATCAGCGATAGAGAAGTAGATCTGCTGCTGTCCAGCAGAAGCTCCGAGGAGCAACAAAGTTTCTATGCGTCCGATGAAGAAGCAAGAATAATTGCCAGCTCATTGTCAGAGATTGACGTGCAACTTTCTCGGCAAAAGGAACGGATGCAGGCCGCCGGAACACCTGTAGCGCTGGATGTCCTGGCAATTCGCTTCGGGCTCTCCACATTTGAACGCAACGTGTTATTGCTCTGTTTGGCTCCGGAGATTGATCCCGTATTCGAGCGACTCTATGCCTATGTTCAGGATGACGCCACGCGAAAATATCCGACGCCTCACTTGGCGTTGACTCTCTTTGCCGGCGAAGAGGACGGACTGGAGCGGATCAGTTTTTCGCCGGGTTCGACCTTGAACCGCTGGCGATTGGCTCGCCTCGAGATCGACTCACCGGGAACATTCGTTTCTTGCCCGCTTCGCATGGACCCGCGCGTGGTGGATTTTCTTTGCGGCGTGAACCGACTGGATGAAAGATGCTACGAAACTGTCCATGTCGCGCCAGATTCGCCGGTTCCTTCCTGCCACGGTGATCTTGTGTTGCGCCTGACGCGGTGGCTGCAAGCCGGTGTGCTGAATTCAAAGTTGCTGAATCTGGTGGGGCCACAGGACAGCGGAAGATTGGCCGTGGCACAGGCTTTGGCAGCACATGCGTCTCTCAACCTGGTCATCCTTGACCCTCATATTTTATATATGGCGAAACAACAGCGCGCCGAGATCACCTCGCTGCTTGAACGCGAATTTTTCTTATCCGACCTGATCTTTTATTTTGAAGGGGACAATCTGAAGGCGGAAGAATCACAAGCACTGCGAACACTGTTTGGGCACTTCAATGTGCCCATCATTCTGGCCAGCCGCGACCGTTTTTCCTATGAGCGCGAGATGTTGGCGGTGGATATCACCCGGCCCAATGCCGCAACGCAGAGCGAGTTGTGGGGAACCGTGCTGGGTGAATCTGCAGCCGGGCTGAAGGCAGTGGTGCACGCGATTGTCGAGCAATTCGACTTTGGTCCGCGAGGCATTTCTCGTGCTGCTTTGTTGGCGCAAAATCATGCAGGTTTGCGCACGCCGGGCGAACGCCAGGTTCGCGCGGAAGATCTGTGGCGTGCGTGCCGTCAGGAGACTAGCGGTCAACTGGACCAACTTGTGCGCAAACTCGAGCCTTGCTACGACTGGGATGACATTGTCGTACCTGCTGAAGTCCTCCGCCAACTGCAGGAAATTGCCGGTCAGGTAGCGAACCGCTATCTCGTCTATCAGCACTGGGGCTTTGGAAAACAACTGAATCGCGGAAGAGGCATCAGCGCACTATTTACCGGCGGGAGCGGCGTAGGCAAAACCATGGCTGCGGAGGTCATGGCACATCATCTCAAGCTGGATTTGTATCGCGTCGACCTGGCAGGCGTGGTCAGTAAATATGTGGGAGAAACAGAAAAGAATCTGCGCTGCATCTTTGACGCGGCGGAACGTTGCGGGGCCATTTTGTTCTTCGACGAAGCTGATGCCCTGTTCGGCAAACGTTTTGAGGCCAGGGACGGCCAAGACCGCTTCGCCAATATAGAAACTAATTATCTTCTGCAAAGGATGGAGGATTACCAGGGTCTGGCCATCCTGGCGACGAACATGAAGGGCGCGCTGGATTCAGCGTTCCTTCGCCGGTTGCGCTTCATTGTGGATTTCCCTTTTCCGGATGCGGCGCAGCGCCGGGAAATGTGGCAAAAAGTTTTTCCCGCGCCGGCAGCGGTGGATGCTCTGGATTTCAAGGCGCTCGCGCGTCTGGAAATCACCGGTGCGAATATTCGCAATATCGCGGTCAACGCCGCATTTCTGGCGGCGGGGGAAGGTACCTCGATTGGTATGGAGCACGCCATGCGCGCAGCCCGCCGCGAATACATCAAAATCGACCGCCTCATCATGGATGCTGAATTCGGCCGCTTCGCCACCGGGA
>Ga0126381_100009365_pt1 | contig 10995 bp, 10 predicted proteins | sample PanSoiMetPlot_28_FD_96465 | JGI IMG/M metagenome (GOLD analysis project Ga0126381, IMG submission 96465) | Tropical forest soil microbial communities from Panama - MetaG Plot_28 | ecosystem: Environmental > Terrestrial > Soil > Tropical forest > Bulk soil | place: Panama | collected 2016-02-17
CCAAAGCGCACGAGCGCGACCGCCGCCGCCCTGATGATCGGCCTGTCGCTGATCGTGGCGGTGTCCGTGCTGGTCGGATCCATCAAGTCGGTGATCGGCGGGCAGATCACCGCCGGGTCAAAGACCAGCTTCTACGTACAGGCCACCAACACCGACGCGGGGATCACGCCGGGGCTGGCCACCGCGCTCGCCACCGTGCCCGGCGTCGAGCAGGTGACCGAGGTCCGGACCACCGATGCGACCGTGGCAGGAAGCGCGCATCAGAACGTCGACGGGATCGATGAGGCCGTGATCGGCTCGTTTGCCAGCCTCGGTGTGAGCTCGGGTTCGGTCGGTTCGCTAGCCAGCGGCAAACTGCTGGTCAGCAAGGCTGCGGCGACAGCCCACGGCTGGCAGGTGGGCGACCTGGTCAGGGTCGGGTTCGGTTCCTACGGGGTTTCCACGCTGCGCATCGGCGGGATCTTTGCCGATACCGGCCCGCTCTCCAGCTACCTGATCTCCCTGGCCACGTTCGCTGCGGACACCGGCATCCGCACCGACACCGTCGACCTGGTACGTGCGCCGTCGGCAGCGCACCAAGCCCTGCTGCGGGCGCTGGCCGGTTATCCTGGCGCGCAACTGCTCGACCAGGCCGGTTACGCCAAGAGCAGGGAGTCAGTGTTGGGCACGATACTGAACCTGATCACGGCGCTGCTCGTGCTCGCCGTGATCATCGCGCTTCTCGGAATCGCGAGCACGCTGGCCTTGTCGGTGGCCGAGCGGACCAGAGAGCTTGGGCTGCTGCGCGCGATCGGCATGCAGCGAGGCCAGGTCGCCAGGATGATCGCCGGCGAGTCAGTGATCATCGCGATTATCGGCGCGCTGACCGGGACGGCGCTCGGCCTTGGCCTGGGCGCGGCCCTGTCCGCCGCGTTCACCCGGTCACAACAGCTCACCGTCGTGGTACCGGGCGGGCAGGTCGTGGTCTACCTGGTCGCTGCCGCGCTGGCCGGGCTGCTCGCCGCGCTCGCCCCGGCCCGGCGGGCGGCGCGCATGAACATGATCGCCGCCATCGCCGCCGAGTAGCTGAGGCGACGGCGGCGTCACGCTCCGGGCAGCAGCGCCACTCGCAGTCGTCGCAGCCGGTCGGGATCGGCGATCACGTCGATGGTGGTGATCTTGTGCTCCGCACTGACGCCGAAGGCAAGCACGATCTGCAGCTGGCCCGCTGGCGCGTAGACGATCGCCACGGAACCGTTCACCAGGGCCAGCTGCGAATGCTCCGCCCTTGCCGCCGCCGCCGCGGCACCCCTGGCGACCGCGGCAGCGCCGCTGAGGCGTACCGGCCGGCCCAGCGGGGTGGCGAAAGCGTCGCCGGTCAGCACGACGTCGGAGTCGAGCAGCGCGACCAGGGCGGAGAAGTCACCGCCCCTCGCGGCCGCGAGGAACGCGTCCGCTACCTCGCGCTGGCGGGCTATGTCGGCGGCGCGGTCGGGGCTCGGGGCGCCGCGTACGCGGCGGCGCGCCCGGCTGGCAAGCTGCCTGGTCGCCTCAGGCGAGCGGCGGAGCACGGCCGAGACCTCGGTGAACGGCATCGCGAACATGTCGTGGAGCACGAACGCGAGTCGCTCGGCCGGCGACAGCTTGTCGAGAACCACCAGCAGCGCCAAGCCGACCGAGTCGGCGAGCACGGCCTCGTCTTCCGGGTCTGGGGCCCGGCCTGGAGTCGAGTCTGCGACCGGTTCTTCCTGCGTGTGCCGCCGGGCTCTGAGCATGTTGAGCGAGACCCGCGCGACGATCGTGGTCAGCCACCCGCCGAGGTTCTCAACCTCGCTGGTGTCCGCGCCGGTCAGCCGGAGCCAGGTGTCCTGGACGGCGTCATCGGCGTCGCTCATCGAGCCGAGCAGCCGGTAGGCGACTGCGCGCAAGTGATCGCGGTGCTGCTCGAAGGCGACGGCCAGAATGTCGCTTTCGGCCATGTGTCACGTTCCTTCGCTGGCTGGTGTCACCACACTGACACGCGGCGCCCCGGGTTCGTGACAGCCAGATGGCGTCTGGGACCGACCACGGCAGCGGTCAGCCGGTTACATTGCCGACGAACCAGGCAGCCTGGGCCACAGCGCTGTCGGCCGCTGCCAGCAGACCTGCCTGCAGCTGGAAGTCGTGCCACATGCGCGGCCACTTGGTGTAGGTGACGTCCACCCCGGCCGCCGATGCGCTCGCGGCGAGCTGCTCAGAGTCGGGGGCGAGCAGCTCGTCGGAGCCCGCCTGGATCAGCAGCGGCGGCAGGCCGTTGTGCGAGCCGTGCAGCGGCGAGACCGACGGATCGGCCCACGCCGACCGGGTCGCGTACGCTGCGGCGCAGGCCTCCAGCCAGTCAGGGCTGAGCAGGACGTCCTTGCTCACGAGCTCGGGCACCGCCCGGCGGTCAAGGCCGAGGTCGAGCCAGGGCGACAGGAGTATGCATCCGGCCGGCAGTTCCTTGCCCGCGTCGCGCATCGCGAGCATGAGCGAGAGCGTGAGGCCGCCACCGGCCGAGTCGCCTGACACCACGACCGAGCCAGTCGCCACCTCGCCGGAGAGCGCGGCCATGACCGCGCGGGCGTCATCGAGCGCGGCCGGGTGGGCATGCTCTGGTGCCAGCCGGTACTCGGGCATCACGACCTGGCAGCCGGCCTGAGCGCTCAGGTGCGCCGCCCACGCTCGCGTCATGCGCGCGGATCCCAGGCAGTAGCCGCCGCCGTGGAAATGGACGACCGTGCTCGTCGGGCTGGCCGTGCCGACGGTCAGGACGTCGGCGCGCACACCGTTCAGCGTGCGCTCGGCAACGGTCGTTCCCTTAGGCAAGACGGACGCCCCACCCAGCTTGTCGAGGCGCTGGCGCTGCGCGTCCCATGTCAGCGCAGGGCTAAGCACGCGGCGGCCGATCTGGCGTGCGCCGAGGCGCATGAGGGCCGGCGGCAGCCGGAAGGCGGCGGTCCGGCGTGGCTTCGCATCGACGGCGACCTGGGCGCTCATCGGCTGCCAGCGCCCGCGTGATCGGCGGCTGGCCCGGCCGGGGCGGGCCGCTTCGGCATCAGCCGGTACTTGGCCAGGTCGAAACGGCGCACTCGATACCGGTAGAGGAACGTGTGGTCGGGCCAGTTGTTGGTATTGCGTCCCGACGCCGTGGTGTACCAGCTCCTGCAGCCGCTCTCCCAGACCGAGGTGCTGCTAGCCGACTTCACCCACACGTTGAATGCGGCTTGCACATCAGGCCGGACGTCAAGCCAGTCGAGGTGGTTGTCGTCTAGCGCCATGATCGCGCCGAGTGCGTAGCCGATCTGGCCTTCGAGCATGTAAATGATGGAGTTCCCGCCCAGGTTCGTGTTGGGTCCGTAGAGCATGAAGAAGTTCGGGAAGCCGGAGACTGTGACGCCAAGATAGGCCTCTGCCCCGCCGCGCCAGGTCTCGTGCAGCTCACGGCCCTGCAGGCCGGTCACCGACATCGGCGCCAGGAAGTCCAGCGTCTGGAACCCGGTGCCGTAGATGATCACGTCGGCTTCGCGTAGCCTTCCGCCGGCAGCGACCACGCCGCCGGCGGCGATGCGCTCGATCGGCTCGGTGACCAGGTCGACGTTGGCTCGGGCAAGCGCCGGGTACCACTCGTTGGAGAACAGCACCCGCTTGCATCCCATCACGTAGCCCGGCACGCATTGCTCGCGCAGCTCCTGGTCGGTGATCTGCTTGTCGAGCTGGCGGCGCCACATCCGCATCGGCGTGGCGAGCAGCTTGGGTGACACAACAAAGCCGCTGGTGAGGAGCTCACCGTAGAGGAATGTGCGCAGCCGGTCAACCTTGCGCACGACGGGGAACCGGTCGAATATGAGCTGCTCGGCGTTGCGGTAGGGCCGGTCAGGCTTCGGCAGCACATACGGCGCTGTGCGCTGGTACACGTCTACGTGAGCAGCGGTCTTCGCGACTTCTGGCACGAACTGGATGGCGCTCGCGCCGGTGCCGATCACGGCGACCCGCTTGCCTGTGAGGTCGACATCGTGGTTCCAGCGAGCCGAGTGCCACGACGGGCCGGCGAACTCATCACGGCCGCCGATATTCGGAAGCCTGGGCCGGTTGAGCTGGCCGACAGCGGAGACCAGCGCGCCTGCCCGGAGCGTGGCACCATCGGTGAGAGTGATGCTCCAGCGGGATATCAGCTCGTCGAACCGCGCGGATGCGACGCGCGAGCCGAAGCGGATATGGTCGACTATCCCCCGCTCGGCCGACAGGTCCTGCAGGTAGCTGAGGGTTTCAGGCTGTCCGGGGAACCGGCGGCTCGGGCGTCCAGGCCAGAAGGAGAACGAGTACAGGTTGGCCGGCACGTCGCAGGCCGCTCCCGGGTAGGTGTTGTCACGCCAGGTCCCTCCGAGCTCGTCGCCCGCGTCAAGGATCAAGTAGTCATCGATGCCAGCCCGCTGCAGCGCAAGTGCCATGCCGATGCCGCCAAACCCGGCGCCGACGATAACGACCCGATATGACGAACGCTCGGACATATCACCACTCAATCCTCCCATCGGCAGGATCCGCACCGGCAGGATAGCTGACCGGCTAGCGCGAACAGGAGAAGCCTGAGCATCAACCATCAGAAATCGTTCTGCAACCGCATACAAAACGCGCCCAGTTAGTCACGCCCGCCCGGGTAAATGGGTACCGTGCGAATGTCCGCGTTCCGTCTTCCGCGGCTGGTGACAGCCGTCACGGCCTGCCTGCTCGGGCTGACCGTCGTGGGTGGTGTTTCGCCCGGGGCGGCCTCAGCTAGCGCGACGCTGCCGGTACCCGGCATCGCCCCGCAGTTCATCTACCACCAGCTCGCCTTCATGGCCACGCACTTCCAGCGTCGGGAGGCCGGCTACCGCTCCAACGCGCCAGGTCATGACGGCTTCGCCAGGTACTGGGCGTCGGAAATGCTAAGACAGCTCGGCCCGTTCGGCGCGAAGGCACGACGCTTTCCTTTCAAGACCCCGGGCTGGCTCGGCCGCCCGACGACCGCGCGAGCGGTCAACGTCGAGGTCACCGTCCCCGGTGTCACGCAGCCGGCCAAAGTCGTCGTCATCGGCTGTCACTACGACGGCGAAGCCACCTCGACCCAGTCGGCCAACGACGACGCCAGCGGCTGCGCCATTGAACTCGGCGTCGCTGAGGCGATGGCCAGGTTCTGGCGCAGCCACGGCCTTTACCCGGCCAGGACGTTGCGCTTCGTCATATTCGACGCCGAGGAGCAAGGCGTACTCGGCTCATTCGACTACGTGAACCACGAGGCGAACGCCACCGTGCCTGGCATAGTCGCCATGTTCAACGAGGAGCAGAACGGCATCGGCTACCCGCTCAGGTTCCTCGGCAACCTCGCCAGGCCGGTGATGCCGACGCACATTTTTCTTTCTCCGACCGCCCCCAATAGGCTCTACAGGAAGCTCGCGCTCCAGCCGGCCCAGGCGGCAGCCAGCAAGGCCTTCGCCGACACGATGACCAGCGCGGTGACCGGCGCCTTCGCCGAGTTCCGCAGGCTCGGGTATCGGGCGCTCACCTACCACGGCAGCGATGGCACGCAGGTCTGGAAGCCGATATTCACCGCGGCGCAGGTCAGGCATGTCCCGATCGCCAGCGACACGCTCGGGTCAAGCGACCAGATCCCGTTTACCCTGGCCGACATTCCTGACGCCATGTTCATCGGCAACTGGACCTACTACGAACGCTCAGCGCCCGCCGGATCGTACCCATTCGATCGGCCGCAGGACACGATCGGCCTGATGAATACCTTCGCCGACGGCGGCGCCGGGCAGAGCCAGGCCCTGACCATGGCGCTCGCACTGCCGGCAATGCTGACCACCTGGATGCTCAGCCAGCCAGACGTGCTCGGCCAAGCCCGGCCTGACGCCCGTCCGATAGCAGCGATCGGCAGTATCGGGCAGGTCCTGCCGCATCAGCCGGTCACCTTGACCGCCACCGCCTTCGTCCCTGGGGATCCCGCCGCCAAGCTCAGGTATTCCTGGCAACTCGGCGACGGCACCGCGGCAACCGGGCAGACCGTACGCCATGCCTACGCCACCGGCACGCGCACGCTGCGACTGACGGTGTCGGCTCGTGGCCACGGGACCCGCACCGTGAGCCAGGTCATCTCGGTTGGTCAGCCGGCCACCTACGTCAACCCGTACGTGAGGTCACCGAACGGCCTGCCGCGGGCCGTGCTCGAAGGCCATCCGCCGGCCAACCCGGAAGTGACGCTTCCTATGGCACGGCCAGGGCTGACGGACAAGGTCGGCCGAGCCGCCTCCGCCCGGCGGCGAGCGCCTGCGAAGTCCTCGTCGACGGGGTGGATAGCCCCAGCCATCATCGTTGTGGTCCTGGCAGCGGGCATCGCCGTCGTGGCCAGGCGCCGATTGCGCCTTCAGGCGGCGCGCCGGGACAGGTCGGCCAGGTAGCCGGACAAGCTCTGCCACCAGGCGTCGGTGTTCTCGAACTGCGGGCTGTGCCCGGCGTCAGGTATGACCGTCAGCACGCTGCCCGCGATCGCGGCTGCCATCTGCCGCGACGGCCCGATGAAGGGCTGGTCCTGCTCGCCGACGATGACAAGCACGGGCAGCGAGGCGGGCAGCCGCCGCAGGCCGTCAAGCCGGTCTGGCGTTGTCAGGAACACGGGCGCCATCGTCGCGTACATGGCGGGCGAGGTCGCGAGCAGCTTGCGCTCGCCGAACTCCGCGTAGCCTGGCCGCGTATCGAGCAGCCGTTGGTGCGCGGCGGTGTGCAGCGGCCCTTGGCGCTCGGACATGACAGCGGCCAGCGCATCCATTCCCTGGCCGCGCACAATCGACACGGCCGCATGGATCAGGTCAGGGTCGAGGTGCGTAAGCGGGCCATGCGCGGTGTCCATCAAGATCAGTCCGTCAAGACGCGATGGGGCCGCCAACGCCAGAAACTGCACCACCATGCCGCCCATCGAATGCCCAAGCAGCACGAACTGCTTCCAGCCGAGCGCGTCGGCCAGCCCGAGCACGTCGTCGGCCATCAGCTCGAACGAGTACGCCGACTCAGCCGCCGGCTTCGAACTCAGGCCGTGACCCCGCAGGTCCGGCGCCACGGCATGCCAGCCCGCGGCTGCGAGCGGCTCAAGCCACGTGGTGAAGTCCTCCTTGGCACCGGTGAATCCGTGCACGAGTAGCAGCGGCCGCTGCCCGGCGCCCGCCTCGGCGATCGCGAGGCTGACATCCCCGACGTCGATCTGGCGTTCTGTCACGAGCACCATTACCCCCGTTGTCTTGGCACGAGACCAATGAGCTTATCGCCCCCACGTCGGGCCGCGGCGCCAGGTTGTCCTTAGCCGGACGTGACGCTGGATGGCATGGAGAATGCGGCCAGGTGCGCTCGCTCGGCGTCACTGAATGGGGCCGGCGCGCGGCTGTCGGCGTCCCAGCGCACGGTGATCACCCGCGCCCGGCCGACCACCTGACCCGATGGGCCAGCGATGGTCTCCCTGGTCGTCAGGCTCGTGGTCCCGACCCGCTCAACCTCGATGCGCACGATCACTCGCCGGTCTTCGTGCCTGACCTCGGCACGGAAGTCGATCTCGAGTCGTGCCACGACGTATATCGGCTCACGGCCGAGCACCCGCGCGTAGAGCGCGTCCCTTGCCTCCTCAAGGTAGGTGAGGAATACCACGTGGTTGACGTGACCAATGGCGTCGGTGTCGCGCCACCTGACATCGACCTGATGTTCAAAAACTTCGGTCATCCGTTCACCCCCGGGCGTTGGCTAAAGGCTGGACCTGATGATGCCGCCGTCGACCTGGTAGACGGCCCCGGTGATGTAAGAGGCTCGCTCCGACGCCAGGAAGGCGACCAGGTTGCCGAGTTCGATCGGGTCGCCGAGCCGCCCCAGCGGGATCGCCGCGATGCGCGCGATCTGCGCGGCTGTGGCCTGGTCGACCTGCCCGCTGCCGCTCACCAGGGCGCCGAGCCTGGATGTCGCGAACATGCCCGGCAGGACGAGGTTGATGGTGATGCCGTCTTTCGCCAGGTCAGGCATGAGCGCCTTCATCAGCCCGGCGACACCGGGACGAGTGCCGTTCGATAGGTCGATGTTGTCAACCGGCTGCTTGACCGAGCTTGACTGGATGCCGATGATCCGTCCCCAGTGCCTGGCCCGCATGTGGGGCGTCACGGCGCGGACGAAGCGCACGAAGTTCAGCGTGACCACCTCGAATGCTTGCCGCCAGTCGTCGTCGCTCAGGTCGGCGAACCTGCCAAGCCGTGGCCCGCCGGAGTTGTCGATCAGGACGTCAACCCCGCCGAACCGCTCGATGGTGGCCTGAACCACGTTCTCGATGTCCTGTGCCTGCGAAAGGTCGGCGGGCACGGCGAGGACTTCCGCGCCAGTCTCCTGCCTGATCTCCTCCGCGGTGGCTTCCAGATCACCGGCGGTCCTGGCGCAGACCGTCACCTTGGCCCCCTCGCGGGCGAGCGCGAGTGCCGACGCCTTGCCCAGGCCCTTGCTTGAAGCCGCCACGAGTGCGATCTTGCCGTCAAGCCCTAGATCCACGCCAACCCCTGTCGATAGCCACCGTGATTGTCAGCGTCACCGACTCTAGTGGGGATCAGGCAACCCGGACGCCAACGGAACCGCGCGGTGCTGCGCTGCGTCACATCGGCGTGTTCATTCTCGCTGACCGGGAGTTGTCATGCCAGTAACGCTCACGCCCCGCTACCGGGCGGTGGCTATCGGCGGCCTTGCCGCCGCCATTCTGATCGGCGCGTTCGCGCTCGGCATCACGGCGGGTAGCGCCGCTCCATCGTCGGCCGGCCAGAACTCGTCGACGACGCAGGCGGTCGTCACATCGGCTGGGCCGGCGCGGATTACCGTCACCGGCACCGGGACCGTCAATGGCACGCCCAATCAGCTCACGCTGTCCATGGGCGTCCAGATCAACGCGGCATCGGTAGAGTCAGCGCTTCAGCAGGCCAATCAGGCCGTGTCCAGGGTTACCGCGGTGCTGAAGGCGCACGGCGTCGCCGGCCGCGACATTCAGACCTCCGGCCTGTCGATCCAGCCCAACTACCGCGACAATTCGCCCATGCCCGATGGCTACGGGGTGAGCGAATCCCTGACCGCGACGCTGCGGAAGATCGGAGCGGCAGGTGCCCAGATCCAAGCCGCCGTCCAGGCCGGCGGCAACGTCGTCACGATCGACGGGATTTCGCTTGACCTCACCGACACCAGTGGCCTGCTGGCACGGGCGCGGGCCGCGGCGGTATCCGATGCCAGGCACAAGGCAGGCCAATACGCCAGCGCCATCGGCCAGCCACTTGGGCCGGTGGTGAGCATCACCGATCAGGCGCCCGCCCAGCCTTTCCCCGTCTACCCAATGGCCTCGGCCTCAGGGGTGGCAAAATCGGGGTCCGTTCCGATCTCACCAGGCACTCAGCAGCTCAGCGTCTCCGTCACCGTCGTCTACGCCATCGGCTGACCGGGCTGGTCACGGCCGCGATAACCAATGCATGCCTGATTAGCCACCAGGGGATCGCTCGCTGGCGTACAGCGTCACCGCCAGCCGGGCGATCCCCCGCGCTACCTGCACAGCGAAGACCGCTCTGGCCTTCCTGGTGGGCAGCAGGTCGAGTTCGGCCAGCCATTCCTCGCGCCATCGTGCGCGCACCGCCCGCGGCAGCAGCACCGCTGACGCGCACAACATGCGCCCGGATGCGCTCGGCGGAGCCTGGTGATGGCGCTTGAGTACGGTCGACGCGCGGTCGGCGAGCTCGCGGCCGATGGCGTCCGCACCGAGGGCTCGTGCGATCGGGACCTGGACTTGCAGCGTCTGAAGTGAGCTGTCCACTTGCCTCGCCGCTGGGAGATGCCCGACGGTGCGCAGGTTGTGCAGCCTGTCGGCGATCTTGATCAGCAGGACTCGCTTGTCGCCGTCCCCGGCGGCCATCGCCGTCATCGCCGCTGCGCCCTGGTCGTCGGTTGGGTTCAGCCCGCTGGCCTGGCGCACCAGGCCAGCGATGTCGAGCCCGAATTCGGCTTGCAACTCGGCCTCGGTGCACGCCGTGTCGTGCAGCACGTCGTGCAGCAGCCCGGCGCACAGGGTTTGGTCATCGGCGCCCATGCCGACGAGGATGAGCGCCACGGCCAGCGGATGAGTGATGTAGGGGTCGCCGCTCTTGCGTAGCTGTCCCCGATGGCATGACTCGGCGGTCAGGTACGCCTTGGAGACGAGCGCGATGTCGGCATCCGGTCTCGCAGCCTGCAACTCCCGCAGCAGGTCGGCCAGCGTCTGACCATCGGTGACGGGCTCATGACCCGCCGATCCGCCGCTCACCACGACACCCCAGGCGCTCCCGCTCGCAGCCCGGCGGACCGCAGCTTGACTCGCGCCCGGTCGGCGCGCTCGATCGCGCTCCTAGCTTGCTCGGCGCCGTCGTTGGTGAGCAGGTAATACCGGCGCCGCGGCCTGCCCTCGGCGACGTGCGCGCACGGGTCTTCCCAGTTGCTGCGCACCCAGCCTGCCTGCTCAAGGCGCGCAAGGATCGGGTAGATGGTGCCTGCGGGCAACCCCGTCTCTGCGCACAACTGGAGCCCGTAAGACTCCGCGGCAGGCTCGGCCAGCATGGCCCGGAGCACGAGCTGGGTCTGCAGCGTCATGCGCGGTGCCGCGCGCGGGGTGGCGCGTTGTTCCTTCCCCATACTCGTAGTCTATATAGCTAGTCCTTAGCTGTAAAGGTCGGTGCCGAGCCACGCTGATCCGTGGCGCGACGCAGATGGGTGGTACGTTCGGGCCGATCGGTGCCGACGAGCCCGCGGTGCTGGCCCGGGGGGCGACCCCCCGGAACCCCCGGTAAAGGCGGACGAAATGCCCCATCTGGATGTCGCGATTCCCACTCCCGATGGCCCAAGCAACGGGACTCTCCACCTGCCTGCCGGCGACGGGCCGTGGCGGGGTGTACTCGTCTTTCCGGACGCAGGCGGTACGCGAGAGACCTTCCGGCA
>Ga0126381_100009366_pt1 | contig 10994 bp, 9 predicted proteins | sample PanSoiMetPlot_28_FD_96465 | JGI IMG/M metagenome (GOLD analysis project Ga0126381, IMG submission 96465) | Tropical forest soil microbial communities from Panama - MetaG Plot_28 | ecosystem: Environmental > Terrestrial > Soil > Tropical forest > Bulk soil | place: Panama | collected 2016-02-17
ATGGGTCAGTAAGTAGAAAGATCGCGGCTATCGCTCGGCAGATTTCTCCGCCGGCGAGCTTCTAATTGCTGCCCATGCTACTGCGCTGGTGATGGATTTGGGACCAAAAACTACACCTGGTGCATGACACTTTTGGGTTAGATGAAATGGTCGTGAGTTCGTCCAGTTGAACGGATGGATGGAGATCTCAGGCCGAGGCTTTGTCGTCTTCCGGCTGCGGGCGGAAGATTTCGAGGACGAGCAGACAGGCACCGATGACGATGGCCGAGTCGGCGAAGTTGAAGTCGGGCCAGTGATAGGGGCCGATGTGGACGTCGATGAAGTCGATGACGTAGTGGTAGACGACGCGGTCGTAGAGGTTGCCGATGGCTCCGCCGAGGATAAGGGCCAGCGCAATGCAGGTCTTCGAGAAGCAGTCGCAGGAGCGCAGTAGCATGGCGCCGACGATGAGGACCGCGGCGACGGAAAAGAGGATGAGCCCCTTGCGCACGAGGTCGGGCGAGGCGGTGTCGGCGAGGAAGCTGAAGGCGGCGCCGGTGTTGACGACGTGGGTGATGCGCAGCAGGCCGGGGATGACGTCGTGGGCGCGGCCCGGGGGCAAGTGATGGACGATGAACTTCTTGGTGACGTGGTCGAAGATGGCGACGAAGCCGGCGAGCGCGAGCAACAGGAAGAAGTAGATATGCCGCCGCTCGCCCGGAGTGCGGGGGCGGCGGGGCTTGGGGTCAAACTCGGTGCGAGGGTACTCGTAACGCTCGGGCATTCAGTGGTTACTCCGTCGAGGGTGAGGCGCCATATGGAGGATACCCGATGGCATCGAGGGCCTCGGCGCAGCGGAGGCAGACGGTGGGGTAGCGCGCGTCCTGGCCTACGTCGGTGGTGTAGTTCCAACAGCGCTCGCACTTGACGCCGTCGGCCACGGAGGTGGTGACGCGGGTCTCGCCGTTGAGGTGCTCGATGTGTGAGAGGGTGACCTGCGAGACGTTGAAGAGCTCCTTGAGACTGGACTCGTAGCGCTGCAGCAGCGAGAAAGTGGGCTCGCTTGCTTCGATGTGAACGTGCGCGTCGAGGCCCTTGCCGATGAGCTTGGCCTGGCGGGCCGCCTCGAGCGAGATGAGGACTTCATCGCGTACGGTGAGGAGCCGCTGCCAGTCCTCTTCGAGTGCCTTGACGTTGCCGGGGACGATCTCGGAGATGTTGGGGAAGAGCGCTAGGTGAACGCTGGATTCGCGGTTGGCGACCGTGGGCAGCAATTGCCATACCTCATCGGCGGTGAAGCTGAGGATGGGAGCGACGAGGCGGGTGAGCGTTTCGGCGATCCGCCAGAGCGCAGTCTGCGCGGAGCGGCGTGCAGGGTGGTTGGGAGCGAAGGTGTAGAGGCGGTCCTTGAGGACGTCGAGGAAGAGCGCACTCAGGTCGGAGTTGGTGTACTCGTTGAGCGCGTGGTAGGCACGATGGAACTCGAAGTCCTCGTAGGCCCGGCGGATCTTGCAGTCGAGCTCGGCGGTGCGGGCGAGGATGTACCGGTCGAGAGGCTCCATCTGCGCGAAGGCGACGGCGTGTTCGGCGGGGGAGAAGTCGTGGAGGTTGCCGAGCAGGAAACGGAAGGTGTTGCGCAGCTTGCGATAGTTGTCGCTGACGCGCTGCATCAGGTTTTCGCTCGCGGCGACGTCTTCGCGGAAGTCGACGGAGGCGACCCAGAGGCGGACGATCTCGCCGCCGAGGCGCTTGGCGATGTCGACGGGGTCAACGCCGTTGCCGAGCGACTTGGAGAAGGCGCGGCCCTGCTCGTCGAGTGTCCAGCCGGAGGTGGCGACCATCTTGTAGGGCGCATTGCCACGGACGGCGACCGACGTGAGGATGGAGGAGTGGAACCAGCCGCGGTGCTGGTCGCCGCCCTCGGTGTAGAGGTCGGCAGGCCAGTGCAGTTCAGGTTCGACGTCGAGGACGGCGTGCCAGCTGGCTCCGGACTCGAACCAGACGTCGAGGATGTCCATCTCCTTTCGGAACTCGGTTGAGCCGCAGGAGGCGCAGGCAGTGCCGGAGGGCAGCAGCGCGGCGGCGTCGTGCGCGTACCAGGCGTCGGCGCCTTCCTTATGGAAGAGCTTGACGATGCTCTTGTTGATCGTCGGATCGTTGAGCGGGGTGTGGCACTTCTCGCAGAGGAAGACCGCGATGGGAACGCCCCAGATGCGCTGGCGCGAGATGGTCCAGTCGGGCCGGGTGGCGATCATGTTGGAGATGCGCTCCTGGCCCCACGATGGGTCCCATACGACGTTGGCGATCTCGTCGAGAGTACGCTGGCGGAAGGTCGTGGGGCTTCCGTCAGGCGCGGTCATCGGGGTTTCCATGGAGATGAACCACTGCTCGGTGGCGCGGAAGATGACGGGATTGTGGCAGCGCCAGCAGTGCGGATAGGAGTGCTCGATCTTGCTCTTACCCATGAGTGCGCCGCGAGCTTCAAGGAGCTCGATGATAGCGGGGTTCGCTTTGAAGATCTGCACGCCGTCGTACTCGGGCAGGCCATTGCGGAAGCGTCCGGCGGCGTCGACGTCGCAGAGCTGTGAGAGGCCATAGCGCGTACCGGTGGCGAAGTCGTCAGCGCCGTGTGCAGGCGCGGTGTGAACGGCGCCGGTGCCCTGGTCGGTGGTGACGTAGTCGGCGATGACGCCGAGGATTTCGCGCCCAAGAAACGGGTGACGGAAGGTAACGCGGTCCATTTGCGTTCCCTTGAAACGGGCGATCACCTTTGCGTCGGGGAGATTGCAGGCCTCACGGGTCTGCGCGGCCATGGCTTCGGCGACGATGTAGACGTTGCCGTCGGTGTTCTTGAGGGCGACGTAGTCGAGTTCAGGGTTGAAGGCGACGGCGAGCGAGGCCGGGAGCGTCCAGGGGGTCGTCGTCCAGATGATGGTGTAGACGGGGAGCCCGGCGAGCGCGGGATCTATGGCCGCAGGGTCGCTCGTCAGCTTGTAGCGGACGTAGATCGAGGGCGAGGTGTGCATCTCGTATTCGATCTCCGCCTCTGCGAGGGCGGTCTTGTCGTGGATGCACCAGTAGACGGGTTTAAGGCCCTTGTAGACAAAGCCTTTCTCGTAGAAGTTGTAGAAGGTCTCGACGATGGAGGCCTCGTAGGCGTTGGACATCGTGAGGTAGGGGTCCTGCCAGCGGCCGAGGACACCGATGCGTTCGAACTGGGTGCGCTGCAGGTCAACGTACTTCTGAGCGTACTCGCGGCAGGCCTTGCGGACGGCGAGAGGGTCCATCTCGAGCTTCTTGCGGCCGAGCTGCTCGTCGACCTTGATCTCGATGGGGAGACCGTGGCAGTCCCACCCGGGGACGTAGGGGGCGTCGAAGCCTGCCATGGTCTTGGTCTTGACGACGAAGTCCTTGATGCACTTGTTGAGGGCATGGCCGAGGTGGATGGCTCCGTTGGCGTAGGGCGGCCCGTCGTGGAGGATGTACTTCGCCGCACCGGCGCGGGCGGCGCGAATCTGGGCGTAGAGGTCCTGTTTCTGCCAGACTGCGAGGCGAATCGGCTCGTTGACCGGGAGGTTGGCCTTCATGGCGAAGGCGGTCTGGGGCAGGTTCAGGGTCGACTTCAGGGGCTTGGCCTGAGGTTCGGCGGGAGTCGGCTGCTTGGTCTCGGTTACTTCCGGCATCTGTTCCTTCTGGTTTGCTTTTCAGGGATACGCCAAAGGTCTATTGTATCTGGGCCGCACGCGCCTGTATTCGGGCCGGAGGAACTGTACCGGCGACAAGCGCCGTGTATCTGGCCCCAGGGACGTCGCGGGAAGGCCATGAAGTTGCAATTTCTTTGTCAAGAGACCTTATTGCGTCTTTGTGCGTCCAAACAGACGAGCAGGGTGGCGTGAATCTTTGTAGAATGTATTTGGAGCCAGTTGCCCTGCCTTCGGGGTACAACTTTAGGAAGCCGGCGCGAGACCGGTGCAATAGACGGGAGACGCGCGATTCCCAAGGAAGCCGGCGGAGGGGTTTTTTCGGACCTGACCGCTGCCGAGGCGGAAGCAGCTTATGGCGAACACTGTGTTGATACCACCACCGGATACTAATCCAAACAAAGAGACAACTACGCTTCCTCCGGCGGCCGAGGGTCCGAAGCTGAACGAAGAGACCGAAGGCTCGATGTGGGCCTCGCTGTTCTCGAACCTCCGCGATGTCTTCAACCCGGTAAAACAAGCTCCGCTAAAGCTTGAGTCGCGGCCCGCGGACAACGACCTGATCGTCGAGGAAGAGGGAATCTTCGCATCGCTCAGGGAGAACATTCGCGACGTCTTCTTCCCGGAGAAGCTCCCACCGCTCGAACTGCAATCGAAGCCGATTGCGGTCGTCGACCGCATGAAGGTGAAGCGCGACCCGACCTCGACGGCGCTTGCGATCGTGATTCACGGTCTGGTCATCCTGCTGATCGCGTTTTTGATTGCCCAGCATGTGCAGATTGGGTCCAAGGCGAAGACGACGCTGGTGACTGAGGTTGCGATCCCTCCGATGGCTTCGCCTAAGGCGGCGCAGATGGGCGGTGGTGGTGGACAGCGCGGGCCCACTCCGGTGACGAAGGGCTCGCCGCCGAAGTTTGCGGATCAGCAGATCGTTCCGCCGAAGGCTCCTCCGCTGCAGGAGCCGAAGATCAAGATCGAGCCGACTGTGGAGGTCCAGAAGGACGTCCACATGGCGATGAACCTGCCGAACTTCGGCTTGCCCAACTCGCCGTTGTCGGGTGTGTCGATGGGCAATGGCTCGGGGACGGGTCTGGGTTCGGGTAATGGCTCGGGCATCGGGCCGGGCTCGGGCGGGAACATTGGCGGCGGCCCGAAGCGCATCGGTGGAGGCGTCTCGGCGCCGCAGGTGCTTTATGCTCCAGAGCCTGAGTTCTCAGAAGAAGCCCGCAAGGCGAAGTTTGCCGGGAATGTCCTAGTGAACCTGTGGGTGGACACCAATGGATTGCCGAGCCACGTACGCGTGATCCGCGGCGTGGGCATGGGTCTTGATGAGAAGGCCGTTGAGGCGGTTCGGCAGTATCGGTTCAAGCCAGCGATGGAGAACGGAAGGCCGGTGCTGGTGGAGTTGAATATTGAGGTTAACTTCCAGATCTTCTAAAGGCAGAGAATAGGAAAGGCAAGGCCTGCTCGTTCGAGCAGGCCTTTCTGTTTAGGGTTGAGTTTGAAGTTTATGCGGCTCGGTGAGCGGGGCTCGCGTTTGGCGCGAGCGGGCCGCTGGGCCGTGTGAGCTTGACGCTGCGGCTGGATTGCAGGTTGAAGCGATCGACCTGCTGCTCGAGCGTGACGGCGGTGGTACGGAGCGACTCGATGCCGGCGGCGGTGGTGGCCATCTCAACCAGGTTGTCGTGGCTAAGCGAGTGGATAGAATCGAGGCTCGCCGAGGACTGATCGGCGGCAGCGGCCTGCTGCGAGGCGGCGATGGCGATTTGGGTAATCATCTTATCGACGCGCTCGGCCATCCCAATGATGCGTTCCAAAGCTTCGCCGGCCTGGTTGGTGGTGAGGACACCCTGCTGCACGGTTCCGGTGCCGCTCTCCATGGAGGAGATGGCGACGCGTGTGCGATCCTGGATCTCCTGGATCATGGTGGCGATCTCGCCGGTGGCCTGCGCCGTCGACTCGGCCAGGCGGCGGACCTCGCCGGCGACGACGGCAAAGCCACGGCCGTGATCGCCTGCGCGGGCGGCCTCGATGGCGGCGTTCAGCGCGAGCAGGTTGGTCTTGCGGGCAATCTCGTCGATGACGGTGACGATCTGCGAGATGCGCTTGGAGTCCTCGCCAAGCAGGCCGACGGTGGATGAAGTCTCGCTGACGGCGGTCGCGATGGAGTGCATGGAGCCGAGAACCTGTTTGACGATGTCTCCACCTTCGCGTGCCGTCTGGGCGGCAGAGCGCGCGGTCTCAGCGGCCGATTGCGTGTGACGCGAGACTTCGGCGATGGAGGCCGACATCTCCTGCATCGCGGTTGCGGCCTGTTGGGTCTGCTGGCTCTGCTGGTCGATGCGCTTGTGGATCTGGTCGCTGGCGGTCCGCATGGAGGCAGCGCTTCCGGTGAGCGAGCCCGCGGTGTCGACGACGGTGCCGATGATCGCGCTCAGATTGGACTGCATCTTCTGCATGGCCTTGGCGAGCGTGCCGATCTGGTCTGCGCCGTAAAGATGGTTGAGTTCGGCGCCGGTCAGGTCCCCCTCGGCGATGGCGTCGGCGCGCTCGGCGACGAGGTCGATGGAGCGGGTGATGCGGCGCGAGAGCATGAAGGAGATGACGCCGCCGACGATGGCTCCGAGGATGGTCGCGATCCAGAGTGTCCACAGCGTGGCGCTGTTGGCGTGCTGGAGCTGCGCGATCTCGAGGTTCGCCTGCGTCATCTGCGACTCGCCCAGGTCACCTGTTATGGCGAAGAGTGATTTTTCGAGCGGAAGGATCTGATTCTGGAAGGTGTCGTAGGCCTGTGCGGTGCCCTGCGAGGTCTTGGACTCGTTGAGCTGCTCGACTTTGTCTTCGATGGCCTTCAGGGAGGTGAAGCCAGCCTCGACCTCGTGGATACGCGTGGCGTCGTAGCCGAGATTGAAGGAGTCGGCGTACTGGCGGAGCTTTTGCATCGATTGATCGGCCTGGGTGAGATACTCCTGGCGCGCGCGACGGAAGGACGCGGCCGAGGCGGGATCGATGCCGAACAGCATGTAGGACTCAAGCGCGTGGATACTGTAGACCAGCTGCATGCGCAGGTCGCGCGTGGTGGCATTGATGGGGATGTGCTGCGTGGTGGCGCTGGAGGCGAGGTGGTTGGCCTCCTGGATGCGCATGGTTGCTGTAAAAGCGCTGAGCAGCATCGCGAGGATGAGGGCCCCGGTGGCGAGGCCGAGCTTCGATTCAAGTTTCATGAGTCTTTCCCGTCGCTGAGATTTGGTTGTCGTTGAGGTCGCCGAGAGGAGTGGTTAGTTCCCGCCGGAGAAGTTGACATCGACGGTGAGGTCGGAGGTCTCCGAGCTGGGTTCGAACTTCCAGCGTTTGACAGCCTCCTGTGCAGCGGGGCCGAGCAGGGCGTGGCCGGACTCCACCTTGGCGTCGGAGACGGAGCCATCCGGTGCGACGACGAGATGCAGGACGACGGTGCCGCTGACGTGCATGCGGCGAGCCAGCTCGGGGTAGATGGGGGGGACCTTGCTGATGACAGCGCGGTGCGCGCTGGCAGCAAACGCGGAGCCAGTCCCGAACAAGAAAGAACCGAGCAGAAAGTGTGTGAAGGAACGACGAGAGAATGCCACAGGTACGCCTCCAAGGGGATTCAGAGGCTGTATCGGCGGGTATATGAGAGGACTTTAGTGAGAGGCCAGTGCAGGAACAATCTCGGCGAACGTTAGATTCTCTACTGAGCTTCCAGTGCGTTGTTTCCAGTCGAGGAAGAGCTTGCCGTAGCTGTCGGTCATGCAGGTCGTGGAGTCGACGCCGAGCTGGGTAACGGTACGGTCGATCCAGGCGGGAGGGCCTTCGAGCTCGGCGTAGGTGCCGATGGGGGTCTCGTCGAGGACGAGGTGTGCGGAGGACTCGTCAGGGTGCGACCACTCTGTGCGGTACTTCTCGTAGGTGAAGGCGGGTGTATAGCCGAGCTGCTCGAAGATGTGGCCGAGGGCTGGGCCGTCAGTTACGGCAGTCTCGGTTTCGATACGGACTTTGTAGCGGGAGGGATCGGCGGTCTGGGTATTGGAGAGTCCCTTGTGAGTTACGGTCCAGGTAGGGCCGTACTGGCGGATGCGGAGGATTTCGGTGCGGGCGCGGAGGTCGCGGGAGGGGGTGTCGTAGAGGGTGTTGTGCTCGAAGGTGCGGGGCGTGTCGATGCGGAAGCCGAGTTCGCGAAGGCGGGATTCGAGGGCTCGAGTGTCGGGGACGGGGAACTTGAGTTCGATCTCGTGGTTCGGCATGGGAGGAGTATACGGCTACTTTGTGCGTGCTGCTTTCTGAAGGCGGTCGCGGATGGCGAGGCCGACTCCGCTAGGTTTGGGAAGAGGGCAGAGGATGGCGGTCACGTCACCGGCGTCGAGGGCGCGTAGGCCGGCGAAGAGATTCTGCGCGAGGGTATCGGGGGAGTTCCAGTCGCCCCAGGCGAAGGTGGAGGTGTTGGGCGGTGCAGGCCATCCGGTGGGGAGCATGACACCGATTCGCTCGCCGGTGGCTGTGAGTTGATTGGCGGTCTCGGTCAGTTCTGAGGCAGTCGCGATGAGGATGAGACGGGCGTGGGGGGCGTAGTGGCGGATGCCTACGCCGGGGGAGGGGAGAGACTGAGGGCTGGTGTCGAAGTGCTGAGGTTGGTAGAGGCTGGCAGGACCGGCGATGGGCTCGATCATCTCAGCCGTGATGGCGCCGGGGCGGTAGATGAGCATGGGTGTCTGGGTGGGGTCGAGGACGGTGGATTCGACGCCTACGTGGGTAGGGCCACCGTCGAGGATTGCGTCGATGCGGTGATTGAGGTCGTGGAGGACATGGGCGGCCGTGGTGGGGCTGGTTCGGCCGAAGCGGTTGGCGCTGGGGGCGGCGATGGGAAGGCCGGCTTCGCGGATGAGGGCCGCGGAGACAGGGTGGGCGGGCATGCGGACTCCGACGAGGGAGCGTCCGGCGGTGACGGTGTCGGGGACGCGGGAGGTTCTCGGGAGGAGGAGGGTGAGAGGGCCGGGCCAGAAGCTGGCGATGAGGGCTTCTGCGCGCGGGCTGACTTGGGCGACCTGATCGAGCATGGTGCGGTCGCTGACGTGGACGATGAGCGGATCCCAGGAGGGACGGTCCTTGGCGGCGAAGATGCGTGCGACGGCTTCTGCGGAGAGGGCGTTGGCTCCGAGGCCGTAGACGGTCTCGGTGGGGAAGGCTACGGTGCCTCCGGAGCGGAGAATCTGAGCGGCGCGGGTGATGGAGGCGGGGTTGGTCGCGTCGAGCTGCTCGGTTTGGATGGTGCGCTCGGTCATCTTGCGGAGGTGGCGAGTTGGCCGGCGAAGGCGTCGAGAGAGAGCGAGCGGAGGAGGTTGCGGCGCATTCCGCTCCAGACCTGATCGAGACCGCGTGAGGCCTGCTCGATCCACTGGAAGGAGACGGACTGGGCGAGGCGGTCGAGCTCAGCGCGGAGATCGGTATTGCGGACTAGCTCGGGCGTGCCGGACTGGATGAGAAGGATGTCTTCGAGGAGGAGCGAGAGGGTGCGCAGGAGGTCGGCGGTCTTCTGCTGGCCTTCGGCTCCGGCGCGGTAGGTCTCGGTCATCTTGAAGAGGGCGGTGTGGTCGGGGTCGCTGACTGCCTGGCGGAGCAAGAGCATCGCGTCGGCGCGGGCGGCGGTGTAGGCGGCGAGGTCGAAAGAGAGGGCCTTGCCTGCGGCGCCCTGGGCCAGGCGAGCGATGAGGGTGCGCTGTTTGGGCGGGACGTCGGGACGGCGGTCGGAGAGGAGCATCTCGATCTCTTCGACAGGCAACGCCCCCAGCCGCACTAAGGCACAGCGGGAGCGGATGGTAGGGAGAAGCTCGCCGGGGTTTTCGGCGAGGAGAATGATGTGGACCGTTGCGGGCGGCTCCTCAAGGACCTTGAGGAGGGAGTTGGCAGCTTCTTTCATGAAGCTGGCTGCGGTGATGATGAAGACCTTGCGCGGGGCCTCGGCGGGGAGGTAGTTGGCGGAGTGGATGAGCGAGCGGACCTGGCCGAGCTTGATGAGGAGCTGCGGTGGGTCGGGCGGGATGATGAGGACGTCCGGGTGCGGCTGTATGAGGACGCGGGTGTCTTTCTTGTCAGTTTCGCGGAGCTCTTCGCGGGCGGCTACGGCCTTGTCGATCTCGTCGTCGAGGGCGAAGGCCTGGGCGATGCGGGTGCAGTTGCGGCAGACTCCGCAGTAGGCAGCGAGGGACTGACCGTTCGACCAGAGGTCGCGCGGCTGGCGCTCGCACTCGACGGCCATGGTGAGCATGAGGGCGAGGGTGTATTTACCGGCTCCGGCGGGGCCGGAGAGGATGATCGAGTGGGGGAGGCGACCGGCGGCAATGGCGGCGCGGAGATGCTCAACCGCGGCGGTGTTGCCGATGAAGTCGTTGAAGCTGGTGGGCGCCGTCATTGTTTGCTTTGTTTCACCAGCCATCTGCCCCTCCCCCCTATCTTTTTGTGCAAAGTATTAGATTCAGAGACTTTAGCCTTGTACTTCCGAGTAGCCGCAAAGGCGCGAAGCACTCGTGCCGCTGCTTTTCCCTATTTCCATTCTAGAGGAAGGACGACAGTTAATCGGCACTTTTACGGTGTGCAGTAAGTTACTGAATAGTTAGAGGTTATAGGTGGATTTCCGAGTTGGGAGGGCTTGACAGGTTTCGCAGGCGCACATGACCTGCTTTTGGGATAGCGCGGATGGCAATGGGCGGGCACAATGGAAGCATGCGTGCATCTTTGAAGGGCGTTGCCACAGCGGTGCTGGCCGTGTCTTCCTGCAGTTGGGCGGGGGCTACGGTCAGAACGGCGTGGCAGGTTTCCGAGCCCAGGTTGATTGTCCCGGCGGAGGAGAGCAGCGAAGAGAGGATGCGCGAGAGTCTGCAAACGGACGTGGAGCGTCATCCTTCGGACTTTGTCTCCTTTCCGACGGAGACTGCGGCGATTCGATTTATGAAGGAGCACTCGTCGGACACGAGCCGCGAGACGGAGCAGAGGATGCGGGACCTGGGTGTGGTGGGGTATTGGCAGGGCACGACGCTGGTGGTGCTTCCGATCGTATCTTCCATTGTGCGTTGAAAGCGGTCGGTTTGTTTTGAGGCGCTTGGGCGAGGCGTGGTTGAGTTGCACTTTTCCATCTCGACGCAAGATGCAGATGATGAATGAGTTAGTTGATTATTGGAGGCCGTCGGGGCTTGACAGCGCCTCTGTTGCGCTGCGCTCTCGTCGAGATGATCCTTTGGCGCCGAAGCGGGAGGCCGCACGGACGCCTCGTCGGTAGAGCAGGAGGCCGGAGCCGATCATCAG
>Ga0126381_100009367_pt1 | contig 10993 bp, 7 predicted proteins | sample PanSoiMetPlot_28_FD_96465 | JGI IMG/M metagenome (GOLD analysis project Ga0126381, IMG submission 96465) | Tropical forest soil microbial communities from Panama - MetaG Plot_28 | ecosystem: Environmental > Terrestrial > Soil > Tropical forest > Bulk soil | place: Panama | collected 2016-02-17
CGGTCCCGGTAGAGTTGTTGCTTGCTCCCGCGGGGGGCTCTTGTGCGCGCACGGAACAGCCCATGAGCCAAGCCACACCGAACCTATGGGTCATTTGCGCTGCCTATAACGAGGCGGCGATGATCGGCCAGGTCGTGACCGAGCTCGGCCGCGCCGGCTATCAAGTCGTGGTCGTCGATGATGGCTCAGCCGATTCGACCGGCCAAGTCGCGGCGGCGGCCGGCGCGCATCTCGTCAGCCACCCGCTCAATCTCGGTCAGGGCGCCGCCCTGCAGACCGGGATCGACTACGCCTTGGCGCGCGGAGCCGAATTTCTCGTCACCTTCGATGCGGACGGGCAGCACCGTGTAACCGATGTGCCCCGTCTGATTGATGCACTGCAGCGAGAGCGCGCCGACTTCGCGCTCGGCAGCCGGTTCCTTGGTGCAACGCACAATGTCCCGCGGCTCCGCCGCTGGGTTCTCCACGCCGCGACCGCATTCACGCGCCTGACCACGGGGCTCGAGCTGACCGACTCCCACAACGGACTGCGCGCCTTCACCCGACAAGGCGCCGCGGCCATCCACTTGCGGCAGAACCGCATGGCGCATGCATCGGAGATCCTGGCCGAGATCGCGCGCAGCCGCCGGCGCTATGTCGAGGTTCCGGTCGCCATCGACTACACCGCCTATTCGCTCGCCAAAGGGCAGCGCCTCAGCGATTCCGTGCTGATCCTGCTCGACCTCTTTGCGCAGGAGCTGACGCGATGATCGCACAGGTCTTCTTCTCCGCCCTGCTTGGCATCGTGTTTCTGTATGCCTGGAGCGAATACCGCAGGTCGCCGGCGATCGCGGTGCTGTCGCTCGTCACAGCGCTCGCCGGCCTCTATTTCGTCTGGGTGCCCGACGACAGCACACGGCTCGCGGAATTCGTCGGCATCGGCCGCGGCGTCGACCTCATTCTCTATACCTGGGTCGGCATCAGCCTCATCGTCATCCTCAACCTCCATCTCAAGCTGCGCATCCAACTCGAGATGATCACGCTGCTCGCGCGCTCGATCGCGCTCGCCGGCGCCCGCGCGCCGCGTGCCCAAGCATCCGGCAATTCCACTCCCGTCCCTGATCAACCCTGACTATAACTTAACTAACGTCAGAGAGTTGACGCAGAATTTTTAGACGGACGCCCCAGAAGCTCCAATTCTGGGAAGCAAGGCTTAGCCGCGAAGCCAGCGCGTCTGACTTCTGCAGAGACCAAGCATGCTCTTCCGTATGGCCCTGAACTGCTCGTCCTGCGCGGCGTTTGAAACCTTGATCTTGATCCAATTAGCACGATGATAAGCAGGCGTTGTTATCACAAGCCTAGCCCTGTCTATCAAACCTTAGAAGAAGACGGCCAAGGCGGACGCAGAGAGGAGACCTGTCTGCAAAGAACTAGGCAGATGGCGAACGACAACAGGTTAACTTGAGGCATTGGTGGAGGTCGGCACATGCCCGAGTTCAAGATTTGGTACAGAAACGACTGGTATCAGCACTGGCCCAGTCCCGCTGGGGCGGTCCCGACCCCGAATTCCACAACCACTTTCGGTACCTTCGCCGAAGCCATGAAGGTCGCGGAAGACAATCAGCTTTACGGGGCTCGCATTTATCGCTTGGTAGCGGAACCGGAGGGGGTAAAATTCAGGCCCGTCTGACGATTTGCTGAATCACGGGTCCCCTATACGATCAGTCAACAGAGTTACCAGACGCTGCCGCATCATACGCAAGTGACAGCGCCACCGGAAAAGGCTCCCCGCCGGCAAGCTGTGACAAACTTGCACTATCTATCCCATTGGTGAAGCCACGAGGTGACGGGTGAACCCAGCTGTCCGAGTGGCGTGCGCGAATAGACCCAGGCAAACGGACGGCCGAAACGCTCGACCTTGTCGATGAGAACCGCATCGTCGACGCCGTCCGCGCAATGCCAGCGCTCGGTGGCAATGATGAAATCCGCGTTGTGCGGATCGGTCTCGTTGCGCCAGGGCCGCCCGAACAAGGGCTCGACCCCCCACTCACGGTAGCTCATGCACACCATGATGCTGGGCGGGCTCTTGCTGAAGAGGTCGGGATGCTCGTAACCGAGGCGGCTTTCGAGGCGACGCAGCGCCACGCGGGCCGCGACCGCCCAATAGTCGAGATCGAAGCGCCCGTAGGCGCCTGCAACCCCGCCCACCACCACGTTGGTCGCGATGTATTCGAGCGGGTGCAGGACGGCGAGCAGCCAGATCGCAAATCCAAGATAGCCGCCACCGAGTGCCGCCGCGGTCGCCGGGAACCTGCACACAACGGGAAGGAGCCGCAGAAAACCGGCGCCGGCAATCAGGGCCAGCATCGGAATGATGAACATCACGTGGCGAATGCTGTCGTAGAGCGTCGAATGGCGGACGATGATGAAGGAGAGAGGCAGCACCACCGCGGCCCATACCAGCAGATAGCCCCGCGATCGCGCGAGCGACAGCGCCACGTCCTGCAGCTCCGTCGCTCGATGTTGCATCAAAGCCGGGGCGCTTGCACGCGCGAACCGCCAGGCGGCCAAAAATCCCGACGCGATGCCGGTCGCCAGCAAGAGCAAGAACCCCTCGGGCAAGCGGGCGAGAAACTGTCCCGGCACGTAGAACCATGGCAGATCGGTCGTGACCACGCGCGTGCCCCAGAACGGCATGTCGAACGAGTTCGGATGGTTGGCGAACAACAGGAACCCGGCCACAAATTGCGAGATCGGGTTGCCGATCTGTAGCCATGGCCACAGCAGGATCGCCGTCACCCAGCCGATCGCGAGGGCAGCGCCGAGACGCGCGCCGATCTGCAGCAAATCACCGCGCGCCGCAGCACGCGGACCCGCGAGCACCTCCAGGCAGCAAAGGCCCATCGCGGCCAGCAGATAGACTTGCGTGATGACGCCCGACGAGCGTGTCGCAATTGCAAGCCCGGTCGCGAGCCCCGCACCCATCGTCGCCGGCCAGGCCGGCACCGGGCGCGCCACCATCGCGAGCATCGCCAGCATCGCCAATGACATGGCAAGCAGGAACGGCACATCGATCGGCGTGAAGAAGAGGCTGCCATAGAGACAGCCGCAGGTGAGGCAGAGCGTGACTGCGGTGAGCCCCGCCCAGCGGCCGAGCGCGAGCCGCCCGATGGGCAGCAGCAGCGCGATGCCTGCGAGCCCGGTCACGAACGTCGTGGCGTGGCGGACTGTCCAGTGATCGGCGAGCCCGAGCGACTGGATCCATGCGATCAAGATGTGGAACCAGGGGCCGTAGTACCAGAGCGTGTCCTCGACCGTCTCGAAGCTCGATCGGTCCGTAAAGCCGCTGCTGTACCAGGCGAGCGACTTACGCCCATATTCGTCGGCGTTGAACTCGTCGACGGTGACGCTGTAGTTACCGACGGTGAGGAGCCCGACCACCAGGACACAGCCAAGCACAGCGGCCGCCAGCAGAAGCTCGGCGTCCGCACCACGGCGCTTGCCGCGCTCGCTTGCTGGCGAAGCCTCCTCGCCACCTGTGGCCACGCTCAAATGCCTCCTCACGGCGGAGGAAACGCACGATAGCCCTAGCCGATCCGTTTGAGCCCTGCGGCATAACGCTGCCACCGCTTGACGTAGCCCTCAGCGCCAAGCGCGATCCTTTGTGCCTCGGCCTCGTCGAGCTGGCGCAGCACACGCGCTGGCGCGCCCACGATCATCGAACATTCCGGGAACTCCTTGCCCTCGGTCACCAGCGCACCAGCCCCGACCAGGCAATAGCGCCCGATCTTGGCGCCATTGAGTACGATCGCACCCATACCGATCAGCGTATTGTCGGCGACACTGCAGCCGTGCAGCATGACGTTGTGCCCGATGACGCAATCGGCGCCAATGACGATTGGGAAGCCCGGGTCGACGTGGAGCGTGGAATTGTCCTGGATCTGCGAGCGCTCGCCGACCTCGATCCATTCATTGTCGCCACGCAGCACGCAGCCGAACCAGACGCTGGCATCGGCCTTCAGGCGCACCCGCCCGATGACCGATGCGGATTCCGCCACCCAGTAGCGGTGATCAGGCGGCAGCTCCGGTTGCTCGGCATCGAGCTGATAGATGGCCATAGACGCTCCTTTTTGTGCGCGCGACCTTGCCACGGCGATTGCACTTTGGCGAGCGCCTGGAGCATTGTGTTGGGGAACCGGTCCATGGGAGCGAAGCGATGGTGCGCGTTGGGCTCTGGCTGTTGCTGACCCTCGCCGTCCCGGCTGCCGCCGCGGAGGACACCGTGTGCGTCGAGAGTGCCACGATCAGCGATCTGCAGGAGGCGCTGGCGGCGGGCCAAACCACGGCGGTTGATCTGGTGCGCGCCTATACGGCGCGCATCGACGCCTACGATCGCGCCGGAGTCAGCCTCAATGCGGTGCGCGAGATGAACCCGGATGCGCTGGCGATCGCCGCCCGGCTCGATGCCACCAAGCCGAGCCAGCGGCGGCCGCTCGAGGGCATCCCGATTCTGCTCAAGGACAACATCGCGACCGGTGACGCGCAGCACACAACCGCCGGCTCTGTGGACCTGACCAATGTGCGCGCCAAGCGTGATGCGGAGGTCACGAAGATGCTTCGCGACGCCGGCGCGGTGATCGTCGGCAAGGCAAACCTCACCGAGTTCGCAAATATATTGGCGGTCGGCATGCCCTCGGGCTACAGCTCGCTCGGCGGGCAGGTGCGTAACGCCCATGCGCCGCAGGTCGACGGCAACGGCGTACCCATCGTCGCGCCAGGCGGATCGAGCTCAGGGTCCGCTGTCGCGGTGGCGGCTGGGTTCGTGGCCGCCGCCATCGGCACCGAGACCTCGGGCTCCCTGCTCTCGCCGGCCAATCAAAATGGCGTCGTCACGGTGAAGCCCACGGTCGGCCTGATCAGTCGCGCCGGCATTGTCCCGATTGCAGCGAGCCAGGATACCGCTGGCCCCCTCACCCGCACAGTGCGCGACGCCGCGATCCTGCTCAACGTACTGGCGGCCGTCGATCCGAGCGACCCGGCGACGCAAGCTCAGCAACGCCCCGCCGACTACACGAAATTCCTCGACCGCGACGGCCTGCGCGGCGCCCGCATCGGCGTGCCGAGCGATCCATCCGATCCAGGCAACGATGTCTATTACGGCCAGTTACGTCCGGGCGCCGCGGCCGTGATGCGCAGCGCGATCGCGGTGCTCGAAGCCGCCGGCGCCACAGTGGTCCGCGCCAACATTCCGACCCCGGGCTGGATCGGTGGCCCCGGCACCGAGATGACGGTCCTCAATCGCAATCCCGAAAGTCCGACCAGGAACCAGCCGGCGCATCTGCCGATCGTGTTCATCTACGAGCTCAAGCACGATCTCAACGCCTACCTGCGGGACTGGATTGACGACACCGGGATTCACACGCTCGCCGACATCATCGCGTTCAACAAGGCGCATGCGGAGCGCGCGCTGCGCTTCGGCCAAGACATCTTTCTCGCCGCCGAGGCGACGCGCGGCGACTTGAGCGAGATGGAGTACGTCTCGGCGCGGCGCATGGACTTAGCCGCGGCCCGCACGCTCGGCCTCGATGCCTATATGGAACAATACAAGCTCGATGCGGTGCTGTTTCCCGGCAACGCCGGCGCCGCGATCGCCGCCAAGGCCGGCTATCCGAGCGTCGAGGTGCCTGCCGGCATGGTCAGGGACACGCCCGCACTGCTCGCGGCCGTGGTCGCCGGACGCAGCGACCAGGAAGCTCCCGAGCGTCCGGTTGGCGCGACCTTCACGGGCCGGGCCTGGAGCGAGCCGGTTCTGCTGCGGCTCGCCTACGCCTTCGAGCAGGCCACCAAGGCGCGCCGCATGCCGCCGAACATGCCGCCGCTGCAAGCGGGCTGCGCGGCGGCAAGTCTGGGCAAATAATTGCGCAAGAGGTCCTACAAGCCGAACACGTACAACATCGAGGCCGGCGACGTATTCTTGAGCTCCGGCGCGTGCGCCAGGATGTTGTTCGGTTGGCGCGAGCCGACCAGCACCGCGACATATTGCTTGCCATTCACCGCATAGGTGACCGGAGGCGCGTTGATGCCGCTGCCGGCATTGAAGCTCCAGAGCTCCTTGAGGGTTCTGGCGTCATAAGCGGCGAACGTGCCGTCGACGCCGCCGAGGAAGATGAGATTGCCCGCCGTCGCGAGCGCACCTGCATAGCTCGCATAATCGAGTCGCAAGCTGGCCTTGGTCTCGCCCGTCGTCGGATCGACGGCCTTGAGGGCTCCGTAGAGCGGCCGGTCGGGAGTTTTGAAGGGACCGCCGGTGAAGCGCTCGCGCACCTTCACCGGTCCGCCCTGATCGTCGCGGTCCTTCTGCTCGACGGTCTCGATGGCGCCGCAGCCTTCGATCGAGGGAATGTAGACGAGGCCGAGCTGCGGATTATAAGCGCTCGGCTGCCAGTTCTTGCCGCCGGTGACCGACGGGCACAGCCGCTCGCTGTTCGGCCGCGCGCGCGTGCCGTGGCTTCCCGCAGTATAAATTTGCACATCGGCGTTGGGATCATAGTTGAGCGGTTTGCCGGTCTTGGGATCGAGGCCGGGCGTCCAGTTCAGCTGGTCGACATATTGCCTGCCGGCAACGAACGAGCCGTTGGTGCGGTCGAGGACATAGAAGAAGCCGTTGCGCGCCGCATGCACGACGAGCTTGCGATCCTCGCCGTTGACCTTGGCGTCGATGATCGGATGCTCGGAAATTTCGTCGAAGTCGTAAGGATCGTTCGGCGTGTACTGGAAGCCCCATTTGATCCCGCCGTCGGCGGGATTGAGCGCGAGCACGCTCGCGGCCCATTTGTTGTCGCCGGGCCGATATTCGGGATCGAAATCGGGACCGGCATTGCCGATGCCCTGATAGAGTGTGTCGGTCTGCGGATCATAGGTCGCGGTTTCCCAGGTCGAGCCGCCACCGTGCTGCCAGCGCTCACGGCCGTCCTTCCAGGTTTCGTGGCCGGGATCGCCGACGCCCGGGATGGTGTAGGTGCGCCAGGCCTGCGTGCCGGTATTGAGGTCGGTCGCATCGACGAAGCCGCGGATGCCGAACTCGCCGCCCGCGGGCCCCAATATGGCGAGATCGCGTACGATGAGCGGCGCCATGGTGAGCGTCTCGCCCAAGGCCGGATCGGCGATCTTGCGCTCCCACACCTTCTCGCCCGTCGCCTTGTTCAACGCAAACAGCCGGCCATCGAGCGAGATCGAGATGACCTTGTCCTTCCACAGCGCGACGCCACGATTGTTGACGCCGCAGCAGGCGACATCGCCGGCCCACGCCTTGTCGATGGCAGGATCGAACTTCCAGCGGAAGGTGCCCTTCTTGCCGCTCGTGACGTCGATGGCGTAGACCGCGCCCCAACCGTCCGGAACATAGAGAATTCCGTCCTCGACGATCGGCGTCGCTTCGAGATTGCCGAACTTGTACCGACCTGCGCCCTCGCTCCCACCGAGCGCCACCGTGAAGGCAACCTTCAAGTCCTTGACCGTGTCGGTGTTGATCTCCTTGAGGGCGGAGAAACGGTGGCCCTGGTAGTTGCCGTGATGCAGAAGCCAGTTCTGCGGCTCCTTCTCGACCGCGAGCGCGCGCTCGAAGGTCATGTCGGCCGGCCGCACCGGCGTGAGCGCGGTCGCCACCATCAGTGAGCTCATGAAGGCGATGGAAAGGATTCTTATGGTCATTACGCACCTCCCTTATTTTAGAGCCATGCTCGCCAGCCTGCGAAAAGCGTAATGCTGAGACGGGTCGGGGAGCAACCGTCCTTGCCCTGCTGACCGATGGCAATTCGACCTGGCAATTCGGTATGCTGGTGGCGCCCATTCTTGAGGTGGGTGGCGCTCGCGGAGGCCGGTGATGCGTGAGGCGATGCAATGCGGCTCAGTCGAGGCCGGCACGCGTGCTGTGACGCGCCGCCGTGCCATCCGCATCTTCGCGGCCGCGGCGGGACTGCCGCTGATGATCGCGGCGGTGCGCACGACCTCGCCGCCGGCGCAGATGTTTCGTTGGCAGGGTCGGGTGCTCGATGACCTCGCGGAGCTTACACTATGGCATTCCGATATGGCGCTGTGCCGACGCGTCGTCCGCAGGCTCGATGTCGAGATTGCGCGCTATGAGCGGATATTCAGTCTCTATGATCCAGAGAGCGAAATCTCGCGCCTCAACGCCGCCGGCGAGCTGCGTAAGCCCGCGCCGGAGCTGCGGGCGCTCATAGAGGAAAGCCAGCGCTTCGGCACGCTCAGCGGTGGCGCCTTCGACATATCGGTGCAACCGCTTTGGCGGCTCTATGAGCAACATTTCTGGTCGCAAACCCATGTGGTTCCCGACATTCTCGCCCGCGCGCAGGATGTCGCGCGGGAGCTGGTCGACTTCCGCCGCATCGAGACAGGCACCTCACGCATCGGGTTCACGCGCGACGGCATGGGCATAACGCTCAACAGCGTGGCCCAAGGCTTCATCACCGACGCCATCACCGACATGCTTCGCAACGAAGGTTTTGACACGGCCGTCGTCGACCTTGGCGAGTTCCGCACCTTGGGTGTCCACCCGGGCGGCCATCCATGGCGGATCGGTATCCGCAATGCCCCGGTTGCGAGCGGTGCCGAGCGAGTCATCGAGCTTGCCGACGCGGCGCTCGCGGTGGCGGGAGGCTACGGTACGATCTTCGAGCCGACTGGGCGCTTCCATCATATTTTTGACCCGCAGAGCGGAGCCAGCACCGACCGGCTCGCCGACGCCGCGGTGACGGCTCCTCGCGCCACCACCGCGACGGCGCTTGCGGTGGCGACCTGCGTGCTTGGCGAGGAGCGCGCTCACGCGCTATTACAAGCATGCCCGGGGGCCCGCGCGATCGTCACCCGTCCGGATGGAACCTTCGCGAGCATCGGTTGAGCGAATGTTGGATTGCCTGTCCGCGCTCTGCTCTCAAGCATTTCCAAGGCGGTCAGCGTGGGGGTGCATCATCGCCATTGCGGTGACCGCGATGGCTTCACCGGCCGTTGCCGAGAGGGGCAAGCTGCGCGAACGGCTGACGCCAGAGGTCATGGCCGTGGTTTACCCGGGCGGCGCCGAGCGACTGGGGCCGGAGGAAGGCTCGCCGCCGGCGATCGCGGTTTACCAGGGCGATAAGATAGTCGCCTATCTTTTCTCGACGCTTGATATCGTCGCTGCGCGCGGCTATTCGACGACGCCGTTCGACGTGATCGCCGGCGTGGATCTAACCGGCCACATCACCGGCGCGAAGGTGGTGTTCCATAACGAGTCGCGGATCACCGACAGCCCAGCGAATCGACGCTCGCTCGATATCTTCCTTGCTCGCGAAGCCGGCCGGCCGCTCAGCGGAGACGCCAACGCGTTGCCGCCGGACTTTGTTGCCGGCGCAACCGTCAGCGCACGCGCCATGCGCGCCGCCGTGAGCATCACGGCGCGGTTGGTGCTGCGCGGGCGCGTGGCGTCCCCCGCTCCGACGGCAGCAGCCGTGGACACCACCGCTCCCGTGCGCGCGACCGCGGCGGCGCCGCTGGATGCCGATGCCTTTGCCCGCAAATCCTGGGACGCCCTTCTCGCTGCGGGCGCTGTCGTGCACCGGCGGATCATCTCGGGCGAGGTCGCGGCGGCTCTCGCCGCGGCGGGCGCGTCCGCCGCCAAGCTCGAGGTGCCGCTCGGCAAGAGCGACGACCTTTATGTCGAGCTTGCGACCGGCCTGTTCACGCCGGCCGCGATCGGCGGCAATCTGGTCGGCATCCTGAACTTCGAGGACTTCAAGCGCCGGATGCCGGGCGACGCGAATGCCATATTCGTCGCCTCCGCCGGCCCTTACGACTTTCGTGGCAAGAAGTTCTTTCTCGACTCGGCGGGCAACCGCTTCGATCGCCTGCGCGTCGTTCAGGACGGGAAGGCCTTCAGCTTCGTGCAGGCCGACTATCAGTGGATCAACCCGTTCTCCGACGGGATCCGCGGGATGCAAGAGGCAGCATTGTTCGTGCTGCCCGCGGGCTCGGGCTTCGATCCGCTTAAACCCTGGCGGCTGGAGCTCCTGGTCAACGGCGCGGACGCCGTGACGCTCCCGTTTGCGCTCGACTACAAGCTCCCGGACCTGCAGGCTCTCACCGCTCTCGACGACACGATCAGCGAGCAGCGCGCCCAGCCGGTAGCGCAATCAGGCGAGAAGGGGGGCAAGGAGCGCGACCCTCCCGGTGCGGACGCACTGCCGCTCCCTAACGTGAGCGATGTGTGGAACGAAAGCCCGGAGCCGGCTTGGGTCGAGGCCTGGCGCGACAGCCGGACGAATGTCGCGATCCTTGCCTTGCTGTTGTCGGTGCTTACCTTGATCTTCGTCTTCCAGACGACGCTCGCCCGTTCCCGGCTTGCTCATCGCCTCGTCCGCAACGGATTTCTCGCCGTCGTTCTTGTCTGGCTCGGTTGGATTGCGGGCGTGCAGCTGTCGATCGTCAACGTCATCAACTACGTGCAGGCACCCTTCAGTGGCCTCGGCGTCGGCTTCTATCTCGCCGAGCCGCTGATGGTCATCATCGCCGCCTACACGCTGATCTCGGTCGTGCTGATCGGGCGCGGGGTGTTCTGCGGCTGGCTATGCCCCTTCGGGGCGCTGCAGGACCTGCTCGCCCAGCTCGTGCGCGCTCTCGGCGTGCCGCAATGGAGTCCTTCGGCTGCGCTGGAGAAGCGTTTGTGGATGGGCAAGTATATCGCGGCCGCCGCTGTGCTGCTATTGGCGATTACCGCAATAGATTCGTCGGGCGCCAGCACTGAGATCGAGCCGTTCAATACGGCGATCGCCTCGCGGTTCAACCGCGCCTGGCCCTATGTGTTGTACGCCGGGGCCCTGCTCGCCATTGGGCTGTTCTTGGAGCGCGCCTATTGCCGCTTCCTCTGCCCGCTCGGCGGCGTGCTCGCCGCGCTCGACCGGCTGCATCTTATCAATCTGCTCAAGCGGCGGCCCGAATGCGGCAACCCCTGCCATCTGTGCGA
>Ga0126381_100009368_pt1 | contig 10993 bp, 9 predicted proteins | sample PanSoiMetPlot_28_FD_96465 | JGI IMG/M metagenome (GOLD analysis project Ga0126381, IMG submission 96465) | Tropical forest soil microbial communities from Panama - MetaG Plot_28 | ecosystem: Environmental > Terrestrial > Soil > Tropical forest > Bulk soil | place: Panama | collected 2016-02-17
AGATTAAGATTCAGAGAAAGAGGAAGATCATTCTGGATGGGTGACAGAGCGGTTGATTGTGCACGCCTGGAAAGCGTGTGTGCCGAAAGGCACCGGGGGTTCGAATCCCCCCCCATCCGCCACTTACCCAACCTACTAGGTAAATCGCTATCCGTACACACGACCACGGAGAAGCAAGTAAGAACATTTGTAAGAACATCGCCGACGATGCCGTAGATGACACAGCGACGGTTGAGCAACCTCGTCACCGCGGCTGTCAGTGGGCTTTCTCAGGCGGAATACCCACGGCGACCATCGCAAAAAGACGTTTTCTGGGCGCGAAATGCTCGCAGCGGCGCGGCCTCACTTCGTAACTATGCATTGTTCGCGCTTCGTCTTTCAGTTTGTCGTTTTGAAACGTTTCTCGCCTGTTGTAGGACCTGAAAAACCGATCCCGCGGGAATGTTTAACTTTGCGGCGATCATGCGTCCAGACATTCCCTTTCGGCTCAGCTTTGCTACTGCAGTGATGAATCCCTGAAAAGCGATAATGGATTACTTCCCTTGGATCGCTTTCTTCTGAATTCCAACGATCTGCCACGTCTGTGCTTGCGGTTTAAGGCGGAGCGTCATCTGGAGTATTCCGCTCCTCGTACCTTTGGAATTTGTGAGCGTATATGTCATAAGAAACTCCGCAACAAAGTCACTGCCATCTGCTGTAACCCTGGGTGGATTCCTCATTGAATAACTGCGGTTTGGCCACGCTGAAATGTCATGTTTGAGATCTTTGCGAATCACGTTCTTGCTGACTTGCCCAAACTCATAATAATTAGTCGGATCAGCGTAGTAACGGAGTTGCGTGTCAAGGTCGTCGGTCGCGAGCGACTCCACAAAGTTGTAAACGAAAGGAGTCGGCGCCTGAGGGGGCTCCCCGCCCCGCAAATTCGAGGCGAGTGTTTTCATCATCTCGTGTCGCTGATTCGCTATATTCGATAGCGTCGTAGCCAATAGAGCTTGTTTATTCATGTATTGCTGTAGTTCTGACACGGCCTCTTGTTTTGTGTTCGGTTCTATCTTCGTCGACGGCGGCGTGTCGTTGGCGATCTGGTTGGCAAGATCCAGCGCGGTATCACCTTCAGATTGGCTTGTAACCGGTTGCTTATTCTCTCCTTTCTGCGCACTCAGCTCTCCGATGGTGATCTTTGAGTCAGGGCTGATCGTCCGTTGCGGCCCGCGCATAAAGAACCACCGGCCTAAGCGAGACCAGAAATCATTGCCTTTCAGTGCGAGAAGTTCCCTGCGCAGTTCGACTACGCTCTTCTTTGGCGGGACCAATAACCCTTGCTCATTAAATCGTTGTTCCCCTAACGCCTCTGCAAGCTCCGGTAACCATTGTGGAAGCGGCGTATCTAGATCAACTCCTACGTCCCAGACTCGCGCGGTCTTGTCCTCTGAAGCGGTCACGATCCGCCGCCCGTCTGGACTGAAATTGGCCACATGGACCCAGCCGTGGTGGCGCAATGGCTCGCCTACAAACGTGCTGCTTTCGGCGTCCCACACGCGCGCCGTCTCGTCAGTAGAACTGGTGACGATCAGCCGCCCGTCTGGACTGAAATTGGCCGCACTCATGCCGCCCTCATGGTGCATTGGCTCGCCTACCGGTTTGCCGGTTTCAGCGTCCCACACGCGTGCGGTCTTGTCGTCTGAAATGGTTACAATGCGCCGCCCGTCTGGACTGAAACTGGCCGTCCAGACTATGCCCTCGTGGCGCATTGGCTCGCCTACCGGTTTGCCGCTTTCGGCATCCCACATGTGCGCGGTCTCGTCGAAAGAGGCGCTGACAATGCGCCGCCCGTCTGGACTGAAACTGGCCGCATTGACTGGGCCCTCATGGCGGATTGGCTCGCCTACCGGTTTGCCGCTTTCGGCATCCCACACGCGCGCAGTCTCGTCCCAAGAAGCGGTCACGATCCGCCGCCCGTCTGGACTGAAACTGGCCGCAGTGACTGTGCGCCCATGGTGCATTGACTCACCTAGCGGCTTACCGCTTTCGGCGTCCCACACGCGTGCAGTCGTGTCGGAAGAAGAGGTGACAATGCGCCGCCCGTCTGGACTGAAACTGGCCGCAGTGACTAGGTTCTCATGGCGGATTGGCTCGCCTACCGGTTTGCCGCTTTCGGCATCCCACACGCGCGCAGTCTTGTCCCAAGAAGAGGTGACAATTCGCCGCCCGTCTGGACTGAAACTGGCCGCAGTGAGTCTGCTCTGATGGTGCATTGGCTCGCCTACCGGCTTACCGCTTTCGGCGTCCCACACGCGAGCAGTCGTGTCGGAAGAGGCGGTGACAATTCGCCGCCCGTCTGGACTGAAACTGGCCGCATCGATGCCGCTCTCATGGCGCATTAGCACTCCTACTGGCTCGCCGCGATTGGCGTCCCACACGCGAGCAGTCGTGTCGGAAGAAGCGGTGACAATTCGCCGCCCGTCTGGACTGAAACTGGCCGCAGTGAGTTTGTCCCGATGGTGCATTGGCTCGCCTACCGGTTTGCCGCTTTCAGCATCCCAAACGCGCGCGGTCTTGTCGGAAGAAGCGGTCACGATCCAACGCCCGTCCGGACTGAAACTGGCCGCACCGATGCCGCTCTCGTGGCGCATTGGCACGCCTAGTGGCTCGCCGCTATCGGCGTCCCACACGCGCGCGGTATTGTCCCAAGAGGTGGTGACAATTCGCCGCCCGTTTGGACTGAAACTGGCCGCAGTCACTGTGTGCCCATGGCGCATTGGCTCGCCTACCGGCTTCCCGCTTCCAGCGTCCCAAACGCGTGCAGTCTTGTCGTCTGAAGCGGTGACAATTCGCCGCCCGTCTGGACTGAAACTGGCCGCCCTGACCCCGCCCTCATGGTACATTGGCTCGCCTATCGGCTTACCGCTTTCGGCATCCCATACGCGCGCAGTCTTGTCGAAAGAAGCGGTGACAATGCGCCGCCCGTCTGGACTGAAACTGGCAACATGGACTAGGCCCTCATGGCGCATTGGCTCGCCTACCGGTTTGCCGCTTCCAGCATCCCACACGCGCGCAGTTTGCTCCCAAGAAGCGGTGACAATGCGCCGCCCGTCTGGACTGAAACTGGCCGCAGTGACTCTGTCCCGATGGTGCATTGGCTCGCCTACCGGTTTGCCGCTTTCGGCATCCCACACGCGCGCGGTCTTGTCGGAAGAAGCGGTCACGATCCACCGCCCGTCTGGACTGAAACTGGCCGCATTGACCACGCCCTCATGGCGCATTGACTCACCTACCGACTTACCGCTTTCGGCATCCCACACGCGCGCGGTCTTGTCGGAAGAAGCCGTGACAATGCGCCGCCCATCTGGACTGAAACTGGCCGCATTGACCACGCCCTCATGGCGCATTGACTCCGTTTGGGCCAAAAACCAAGCGGAGTCGCGTAGCAGCGAAACCAAGGATTCCCGCGGCAGTCTTGCGTCTCCTGAAGTTCGCAGGGCACGAGCAAGGTGGGCCAACGTTCGTGGGTCGACGTTGTCCAACTGTTTCTGGTAAATCACTGCAAGGTCAAAGTCCGCCTGCACGGACGTGTTCTTTGCCTTGGTCTCCTGCTCGACCGCCTTGTGACGAGCGAAGAAGGCCACCACTGCAAGCACGATGGCGACGATTAGTCCGAAGGTGACAGCTCCGAGCGTAATCCGCTGGCGTCGTGCAGAGGCTTTGCGGCTGGCGATGATGTATTCTGTTTGCAGCGACGTGGGCTGGCGCTCTTTTTGGGCGCCAGCTTGCGCCAGCCATTGTTCAGCTGCTCGCAAATCTTCGCCGCGCAAAACAAAGCTGTTGTTTTTCCTATTTGCGTCCCACTCGATCGCGCGGGTGAGTAGGCGCGTGTGCGCGCGCACCCAATCGAGGTCAGTATCGAGTGCGCTGATCAGTTTGCCAGTGGCCTCCTCAAAATCGTCATTCTCCCGGAAGAAAATCCAGTTCAATTCTCCGAGTGATTTCGGCACCCTATCGGCGGTCACATCGTGATGCACGATCGGAACGAGCCGTTTATTATTCGCGGCTGCGTGCGCGATTTCCTTGCCGCAAACCTCAGATGCGATCGAATCGGGTGTGAGCACAAAAATGAACGTATGCGCGGACTCGATTGCCCGGTAGATGGTTTTCTCCCATGTGTCTCCGGGCGGAATCCCTTCCCAATCGACCCAGGCTTCCCGGTCGCGACGTTTCAGTTCCTCGTCTAGCCGGCGAACGAACTCCTTATCCTTGCGCGAATAGGAGATAAAGACTTCCTGTGGGCGTGCCGCCTGTCCATCGCCGGGCGATGCTGGCATAAGATGTTACTTTAAGTATGCGAACAACCCTTATGTTCGCTGTTTTTCCAGCGGGAAGAAAGGTAGGGCGCTCTCTGGGAGGGACCTAACGAACTTGACGCAATAAGAAATTCTCAAATTTCCAGACACGCGGTCAAGATAATTCCTGCAAATCATCAAGGACCCAGCGCTTATCACGGCTTTTACTGGTCCCGAACGCGGTATGTGTGTGTGCTCATCCTGCAGGTAGCCCCAAACCGGCTGTGGTGCAATCTCGCCACACATCGTTAGGCTATAAAATGAGTTCGGCATAAAACCAAGCATTGAACAGCCGCACGGCAGGCCTTTAGTAAACGCATGGTTATCGATTGCCATACGCATCTCGACTATGAGGACGGCGCAGACAAATTGCTTCAATCGATGGATGAAGCGGAAATCGACGCCTCGATCGTGATTGCCGAGACGCTTCCTGGAGACATTTCCAATGCCGGTCAGGTTCTGGAAGCTGTTGGGCGATCAGAGAGGCTGTGGGCAATCGTAAACTGCGTATTCTCGAAAACCGTTGAGATAAAGTATGTCGAGGAGCTGACGCAGCTTCTGCAGGAGGACCGAGTGGTGGGGTTGAAGTTTTATCTCGGTTATGAGGAGTATTCGCCTAACGACGAGCGGCTACATCAGCTGTACGAGTATTGTGAGAAGCACGACGTGCCGATCATGTTTCACACGGGCGTTCTCGAAACGGGCAGCACGGGTTTGCTGGAGTATTCGCATCCGTTACAGGTTGATCGGGTAGCGACGCGGTTTCCAAATCTCACCATTGTCATGGCGCATATGGGTAATCCGTGGCTGATCGACTGCGCAGCGGTCCTAGCCAAAAATCAAAATGTGTACGCAGACATGTCAGCATTCTTTGCCGAAAACCGGTCGATCACTGCTCATGACGTTGAGGTGTTCAAACAACGCATGGAACAGATTCGGGTTTTCCTGTATTCGTACGAGAAGTTTTTGTTCGGCACGGATTATCCATTGTACTCACAGAAGGAGTATTTGGCAGCGGTGGAGGCGCTTGAGATGGAACAAACCGAACATGAGTTAGTGATGCACGCTAACGCCGCGAGGTTGTTCGGCGTGACTACTTCTTGATGTCAGCGACCCTTACGTTGAAGGGGAGTTGATAAAGCTTTTTCTCCAACCCGTAATTGACCCGGTTCAATATGGATGTCGGGTAGTCTAGCGAGAGGAAGTCGGATTTCGGTCGGTAATAAGCGCCGGCAAATGAGAAGCCATCCACACTTTTGTACATCGAATTGACTGCCCGATCGATTGAATCACCGGCGCCGGTGATGACTCCGAGGTTCCAGTCGTCGCCGACGGTCACCAGGCGGTTACGTTCGCGGCGGACATCCCACAACCACAGATTTTTCTCGATCTCCGTTTTATAATCGATGCGGGCACCCTCGGGAGTCCGGCCAGTCTCCTCGTCTGTCGCTGGATTCAAGAGCAACACTGAACTGGCTACTGTGCCGAGTTCAAACGGGCTCTCCTTTCGAACGACGGATGAAAAATAATGATGCACTGACGCACACTGCGCGAGCTCCGTGAACAATGAGTTGTAGCCGGGGCGGTTTGAGCAGAATTCACCGAAGTAAATCTTGCCGGTCCGCTTATCGATGAGAAGCGAGGCATCCCAGTAGAATAGACCTTTGTGCTGCTTTGCCATTGCATCGACGACCGGCGGAAAAGCGATGCCGTTGATCTTGTCGGTCATTTCGATCGGGAAGAGCAGATTCTGGGAGCAGCCGGTCTGAATGGAAATATTCCCGCTGCCGAACGGTTTGTTTTCAAACTCGAGTACGACGGCCAACGGCACTCCGTCGTAATAAATTTTTTCCGGCGTTATCTCAATGGCGGGATTGATTAACTCTTCCAGGATAAATCCTGAACAGTCATACGCTGGCTTGTTCTCTTTTAAGGTCTCGATGATCTGTGTAGAAGCGAGTTTCGGATCGTCAACATCCGGAACGAATGTCTTTACGCTGTCATCCTGACCTTTCAGCACCCACAGCTGTTCTGTTGACTTGAGGAATTCGAGCGCCTCACGCACATCATCGAACGGGTTTACGTCGGGCACGTGAAGCCGAGGATAGTGCTCACGCACGAGTTGCTTCGCCTGATCCCGGTCCCGCTCGAATAAGTAATCTGCTTCAGTCGGAAAGTTGCCGTGGAACGGCATGTCGGCGATCTGATCGCTGAATTGAAACAAGTGATTTCGATCGAAAAATACAAAGTATTCTTCAGGGCGCTTGTAGCGCCGCATTTCCTCGATCAGAAGACTCGCTGGGCGCTTTTCAATTAATCCGTCAAACAGGGCGAGCCGGTGCTGCTTTGCCTCAGCATTTTCGGCTCGCTGCTCGCCTTCCTTCGCGGAATGGGTCGTCGCCTTGTCATGGACCATGCCAACGACAACTTCACAGCCTTCCTGCTGGAGTTTGTGAGCAATCGGTAGCGCGTCGCCCGCGTAAGTGAAAATTCGGTATTTCATTGCTGGTCGACCATTGTTTCGTTTCGCCACAATCCCCCGATTGCTTGCGAAAGCCGGAAAGGCTAAGACCAATGCTCAGGAAGATTCTCGCGGTGCTCTTCGGCGTGACGATCCGATTGGGACGGTTCTTGAATGAACTTTTCTATGATGGCTAGCAGTTCTCGGATAGCGCGTACTTCTTCCTTGATACTTCGCTGAAGCATCCGGATAAGAGCAACGCCTTGAGGCGAAAGCGCTTCTTCGCGCAGCAGGAGCTGCAGCACTAACAGTGTTGGCCCGAGTGGCTCGTGTAGTCGGTGCCTGATGAGCTTAATCACCTCGGACTTCGCGGATCCGCTGATTGGTTCAGCGCGCGATGGCGCAGAGTTCTTTTGATCAGAGTGACCCATCGGTTGTTCCTCTCCAAACAGTTATTTCGCACGCAAGCCATCATCGAGACGCTTGTTAGATCGGAAAAATCCGGCAGCTATCAGAGTTTATTGCACTTCTTCCGGCTATTACCGAATGAGGCGAAGTAATTCCGTCCCGCTTCGATTGCTAGTTACGAGCGCGAAAAGATCTGAGGTTTCCTGCCCGTGACAGGCAGCCAGTCAGTGTTTTCCGATCACATGCAATTCCTGGCGCAGTTTGACTCTGCTGCCATCTGGCAGGACGCCGCGGAAATTTACGCTGGGGTAAATTATGCAATCGCGACCGATAACTGAACCGGGGTTGATCACCGAATTGCAGCCGATCTCGGTTCTGTCGCCGACAATTCCACCGAATTTTCTTAAGCCAGTCGGAATGTCGCCGTCCGGCGTGCTTACCGCGATTTCGGCATGATTGAGTTTTACGTTCGATAGAATCACGCCTGCGCCAAGGTGCGCATGGTGCCCCAGGATGGAGTCACCGACATAATTGAAATGGGGCACCTGTGCGTCATCGAACAGAATGGAATTCTTGAACTCGCACGAGTTGCCCATGACGACACCGTTGCCGGAAATGACATTCTCGCGCACGTAGCAACCGCTGCGAATCTGGCAGTTTTCGCCAATCCACGCAGGACCCTTCAACACCGCGCCTTGCTCAACCACCGTTCCTCTGCCGATGAACACGCGATTGCTGATGAACGGCTTGCCGATCAACTCACCGAAGACGGCGGGTTTCAGTCGGAATTGCAAGTAACTTGCGATTTGTTTGAGCGCGTCCCAGACGTAAGTCTGGTTCTCGAACAGCTTCTGATGAGCCGTGTGTTCGAGGTCCAGGAAATCGGAAGGGGCAAACATTTTTCAGTATTCGGCGCGCCGGTCGCTCACAATTTGCCGAGCGTCACGTATTCGCCGTTTGGCTGCTGGAACCATTCCGGCAGCTCAATTCCTGACTCCATGATACTTTCGTAACAATTTTGGGTAATCATGCCGCGCCGCGTGCTTTCGCCAAACACTGCATAATTTTGCTCGGTCACGAACAACTTGTGCTCGGGCAGCTTGGGCACTTCGTCCTTGAGATCATCCATTGCCTTGGCGCTAGGAATGTCATCGGGCAAATGCGTGAAGAGATGTCGAAGTACCTTTGCACGCATGATTTGATGGATCCAAATCTGCCACCAGCCTTTTCGTTCGAGATAAACATCGCCGAACAGGTTTTTCACTTTGTGAGGGTGTAGCGTGAGGCGGGGGATGCTTAATAGCGCCCTGCATCTGCAGAACAACAATCCGTCAATTCCAGGTGAACGCATCGCGTGAGAAATGAGGGTTGCAACCTTGTCGGTGGGAAGCTGAATTGGGTATTTGTCGTCGACGCACCAGTAAATCCATTCCTCGCCATCGATGTCCGCCAGTAGATGCAAAATTGTCCCTTTAATGTCCTCAGGTGCCGTATGGTACTTGATTCGGTCGGTGTCAGTTCCTCGAAGTTCCTGGTACGGAACTTGAAAAATGAACGGGTGATCCGGCCACAACCGCTCGTATTTGAGAATGAGATGTCGCGTGATCGCTCGATAGCGGTCACAAGTCAGGACGATCGCTTTTATCTTATTAGGCGAACTCATAATCGAATCGCTCAATATCTACTTTGAACTTCGTTGCAATGATATCTCTTGTTCGCGGAGTGTAATACTCTGTGTAATGGCGCGCTCTGGGGTTTTCGCGTCGGTGCGGCAACTTCTCCTCCAGACCGAGTTTCTGAGCCACAAAAGCCCAATCCTCATCGAGCCGCTCAAATCTTCCGATGAAATCGGCTAATAGATTTCCGTTCGCATCGACAAACCAGTCGAGTTGGTACCGGTGGGGGGACGAATGCACGCATGTGGCGCTGCTGTAATTGATCCAATCGACAAATTGTTCGAAGCTCATCTCATTTCTGAGCTGTAATGCCTCGGTGCGCTCGTATAGCGATACAACCCGGTCCCATGGATTGCGAACAAATCCGAACTTGAAATAGGATTCGAACTGTTTGCGACCTGTTTCTCTCCGGCGTTCCTCGGGCCGCAGCAAATACAGCGCAGCCTTAATGCGATTCGTTCTTCCGCCGAATTCGGTCCAGGAGGTTTCCATTAGCTGTTTGATCTGTACCAAATCCAGATGCGGCCTCCATGCTTTGCCAAGAATGGCCCGGACGCTGGTCGAACCAGTCTTGGGCACTTCGACGAAAATGCATTTGTGATTGTGAGAGATCACTATTCCGCGGTTGCCAATGGAGTAAGGGACTATTGTAGTTCAGGCGTTCCGCCTGCAAATGTTAATTCGGCCGGAGGAGTTACCATTACTGAGTCCGGCTGGGATTAGTCCAGAACTAACGCTCTAAAAGGACGGCAATTTGCCAAGCGAGAGACCGGATTGCTAGCTTGTTGGTATTTCCAATCTGATGCGTGCGCATAACGAAACACCCTTTGTTGCGATTCGTATTAGCAATCGCAATCGTTGACCCTGTACGATCGCGGTTCTCCTTTCTGTTCCAAATAAGCTGCCGTCCATTGTTGTGAGATTTGATTAGCTTGCTTTGAGGTTGAAGGAACGACTCCCACCGCAGCCGCCGCTGGCAACCCAAGAAACTCCAAAACGTGTTCGGCGCTGCCCCGGCTGCAGGCCACAACGTCTTCATAAAAGAGAACGAGGGGTTCAACATGATTTTCGCGAAAATACTTTGCCCAGCCTGCTTCATGCGTCTCGATTCGGTTTAACCATTCGTCAATTACTTTGAAGTCGAATTTGGGCACAACGCGTGGCTGCCGTTTCTCTCCCGTTTTTTGAGTCCAGACGCGTGTCTGGCAGGCTATTGCCCAGGAGACTGCTTGCTCGACACGATTACGGCGGCGAAGCCAAATATACCTGGGCTGGTGCAAAACTTCCGCTAGAAGTTCTGCTCCTTTGAGATTTTGGTATGCAGGAATTTCCTGCAACAACTGGAGCATTCGGTCGAAGTAACTCCACATTACGACGATGCCGAAGACTCCGTTAGGACTCGTATTCTGCCGTAGAACACCTTCTACATAAGCCATGCGGGATGGTGAGACCCAACGTTCTTCCCACATTTCCGAAGGCCTTGACAAGAAATGCTCATCCGGCCGGCCAGCCACTCCAGTGCTCCGGAGAAGGCTACAAAGCAAATGCGTGCCGCTACGCTGAACCGAAGCAATGATGTAAGAGGTTAGACGCATATCAGCGATGGGTCGGCCGGGACTCGAACCCGGAACCAACCCCGAAAGCCTTCGGGGCTGCTCCTATTCAGTCAGGTTGTCCTTTTGATTCAATGCCAAAATCGCTAGTTGCGGATTCTTTTTCCGTTTGAGTTGAGTTTCGAGAGCACGCGCGTCACTCATGGACGGGAGTTGTTTCGCAGCGACAAGAATGAGTTTTCCATCAAAACGGCGTGTGGTGTGATTACTTCCGCGCCTGTGTTCGGCGATACGGCGCTCGAGGTTCTCAGTAGCGCCGATGTAGTAGCGCCGAGCACCACGAACAATGTAAACCCAGGCCATATCAGCGATGGGTCGGCCGGGACTCGAACCCGGAACCAACGCCTTAAAAGGGCGCTGCTCTACCGATTGAGCTACCGACCCGCAGCCTTCATTTTGGGGCCGCCAAGCGAATTTTCAATCCGGAACCAACCCCGAAAACTTTCGGGGCTGCTCTACCGATTGAGCTACCGACCCGCAGCCTTCATTTTGGGGCCG
>Ga0126381_100009369_pt1 | contig 10991 bp, 10 predicted proteins | sample PanSoiMetPlot_28_FD_96465 | JGI IMG/M metagenome (GOLD analysis project Ga0126381, IMG submission 96465) | Tropical forest soil microbial communities from Panama - MetaG Plot_28 | ecosystem: Environmental > Terrestrial > Soil > Tropical forest > Bulk soil | place: Panama | collected 2016-02-17
CACGTCACCGGCGTTCGATACTCCGGAGAATTCGGGCACCCCTTCCACGTAATCGATGAGGAGGTTGTGATTCTATCCGTGGACCATCCGTTTGTGCCGGAAGGTCGTGTGGCATCTCTCATGGTGCGCGACGCAACTTTGGCTAAGCGCCTGGCAGAAGGTTTCGAGACACTTTGGGCAAAGGCGATGCGCAGCCTCCGCGAAATCACATTTCAGCCAGGACCGTAACCACGGAAGTGCTCCAAATAACATGCTAAGAGGATGACCAGCTTGGCGTTGAACCTTGGCCACGACTCTACGGTTCCCCGCGTCCACTCGCATCGAAAATTGCCCTACTCCTCCTGTTCAGATGCGGCGCCCAACTCCTTTTCCAATTCCTCTATGGTCGGCAGGCTTCCTTGCAGTTTTTCGGGAAGGCTCTCGGCCAGCCGGTACTCCGAGATGCCGATCGGCTTATTGATATCGCGGAGGGCATATTCGGCGACGAACCGCTCTCTGGTCTTGCACAGAATAATTCCTATGCTCGGTTGGTCATCTGGATGGCGAAGTAGATCGTTGACGGCCGAGAGATAAAAATTCATCTTGCCTGCGAATTCAGGCTCAAACGCTTTCATCTTGAGGTCGACGACTACATACGCGCGCAGCTTCAGGTGATAAAAAAGCAGATCGATGTAGAATTCCTCATTGCCAACCGTCAGCCGATATTGGCTCCCGACAAATGCAAAGCCCACGCCCAGTTCCAGCAGGAACTGGCGGAGGTGATTGAGCAGCCCTCGCTCCAAGTCGCGCTCGTGAGCGTCGTCGCCGAGAGTTAGGAAATCAAAATTGTACGGATCCTTGGTAATATCCTGTGCCAGATCGGATTGGGGTGCCGGCAGAGTGCGATCGAAATTGGCAACGGCTTTCCCTTGCCGGTGGAGGCGTCCGGCCTCGATCTGATGAACCAGAACGTTGCGGCTCCATCCGTGCTGGATGGTCGCTTTGGCGTACCAGACTCGTTCGTCGGGGTTGGCGAGCTTCTCCAGAATAGCGAGATTGTGATACCACGTGATTTGTGCAAGCACCGCTTGCACAAATGCCTCTTCCGGCCAAGCCTCGGCGAACGCGCGCATGTACTTCAAATTGCGAGGCGAAAACCCCTTCATCTCAGGGAACGCCCCCTTGAGATCAGCGGCCAAACGGTCGATCACCTTGGCGCCCCACCTCTCCCGTTCCTGGCGATCGAGGATATCGCGGCCGATCTGCCAATAGAGCAGGACCAGCTCTCGATTGACCGCCAGAGAGGCACGTAGCTGCGCAGCTTGAATCCGGCTCTTGAGGTCAGCCAGAAACTGTGCGTAGCCTTGGGGCACAAGTGCGTTCATTGCGGAACCACCGATCCTCCATTGTCGCCCACTTCCTCAAAGCCCACTTCGACGTGCAGATGAGCGCGGCGCTGCTGAGCGAAGATTAATTCCGGGAATCTTTACCCCCCGCACCGGATCGATCGGCGTGGCAAACTCAAAAGAAGTCCGATGAGACAAAGTTCCTGCCCGCAGCCGGACCCGATCGAGCGCGAGATCGAGGTTGCCCTCCGACCGCGTGCCTTCATTCGCGACGGTGAATGCTTCTCTTTCGTGAACGGGTTGGAGGCAGTCGCCTCGCGGATTGTACATCTGATCGACAACGACCCCAGACGTGCCTGCGCTCTTTACGAGACATTCCTCGCCGGCTGCACTGCCAAGGCCAATGAACTGGACGACTCGAGCGGCAATTTCGGCCAATTCGCCGGCGACGTGATTTGCCGGTGGATCAAAGCCCGTTGTGCTGGCGACTGCGACCGCGATGAGACAGTAGTCATGCTGCTCGGTTGGATGGACGACGATCCCTTCGCGTTCTTTCATGATCTGGAGAAGCAGGTTGTGGAGGCTTTTGACCGGAGTGGACTTGTCCCGTTCGAGCGAAGGGTCCGATCGCGCTTCGAGGCCTTACTCGCTGTAGCGCCCGTGCCAGGAGCGCTCCTGGGTGACCAGCCCCACTACTGGCGGCGACACTGGGGCGCCGTGCTGCGCACTATATACCTCAGGCAGAAAGACCGTGAAGCCTACATTGCGCTCGCCGACGAGACCGGTCTGACGCCGGAGGACTGCCTGGCGCTCGCCAAACTGGATCGCGAGACAGGCCGGTCAGGAGATGCTCTGGGATGGGTGGAGCGCGGCGGAGAGCTCTGTAGGGAGGATTCGAGGGTGTGGTCGGCCCGTCAGGAATTGACAAAACTGCAATGCGACTTGCTGGCGGCACTAGGCCGGACTACCGAAGCTCTCGCGATTGCCTGGGGCGAGTTTGAGCGACATCCGAGCCAGTATACATACGCGGATCTTATGCGATTTGTTGCGGAACCCGACCGCGCCGATTGGCATGGCAAGGCTATGGACGCAGCCAGGAGCACCGATCTGCACACGATGATCGATCTGCTGATCTTTGCCAAGGAAATTGGCTGCCTCGCCGATCTGATCGCCAGTACGGCCGACCAAGCGCTTCAAGACGCCAGCCACTTCGCAACGGAACCCGCGGCCAAGTCCCTGGAAGAACCCCACCCGGAACTGGCCGCACGTCTCTGGCGCGCCCAAGGCATGCGGATCGTCGATGCAGGGAAAAGCAAGTACTACAGCGCCGCCTTGGAGAATTTCGAGCATGCGAAGCGATGCTACGAGCGTGCGGGTCTCACCGTCGAGTGGGAACGAACGGTACGCCTTGTTAGCGATCGCCACTTCCGCAAGATATGATTCATCTCAGGTTTTCGGAAAGTGGTTTCGGGGACCTACTCCGCGGAGCCGCCGTCCTTTTTGGATCGAGCCAAAGACAACTGGCGCAAGCGTTACGGGAGTCCGACGTCGTGAAGCGGAGAATGCCGCCCAAGTCCGTCGCCCGGCCGAAACGCGGCGCTTTGGAGGACCTGATTGAGCAGATCACGGTCGATGCCTATGGCGACGCAGAGCAACTCTGGGCATTCCGCCAGGTGTTTGAGGACGACCTCACTGTGCCCTCTGCCGCTACAATCGCCGGAACGCCGATAACGGTGGTCAAGTTCGACTTCGATGGCAACGAGCGCTGCGGCCTGACCGCCAAATGCCGCCTGCAGGATGGCTCCCATCAGACGATCTCCGCGGCCGACGTCCAGCTTCCAGCGGGCGATCCTGGTGAGCGCTATCTTGCTGCCTATCGAAAATGGATGGGCTTGCCGCCTCATCCGGAGCCGAAGCCGGCAGCGCCGGCGCGGAAACGGAGCGAAGCTGTTTCGCCGGCCCCGAATCAAGGTGGAGCAGTTGACTTGGTTGTGCTATCGGTTCAAAAGCTCGCGGTACGGTGCAGGTACCTTGTCAATGACGAGCGCATTACGCTCCGCGCCAAGCGCTTTTGGGACTTGGCGCCAGGCGAAATCGTTTCGGTGAGCCTAAATAAACAGTGGACCTATGCGGGGAACCCCTACCTCTCAGGAGAGATCGAATCCAGACGGATCGATACCGGCGCATTGAGCCTCAGCCCACTCGGCCTGGAGAAGTGCGGGATGTGGGACCCGGCCGAGGAGTATTGGGGCGAGGAGGGAGAGTCGATCGACGAATGGGCGAAACCCATAATCGCACGCGGCCCGCGGCCGCAATTCGAAATGCAGCAAGTATTGCCGGGAGAGGACCCCGAAGACCCTTTCTCGGACCCGATCACCGAATCGAACGACCTGAAGGATGCCGGAGACTTCGCCGGAGCCGAGAAGTTGCTCAATGAGATGTGCGAATCCGACCTACGATGCCTTGACGCTCACGCCCACCTTGGCAATCTGGATTTCGAGCACCGCCCGAAGGACGCAACACGGCACTATGAGATCGGAATGCGAATTGGTGAGTTGTCGCTGGGTGCCGACTTCGACGGCATTCTTCTCTGGGGGATGATCGACAACCGGCCGTTCTTAAGGTGCCTGCACGGATACGGCCTCTGTCTTTGGCGGGCCGGCGATTTTGACGGCGCAAAGCGGGTGTTCCAGCGAATGCTGTGGCTGAATCCACCCGATAATCAGGGTGGCCGATTCCTCACCGCCGACGTGCAAGCGAGGAGATCATGGGAGAGCAGGCGACACAGATAGGCGGCGAATTTGGGCGACGGGTTTGAGTTCAAGTGCCGTCGGTTTCTAAATTCCGAGAATCTCTGCCCCTACTCGCATATGGCTTGGGAGGCACCGAGGTCGTCCGGGATCGGCACCGATTCGCCGTGTGAGCCGCCCAACTCGCCGCTCGGACGGGCACACATGATGTATCCGAGAGTGTTGTCCCCCGGCTGGGCAAGCACGATGCCGACAGGCTGAGACTTGCGGCCCGTAGGCCCTGACCTGAAGAACAGAAATTCCGAGAATGTTCGCCCCCTCGCCCGTCGGGATTCACTGCTCAATGATAAGCCTCCTGAGCTGTTCCGAAATGTGAAGGAGATCCAAGATCAACCTCGTGGATCTCGGCCCGATGACTTCATGCGAACTCGGAGCCGTTGTGCGACGATCTATAGTGTCCAGGAATGAGATTATCCGTTGCCGCGAGGAAGCGCATTGGGCGTGGGAGTCGCAGTAGCTCAATCCGCCCAAAATTGGTTGGGCGGTCCGTTGGGCGGAAATTCGGCGTTTTATACGATGAGTACGTCAAGTAGGTGGTCCTAAGTGCCTGAGGCTTCAATAAAGCGGAGAAGTCCATAGTGCTTCACACGCAGGAGGTCACAGGTTCGAGTCCTGTCGCGCCCACCATTCTTTTCAATGATTTCCCAGCGGTCAGATCCTTAAAAACGTTTGAGAGTTCACAAGAATCCTGATACGGACCACCTGCTTTTCCCCGAGTTGGACGAAACCGTATCAGAATCAGCGTGAAACTGCTCACGCTCCCAAAGGGCGATCGAACTCTGGCCATCTGATCTCCGATAACCCACAAGAAAGTTGTAGTATTGTGTTATGGCGCAGTCTCATCGCGCAGCCTCACAGCGGCTCTTCGAATACGCTCTGGACCAGCAGGGGTTCTTCACGACGAAGCAGGCCAAGGACGCTGGGTTCGCTGAGAACACTCATCCTTATCACGTCCAGGCCGGCAATTGGATTCGAGAGTATCGCGGCATTTACCGCCTCGCCCAGTTTCCGCCGGCGGACCGCCCGGACCTCGTTCTGTGGGCCCTTTGGTCTCGGAACCGGCGCGAAGAAGTCCAGGGTGTCTACAGCCATCAGACTGCCCTCAGCCTTCACGGACTTTCCGACGTGAATCCAGCCAAGATCCACATGACCGTCCCGGTGCGGTTCCGCAAGAATACAGCAACGCCTCCGATTATCATTCTGCATTATGGCGACCTCGCCGACAGCGATATCGAGGCTGCGGCGGGCTATCGCTACACGCGACCTCTGCGGACGATCCTCGACGCGATCACAGGCGGCGAACTGGACCGATCTACGATTACCCAAGCTGTCCGGCAGGCATTCGCGCGCGGCCTGATCACCAAAAGCCAGATCCGAACTACTTCGATGAGCGACACGGCGCGGAAACTCATCGGCGGAGCACTTAAGCGGGCTGCCTGATGCCGGACCCGAGGACCTACAAGACCGCGGCCGCGTTTCGGAGGGCTTTTGAGGAGCGAATTGGACGGATATCCAAGACCGAACAGATCGATCTCAACCGCCTCCGTCGCCAAGCCTCGTTCGATCGTCTGCTGGCGCGGCTCTTTCATCGGCCACCTGCGCCTTGGGCACTGAAGGGTGGCTACGCACTGGAGCTTCGGTTTCAATCCGCGCGATCGACCATCGACATCGACCTGACGGTGCGGCGCCTACCCGGCACCGATCGCGATCCAATTCAGACTGTCCGCGACATGCTGCAGGAAGCGGCTGCGATCGATCTTGGCGACTGGTTCGAATACAGGATCGGGTCTCCGGTGATGGACCTCGCTGCCGCTCCTTACGGCGGCGCCCGGTATCCGGTTGAGGCCCGCATGGACCGCCGCACATTCAGCCGGTTTCACTTGGATGCAGGGATCGGCGACGTTCTGATGGATCCGTTGGAGACCACGCTCTGTCGGGACTGGCTCGGGTTCGCGGGCATCGAGGCCAACGAGGTGGCCATGATCCCCCGCGAACAGCAGGCTGCCGAGAAGATCCACGCATATACTCTGCCTCGGCACACACGCAACAGCAGAGTTAAGGACATTGTCGATCTTGCACTCCTGATCGGATCGGGCGCCTTGGACGAGGCTAGATTACTGAATGCTCTCCGGCTGACGTTCGACAGGCGCAAGACCCACGAGCTACCGTTTGTTTTGGAGCCGCCCCCGGCGGAGTGGCAGATTCCATTCGCAGCGGTTGCGCGGGAATGCGGCGTGTCAACGGATCTGGCGCTGGTATTTGCCCGCGTTCGTGCATACCTGGAATCGGTAATCTCGAACAGCTACCGGTAGGACATCATGCGCGAGAACGATCCCGACTCGCTTCCGTTTGACTCACCGGAGCAGGAGAATGTCCGGCTTAAAGAAGAGAACCGCCGACTTCGCCGGCTGCTGGAGGTCCACGGGATCGCGATCCCGCAGTTGGCTGCTCCGGAACAGGCGCCGGTCAGGGTTGAGTCTCTCGAGGACTCCCTCGATCGCGAAGAACGCGCTCGAAAGCGCATCGCTCTCTTCCGCAGTCTCTTTCGCGGTCGCGAGGATGTCTACGCCCGGCGATGGGAGAGGGGTGAGAACTCGGGCTATTCGCCGGCGGCTGCGAAGGACTGGAAGGCCATTCAACGCAGCCGCCCAGAGGACCGAAAGCGTGTTGAGCGGGAGACGCGCCGATTCTTTCCGATCACGGATGCCGTCGTCGAGGGTCACCTCCTCGGTGAGGAGACGATCGGGATCTACCCGCTGCTTCCGGACGAGACCTGCTGGTTTCTGGCAGCGGATTTCGACAAGAAAACGTGGGAATACGACTCCCTGGCATTTCTCGAATCGTGTCAGGAACTGCACGTCCCCGCGTATCGCGAGCGCTCGCGTTCCGGCAAAGGAGGTCACATCTGGATCTTCTTCGACCGGACGCTTCCTGCGATCACGGCCCGGAAGTTGGGATGCGCAATCCTCACGCGCACCATGGAGCGCCGGCATCAGGTCGGCCTGGACTCGTATGATCGCTTCTTCCCGAACCAGGACACGATGCCGAAAGGCGGCTTCGGAAACCTGATCGCGCTCCCGTTACAGCGGTTGCCCCGGAAGGCAGGTAACAGCGTCTTTATCGATGCGGAGTTGGATCCGTATCCGCATCAATGGCAATTCCTCGCGTCAATCGTAAGGCTGACCGCCGACTCCGCCGAGGAGATTGTCGCGAAGGCGCAACGAAGAGGCGACCTGATCGGCGTCAGGATGAGCCTGACCGATGAAGAGGTGCAGGATCCTTGGACTGCGCCTCCCTCACGGAAGCGCCAGGATAAGCCAATCCCGGGACCGCTGCCCCGAGTTGTACAGGTAATCCGCGCGAACCTGGTCTACGTCGAGAAGAAGGACCTGCCGCCGGCCATGCTGGACAGGTTGCTCCGCCTAGCCGCGTTCCAGAACCCCGAATTCTACAAGGCCCAGGCGATGCGATTATCGACCTATGACAAACCCCGAGTGATCGCGTGCGGCCAGGACTTCCCGTTGCACGTAGCCGTTCCACGCGGATGCCTCGCTGAGGTTCTCGCTCTTCTGGCTGCTCACAAGATCCGACCGGAGATCCGCGATGAGCGCTACCAGGGCCTTCCCTGCGAAGTTGCGTTCCAGGGTGAGTTGAGATTGACCCAGGAGGAAGCGGTACGCCAGATTCTCGAGCACGATGACGGGATCCTCTGCGCCCCGACCGCCTTCGGCAAGACCGCTGTCGCGGCCTGGTTGGTAGGGAAGCGCGGCGTGAACACGCTGGTTGTCGTTCATCGCCAGCAGTTGCTCGATCAATGGGTGGAGCGCCTGGCGATGTTTCTGAATCTGCCGACGAAATCGATCGGCCAGATCGGGGGAGGAAAGAACTTTCGGACGGGCAATATCGATGTCGCCGTCATCCAAAGCCTCTACCACAAGGAGCAGGTCAAGGATCTCGTGGACGAGTACGGCCAGGTGATCGTGGACGAGTGCCACCACATCTCGGCATTTACGTTCGAGCAGGTGATGCGGCAGGTCAAGGCGAAGTACGTCGTCGGTCTGACCGCCACACCCACACGCAAGGATGGTCATCACCCGATCATTTACATGCAGTGCGGTCCCGTTCGATTCAGCATGAGCGCACGCACAATGACGGAGTCGACGCCGTTCGAGCACCGGGTGCTCCCGCGAATGACGGATTTCCGCCTACCATCGGATCCGGCACAGGCCGGTATCCAGGAGATCTACGCAGCGCTCGTAGCGGACACGGCCCGGAATGAGATGATTGCCGGGGACGTGATCGCCACTGTGGAAGCCGGCCGCTGCCCCTGTTTCTCACCGGCCGTAAAGAGCATCTCGACTACTTCGAGGCGAAGTTGGCGGGTTGCGCGAAGCACATCTTCGTCCTGAAAGGCGGCATGGGGAAGAAACAGCGACGCACGATCACGGCCGCCCTGGCGGCGGTTCCCGAGACCGAATCACGCGTGATTCTCGCCACGGGAAGCTACATCGGCGAGGGCTTCGACGACCCCCGCCTCGATACGCTGTTCCTGGCGATGCCGATTTCCTGGAAGGGCACGCTCCAGCAGTACGTTGGCCGGTTACATCGCCTCCACGACGGCAAGAAGATTGTGCAGGTCTACGATTACGTGGATAGTGGCGTGCTTATGCTGGCGAGGATGTACGAGCGCCGACTGAAGGGGTACGCGGCGATCGGCTATACCATCGACTGAGCCGTCACTATGCTACCGAGAGTGTGCCGCCCGCTGGAGCCGCTTCGACGCGTCGGCTTGACGACAATGTGAACGTCGCGCCACAGGCGAGTAAGACATTTGAGTAGGCGGTGCTCCGAAACACAGCAAGAGCGCCCCTTCAGCAGAGCGCAGACCTTCGGCTGTGTCAGCCCCGGGATCTCGGCGTGGGTTTGCGTCAATCGGCGGTGATGCACCAGCACAGCGATCTTGGCAGCCAATTGCGCTTTGAACAGCATGCCGTCGCTGTCGGCGTAAACCCAGGTCGGAATACGCTTCCCGGAGCTCCGCTCGACGGGAACAGCTCCCAGCGTGCGCTGCTTCTTCATTACGAAAGCTCCTTTGCCATCTGCTCCGCAACGCTGAGGCGCTCGCGGACCAGATCGATATCCGCTTGGGCGTCGCGACGCCCTCGCTTCGACTTCTTCTGAAACAGCCGCGGCACGAAGATCGCGTCCGAAAACCGCACGTGTACACGGCCCGGTACAGTTTAGAGGGCACGCCGGCTTACATGCAGTTGCCGCTACCCACCCCGGAAACGGGGTTGGGGATGGTTGGAAGAGTCGGGGCTGTGGATGGTTTGCCCTTATACTGCCTCGGGCGGCAGGAAACGAACTTGGGTAATCCCTTCAGCTGAGGCTGTCGCGTGAACGATACATTCGTACTCAGCCGTTATGTATGCTGCCGTTGGTTCGTCCGGGACTCCTACAACGAGCGCCGCCCCACAGCGCTCCACCTGCCGCGTTTCATCGAACCAGTTCAGAAACGCGATCTCTGGAATTCGTTCGCGGATCCGGCTTTTGATCACCTTCCAGTCGGAAGGAGCCTCGTCCGGACGGGCTTCAAGCGGCTCGGCCGTTCGTGCTTTCGCAGCGGCGGTGGAGCGACACAGTTCGGCCGCGATTTGGATCTGCAGGGTCAGGAAGTTCCAACTGCGCCATTGACCCACGTGGTTTGCAGCGGCAATTGCGCGTTCGATCAATACCCCAACGATGTTGGCCTCTTCGATACCCTGCGCCAGCAGAATTCCGGCCCACTCGTCGAGTATTCTTCTCTCCGGCAGTCCGAGTCGTCCGCCACTTCTCAGCCGCTTGATGCCCTTCGAAGCCAACCAATCCCGAATCGCTTGGGCCGTGCGGTTCTTCCGTTCGTCTTCCGGTTTGCAGGGCCCTTGGGTCATTTGGGTCAGCGAGGAGGAAGATGAGGATGATTCCAGTGCAGTATTTATATCTGAATTTATTCCTATGGGAGCGGAACACTTGTTCCTCTCCGGAGCGGCGGGATTCTTCCGGTCAAGACCGGAACAACTGTTCCGGTCAGGAGCGGAAGCAGTGTTCCGGTCAGGATCCAGGCCGCTCTCCGGCCCCAGTTCGCCGTCGCCGGGATCAATTGGCCGGTCCGGAACAGACCCGAGCAGCTTGGCCAACTCCTGCGTCCAGACGAACAGGTACACGTTCGTCTTGCGCAGTCCCCGCTGGTCGACGGTGATCAGCCCAGCCCGCTCGAGTTCCTTCACGTAATCGCGAGCTTGACGCTCGGAGACGCCGAGGCCGGCGCCAAGGGTTGTCAGCGATGGATAGCAACGGGCATCCTTACCGGCAAAGCCGAGCAATCGAATGTAGCAGAGCTTGGCGCCCGCGCTGATCCCGCGATGTTCTAGAATCCAGTACGGCGCGAACGCTCCTTGAAATACCTTGTAGGGGTTAAACGGCGCTCCGACGTTCATCGGGCCTGCTCCATGACAGCGTATTGATGAGGATCGTCGCAGCCGGCGGACACACGAGAGCTAAACCGCTGATTCGGCGCGTTCTGTTCGCCACACCGGTGTATCAGAACTGCTGGCGCCGTATCAGAACCGTATCATAACGACGCGGATTGAGCCCTCAGGAGATGTCGGCTGAGCGAAAGCAGACGCCCCAAGTTGTTGAAAACCTAAGGAGCAGATAGAACGCTTGGAGATATCCTCGATTATTCACACGCAGGAGGTCACAGGTTCGAGTCCTGTCGCGCCCACCATTAGAATCAATAACATACAGACAAGGTGGTTGGCTCTACGCCAAAGACGGGGGCTCTACGCCAAAGACGGGGGAGCAGCCGCGATCCGAG
>Ga0126381_100009370_pt1 | contig 10990 bp, 14 predicted proteins | sample PanSoiMetPlot_28_FD_96465 | JGI IMG/M metagenome (GOLD analysis project Ga0126381, IMG submission 96465) | Tropical forest soil microbial communities from Panama - MetaG Plot_28 | ecosystem: Environmental > Terrestrial > Soil > Tropical forest > Bulk soil | place: Panama | collected 2016-02-17
GAAAGAGTGCAAGCGACCTGAGCAAGTACAGGCATTTCCTTTGTCGATGGTTATCTAAATGACCTTTGAATCCGATCCTCTGAAATTACTGGTGCGCTGGCAGGGACTGGGAGATTCGCTCTCCGACCTTGAGCGCGAAATATTGCTCGTCAACCTCTACGACGAGAATCGCAAGCTGGGCGGCGAAATGGCTCGCCACACGGAACAGGAAATCACCAGGTATCAGACGCAGATTGAGCGAGGGGTTAAAAAGCAATGGCCGAGCTACCCGGTACAGTAAACGGATCGATGCGGATCCGCGAGGCCGACGTCCAACTGCGCGGGCCGCAGCTGGCTCCCCGGTATACCGACGAAGCCGCCGTCAGCCTGGTGATGCAGGATGCCGAGCGCGCGCAGACCTTTCTCGATCAGAAGCAGTGGAACCTGCACTGGCGCGAGTCCGATGTCCTGTTCCAGTCGCCGCGCACCAACCAATCCTTCGAGGGCTCGACGGTCGCGCGCGCGAACATCTCCCGGTTCACCGTGGCTAAACATGTAAACAGCCTGGTGCCGGGCATGAAGGCCGGAATCTTTTACGAGATGCCGCCATTCCTGATCAGGCCCAGGCCTGCGACCAATCAGGCCACGGCGCGGGCCAAGACCTCGCTCTATGGAACCTTGCTTGACAGTTGCAAATTCGAGGACAATGCCGAGCTCGCACTCGAATCGATGACGACATTTGGAACCGTCATTGTGAAGGCCGGATGGTGCAAGAATACGCTGACCAAAAAAGTGCGCAAGCCGAAAGCAGCGCCGATCAAGATGAAGATCCCGCTGGGCGGCGAGATCACGATTCACACCAAGGAGTCCGATGAGATCGTCGTCACCGACACCGAGATCACCGAGGAAGGGCCGACGCTTGAGGTATGCGAGCTAGGATCGGTCCTGGTCGATCCCACCTGGCGCACGCCGAATGCGCTCCACACCAGCGCGAAATATGTCGTCCACGTTACCTTCCCGACCTACCGCGATCTCGATAAGCTGCGCGAGCAGGAGATTGAATACGACGAGGACGGCAAAAAGGTCAGCGGCTACGACATCCCCAGCGAGGAGGACCTCAAGGCTTACTTCTTCTCGCATGAACAGAACGCCGCCGCTCCCAGCCAGGTGCAGTTGAACCTGGGCGGGCAGAACTGGGCGATTCACCATGCGCAGAATCCCGAGGAAATGGCCAGTGACGATCCTCTGGAAAGGCCGCTCAAGATGCTGGAGCGGTGGGATGGCGAGCGCGTAATGGCGGTGCTTTGCCCAGATGGGGGCGACCGCGGAATTTTGATCAGGAACGACGATGCGGATTTTCCTTTCATTCCATTTTTCTCAGCTAATTTCTGGAACATTCCGAATGCGGGGTATGGCCTGGGAGTTGGACGCCTGGCCGGAAGCGATCAAAGAATTGAAAAAGGTTTAACGGACGCCACTCTCGACATTCTTTCCTACGCAATCAACCAAATGTTTCTGCGCGATCGCGGAGCCAACGCGCCCACGCAGCAGATCCGCCAGCGCCTGGGCGGCATTATCGATGTCGACACCAAGCCAGGCCAGAAGGTGACAGATGTTTTCGCGGCTCTCGAAATTCCTAAAGTCCCGCCCGAAGTATTTGCGGTCCTCAAGGCCGCAGCCGACGACGCCGAATCAACAACTGGGGCAGACAGTGCCTTCCAGCAAGGCAACCTACCAGGCCGGGGGAGCTCCGCCGCCAGGACAGCGACAGGGGCCGGCGGAATCATCGCCGCCAACGCAGCAAAAATCCAAGGCCCCGTGGGGCACTTCGTAAAAGGCATTTTGCTTCCATTCATTGAACTGACCGATTACCTGGTGAAGGCCAAGATGCCGCCGCGCAAGATCCGCGAGATTCTCGGCGAGGAACTGGGAGATGCGTTTGAACTCGACGCGACGAACTTCTATGAGAGCCAGGACAAGTTCGATTGCCTGGCTGGCGCGCACCTGGCCGCGAAGAAGGCGATGGCGCAGGCTCTGCCTCTGATGGTGCAGATCTTCGAGAACCAGCCTCTCATCCAGCAGCTGAACGCCATCGGCTGGATGGTCGACGTCCGTCAGCTGCTTGAGATGTTCATGGAAGTCTCGGAATGGAAGAACGCGCGCGAGCTGATCAGGCCCATGACGCAACAGGAGCAGCAACGCTACCAGGCCAACAATCCCGGCCTGCAGCGCGTGCAGGGCCAGGTCACCGCGATCAACGCGCGGCACCAGGCAAAAACGGCCGAAATTGATCAGCAGAACGAGGCCACGATGGCGCGCGAGATGATAGGCCGCGCCTCAGACGAAGCGGCACTGTGGGATGAAAGGAAGTGGGACCGGGAAGCCATTGAGGCCAGTCCCTTCGCGCCTCAACCGGCTTGAGGAGGATTCATGTCGGCAATCGTGTCTTTGCTTATTTGTCTTGTGGGTCTGGTGGTGTATGCAATCTCAAACAACGGCAAGGCGCAGACCTTGGCTCTTGATTGCTTCTGGGTGGGGCTGCTCGCCTTTCTTGTCTTGTGGAGCGGAAGAATATCTATGCATTGAGCGCCATGGCCAGGCCGATAAAAAACCCGCGCAAGAAGTTTTATATGCAGCAGTACGGCCTGACCAGGTATCAGTTTCTAAAAAAGAACGTGACTCCCGAGCAGCTGGATCGGTGCCAGGACGATGAGGCCCGCAGACTGCTCTTAAACATATCGAGGAAGGTAGATGAATCCGATCTCATCGAGCGCGGAGCTTTTGAATTCGGTTGGTGTGAACACGCACCTCAACTACGCCGACACGCCGTATGGAAACTACCCGCTGGTCATCGAGCAGATCCGCGCACTCGGCGTTAAGAACATCCGCGACGGAGCTCACGGCTACCCGAATCTCGACTGGTGGAGCGTGCTCTGCGAGCCTTTTCAGGAACTGGTGAAGATGGGCGTGCGCATCAACTGCGTGATCGATCCGTTTGAGAAGCTGGGGCCGACGACCAGCGATTTGCTGTTCACGCTCTATAACGGCTACGCGCAGGGAGTCCTCACCTGGGAGGGAATGAATGAGCCCGATGTGTCCGTCGATGGAGACTGGGTATCGACCGCGAAGGCCTGGCAGCAGACGCTGTACGTGGCCTCGACGCTTCCCCAAGCCATCGGAAAGATGGAAGTGCTTGCCTGCGCGCTGGCTCAGGCGAACCCGAACGCGGCCAAGCTGGGAGTCATCTCTGCCATGTGCGACTACGGCAATCTGCATCCTTATCCAGCCGGGCAGATGCCTGAGCCAGTGATCAGGGTGCAGCTGCAGCTGGCCGAGATGATGACGCCGGGATTGCTCACGATGGTGACCGAGACGGGATACTTCACCGGGCCCGCGAACGATTACTCCAGCGGTCAGCCGGGCGTGAGCGAACTGGCGGCGGCGAAGTACATATTGCGTTTGCTGCTCGACAATTTCTCATGCCAGATACCGCGCACCTGGATCTATGAGTTGCTCGAGCAGAAGTCCGATGACTATTGGGGATTGATCCGCTACCAGGGCAAGGCCAAGACCCAGTTCAAAGCCATCAGCAATTTTCTCCATCTTCTCGGTGGCCCAAACTGTTCTCTGACACCAATCGATCTCACGATTGATGCGCCGGAAATTCCCAAGGTGCGAACTCTATTGGTGCAGAAGGCTCACGCAACCTGGATCTTGTTTCTCTGGCAGGAGGTCAGCTGCTATGACACTGCAGCAGGTAGGGATCAGACCAATAGCCTGGCGCGCGTCACGGTGGGGTTGCCGTCTGCGTGCCGATGTTCTTTACATTTACCGCTCGAACAGAGGGAGCCCTACGAAATCGGCACCGCAACGAGTCTGCTGGTTCAAGTACCGGATCACCCCATTGCGGTGGAAATAGCTTATTGAGCGTTAGCGAGGTGAAAGATGTCAGACACTCCGGGAACTCCGGGATCGCAAAAGCCGCCGAGCCTAGAGACGCTATTGTCAGCCGTGCTTCTCTTGCTCCAGAAAATTGCCACCCAGACCGATCAGATCGAGACGCTTCTGGAAGAACTCACAGCCCAGGGGGATCAGAGCCTCGATCTGCAGCAGCAGGCCAACCAAACATTAACTAGCATTCTCTCTGCCATCAGCGGGGAGCAACCGCCCGCCGATAAAGTTCTCACCACCATAAAACTTATCTTCAAAGGAGTTGAACCCATGCCTCCCATCATTCCCGGACCTGTAGTTCTCACCCAGGCTGGTCAGCAGGTAGTCGCCGAAGTGATCGGCTACGACCAGTTTGGAAACCTGTGGAGTGGATCCATGCCAGACTGGACACTCTCCAACGACAACGAAGATGCGGCCACTCTCGATGAAGGAACCGGCATCGTTACTGCTGTAGCCAACGGCGTGGCCAACATCACCGCCGACGTGACGACAGCTGAAGGCGTTGCTCTCACCGATACCGAATCGGTGACGGTCAACATCGCGGTCGAGGAGCCGGTTCTGACAACCATCAAGGTTGTCTTTACCAATCCAGGGGTAACAAAAAAGGGAAAGAAGTAAGCCGGTAAGAGGGCCGGGGCGAACCAGTCCCGGCCTGCAATTTCATCCGCGAGGAGACAGTCAGATGACGGCACTCATGCATCACGAAGAAAAACACGCAGCCAAGCAAACGCTCAGGTCCGATCCCGAGCCCGAGGAGGAAGCGAAAGGATCGCCGAACGATAAGGTTCGCGCGGTGACCGGCCAGCCAAGCCAGCAGGCCGCTCCGGTGCCATTGAGCCAGGTCCTGACTCCTAACCAGGTAGTAGCGACCAACCGCAGCCATGCCGGTCGCGGGCCGAACGACCACGATTGAGGAGAGCCATGAAGCCGAACGAAATTGTAGCCAGCAACGTGCGTAGCGGGCCGGTTACGCATACCATCATTCCGCCGCCTCTCGATCCGGCGCAGGCCGCGCCGGGCGTGTATGCGCCGAAGACGGTGAAGGCCGAGAGCGAGCAACAGCATGGAACCGCAGCTGAGAAAGACGCGCACTCTAAAAGTCACGGACGTTAATCTCTCGGCTGAAAAGCGGGAGATGCTGGCGCAGCTGGCGCTCGATCCGCGCTACGAGGCGCTGCTCGATCTCATGGAGTCGGCGTGTATCAACCTGGACACGGCGCTGATCAATGTGCCGACCGGCCATCCCGAGGAGATCCTGGGCGCGCACGCGGTATCGAAGGCAGCATGGTTGTTCTTTACATGGGTGCAAAAAGCGGTGTTAAATGCTTCGTATACATCTATACGAGGCGACGAGGCTACGCCACCGCCAAGCCTTGAAGAGCTCATGCAGGGTGTAGAGGGTTTTACTAATGGCTAAGATATGGGACGACCTGGGCGGAGGTCAGTGGAAGCTTACCATCACCGATGACAGCGGCAAGATGCCACCGGCCCATGTGTACGGAACCAAAGATCAGATTCTCGATAAGCTCGCGGATTCAAAGATAAACGGCGACCGCCGCATCGGAGAACTGAGAGCGGCGATCCCTCCCCCACTGACTCCGACCGAACGGATGCAGACAGTCGCCGAGCTATCGAATCCCGCCACGGTCGATACCGCAATCATGCGGGTAGTTGAAAAAGGATTCGGCCCGGCAGACGAGGTCAGAGGGGACCGGATCGCCGAGCGCGAAGATCGGGAGACTCGCCAGGCGGTGAATGCGGCGCAATCGTTCGCCGACGAGACTCCCGATTGGTACGCTTCCGATTACAACCGCAACATTCTGGTGAATCGCATGAGGCTGCTTGGACTGAGCGCCGTCAACCGCGAACACTACACGCGCGCCTTTGAGGAGCTCAAAGCAGCCGGACTGCTGCAGATGAAGCCCTCAGAGGAGCTCAACGAAAACAACGAGTCTGAGACGGCAGAGCGTACTGCTCCCACGCCCAAGCCCAGGACTCAAACCAGGTATTCGACCGGAATTCGCCAGAGCGACATCTCTGGTGAGCCGCCGAGGACCACAACAGTACGGCTGAAATATACGCGGGAGCAGCTAGCGAATATGTCGAGCGAGAGATATAAACAGCTTATTCTTACAGACCGTAAGGAGCTTGAGAGGGCCGAGGCTTATTACGCTTCGACTCCAGGCCGACGCGCCAGTTAAGCTTCAGCGTTCCCTTCAGCCAGAGGGGAGCGACCTATGGCCGGTTACAGCCCAGCAAGTAACCTAACCTCTAATCTCACGCAGTCGCAGGTCAATTTTTATGACAAAAACTTCGTGGATAATCTCAAAGCCGAGACTCCACACTATCGCTGCGTCGAGCGCCGCCCACTGCCGGAAAATTCCGGTAATACCTTAAACCTGTTTGAGTACGTCACGTTTGGTCCCGATCTCGCGCAGGCCCCGGAAGGCACGGTTGGCGCTGGCGAAACGATCCAGGTCCTGACGGACAAGATCGTGATCGGCAACTATGCCGACTACCTGAACTATTCGCGCTTCTCGATGCAGCTGGCGATTGATCCGGCGCTTGAGAATGGCGGCAAGGAGTTGGCTTATCAGTGCGCGCTGACCATCGCGTACCTGATCAAGAACACGACCGACACGGTCAACCTGATCGACTCTTCCGCTTTAACGCAGAATGCCTACAATGCGCCTTTCACGCGCGCCAACGTTACGACCGCGATTGCAAGCCTGCGCGGGCGCAACGTGAAGCCGTTTGCAGAGGCCAGGTTCTGCGCACTCGTCGCCCCGTTTGTGTGGGGAGATGCATTGAACGACACCACCACGAATGGCTTCACTGACGTGTTGAAAAGATCGATCCCAGGCACCGACTTGCTGAAAGAGTTGCCTGGCGGCGAAGGCGATGAAGTGGATGTGATGGAGTGGGCCGGTTGCCGTTTCTATGAGACGACCGTCGTAACCACGACTCCAAACTATCTCACCCACGCAGGCGTGACCGCGTTCCGTACCTACATCTACGGCAAGGACGGAATCATCACGGTTTCGATGGGTGCGAAAGAAAACACCAACATCGACGACGGCGACTGGCGCAATCTGAAGGTCATCACCAAGAGATACGACGACGCCAGCGTCAGCGATCCGGCCATGATGATAGGCGGCAGCTGCGCTTACAACTTCAACTTCGCGGTTGGAGTTGTGCCGGATACCACGGCGCGCTTGCGCATGATCGATTCTCCAACGCTGATTTCTTAAAAGAAATTTCTTAAAAGAAATGCGGGGCCACCACCGTGGCCCGCAAAACTCAAGCAGCTGCGAACCCGATAACTAGAGGGTGATTATGCCCAGGACAGTTTCAGAAGAACTGGATCGCGTGCGTCTGGAGCGCGAGGAGCTAGAGCTTGAGGATCTGCGCGAGCGCGTGCAGGCCAGGCGCGAGCAGAGGGAAAGAATCGCACGCGACCGCGAGCGGTCAGTTGCCGAATTCAAGAAGAACCAGTGGATCTTGAAAAACCGCCAGGCCAGGTGCAAGCACCGGAAGGGCGGCAAGGACAACAGGTTCGCCGACGGCAATTCGCAGAACTACTCGATCATCACCAACACCTATCCGACCGGCAAGGTTGTCATCAGCTGCACCAGGTGCTGGAAGGAAGTCGAGCGTCCTGATCCGAAAACGAAGAAGACGGATCCCGATTACCCGGCGAAGCTGGCCGAGTGGAACGAGTGGTCGCGTTATCCGACCGATAACACGCCGAGCGGCACCAAGACGCATGAGATTGTTCCGGCGGCGTGAGGTCCTAGATGAATTCGACTACGACCATTCAATCGGTGATGGACTATGCCTCGTCTCTCGGTGAACTGCAGCCGGTGATCCCAGCCGGTGGCTACTCGGTGAAGACGGCGCTGGCCATCGCGACCGATGTGATGAGCGATTTAATCTCGCAGCGGTACAACTTCAAATTCAACCGCATGAAGGTGCCGCCCTTCTACACCATCAGCTGGCAACAGGATTACGCGCAGTTGGGATCCACGCTGCCATTTCCGATTGGCTGGCTGGAATCGCCCTACTGGGTGGACATCAACAACACGGCCCTCCCCAAACCCACCTGGATGATCGAGGCGGTGCGCGATCTCGAAGTGACATCGATCTCAGGCAATCCGCCTGCGCAGATTGCATGGCATTACAACCAGGAATTGGTCCAGGGCGTGTGGCCGGGACCGAACCAGGTCTACACAAATCCGGTCGGCGTTTTGAATACCACGCCCACCAATCCGACGACGAACATTCTCGATGCGAATGGAAACATCCTGGTGCTGACCAGCTGGGGAACGACGGGCGCGACCGCGCCATCGCTTCCTGCCAACTCGCCCGAGGGAACGACGGTGCAGGACGGCAGCTGCGTGTGGACCGTGGCCGATCCATACTCGCAGGGTTTCCGCCTCACTCCTTTGCCGCCGCAGCAAGGCGTCTGCTACCAGGTGAATGTGATCGCGCAGGCCAAGTCTCCGCCGCCATTCACCAATCCCACGCAGCTGATCAATCCCATACCGGATGACTACGCCGGTTATTTTCGCGAGGGATTCGTAGCCTACTGCTACAAGATGAGCGCGAACGTGGAGATGCGAAAGATGTTTCCGACGATGCGCAACATGTGGCTGGGCGGGATCGACATGGCGATGAAGCAGGCGGATCGCGAGAAGGATTCGGCGGGATTTATACCGGATCGCGGCAGCGTGTCTCCGCAGGGCGGAATCGAGATCGGGCCAGCGAATCCGTACCTCTACAACATCTGGCCTGGGAGGTGATGATGCCGCTTAAAAAAGGACGCAGCAAGAGCACGCTCTCGCAGAACATTCGGGAATTTCATAAGGGCAAGACCTATAAACGCACAGCTAAAAAGTACGGCAAAAAACGCGCCAACAAGCAGGCGGTGGCAGTGGCCTATGCGCAGCGGCGCAGGAGCAAAAGGTGAATGCCGAGCACGATCACAATTCAGGCCAGTCTGAATTTCCAGGCTTCATTCTTGGAGCAGCAGCCCGTAAAAGTGAACGGGATGGAGCCTGCTCTGAGCGCGGCCAACTTGGTTCTCTCTACTCTGCTTGCGCCGCCGCTTGCGTGGCCGTGGAACCGCTCTACGGCTGGCTTCTCTACATCTACGCAGGATTTCTCATTGAACGGGCTATCCAACTTTGGATTTCTAGAAGGCGGCAACATGTTCGACGCCGATGGCACGCCATGGGAACTAGAGGTGAAGAACATCCTGCATGTGGATCAGTCGCAGTCTCGGCCTCGCTGGTGCGCTCCTCTGATCGATGACGGGCTGGGCAACATCACATTCAGACTGACTCCAGCGCCATCGTTGTCCGCCGTGTCGAGAGGCGTTCTCATCTACCAGCGCCGAGCTCCGGTGCTGATGAGCCTGGGCTCATTGTGGGCTCCGGTTCCAGACGACCGCGTGAACATGTGCCAGTGGGGCCATCTATCGCTGATGAGCCTGATCGGCAACGACACCCGATTTAATGCCTACAACCAGAAATTTGTGACGGCGGTCCTGAGCTCGCACGGCGGATTGACGGCGATGGAACGCAATATGTTCATCGCCAACTGGATGAACGTAGTGGGCCAGGTGCAGGGCAAGCAGCTGGCCACCAGCGAGCAGTTCAAGGCGAGGGAGGTCTAGGTGCCGGAATCTCCTCTCCAGGTCGCTGGTGCGCAGGTACAGCCCACGGGCGCGGCACCTCTCCACACCAATGAATTCTTTACCGGCCTGTTCACGCAGGGCAATCCATTAGGACCTGGTCCGGTTCCTTATCTCTATTCGAAGTTCTACGGCGCATCGCGCTTTGACCGCATCATCGGCGGCGTCAATACCGAGATCAGCGTGAAACTTTCGCTGAAGCGGCGACTCGGCAACTCGATGCTCAATGCGAACGTTACATCTCCTGTAAAGCGGTTCTTCCAATTTCGCGGCACTACCAAGACGAGTGGAGGCAGCACGCCCTACCAGGCGAACAACCGCCTGCTTGCCGACATGGGCGCGACGGTGAACGACATCACGCCGCCCTCGACCAACAACGTGCTGGTGAATAAGACCGGCGGCGCTGGGCCGACGATGTGCTTTGTGGCGGTGGGCAACACGCTCTACATGGGCAACGGCGTGGACGAATTCAAGTACATGCTCTCGGCATCGAACTGGATCGCGAACAACGTGTACAAGGTTGGCGACATGTTCATCGAGCCGACTTCCGGGGCCGCGCTGGTTGTCGAGTCGATGTACACGTTGAACATCACATGCGTCCAGGTGGTGAAGAATGGATCGAACTCCTATGCGATTGTGACTCTCGATACGCCACATACATGGGGAGTTTCAACCGCCCTGACGTTCCAGGGATTGCAGGGCTACGTTGGATTGAATGGGCAGACGCTGGCGATGGTCGATATCAGCAGCTTCTTCCCAACAAATCAGAATCAGGTTGCAGTGCAGCTTTCGAGCAGCGCGGCGATCTACGGGCCATCTGGAGACGTTGGCACGGTAACATCGCAGCCTGGGGCTACGCAGGGGGAAAGCGGATCCACCGAGCCTTCCTGGTCTACCACCACTGGCACGCAGACGGTAGATAACAACCTGGTATGGAGATCGTTTGGCAAGGCGGTGTATCCCTGGTCGCCGCAGCCGCCGACAACTCCGCCAGCGATGCAAGTGAACCCAGCTATTCGGATGTGGCAACCGAACGCATCTCTACCGTCGTTTTATTCGATTCTTGATCCGAACAACAACATCGAGGTGACAAACAATTCTGGCATTACCGGGCCGAGCGAGCCGACCTGGTCCGATGCGGTGCCGGATAGTACGGGGAAACTCGGCGGCACTGTTAAGGATGGAGAAGTCTTTTGGGAGAACTGCGGCCCGATGCTGAGTTGGATCGCGAACTTTACCTACGGCCTTCACCAGGTAATTCTCGACACAAACGGCAATCTGCAGATGATGATCAACGTAAACAGCGGATCGAGCGGTGCCGTTGCCCCTACCTGGAACACAAATCTTTATGGAACTACGACAGGA
>Ga0126381_100009372_pt1 | contig 10989 bp, 5 predicted proteins | sample PanSoiMetPlot_28_FD_96465 | JGI IMG/M metagenome (GOLD analysis project Ga0126381, IMG submission 96465) | Tropical forest soil microbial communities from Panama - MetaG Plot_28 | ecosystem: Environmental > Terrestrial > Soil > Tropical forest > Bulk soil | place: Panama | collected 2016-02-17
AACAAGGATTGCACCAGTTCAACCGGCGGCGCCTGGGGCCGGGTTACGGGGGTCAGCATTAGAACGGCGAAGCAACGCACGAAAATGTCGCGCGCGGAAAGCCGGATGGGAATCACATGCACGACCATTGTTGCTTCGGCTTCGGCGTCGCACGTGGGAAAGGAACGAACGTCCGGCCTGCTTTCGGAGCCGATGGTTGCGAGCGCATCGCGTAACAATTGATCGGCGCCCTTGTCCTTCAGGGAGACCTTGTCGAGGGCGCGCCAGCGGATGAAGCCCGTCAACGCTTCGATCAGGGGATTGGCGGCGAGGACCTTGCCGGTCTCGTTGAGGACGAGTGCCGGTACGCCCAAGGCCGCGAGCGTTTCGCCGGCGGCGCGGGCTCTTTCGAGTTGCAGTCGCGCCGAGATCAAGACGCTGCGGGCGAGATGGGGGCGCAGGGCATCGAGCCTATCGGCCGCGGCGCGTTCGAACGGGCCGCGATCCGTCCGCCGTGACAAAATGAAGGTTGCGTTTTCGCCAGTCGGGATCGGGATCGCGGTGCCCATCCCCCACCCAACACCCTGAGGACGCCAGACGTCGCGATAGATCGGTTCGCGATCGAGCTCTTCGGGCGTGAAAAAGTCGACGTCGATCACAAATCCGGGGATCCGTAGTGAGAACAATCTCGCGATGATCTGTCCGCGCCACAGCCAGCCTTCCCTGACGATCCTTTCGGCGCGCTCGCGAGGTTCGGGCGAGGCGATCCAGTGCTGAACATCGTCTTTCGAGACGAACAGAGACGCTCCGGTGGTGTCGGCGATGCGGCCGATCTCATCGAGAACGCTCGGCCAGGTTTCTGGCGCGAAACAACTCTCGTAGATCCGGTCGATGAGCTGCGCATCCATGAGCTGTCAAACGATCGCGCACTGTTGGCCCCCCTAGTGGCTGCTCTGCGAAATATCACGGCTTGCCGTTTCCCGGCAACTGAGCGTGTCGCAAGTTCGCGCCATGCGTTGCGCAGAGGTCAGGCGCTTGCGCAACGATAATCTCTTCAGCGCGATCACCGGGAGCGGCGCTGGCGGTTGAGCAATTCCAGGTTTCCCTTCGCGTGTTCGTCTCCGAGCTCAGCCGCCTTGCGGAAGAGGCGTTCAGCTTCGCCATAGTCCCGCGCGACCCCAAAACCGTTCATGTACATCAGGCCCAGATTGTTGGTCGCTGCCGAGCTTCCAAGCTCGGTCGCTTGGCGATTGAGCCGCAGCGCTTCGCTATAGTTTTTGGTGACGCCGAAGCCGTTCTGGTACATCCAACCCAATCCCGTCATACCGGCAGAATTCCCCAAATCGGCGGATCGGCGATAGAGACGTTCGGCTTCTCCGAAATCCTTGGCGACGCCCATGCCTTCAGCATACATGTGGGCCAAGTCGCTCATGGCGGTCGAGTTTCCCAGGTCGATCGCTTTGCGATAGAGGCGCACGGCCTCGCCAAGGTCCTTGGCTACGCCGAAACCCTGCACGTACATGGAGGCCAGTCCGGCCATTCCGGCTGGGTTTCCTTTGTCGGCGGACGTGCGAAAGAGACGGACGGATTCGCCATAGTCCCTCGCAACTCCCAACCCGCTCCGATACATCCAGCCCAAATTAAAAGCCGCGGCGCTGTTTCCGAGATCGACCGCCTTGCGAAAGAGACGAACAGCCTCGCCATAGTCCTTGGCCATCCCCATGCCGAACTCATACATGCGGCCCAAGCCGTTCATCGAGTCGCTATCTCCAGACTCAGCCGCCTTACGAAAGAGGCGGGCGGCCTCGCCGTTATCTTTCGTCACCCCCCAACCATTCTGATACATCATGGCCAATTGGCCGAGGGCGGGGACATTTCCTGAATCGGATGCCCTGCGGAAAAGGCGAACAGCTTCGTTGTAGTCCTTCGCGACGCCGAACCCCTGCACGTACAACCGGCCCAAATTGACCGTCGCGTACGCGTTGCCTGCTTCAGCCGCTTTTCGGAAGAGGCGTTCGGCTTCGCTGTAGTCCTTCGGCACGCCCAACCCGGCCATATACATCTGGCCCATATTGTTGAAGCCGCTTGTGAAGCCTAAATCGGCTGCCTGGCGGTAGAACCGCATGGCTTCTGTGTAGTTCCTGTCGACGTGATAGGCACGACCCAGTTGAAACACCAATCGCGCATCGTTCGGACTCGACTCGAGCGCTTGCCGGCAGGCGGCGATCGCTCCGCTCGTGTGGGCGGTCAATTCAGCATCGTTGGCGAGCCCCGCGAGTCGATCGCAGTCCTGACGCGCTGAGGATTGCGGCGGCCCACTGGGCCGCGAAGGCTGAGGTGGGATGGCGGCCGTTTGGCTCCGCTTCAATTCTTGCAACCGTGCGTGCGCCATCGGCCCGTACGGTGTATCTCCGAACTGTCGTTCAAATTCCTCCAGCACCGCGACACTGGTTGTGCCCTGGGTGACGGCCCACGCTTGCGCGGACTCGCTGAAAGACTGCGGCGGCGGAAGCGAGCTCGACCCGGAAGTGGAGCTTGTCGGCGCATCCAGCTTGCTGACTTGAAACACGAAATCCCCGCGATCGTAGCCAAGCGCGTTGAGCTTGCCGTAACGCGGGGTCTGCCGGTTGTTGGTGAGGTCGGTCACCTTCTGGTGCAAGAACAGACCAAGCTCGGTGCCGGTCACGTAGCCATCGCCGTTGGCGTCGGCTTGCGGTTCCTTGCCGGCCAGGGCATCGAGGAAGAGCCTGCGAAAGGTGCCGTCGTCGGAGACCTGTTGCTCGGCGTCGCCTGAGGAGATGAATTCGCGAACCGGCTGGGTCGTCGCCAATGTGATGGCCGGTGGCGGCAGCGAGCGCGCGACGTTGAACACGCTGCCCGAGAAGCAGGAATCGAAAATCGCCAGCACATGGCGCGCCCGCGCCTCGCGCATGTATTCGCCGAAGCGGCGGAGCGAGATCGCCTTGTCGCGGAAGCGGGCATCGTTTTGTGAGGACGGCGCGTCAACGGGGACGATGTAGCCCTCTCCGTCGATCGTATTGCCGTGGCCGGCAAACCAAATGAGAAGTCGCGAATTCTGCTCGGCGCCCTCATAGATGAAAAAGTTCTTCAGCGTGTGGTCGAGCTCGTCGGACTTGAGGTTCTTTTTCAGTGTTACCTCGAAGCCTTGCGCCGCGAGTCCCTTCGCGACCTCCTCCGCGTCCCTCACGCCGTTGGACAGCGTCGGCCAGCTGCGTCCGTCGTAGGCGTCGTTGCCGATCACCAGGGCTTTGGACTTGAGATAGAGGGTGACCTTCTCACTGTCGGGTGCGTTGGCGCTCTCTCTTGCCTTCAGCCACACCTCGAGAATGCCAGCGGCGCTTGTTTGTGCGCACAGCGGGGCATTTGCCAACAGTGACAGCAGCAGCGCGATCGAAACCGCCGATCCAGACCGCATGGTCCCCCTCCATGGTTCAGAATCCAAGTCTGCCAGGGTCGGATTGCTGCCGCAACGCCGCTCGATCGTGTCGCGAAAACTTTTGAAGCCGGGCGCGGGGGGAGAGGGTGAGGGCCGTTGGCCGAATAATTTACGACTCGCACCTGGCGCGCTTTATTCCAGGGGCAGCACAAATCTGGCACGATCTAGCCTACCATCGCGTAAAAGACGCGACGGCGTTGCTAGCCCGGCGGGAGGCGCTGCGATATCATGCGCATCGCCGGCTGTGAATGAGGGGCCATCTCCCGATGACAAGGCGTTTCATCGCTGTGTGCCTGGCGCTTGCGATTTTCGCTCCGCTGAGCGCCATTGCGAGCGACTGGCCGAACCGCCCCATCCACGTCATCGTTCCGTTTCCAGCCGGAGGTTCGACCGACGCCATCGCGCGGGTCGTCGGCGACCATCTCTCGCGAACGCTCGGTCAACAGATCGTCGTGGAAAATAGGTCGGGGGCTAACGGCAACATCGCGATCGAGAGTGCCGCGAGAAGCGCGCCCGACGGATACACGATTTTGATCGCGACCGACGCGGTCAGCAGCAATCCGCATGTCTACAAGATGACCATCGATACGCTGAAAGACCTGATGCCGGTCGTTGAGCTCTCGCGACAGCCCATCGTGCTTGCGGCCCATCCTTCGCTCGGCGTGAGCAGCATCGGCGAATTGACCGCGATGGCGAAGCAACAGCCGGGCCTGCGCTTTGCGACGGGAAGCGGCTTCGGCTCGCTGCAAGCCATGGTCGCCCTGTGGTACGCGGAGCTTGCCGGCATCACGCTCGAGCAAGTGCCATATCGTGGCGGTGGTCCGGCCATCAACGATTTGATCGCTGGACACGTCAAGCTCGGCTCACTCGGCTCGACGCCGCTGATTCCGCATTACAAGGCCGGCACTTTATATTTGCTCGCGCAGTCTATGGCCGAACGCTCGCGATCGCTGCCAAACGTTCCGACGTATCAGGAGGCGGGCCTCAAGGGGCTCGTGATCGATCAACGCGTGGGCGTATTCGTGCCGCAGGGCACGCCGGTTGAAATCGTCTCTCGTCTCAATGCCGCCTTCAATGCCGCCATTGCCGACGAGGGCATTCGCAGGCACTTCGCTGATCTGGCGCAGGAGCCCGTCGGCGGGACCGCCGAACAATATGCCGGGATGGTCCGCGAAGACTGGCAAAAATACGCGCGGCTGGTGAAGGAGCTCAATGTGAAGGTGGAGTGAGGGTGCGTTCATCAGCGGTCACGCACCGCGTGCAGGACGCCCCAGATACTCTGAGAATTTCGACCAGTTTCTCGTCGCGCCAGCGCGCCAGATCGGCAACGGTACGGCCGGCCGTCTCTTTGGCTACACCATCGATGATCAAGCTCTGCACTTGCGGCGTGAGGCGCGGCTGACCGAGGTCATCCATCCAGCTTTGCATGGGTGCGGCGAGATGGGCCATGAAGTGTGTCATCCCGCCTTGCCCGCCGGCGAGATGAAACGTCAAGTGTGGCCCCATCAGGGCCCAGCGCAGTCCCGGACCAAAGGCGATTGCCGCGTCGGCGTCGGCGACAGATACGACCCCTTCGGCGACCAGATGAACGGCTTCCCGCCACAGCGCAGCCTGTAGACGGTTGGCCACGTGGCCACGGACCTCCTTCTTGATATGGATCGGCTTCTTGCCGATATCGCGATAGAATTCCATGGTGGCCATGACCGTTTCCGGCGACGTCTGCGCGCCGCCCACGACCTCGACCAGCGGGATCAGATGCGGCGGGTTGAAGGGATGGCCGAGCACGCAGCGTTGCGGATGCTTGCACCGACTTTGTATCCGGGTGATCAGGAGGCCTGATGAGCTCGAGGCGAGGATAGCCTCGGGCGGCAGCGCGGCATCGAGCTCGGCGAACAGCGCGATCTTGAAATCTTCGCGCTCCGGTCCGCTCTCCTGCACGAAGTGCGCTCCGGCGACCGCGGACACGGGGTCGCGGTGGAAGGTGATGCGCTGCGGACTGGCGCCCGGCACCACTGCGTCGAGCTTTTGCAGTGTTTTCCAAGCGCTCTCGATGAAGCGGCGCGTGAAGCTCTCCGCGTCGGGGGAAGGATCATAAGCCGAGACGTCGACGCCTCGCGCGAGAAAGTTGGCGGCCCAGCTGGCGCCGATGGTGCCGGCGCCGATCACGGCTGCGCGCGTTCGCTTCATGGCTGACCTCGTTGCCGAGAATTGCAGTCGCGGCATTCTGGGCTGATCAAACCTTTGGCGCAATCTCTGCGTCGTCGCCCGACCTTGCGAGTCCAAAGCCGCAGGGTGTTCAGACCGCCAAAATGATCCCTCATTGAACCACCAAAAGGTGGTTGGCGACTAAAGTTTCAACGCATCTCGTGCAGCGGATTTGATTCGCAAATGAGCATGCCGCAAAGGGATGCGAATGTTAGAATCGGACCACTCGCAGGATGCTAAAAAACCTCCCATCATTCCGGGGCGCCGCCGATCTCGGGTAAACCCGAGATCGGGTGGCACGCCCCGGAATGACGAAGTGAGGGGTTTTTCGGCATCCTGCTAGGCCACTCTACCGGGAGACGAACGATGAGTGATTCCAATGCGACGATCATTCGCAAGGCCTACGATAACTTCGCGCAGGGAAACATTCCCTCGGTGTTCGCGGCTTTTGATTCAAACATCACCTGGCACGTTCCCGGTCACAGTCCGCTGTCAGGCGACTACAAAGGACACCAGCAGGTCGGGGCTTTCTTTCAGCGAACGATGGAGCTGTCGGGAGGCGCGTTCAGCATCGACGTTCATGCCGTGCTGAGCGATGACGACGTCGTCGTGGCCCTGGTGACCGTCAATGCGCAACGCAACGGGCTTTCCTCGTCGTTTCCTGAAGTGCATGTCTGGCGCATGAAGGATGGCAGGGCGATCGAGTTTCGCGAGTACCAAGGCGACGAGCAGCGCGAGGACCGGTTTTGGTCCTGAGCCGGTGAAGGAAGAGGTCGGCCTATCGATCCAACGAGCCCAAGTAGGCCTCTGCGATGCCATCGTCGGCCGGGTGGCGAGCCTGAGCGCGGTGCTCGGTGGTCACGGCGCGGCTACGACGAAGTTCTTGACGCCGGAGGCGCTGAACACTGGTTCCTGCTCATCGTTGGTCATTCGTTTCACTTCGTCGGCGACGTAGGCGCCGAGCGTCAACACGTTGACAAGGCCCCTTTTTCCAAAATCTGCTCCGCCGTTGATCCCTTGGCTCACGGCATAGGTGAACACGCCGTGGCCCAGGTCGTTGGTCTCTTGCGCCTCGGTGTCCTTGTCCGTGGCTGAGAACACGACAATGCTTGCGTCGGCCGCGTCCTTGACCAGCCGCGAGCTGTAAGCGCCGCTCGAATGGCAGGTGTCGACGAACATGATGCGGCTGCCCTGCGCATCCTGCAGCGCCTGCTGCAGCACGGACCACTTGACCACCGACGACGGGCGCCACCGGTCCCCGCCGGCGAACTCGGCGTCTTCGGGGATCATCAGGTAGTTGGGGCCGTCGTTGACGCCATGGCTGGCCAGAAAAAGGATGGCAGTATCTTCCGGACGCGCGTCGCGGAACACCGCGAGCGCATCCTCGATATTGGCTTTGGTCGGCGGTATGTCTCCGTCGCTGACGAGAAGCTTTGAGATCACCTCCGTGTGCAAAGGCCCAGCTTTCTTGGTGAGCGTGTCCATCATCAGGCGCGCATCCGCTCCGGCATAGCGCAGCGAATACCGGGAACCGAGCTTCGTATATTTGTCAACGCCGACGGCCACGATGAACAGCCGACCCTTCTGATTGAGAACACCTTCACGGTCGAGATATACGAGCAGGTCTTGCACCGTTTCGCCCACGTCATTGCGAAGAGCGACCTGAATGTGGTTTTCACCTTTTTCGAGCGGAATATTGAGCGCCCGCGTCACTTCTCCTCGCGTCGGTTGATCGATGTTGCGGACGCCGCGCGGCGTCACCTGACGACCATTCACCTTGATGTCGAAACCGGTCACCGGATCGTTGGTGGCGCCGAGCTCGAGCCGAATCGGGAACGGACTCTTGTCGGCATGAATCTTGTCGCCAGGATCGACAATACGAAATTCCGGCGGTGTGTGACTGGCGAGATCGGCGAGCTTGAAACCGGATAGCCCCGCCTCGCGCACGGCTGCCGCGGCGTCCGCAAGCTCGAATGCGCGCTTGACGATATCGGGGCGATAAAGGTGTTGCTTGAGTCGTGCGGCGGTGACGAAATCAGCGGCCTGCTCCCAACCTCTGTTCAGATGCCAACCGACATATTGGTCCCCGTTCAAGGAAGAAGTGTAATAGCCCTGAGGCGTCCAGAGCACCCACTCGCGCGTCTTGGCGTGTACGAACAGGGTGAGGATTTCCTGACCGTCCGAGAGCCGATGCCAGCGGATCGTGCCGTCATTATAGGCCGCGACGACGAACTTGCCGTTGCGGGTGATATTGACGCCCCAGACGGTGCCGGTTGCGGCCTTTTTCCAAATCTCTGAGCCGCCTTTGTCGTAGGCCCTGAGCCACCACGCGGTGCCCAGCACGAAGCGATCGCCAGCGGGCCCGATTGCAAGGGAACGGGCCGTTTCATACGTTTGCAGTTGTTGTATTGGCTTGCCGTTGAGCTTCGGCGTGGAGCTCTTCCAATCGCTAACCGGTAGGCTCTCGGTGTCGGGCTTGGAAAGACCGCTTGTGGGTTCGGCGTGATCGATGAGCCGACTCTCCGCCAGATCGAATAGAACGGGTCGATCGCCGCCGATCCCCAAACCGAAACGGACCTTGCGGCCATCGTCAGAAATGGTGAAGTTCTCATCACGCTTGCCGCGCATGTCGGGTTGGGCGCCGTCGATCCAGACCAACTTCTCCCCCGAAGCCGAGATAAGACCGATCGCTGGATCTGTGGCGCCGACCGCGATCCAATCGCCGCAGGGCAAAAGGTGCGCAACCGAATTCTGCGTCACAAAGACATCACGCCCGTTGCCGCGACCTTCGTTGTCCCAGATGCGCAGTCTGTCGTTGTGAGCGTTGTGAGCCGTTCCGCCCGCATAGAGCCTGGCGCCGTCCTTCGACCAAGCGACATCGCTGAATTTTCCGGAAGTGACGCCCGTCGTGTCAGCGGCAAACAAGCGCTGCAAGTCCTTCGTGCCGTAGACTTCAATTGCTGAGCCCTCACCATACCCGACGGCCAGACGATCGCCCTTCGGATGTACTGCAATGCTGGAGGGTCTCGGGCCGCCGAGAGCCTTGGCTTTCGCGTCAAGCTTGAAACCGCGACCGTAGCGGCGGATGAACGCATCATAGGCGACCGTATAGAGCGTGTCTGCATCGTCGAAGGCAGCACCGTAGCTGCCGCCGCCCTCGTAACTGCTGTCTTCGCCGACAACGCGCCAGCCAGTCGTTTCCCAAACTCGCACTCCCCCGGTGCGATCGCCACCGGCCAGCGTTGCTGCGAGAAATTTTCCGTCAGGTGAGAAGGTCAAATGCCCAATCGAATTGTTCAGTCTGCCCAATCGCCGAGCGAGCCTCCCGCTGGATGCGTCGAAAACATAGACAGCGATGTCTTTGAGCTGAGTCCAGTTGACGTCGTGTCCTCCTGCGGCAACAAGCCGGCTATCGGGAGAAATTGCGACGGCGGCGATGTTCTCTCTGTCATCGTCGCCGATTGGAACTCTCAGCACCTTCAGGAGCTGGGGTTCACCCGATCCGCCATCGGGCAACGCCCAAAGCCGCGCCGTCCGGTCCTGTGCGCCTGTCACCATCATCTTGCAGGCGGCATCGACACCGATGCGCCAGATGGGCCCGCTGTGCATCCCCGTCTCGATGCGCAGGATGGGCTCCGTGGACGGCAGATCTTGCGGCAGTGCCGGCGTTGCAATCGAAGCAAACGCCGTCATGGTTACGGTTACAAGCCAGCCAAGGCTAATCCGCTTCATGGTGCTCCCTCGCGGCGCGCTCGTAACCCCCCGCCCCTCGAGGTGCTCTCGCCATCACACGACAAGCGCTGCGACACAAGCGAGGATTGAACGGAAGACACAAGAAACCGTTGCCTGTGGAGATCCACGAGCGTCAATTCTTGGTGTTGGCTCGCCCGTGCGCGGCGTTTGCGTCCCTGTCCCCGAACCCGACTGCAGGGGCATATGAGCAACCCGAAAGCGGTTCGTCTTTCGGGTATCCGGCTTCTTTTCGAATTTCCGGATCAGTTCGCCCTCTGATTCCGGTGGCCCTCGCTCACGCCATCGTCGGCCGGATAGCGAGCCGGGCGCGGACCATGTCGATATGACCCCTGAGGTTGAATAGCTGCTCGGCATACCCGCGCGGAACCTTCATGCGGGCGACCGTATCGCTGATGAGGGACAGTTCCTGAGCGTGCTCGGCGGCACCGGCGCCACTGCCCACACTGCGTTCCAGCCGTTCAAGCCGCCGATACCAGTATGCGAGCTTGCGCTGCACTTGCCATTTCAGCAGAGCAGGGATGCCGCGCATGAGCGGAATGGCGAGTGTCGCCAGCGGGATCAGGAGGACCAGAACGCGCTCGAGGAAGTTGGCGACCCAAAAAGGTAGGTAGCGCTGCAGGAACGGCGGCCCGTTCTTGTAGAAGCGCAGCGCATCCGCCGACATCTGGAATTCAGGATCGATCGCCTTTGGAAATTCGCCGGCCTTCGTCAACAGATTGGGCTTGCTGTGGATGCGCGAAGCGGCCTCCGCCAGCTGCGCGATGAGTGCAGGGTGCATGTCCTCAGCCGCGATCAACGCCGCCGCCGGAGCGACGAGGTCGACGGGGCGGGGTGGGATATTCTGCGCGAGATCAGTCACGCCCTCCGGCAGGACGACGTGGTTGAGATAGGGGTAAATGCTCACCAACGCATCCGCCTGGGACATGCTCATGAGCTTGATGGAGGGATCGTGCAACAGCTTCTGCAGCGCCGGCGCCTCGGGCGCGAAGATGAGCATGACCGCATCGACCGTGCCGCCGTTCAGGGCATCGACCGCGGTTTCGCCGCTCAATGGCACCAGCGTCGCATTGGACGCGTCGACCCCGGCCGCTTGCAGCAGCGCGACGTCGAGCGTTCGCGTGCCGCTGCCTTCGGCGCCGATCGCAATGCGGTGCCCCTTGAGGTGACCGAGCTGATCGAATGTCGTGTCGCTTTTGTAGAAGACCCAGAGCGGCTCGTAGAAAATCCTCCCGAGCGAGACCACGCCTTTCGTTGTTCCCGCCTCGGCAATGCCCCCTTGCACCAAAGCGACATTCACACCCGACTTGGCATCGTGGATCAGCGCCAGATTTTCGCTGGCGCCGGCGGTGGTTCGCAGACGGACACGAATGCCCTGCGCCTCGAGCATTTGGTCGTACAGTCTGCCGAAAGCGTGATAGCCGCCGGATTCGACCCCGGTGGCCATGACAACTTCTTTCTGTGGCGGCGGCACAATGAGCGCTACGCTATACCAAAGCACGATCGCCAGCAGACCCAGGCCCGCGGCGAACAACGTCAGCACGCGGCCGAACGAGAGTTGCTCTATAACTACGCGCGAAACCTGCCGGTTTGCCGGA
>Ga0126381_100009373_pt1 | contig 10989 bp, 11 predicted proteins | sample PanSoiMetPlot_28_FD_96465 | JGI IMG/M metagenome (GOLD analysis project Ga0126381, IMG submission 96465) | Tropical forest soil microbial communities from Panama - MetaG Plot_28 | ecosystem: Environmental > Terrestrial > Soil > Tropical forest > Bulk soil | place: Panama | collected 2016-02-17
CGGCTACCTCAGCCTCGGCCAGCCGCTCACCACGCTGTCCGGCGGCGAGCGGCAGCGGCTCAAGCTGGCCACCCGGCTGGCGGACAAGGGCGGCGTCTACATCCTCGACGAGCCGACCACCGGCCTGCACCTCGCGGACGTGGAGCACCTGCTCGGCCTGCTCGACCGGCTCGTCGACTCCGGCAAGTCGGTCATCGTCATCGAGCACAGCCAGGCGGTCATGGCGCACGCGGACTGGATCATCGACCTCGGGCCCGGCGCCGGCCACGACGGCGGCAGGATCGTCTTCGAGGGCACGCCCGCTGATCTCGTCGCCGCCCGCTCTACCATCACCGGCGAGCATCTCGCGGCCTACGTCAGCCCACGCCGGCCCGCAGCACGGTGAACAGCACCAAGATAAGGGTGGTGACAGCCAAGATGCCGTGGGTGACGACGACTGGCATCGGGAAGTGCCGTTCCGGCGGGACGGTGGCCGTCCTGCTGACCGCCGGGCCGGGGTCGGCGAAGGCGCGGTACACGCCTATCCAGCGGGTCGCCATGACCAGGCCCAAGAGGGCGACGGTACCCAGGTCAGCGAGCGTGGCCCAGGCCAGCCGCTCCTGATCGACCAGCAGGTAGTCGATCCACAGCACCAGGCCGCCCATGCCCAGCAGGGCGTGAGCGGAGATCACCGGCACGGGCAGGCGAGTCGCGGCCGCGCTCTGGAACTCGCGGTCGTACTCCAGCAGCCAGATGACAAAGAGCAGGAGGCCAGCGAGAACGGTTGCAATCCAGGTAAACAGGGCGACGATGCTCATCTGCATCCCATCTCTGACGCGAAACACACCAGCAAGGCTGTTCGTGGAGCTGGGATCCTCCCCTCAGGTCCCCACTCACACCACGGATGCGAGCCCGGTTAGGTTCAAGGTTCCTCACGCGCGAGTTCAGAATACGCCGCTGACCAGTATTAATGCGTTAAATGTCCAATTTATACCTGGGCGACGCCGCAATAGCCCCAGACTTGATCCGCGTTGTAGTCCGGCCGGTCCTCATCGGGGCGCCAGTAGGAGAAGAGCACGACACCGGGATCGACCAGCTCCGCGCCGTTGAACATGCGCCGGATGGCTTCCCTGTCCCGGCCGATGAAGATGGTGCCCCGCTTGGCATACTCCGCCGTGATCGTGTGCATCCGCTCGGGATCGTGCTCGTCCGTAACGTGGGAGATAGCCAGATAGCTTCCTGGCGCGAGCGCGGTAAGGTAGCGGGCCACGAGACCAGCCGGGTCGTCGGCATCGGGGATGTTGTGCAGGCACGCGACGAACAGCAGACCCACCGGCTTGGTGAAATCCAGCAGCTGCCCAGCCGCGGCGAGAACCTCATCCACGCTCCGCAGGTCGGCCCGGACCACGCTCGTGGTCTTGTTGTCGGCCATCAGCGACTCGGCGTGCAGGAACACGACGGGATCGTTGTCGACGTAGACGATCCGAGCGTCCGGATACCCGGATTGGGCAATTTCGTGGGTATTGGGACTGGTGGGCAGCCCGGTGCCGATGTCGAGGAACTGACGGATTCCGCTGTCGCGCAGGAACTTTACCGCGCGTACCAGGAACTGCCGGTTAGCGCGCGCGGTGTTCAGGATCTCGGGCGAGACCTTGAGGGACATTTCGGCCGCTTCCCGGTCGACGGCGAAGTTGTCCTTGCCGCCGAGCAGGTAGTCGTAGACCCTGGCCGGATGCGGGACATCCGTCCGGATGCCCAGTGCTCTCCAGTGTTCCTGCCGGTCCTGCTCGTCCTGCCCGGTCACCGAACCCCGATGCCTCAGTAGATCCGCTTGACCCTGCTCACGTGAGGCTTGCCGTTGAGGGTAGCCGAGACGGAATCGACGTAGAGGTGCCTGGTGAACGTCGTAGTCATCGAGCGGCATGAGCTGTGGCCGAGGCCGATGGCGCTGGCGGTCACGGGCTTATCCTTGCCCGCCGAGTTGAATGCCACCCCGATCGCCGCACCGCCGAAGATGGCCCGGGACGTGTCCTTGACGCAGACCGTCACCTTAACGGTGCGGCCGCTCTTCAAGTAGCTGCCCCACGCCTTCACGCCGGGAGCGTCGGGAATCGAGAACGCGTGCGGCTTGGCGTGGGTGGCGGCGGTGGCCGCCGACGCGGGCAGGGCGGTAAAACCCAGCGCCGCGGCGGCAGCGACGACGGCAGAAAGCTTGCGCAGCATGTGAAACCCCCGGTTCGGTCTTCCTTGGCGCACCGAACGCTAGCAGAGCCCACGAATAACCACAATTCGTTCATTTATTACGAATTGAGGGTTGATATTAGCCGGCCGTTAGCTGGCCAGCGTGATGGTCACCTGAGTGGCGCCGCTGGTCGCGGTCACCGTGTGCGTGGTGGCGTTGTAGCTGCCGTTGGTGACGGAGTTGACGCCAGTGGTCAGGAACACCGGGAGCTGGATCAGGACGGGTCCGGCGGGCGGGGTTCCGGTGAGCGTCACGGTCACGACCCTGGTCGCGGCCGGCTGGGTGACCGCAACCGACACGCCGTAAGTGGTGCGGGCCCCGGTGCTGATGTTGAAGGCCGAGGTCAGGTTGGACACGGCGGTCGTCTGGCCGGCGGCGATCCAGGTGTTCGGGATGCCGCGGCCGATGTACAGCGGGTCGGTGTAGGTGTACGGGCCAGTACCGGAGGCGCTCAGGCCGGCCGAGACGATCGCCTGCTGCAGGCCGAGCTGCTGACCGGAGATCGGGAAGCCGTAGGGGCAGGCGCCGAACTCGGGTGGCGCGTGGTTGCCGATCCACGGGTTAGCCGGGTTGGGTCCTGAGCCGTTGGCCTCCCACCAGGCGTTCGGCCCGCCGGTGGTGGTCTCGATCTGCCAGGCATAGCTGGTGATCGGCAGGTCCCGGTAGTTGTTGCTGTACAGGCCGTCGTTGGAGTAGCTGGTGTTGTAAGCGGTCGAGTAGCCGGTGAACGCGCCGAAGGTCGGGTACGGCAGGCTGTGCGAGGCCAGCCGGGCGAACCCCATCTGGTACATGTTGTCGATCTGAGCGGGATCGCCGATGATGCCGGTCAGGGTACCGCCCATCAGCATGGTCGACCACTGGTCCTGGCCGACCCAGCCGGGGGAGGCCCAGTTGGCGTCGTTGTAGGTGCCGCACCGGTTGGCCGAGTCAGCCTGGTTGAGCGTGCACGGCAGGAAGCTGAAGCCATTGGCCGACTCGGTGTTGCCGACCAGCGTGTTCACCGCGTTGAGCAGCTTGGTGTAGGCGGAGTCCGCCCACTGCGCCTCGGCGGTCTGGCCGATCCCGGTGGCGATGAACTTGTAGGCGGCCAGCGCCTCCAGCGCGGAGTAGTCGTCGAAGAGCCAGCGTCCCGAGGAGTCGTTGTCGAAGCTGGTCGCGAGCGCGCCGTCGGAAGCCAGCTGCCCGGTATAGATGGTGTGCATCATCGTGAACAGACTCGGGCCCCACGGGCTCGAACCGCTCGCGTCATCGTGGAAGAACTGGCTGACGAACGCCGTGTCGCCGGTCATCCGGAGGTAGTCGGCCCAGGTGCCGAGCGTTTTCCACACCCCGTCGAAGTACCAGTTGGCGCCGACCTCATTGAAGCTCGGAGATTCCGAGATGCGGGCGGTGAGCAGCAGGTTCTGCGCATCGGTGAAGTCGCCCGAGTCGAACTTGGCCTGCAGCTCGCCGGGCACGTCGTGGTTGAGCAGCCAGGCGTAGTTGTTGGCGCCAGAGAACTCGTTCTTGCCGACCTGCATCATGAGGTCGTAGATGGTGCCCGCCTTGTACGCGTTGCTCAGCGCGGTGCCGGGGTTGGCGAGACCACCGGTATTCGGCAGGGTGAGGTTGGGCAGCGTGAAGCTGGCCGTCTGCGCGATCCGGCCGTTCCAGTAGCTGGTCATCTGAGAGAAGGCGGTGTCATACGACGGAGCCGCGCTGGACAGCGCGGTTCCGGTGGGGAGCGCCGCTCCGGTGCCGAAGTTGTCCACGGCCACCACGAAGTCGTTGTCGTTGGTCTGGCCGGGCTGCACGGTGCTCAATGACGTGCTGGTCAGCTGGATGAGGTTCGGCCCGGAGCCGCCCGGTGGCACGTTGACGGCCGCCGTCCCGTTGTTGGTGACCGCGACCCGCGCGTACACCAGCAGGAACGGGTTGCCGCCGATCGTGACCTTGTCGGCGAAGTCGGTGATGCTGATGCCCACAGAACCGGAGGTCCTGGTCGTGGTCATCGCGGGGAGGTAACCGCTGGCCTCGGTCCACTGGACGGATTGCGCGCCGGGCGCGCCGCCGAAGTCGTACGCGCTGAACGAGTACATCGCTCCGCAGTAGCTGGTACCGCCCGCCGAGTATGTGGTGGTCACGCCGCGGGCGAAGAACGAGCCGGACAGGTACTCGTAGGCCGGCCACATGTTGCCGTCCCAGCCGATCACCGAGTCATTAGAAAAGCCCTGGCCGTTCGGGTCCGAGGGCACCGGGAAGTTGGTGCCGTAGTCGCGCGGCAGGCTGGAGTTGCCGCAGGCGTTGGTGTTGATGACCGGGAGGCCGCTGAACCCGCCTCCGCCGCTGCTGCCGCCGTTGAAGCTGGGCAGCCGCCATTCGCGCGTCGTCGCGGTGGTGCACGGCAACTGGACGAGCACGGTGTTGTTGGCCGTGGTATCCCCGGTCGGCACGATGCACTTGCCCGAGTGCACCGCGGTCAGGCTGAACGTGTTGGTCGCGCCCGTGACCGGCACCAGGTTGAACTGCTGATTGGTCTGGCCGTTGCAGGTCCACTGGATGACCTGCGCGTTGTCGGCCGTCGACCGGCCGGAGATGTCAGTGCACAACCCGGCGAACGAGGTGATCGTGTACGTGCTCGTGGTGCCGGATACCGGGGTGAACGTCCAGTTCTGGTTGCTGCCCGCGTTGCAGGTGAACTGGATCAGCTGCGTACCCGCGGTGGTCGAGGAGTTCGGATCATCCGCGCACAGCGAACTGCCCACGTTCACGCTGGTAGAGGTGAACGTCACCGGCTGAGCCAACGCGGGCCTGGCAACGGATACGGCCAGGCCCGCGCTGAGGGCAAAGGCGGCCAGGACGGGGAGCGGGACCCTTCGGATCGTCATGGCACCTTCACCATCCACTCGAACGCGCCGAGCCAGGTACGCCCGGCCTGTTAGCGTTAACATCCTCGCGTTTGCAGGCGTCGTCAACAGCCTGAACCGGTGCGTTTACGGCTCAGTGAGCCTGACTAGGGAAAACCTTTTCATCAAATTTTTCCGGCTGCCGTGAAAGTTTCAGAAAGCGGTCGCCGGGCTGCCTTCGAGCCCCGCGCTTGGCCTTCAGCGCCCATGGTCGGCTAGCTTGCGTCATGCAGGGACGCCCGGCCAAAGAGGGCTGACGTCCGCTGGCTGGCGGGACGAACTCCCCGCCCCCCGGCACGCGCAAAGGAGGACGGCGATGACCGAACAGGCGGTCCGGGTGGAGCAGTCGGGGCCGGTGCGGACCGTGTTCCTGAACCGGCCGGGCTGTCGCAACGCGGTCGATGGGCCGACCGCCGCCCAGCTCGCCGCCGCCTTCCGTGAATTCGACGCCGACCCAGGTGCCGCGGTGGCTGTGCTGCACGGCGAGGGAGGAGTGTTCTGCTCCGGTGCGGACCTGACCGCGATCGGCACCGAGCGCGGCAACAGAGTGGCGGCCGACGGCGACGGACCAATGGGGATCAGCCGGATGCGGCTGTCGAAACCGGTCATCGCCGCCGTCGCCGGGTACGCGGTGGCCGGCGGCCTGGAGCTGGCCCTGTGGTGCGATCTGCGGATCGCGGACGAGACCGCCGTGTTCGGTGTCTTCTGCCGGCGGTGGGGCGTTCCGCTGATCGATGGCGGCACGGTGCGGCTGCCGCGGTTGATCGGTACCAGCCGGGCGATGGACATGATCCTTACCGGCCGCCCCGTCGATGCCCAGGAAGCGGCGGCGATCGGCCTCGCCAACCGGGTCGTGCCGGCCGGCCAGGCGCTGACCGCCGCGCGGGAGCTGGCGGCGCGGCTAGCCTCGTTCCCGCAGATCTGCCTGCGCAGCGACCGCGCGTCGGTGCTCGACCAGGAAGGCCTCGACGAGGATGCCGCCTTGGCTTCGGAGTTCACGCACGGGCAACGCGCGCTGGCGGAAGAGACGAGCCGGGGAGCCGCCCGGTTCGCCGCCGGCGCCGGCCGTCACGGAGCATTCGGCCCCCTGCCTGGTTTACGGTGATCGTCCTGTTCGTGGCGAAAGGGGAACCGGGGGTTGTGGCCCGCAACCCCCGGTCGCTCAGGGCGGCTGCCACGGGGCGGGGGCTACGGGGAGGTGATCGAAACTCGGAGACGCGGCGATTGAACCGAATCGGTGTGTTAATCCGTTCCCCAGACGGGAGTGTCTGGCGGCGCGCCCGAAACGCCGGGCACGGAGCGGAGGCGACGTGATTGATTTCGCGGCGATCGAAGACCACCGGATGCTCATCGACGGCTTGCGCGCGTGGGCCGGGACGCTGCCGGACATGCGGCTCACCCTGGTCGTTCCGACAGTGGACGAGTTGCTGGAAAACGGGACCGGCACCTACGACGTGGTGCTGCTCGACCCGATGCTGCGCGCCGAACCTGATCCCGCGGTCAACGTCCGCCGGCTGATCGAGGCCGGAAACCGGGTCCTGGTCATCGACCAGTCCGCCGACCTCAGCATGGTGGCGCCCAGCCTGGCGGCCGGCGCGCACGGATACCTGACCCGCGACCACGACACCGCCGCGCTGGCCGCGACGATACGGTCGATCGCGGCCGGCGGCAACGCGTGGACGCCCGGGCCGACCAGGGTCCCGGGCCAGCACGGACCGGGCCGGCCGCCGCTGTCCGAGCGCGAGCACCGTGTGCTGATGGCGTACGTCTCCGGCCTGACCCTGGACTCGGCCGCGCGCAGCCTGGGCATCAGCCCGGAAACCGCGCGAACCTACCTCAAGCGGGTCAAGGCCAAGTATCAGCAAGCGGGGCTGCCGGTCTACACCAAGCTGGACCTGGCGGCCCAGGTCCGCGCCGACTGCACGGCCGGCGTCGGCCCGGGCTCGGGTCAGGCGTCGGCCTGAGGTTCCACGGGAAACCACAGAGGCATAACGGCCTAGCTAGCACCCGCTGGTACTCGTACTTGCTGCGCGGGCGCCTCGGAGCGCAGCGGGCGGTCTGGCCAGTGCGGCATCGGCAGCATGACGACGTGCCCTTGCTCGGCGGCGGCCGCCCGGGCCGGGGCGGGCGCGGGGACGGGGGCCTGAGCGCCGCGGTCGACGGTGCTGATCAGCCACAGCCGGGTCGGGTGGGCATCGCCGCCCGAACCGGTCATGGCGTGCTGGCACTGAAACTGGCACCCCACGCAGCCGCCGTTCAGCGCCCGGCGGCGCTGGACGGCGCGGAACGTCACGAAGGCCAGCCCGGCCGCCAGTGCGGCCCCGCCTATGACGACGGCGAGCGAGACCATCAGCGCCTCGACCGCGAGAAAATGAGCCGCGGGCTGGCCCAGCAGGAGAAATCCGACGAGCACTACGCCCGCCAAGCTGTAAGCCCATCGGGCATAGCACACCATGGTCAGCCTCTCTCCGCTGGCGGCTTCGTCGAGGGTTGGCCGTGCGTCATTGCACCCATTAATAACTGAATCGCTCAAACGGGCCGAAAAGTCAAGAAGATGCGTTCAAGTGCGCAACGTCGAAGAACGCAGAGTGATCAACGCGAGCAGGCCGGCCAGCAGCGCAAGGCCTGCCGACAGGTACAGCGCCACCTGCAGGCCGTCGTGAAATGCCTGATAAGCGGCGTTTATGACTTCGTTAACTTCCTGCTGGATGCTCGGGGGGACGTTGGGGTTCTGCGGGATCTGCCCGGTCTCGAGCGCGTTGATGACTTCGGTCTGGAAGCTCTGCGGGACGCCGATGTGGTTCATCCGCGTGACCAGGCTGGAATGCAGCTGCGAGTTAACCAGCGAACCCAGCACGGCGACGCCGGTCGCCGCGCCGATCACCCGGCTGGTGTTCGCGGCCGAGGCGGCCATGCCGGATCGCTCGGCGGGCACCGAGGACATGACGGCCGAGGTGATCGGCACCACGGTCGTCCCGATGCCGATACCGGCCAGCGCGAGCGCCCCGATGAGCGGCCCGTAGTCCGGATGCCGGCTCAGGTAGCTGTTGGCGAGGAATAGCCCGACGGCGAACAGCAGGCAGCCGGACGCGATCGACCAGCGCGGTCCGGTGACGGCCGTCCACCGGCCGGCCAGCAGCGACGCGATGATCATCAGCGCGGTCATCGGCGCGAATACGAGCGCCAGGCGGTACCCGGAGGCATTGGCCACCTCGACCAGGTACAGCGCGGTGAAGAAGAAGATGGCGAAGGTGGCGAAGTATGTGCAGAACGCGGCGATGTTTCCCGTCGTGAACGTCGGCACCCGGAAGTACCGCAGGTCGAGCAGCGGGTGTGCGGCCCGCCGCTCCCACACGACGAACGCCGCGATCGCGACGGCGCTCAGGCACAGCAGTTCGATGACGTTCGCCGCCCCGAAGCCGTCGGTCTCCGCGAGGATGATGCCGAAGATCAGCGTGGCCAGCGCGCCCGCGCCGAGCAGCGTGCCCGCGGTGTCCACCCGCGCCGCCGTCGGGTCCGCGCTTTCCGGCACGGTGATCGCCGCCGCGACCAGTGCGGCCAGCCCGAAGGCCAGGTTGAACCAGAAGATCGCGCGCCAGCTCCACGCGCCGATCAGCAGGCCCCCGATCAGCGGCCCCGCGGCGAGCGCGAACCCCGAGGTCGCTGCCCACACGCCGATCGCCCGGCTGCGCTCCCGTTCCTCCGGGTACAGATGGCGGAGCATGGACAGCGTGCCGGGCTCGCTGGCCGCCGCGCCCAGGCCCATGACGGCCCGCCCGGCGATGAGCAGCCGGGCGTCGGGCGCGACGGCGCACATGATCGAGCCCCCGCAGAACACCGCCGCGCCGGACAGCATGACCTTTTTCCGGCCCAGCTCATCCCCGATCATCCCGCAGGCGAGCATGATGCTGGCGAACGTGAGCGTGTAAGCGGCCACGATCCACTGCAGCTGGCCCACGTCGGCGTGCAGCCTCGCTTGCACGTCGCCGAGTCCGACGCTGACGATCGTGCTGTCTAGGAACGTCAAGAACAGCAGCGTGCACAGCACGCCGAGCGCGACCGAGCGCCGCGTACCCCCGGACAGTCCCTCTTGCGGGCGCCTGACTGCCCGGAGTCTTACCATCGAGGCCGGCCTACTTGCAGGCCGACGGTGTCTGGCCGAAGTTCTGCAGCGTGAGCAGCTGGCAGAAGCTCACGTCCGCGACCTTCCACACGCCGTTCTCGTAGACCGCGGTCCCCGTCTGATTGGGCAACGACTGCCCGCTAACACCGATGTCGTATTTCACCGTGGCCGAGCTCGATGACGTTATCGTGACGCTCGTAACCGTCGACGTGGCTGATTGCGACAGCGGCGAGCCTTCTTGGTTGTTGATGATGGTTGCGTACTTCTGCCCGTTCTGCACCAGGGCGATTTTCGTGGCGGCTGACGTCTTGCCGTTGAAGAACGACTCCCAGTTGGCCTTGATCGCGGCTTCCGCCGCGCTGCCGGAGGTCGGTTCCGTTGCCATTGACGACGATGCCCCCGCCGACGGTGCCGCCGACGTAGCCGCGGCCGATGTGGCCGCGGATGAACCCGAACCCGCCGCGGGCGTGCTGCTCGAGCTGCTGCAGGCGCTGACGCCCAAGGCCGCGGCGAGCGCCAGGCCCAGCGCATATCTCACCATCATGCGCCTCCCTCGTTGAGGTAAAAGCCAGCCTCAGATACAGTTCAGCTGATTCTGCCCCGGATGCTGCCCAAGCTGCCGGTTTCTACCCATTGCTGTCCGACACTTGCGTCAGGTTCACGTACCCGCGAGTAGGCGCCTACCAGCGGAAGTGCACGAACAGGCGGCCGAAGTTCTTCGAATCCTTTTCGATCCTGTGATATTTGGCCTTGATGTCCTTGCGCTCCAGGAACCGGAGCACGTGCTTCTTGAGCTGGCCAGAGCCCTTTCCCGGGATGATCTCGACCAGCGGCGCCTTCTTCGCGACCGCCTCGTCGATGATCGCCTGCAGTGCGCGGTCGATGTCCTGGCCGCGGTTATAGATGTCGTGCAGGTCAAGCTTGAGTTTCATGGGGCTTCCCGTCCGCCCGCGAGCTGACGTAGCCAGTTTACGATCTCCTCGACCGTGGCCGCGGGTCCGCGGCCGCCCTCGTCGATGATGACCGCCTGCTCGTCTGGCCCGGGCAGGTCAACCGCGGCGAGCTGGCTGTCGAGCAAGGCGGGCGGAAAGAAGTGCGGGTGCCGCGTGGCCAGCCGCTCAGCCAGCGTGTCGCGGTCCACCAGCAGGAACATCACCCACGCGGACGGACGACCGTCGAGCAGCACGGCCCGGTGGGCCCGCCGCAACGCCGAGCACGTCACGACCGCGGACTCACCCGCGGCGATGCGCTCGTCCATCCAGGCCGCGATGGCGCGCAGCCACGGCCAGCGGTCCTCGTCGGTGAGCGGGACGCCGGCCCGCATCTTCGCCACGTTCGCTTCCGGGTGGAAGTCGTCGGCGTCGGCGAACGGCCAGTTCAGCCGTCCGGCGAGCATGGCGCCGACCGTCGTCTTGCCGCTTCCTGACACGCCCGCAATGATCGCGATCATCGGGGCCGAGTTTAGATCAGGAAACCTCGTAACCGACGATGACGTCGCCGGCGTCCTGGCGCCGCACCGAGATCACTCCGGTTTTGCCGGGATTGGGAAATTTGATGACGGTCTGTCCGGTAGTGGCGGAAACGGTCACGTTGTCGGTGACGTGCCATTGGGTGTCGTAGACGGCGACTCGCAGCGCCGCCGGCGGCAGGCCCTGAATGCCGTTGTCGCAGCCGAACGCGATGTTGGTGCCGCTGCCCCACGGCACCGTGATCACGGTGACGGCGTTCGCCCCGTTGTTGAGCTGGCCTGACTGCACTTC
>Ga0126381_100009374_pt1 | contig 10988 bp, 4 predicted proteins | sample PanSoiMetPlot_28_FD_96465 | JGI IMG/M metagenome (GOLD analysis project Ga0126381, IMG submission 96465) | Tropical forest soil microbial communities from Panama - MetaG Plot_28 | ecosystem: Environmental > Terrestrial > Soil > Tropical forest > Bulk soil | place: Panama | collected 2016-02-17
CCCCGGCTTGCGCGGCGATTCTGGCACGGGCGTTAGAAATCCGTAGACTCCGCCCATGTGATGGCTTGGCGGCTCGTCGATCGAGTCGGTTTCGATTTGCACTTCATAGCGCCCGCGCAGATAGACGCCGCTGTTGGACTGCTCTCCGCAATTGAACTCTACGTGCAGCTTGAAGTCTTCGTACTTCCCATTGTTGATCAGCTCCGGTCCGTTCCCCGGCGTGATTAGCTCGTTGTTCTCAACCTTCCAGGCTTTCTCCGCGTTCGGGTCGCTCATGTGCCAGCCGGTGAGATCTTTTTTGTTGAACAGCTCGACGGGCTTTCCCCACTTTGGCGGTTTCGTGCGCGCCAATGCTGGCGCGCGTTCTCCCGTCCACTGCCACGTTTTGGCGTCGGGTCCATTCACGGTGCCCGAGAGGGTCTTTCCGTTCAATGTTCCCTCGAAAATCATGTCCGCTTGCGCGCCCTCTTCCTCCTTCGGTGAAACAAAAGTGAGCTTCCCGTTTGAAAGCTCCGCCTTCGGCAGCGAACGCGCGTTGCCCCACCGCCCTACAAATTGCGCTACTAGATGGCTGCCTTCTTGTCTCAACTCAAGCCACGAAGGGTACTCGCGGGTCCCATCTTTCAGGGTCAGATCCCAGCGTCCCAGGAACGCCTTTGCCGATTCGCCGGCAGGCGCCGCCACAACTTTCTCCAATCCGGCCCTTCGCGCATGCGCCCACGCGCCTGCCGACAACATCACAACTGCTAAGGCAAAACCACCATGTCGCATTTTCATGATAAGGCGCTCCTTTTGTCGGCAACATTCTTTGCGAAAGAAAGCGTTTCCGCAACAATTTCTATGGATTGTATCGCCGCCGAGTACGCTGGTTCACTGGCGCCGTTGTCTCCCTCGTAATCAGCTCCGGCGGCACTGCAAATTCCTCCGGATAGTCCTTGAATCCCTGCATGCGTTGCAACAAAATCCGCGCCGCCGTTTCTCCCATGTCGTGCAGCGGCTGGCGAATGGTCGTCAGCCGCGGAGTGTGATACGCCGCCACTTGAATGTCGTCAAACCCGATTACCGACACATCTTCCGGCACGCGCAGATTGGCGTCGCGCAGCGCGCGAATCGCGCCAATCGCCGCAATATCATTAAACGACATGATTGCGCTAAACCGCTGCCCCTTTTGCAGCAGCTCCTGCACCACCGGATAGCCCAACTCCGGCGAAGTCAAGTCGCGCTCCAGCTGAATCGTCAGGTCCGCGCGAATCTCCAGTCCCAATTCGCGTGCCACGCCGACAATACTCTTCCACCGATCATCCGAGTCCGCGCTGAACGGCTGCCCGCGCATGAACGCAATCTGGCGGTGCCCCAGCTGATGCAGGTGCCGAAGCGACAATTCCGCCGCGCGCTTGTGATCGAGCACCACGTTCGTCACGCCCGCAATTTTCCGGTGACCCGCCACTGCCACCACCGGTACGGGCAATGCATGCGCCAGCGCCGTGTCAATCGCAATCAATCCTTCCGCGCCGCGCCCTAACAGCAAACGCGGATACTCCTCGATCATGTCCGGCTTGTGCCGGTGATGCGCGGTAAAATAAAAATATCCTTCGCGCATCAAGTGATCGCCAATACCACTCATTACCATGGTGTGGTAGCCGTCGCTCAGCTCCGGCGCCAATACGCCCACGGTGAAGGTCCGCTGTTTTCGCAGCGAACGCGCCAGCAAGCTCGGTTGATAATTGAATTTCCGCGCGGCCGCTCGTACGCGCTCGCGCGTGTCCGCAGGAATCGATCGTCCCGGAACATTGTTGAGCACGACGGACACCGTCGCGGGGCACAATCCCAGGTAGTCCGCCAGGATTTTCAGGCTGACGGGCTTCTCCCCGTCGTCTTGACTCTGCTTCCGTCCGGCCACCGGTGACTCTGCGTTTTCTTCGCCTAATTTGTGGGATATGCCCTTTGGGGGCTGCATAAGCATAGCCTGAACAGTAGATTGCTGCTTGACCTGACCCCTTCGCGGAATAACGATTTTGCGGCGCACAGCCGAGGCCTTCGCGCCAAGCCGCTGCCTTTCTGCGCGAAACGCATAAGACAAACGTTTGTCTAAACCTTATTCAAAAACTTTCTCCTTGACAATAGGTTCTTTGGGGGCTAAATTTTCGCCAAGTTTGGGGGTCTCTGGGAGCAGGAACTAAACATTCGTTTGTCTTTGCCGCCCATCGCGGCCGCGCAGGAATCGCTGCTTCGGCTGCTGACTCGGTCATCGCTCCAGCCCGGTAAGGCAAATTGCTTCCCACTCGCCCTTTGGTGCGCGGATCACGTCGAGAATCTTGATGCGCTCAAGCGTTCACCGCTTGGGCGGCCTGCAGGAGGCAAGTAGATGCGCTTCGTACGCTTTGCATCCGTCCCGTCCCAGTTTTTCGCCCGTCATTCCTCCCTGGTCTCTTTAGCTCAGCACCGTCATTCCTTCTTTGCCCAATTTCTCGCGGCTCCTCGCTACATCGTCGTAGCTCTGTTCATTCTTGCCCTGGCCACCCCGGGCTTCTCCCAATCCGACCGCGGCACGATTGCAGGTACGGTCCTCGACTCTTCGGGAGGCGCCGTGGTCGGCGCTACGGTGACGGCGACCGACCCCGCCACGAATACTGTCTACACCGCGACGACAGGCCCGACCGGCGGCTATCGCCTCTTCGATTTGCGGGTAAGTACCTACAACGTTTCTGTTTCCGCCAGCGGCTTCAAGAAAGCTGAGAAGACGGGTGTGATGGTTCAGGTCAACACTACCTCCTCCGTCGATTTCTCCCTGGAGCCCGGTGCAGTCACGGAAACTCTAACTGTAGTAGCCGATGCCCCGGCCCTCCAGGCAGAGAGCTCGGACATGGGTACGATCGTAAGCACCAGGCAAATCGAGGAACTGCCGCTCGCGCTTAATGGCACAGGTCAAAGTCATTTACGGTCAACGGAGTCTTTTGTTTTCTTGACCCCCGGGACAGTTGGCCCCGGAACGATGAGCGATTCTTCCTCCTCAGGTATTTTTGAATCCAAAATCGCTGGTGGCCAGAATTTGGGGACTGAAGTCGTATTAGACGGCGCCAGCATTGCTCACGCCGAGCTTGGTCCAACTTTCGACGAAAATGCGCCTTCCGTCGAGGCTATCAGTGAGTTCAAGGTCACTACTTCAACTCTTCCTGCTGAATTCGGCCGCACATCCGGTGGTATCGAATCTTTCACCACCAAATCTGGCACGAATTCTTACCATGGCGCCGCGTTTGACCTGCTTCATAACGACAAATTGAATGCCGTTCCCTGGAACAATATTTCCAATGGGTCAAATGTTAAGCCGCGCGACCATCAAAACGATTATGGCGGCAGCCTTGGCGGGCCGGTGCGGATTCCCAAGCTTTACAACGGTCGTGACAAGACTTTCTTCTTCTTCTCTTGGGAGCAGTACCGCAATAATCAAGGCGGCACCCAGGTCAGCACATTGCCTACGGATGCCGAGCGAACCGGCGATTTCTCGGCGATCCTTGGTCCCGTGCTAACCACAAATGGACAGCCCGGTGGACCGCCGGTCATCAATCCCTGCGACGGAACGCACGTACACTTGGGCCAGATTTTTGATCCTTCTACTACGCAGACTGTGGGAGGAGTACAATGCCGGACTGCATTTCCGGGGAACAAGATCACAAACCTTAGCCCAGTCGCGCAAAAAGTGCTTTCCTACCTGACCGTTCATGCGGACCCGGCGAAGGGGCTGACTAATAATTTCATCTTTAACTCTAGCAACCCTATTCTGGACACCACGATGAGTTTCCGGATTGACCAGAACTGGGGCACCAGCAATAAATTCTTCTTCTCCTATAGCAGCCGCGATCAGGAACAGTTTAACGGAACCCAAGCCCTCCCGGCGCCTCTCGACTCGAACTTTTTCAAGTCACGGTTCTCCCACTATCTCCGCTTTGGATGGGACAAAACCATCAGTTCTTCTTTGCTGAATCATTTCAATGTCGGTTTCAACCGGCTGTATGACCCTAGCAGGGCCGATAGTTTCACCGGACAGGATTGGCCAAAAACACTCGGAATTCCTAACGCCAGCGGGCCTCTCTTTCCCATCTTTAGCTTTGACTCGAACGCGCTTGCTATTGGGTACCAAGGCTTTAGCGCTGGGAACTTAGACGTTGCCATACCCAACGGCCTGATCGTTTCAGACAGCGTGTCATGGATCAACGGACGCCACGCGCTCCGTTTCGGGTTTGAGTGGCGGCACTCCCAGTTTTCGAGGTTCAATAACACGAACACTTCACCTGCCTACGAATTTAGTAATTTCCAGACGGCTTTTGCGCCAGCTGACCCTCAGACAGGCGACGCGTTCGCCAGTTTTATCCTGGGCCAACCTCAAAAGGAGAGTGCCCGTTTTTCCTCGGTTGTTCCCAGGTGGAACCAGAACTATTACGCTTCATACATCCAGGATGATTTTAAGTTCCGCAAGAATCTGACATTCAATCTAGGCTTCCGCTATGACGTGGATACTCCTCGCCATGAAGCGCATGGCGGCCAGTCCGTCCTGGACCTCAATACTCCAAACCCGGGCGTCGGTGGAACGCTGGGGGCTCTCATTTTCGGCGCTAACGCTACGGGCGCCAAAACGTACTATAAGAATTTCGGACCGCGCATAGGATTTGCCTACGCGCCAGAGAAACTATTTGGGCGGTTCGGCAATACGGTGATCCGCGGTGGCTATGGCATTTATCATTCAGCGCTCTTCTACACCGATTTTGGTGATTCGATGGGCGCCGGAGGTGTTGTCACCCCGACTACTTCCTCCGTGGACAACTTTGCGCCTGTACTCAAGGGGGGCAAGGGATCGCTGGATACGGGTTTCCCTGATTTCACGCTCCCATCAAATCTGCAGGACCCTGCCTTCCTGAATGGAAACTTTAACGGCAGTCCAAGCTTTGCCGGCCCGAGCAGTGGTCGTTCCGGCATGGTGCAAAACTGGAGTTTTGAGATTCAGCATCAACTCGCTCCAGATCTTATTTTCAGCATCGGCTACGTCGGCAATCACGCTACGCGCCTCAACTCGAATCTTCTGCAATTCAATGAAATCGATCCCAAATTTCTCTCCCTGGGAACAACGCTGAACGATTGTCTTAATTCAGATGTCGTTACCGACCCTGTTACGGGCATTTCAACGCCGAAATGCGCCGGTGGGGGCGCCGTGGGTTTGGCAACTCTCGCCAGTCTTGGTGTCACTGTGCCGTCCTGGTTCGAGCCACTGTACAAGCCTAGCGGAGACGATCAGGTTGGTCAGTTACTGTTGCCCTTTCCCCAATATCAATCGGGAGGCCCGGGTACACGTGGCGGCATCAGTACCAACTGCTGTTTGGAGAATGTGGGGCAGTCCACCTACAACGCCCTGCAAGCAAAGCTCGAGCGGAGATTCCGCAATGGGTTGAACCTCCTGGCTTCATACACCTATTCAAAAACCCTCACAGATGCTGACAGTGCCTACGCGGGACTCACTGCTTTCGGCAGTTCGGACACCTTTAATGCTCAAAACCCTCACGATCTAAATTCGGAGAAAGCCTTGAGCTATCAGGATGTCCCGCATGCCTTGGTGCTCAGTTATCTTTATGAGTTGCCCTTGGGCAAAGGCAAGAAGTTTCTCAACAAGGGAGGCGCGGTGGACAAGGTATTGGGTGGCTGGCAAGTGAGTGGCGTGCAACGCTATCAGTCCGGTGCACCTTTCGTCCCCTTCGCCAGTGACGCAAAAAATACTAAGTTTGGTACGCCAAACACCCGGTTGAGCCGTATCCCCGGTGTGCCTTTGCTCAGTCCGAATGCAGCGTCCTACAATCCCTTTTTGGATCCCACCCAGTTCCCTAGCGGATGCCAAGAAAATGCAGACGGCACCTTCTCCAACCAACACGGCTTCGATAGCCAAGGTAATGATCTCGGTCCGAGCACCAACAACCTTTTCAACTGTGGCGCATTTCTCGATCCGAACGCTCCGAGTCTGGTAGCCCAGCGCGGCTACGCCTTCGGCAACCTGTCAAAAGTCTTCGGAAATGTTCGCAGCCCTGCTTATATGAATGAGGATTTCTCACTGATCAAGCGGTTCACGCTTTACGAGGCGCATGTCCTCTCCTTTAAAGCGGATTTTGTGAACCTCTTTAACCGGCACACCCTCGCCCGCGGCGATGGCTGCATTACTTGCAACACGCTTGGCCGGCCCGGCGCTCAATTTGGGGGTTCTCCATCAGCCCTCAATGGACAAAAAATAGTCCAGTTTACATTCCGCTACCAATTCTGACGCTGTCTACGATCCGAAAGTATAGAGAGAACCTCCTGCGCTGAGCCATTCGCGGGAGGTTCTTTCATCGAATCGGTGCATCGCCGGTATACAATCTACTTATGAAAGTGTTCGTTATAGAACATCGAAATCTTTACTTCGCGAGAATTATGCTGGCCTGTTTCGCTCTTCTTTTCTTTGTCGACAGTCGGCTTGCCGCTCAAGCGGCGCCGGAAGTCTCCAGGGCTTTCACTCAGGCGTCCAATGCGATGCGTCAAGGAGACTTAAACCAGGCAGGCGATGGATTCGCTGCAGTGACAAAACTGGCTCCTACCTTTGCGGAGGCGCATTTCAATCTGGGCTTGGTGCGGGAAGAACAAGGTCGCTTGGAGGAAGCAATCGCCAGTTTCGAGAAAGCTCTGAAGCTTAAGCCTCGCCTTCACGGTGCGAACCTCTTTTTGGCAGTAGCGTACTACAAGCTGAATCATTTTGACCAAGCGCTGGCTGCTGTACGGAAGGAAACCGATGTATACCCTAAAGACGCGTCTGCTTGGATGTGGCTCGGTCTCATCGATCTAGCAAAGGATGAACCCGAAGAGGCCGCCGCAGCCCTCGATAAGGCCGCTCAACTTGCACCCGACAATACCGATATTCTTTACCATCGCGGCCAAGCCCACCTGCTGGTTTCCAGGCGTAGCTACGAAAGAATGTTCAAGGAAGATCCGAAATCATGGCGCGTGCACGAGGTTCTTGGCCAAATCGACGCAGATGCGGAGCGTTACAATGATGCTATCGCCGAGTATCTACAGGCCGTGAGACTCGCGCCGACGCAGCCGGGTCTGCATGAAGAGCTTGGCGCCGTCTATCGTAGGGCAATGAAGTCGGATGACGCGGATGCAGCTTTTCAGAGCGAACTCGAAATTAATCCCCACAACGCTCTCGCTCGTTATGAACGGGGCGTTCTCGCCATGGAAAGAGGTGATGGTGCCAAGGCAAAGGATTTAATAGAGGCTGCGGTAAGTGAGAAGCCCGGGCTTCTCCACGCCGAATACAATCTCGGGCGTGCGGAGAAGCTGCTGGGAAATGACTCGGCAGCGGTCGCGCACCTGGAGCGAGCAATCGCCTCTGACTCAGATCCCGAGACTGTGGAGCAAGCCTGGTATCAACTGGGCACTTTGTACCGGCGCCTGCATCGCCCAGAAGACTCGCAGAAAGCCTTGGCCATGTTTCAGAAGCTCAAGGAACAGTCATCCGAGGCTACGCACCAGGCGCTCAGCAAGCTCAAGAACAGGCAAAACCCCAACGCTGCGGAACCTCCGCCCGAGCCTGAAAAGCCTCGCTAACATCGCATCCTCTGAAATTGGTGCGAAAAGTCCAACGTCTCAAAAAGAAACGTGAAGCCTTGGGTGAGAACACAGTCCCATTCCCCCAACCACCAGGAACTCCATAACTAGCCTGACGATGGGCACATGTACAAGAAGACGCGGAGGCTCTGCGACCTCTAGAAATTCGTTTATGAAGGCACGCCCTCGCCAGAACTTGAAGCTTTGAGGACAACGGCCTTCGAGGTATTGCCACTCACCAAGCCACGTTTCGGGAGAGTTTCTGACACAATTCTAACAGCAAACCCACAGAGTACCATTGACAATAAATAACGGTTTGGTGATAGTCCGCCGCGCATGTGGCGAGAGGTCTAGGCGCTCACTAACTGGTTTTTGAACCAGGGCACGAAGTTGGACTTTAACGCCGTAATGACGAGGGGTCGATCCGTTCGGAGGGTTGTCTAATGTTGCCCCAACCAAAAGGCGTAATTGCTTTGATGGTGAAGTTGGTTTTAGCAAGTTCTCTCGCAGCCGTATTCGCGACGACTGCGCGAGCTCAATACGACTACATACAAAACGTGACGCCCGCACCGACGGCGGTAGGGGTACAGGAAACCATCACGGGCATAAATTTCGGATCGACGCAAGGAAGCAGCACCGTAAACTTCAATACAGCTACGGCAACAGTATATCGATGGAACAGCAATCAGATCACTGTGGCCGTTCCGAACGTGACTGGTGCAGTATCTGTCACAGTCACAGTGAACGGACACCGTTCAAACGCATTTCAAATAACAGTACAGCCGGATCCTACGATCACTAGCGTGTCACCCACTTCTGGTCCGATCGGGACGGTGGTCACGATTTCAGGCACACACTTTGGCGCAGCCTATGGAGGCTATGACGCAATCTATTTTGGGAATACTCGGGCAGCCCCCACAAGTTGGAGCGACACGCAAATCGTCGTTCCAGTCCCAACTGGAACACCCGGCGGGAACCTAAGTCTGTTCGTTGAGATAGGCATTGGATCCCTGATTTACGGCATGAGTGTGCCCTTTCATGTCATGGGGACATCTTCTGTGGCTGTTTCGTCCTCACCAAATCCAGCTGCGTACGGGGCCGCCGTCACTCTGACAGCCACGGTAACTCCGAGCACCGCTACGGGGACTGTTACGTTCCTGGATGGTTCGACTTTAATCAATACAGCAACCCTCAGCGGTGGAATAGCGTCCTTAAACGTGGGCGGCTTTGCCGTCGGCACCCACTCCATCACTGCATCCTATTCCGGAGACAGTAACGACACCGCGAGCACTTCCGCGCCACTCTCACAAACAATTATTACGCCGCCCAGCATTACAAGCCTGTCACCGTCTGCTGCGCCAGTCGGGGCATCGGTTACGATTTCCGGGAACGCCTTCGGAGCTAGTCAGGGTAATGGCTCAGTCACTTTCAACGGTACTCCCGCATCCGCACCGAGTTGGGGCGCTACGAGCATTACGGCAACTGTTCCGGGTGGAGCGACCAGCGGAAACGTGGTCGTCACCGTTCAGGGAGTGGCCAGCAACGGCGTCAATTTCACAGTCCAGCCCTCTATAAGCGGCGTCTCCCCCGCATCCGGTTATGTCGGAACATCCGTGGTAATTTCCGGAGCTGGCTTTGGCGGGGCACAAGGTGGAAGCACAGTTGCCTTCAACGGGTCCGTCGCCGTTCCAACGAGTTGGAGTGCCACGAGCATCACGGCCCCAGTCCCCATTGGTGCGATTAGTGGAAATGTTGTGGTCACCGTGAACGGAGTCGCCAGCAACGGCTTAACCTTTACGGTGCTGCACTCCAACCTCCTAATAGGAAGCTCCTCGGGGGATTCCTCAAACAGCACATTCGAGAGCTATGACGATTCTGGCGTACGTCTCCAGCAGGGAAATCTCGACACGTCCCGCAGCCAACATACTGCGACCCTCCTCAAAAACGGAACCGTCTTTGTCGCTGGCGGAGTTGAGGCTCCAGGAACCTGGGAAATCCTTAGTCCCAACGGCCAACTTCTGAGTTCTGGAACCCTCTTGAACGGATTTTACGGGCATTTCGCGGTTCTTCTCGCAAATGGAAACGTTTTCCTCGGTGGTGGTACAACGACACCAGGAACCTGGGAGATCCGCAGTCCATCAGGAGCATTCGTGAGTACGGGCAGCCTTCTTGGGGCACGAACGCCGGGTGCGGGTGCGCTTCTGCTACAGAACGGAAACATTTGGATTGTCGGGGCCGCCCCCGGCCCTCCCGGTGTGGGTAGCAGCGACTACTGCAGCTGGGAAATCCGGGCCAGCGACGGGAGCCTCGTCACGAATGGAAACTTCGCAACGTGTTTTGGATCGCGCCAAGTTTCCACTCTGAGCAATGGGAGCATTATCTTTCTAGGTGGTGTGGATACGCCTGGACAATATGATATTTACTCACAGTCCGCGGCTCTCATCAGAAGCGGAACCCTGAGCGATAGCTTCGATGGCAATGCAGGAAGCGCACTCATAGGCAACAATATCCTGCTCCTTGAGCACGGGTACTGGGAGTATCTGGGTTTCGATGCCAATGCAAATACCACGTTCGATACCGTCGGATCTCTTTTCGACCAAGTACAGAGCTCTGGAGTCGTTGTTACTTCAACCGGAAAGGTCTTCATAACAGGGGGGGACGCTTCCCCGGGATCTTGGCAGATGTATACACCAAGCGGAACGACGATCACGCTATCCAATAGTGGCAGCCTCTTTGACACACGCGGAGGGGGGCATACCATAACGCATTTCTAGGAAGAGCGCCGAGACTGGCAACAATGCCTTGACACGCTCCAGAAGCAGCAAAGATGCGGCGCCACGGTTTGTCGATGCCTAACGCAGCGTCCCCATATCGAATACCGTTTCGGCATGCTGGCCGTCAGGCGTGTCAATTACGATCAATAAGGTCGAAGACTCGATCCTGTTTGGTTCGAATTCCATCACCACTTTTTCTCCGATGCTGGACACTTGAGTGTGTTTGTCCGTCGCTGGATAATAGGCAGAGCTACCGTAGGACTCGGGGAAGATTTCCTTCTTATTCTGAATGACCTTGATTTTGACCGCGTTCTCTGGCGCGCCAATCTTGTAACAGATCTCAAGATGCAGCCGCACCAGTGTCGGCTTGTCATGAAATTCCTTGACCGCGTCTTGCGCGCTATAGCCAAGGGTTTTGCTCGCATGTAACGCGACCTGGCTAAAAGGCGTTTCTATCGCTACGTTACTCCTAAATCGTCCCACCTTCAGTTCAGGGATCGCGTGGCTGTATTGCCCAAGAAAGTCTGCTCCCAAACTGGTTTGGCGGGTTCCCAGGAAGTAGGCGTCGCGAATAGCCTCAGGAGACAATGGGTA
>Ga0126381_100009375_pt1 | contig 10988 bp, 8 predicted proteins | sample PanSoiMetPlot_28_FD_96465 | JGI IMG/M metagenome (GOLD analysis project Ga0126381, IMG submission 96465) | Tropical forest soil microbial communities from Panama - MetaG Plot_28 | ecosystem: Environmental > Terrestrial > Soil > Tropical forest > Bulk soil | place: Panama | collected 2016-02-17
CATTGTCATCGGTTCACGCGACGCAAATCGCGCAGCCGAAAGCGCGAACCTCTTGCGCCTGCGCGTCGGCCCGACCGCCAAGATCGACAGCGCCGAGAACGGCCTCGCGGTTGAGCAGTGCGAGATTGTCTTACTGACGGTTCCCTTCTCCGGCCACGCTGCGTTCTTGAAGCAACTGAAACCGCACTGGAAGCCGGGTCAGATTGTCATCGACACGACCGTGCCGCTTGCCGCTGCCGTAGGTGGCGCTCCGTCGCGCATGCTGAGCGTCTGGCAAGGTTCCGCAGCGCAACAGACCCGGGAGTTGGTTCCCACTTCGGTCGCCGTCGCCGCCGCGTTTCACAACCTCAGCGCCGAATTGCTAGCGAAGGAGGGTCCCGTCGATTGCGACATACTGGTCTGCAGCGATGACGATGAAGCAAAACGCGTGGCAAGCGAACTGGCTGCAAAAATCCCCGGTGCTCGCGCACTGAACGGGGGAAAACTCGAAAACGCGCGCATCGTCGAGTCCCTCACCGCTTTGCTAATTGGCCTCAACGTCCGCTATAAAGTTCACACCGCCGGCGTCCGCTTCACCGGCTTGCCGTTGTAGCTCAAGCCTTTAGGCCTGAGGGGTTCATGCCGCCTGCAAATCCGTCCCACCCGGCTAGCACATTCATCTTTTCTCTCACTTTCGATGCGACAAACTCTTCGCGTCCCACAAATTCCGGGTACAACGCCAATCGTTCGCGTAGCACGAAGCCGCGCGCTTCGGTCTCCGCGCGCAACTTCGAAATCTGCGGCCATGCTGCCTCAGGATTAATGAAATCTTTCGTAACTGGCGAAATCCCGCCCCAGTCGTTGATCCCCGCGTCGAGTAACCTAGGAAAATGCTCATAGCTCAAATTCGGCGGCGCTTGCAGATTCATCTGCGGCCCCAGAATCAGTCGCGCAATGGCAATCGTCCTCAAAAGCTCTTCCAGCGAAGGCTCGGTGTGCTGCGCCATGGGAATATCCGGCTTTGTACGAAAATTCTGCACGATCACTTCCTGAATGTGCCCATACTTTTCATGCAGCGAGCGAATCGCCAGCAGCGATTCGATGCGCTCCTCCATCGTTTCGCCAATCCCAATCAGAATGCCCGTGGTGAACGCGATCGAACGCTTCCCTGCCTCCTCCATCGTTCGCAAGCGCAACGACGGAACCTTGTCCGGCGCGTTCGCATGAGGCAAGCCGTCGCGCATCAGCCGAACGCTCACGTTTTCCAGCATCAGTCCGACGCTCGCATTGGATTCTTTCAACCTGTCGAGCGCCGCGCCATCCATCACGCCCGGATTCGCATGCGGCAGGAGCCCGGTGCGCTCCAGCACCAGTTCGCACATCGCCGCCAAATAATCGAGCGTGCGCGCGTAGCCTTGCTTCCGCAAAAATTCCCGCGCCTCCGGGAAAATCCGCTCCGGCTGATCGCCCAAGCTGAAAAGCGCTTCCTTGCACCCGGCGCGCCGTCCTTGCCCCGCCGACACCAGCACTTCCTCGGGCGTCATGAAGTGCGCGCCAGGCTGCCCTGGATCCCTACGAAACGTGCAGTACGAACAATAGTCGCGGCACAGCGCCGTCAGCGGAATGAAAACCTTCTTCGAGAAGCTAACGGTCTTGCCTTTTCCCTGCTCGCGCGCCTCACTCGCCGCTTTGAGTAATTCGTCAAGCGAAGCCGTCTCGGCAAGAGCCAATGCCTCTTCCCGGCTCACACCCGGCCCTTGAAGCGCATGTTCCAGCGCCGTCAGCGCTTTTCCGCCGGCAAGCCTTAGGATCATCTAACTCGAACGCTCCAGGTGAGAGCAAGCAACCTCAATTCTAAACCACTAGCCTGCCCCTGTTTCTTCACGGAGCCTTTGGCGGTGCGGCCTCCGACCAATGCGCATTTCGGAACTGCCACTCGCCATCCCGTTTTTCCACCAAGCCGGTTAGGAAGCCGCTTTCCTCGGTGCGATGCCCGTCCTTGTCCAGAAGGAATTCATGCCAAGAAGTTGCCACCTGCGCCAAGTCACCCGTGAGCGGATCGATGCGCAAATCGTCTCCCCAATTGAGCTGGACGTGCACAAATATGTGCGCGAAGTACTCGATTCCCTCCCTTGCCGATTGCCCGTTAGGAAATTGCATCTTTCCGTCCACGGCCATGAAAAACGCCGGGTCGTCGGCAAAGTGTTTCTGCCATCCCCGAGGACCCTCCTGCGTAACGTCCCGCGCCACCGTAGCAACAAAGTCGCGCACCTCTTGCTTGACAGCCGCCTTGCGCGTTTCAGTGAGTGGAGCTGAGCCGGTTGGGGAGCCCAAGCCGCAACCCGCCAACGCCAACAACACAGTTCCCGAAGCCACGACAACCCCATGAGCTACCAGCATCCTCCGCCCCTTCATGGCCGGAATGGCAAAAAGCTCTCCTTGGCAGGCCAGAATAGCTCTCCCGTCCGCCATCTTGAGAAGATTCCTTACCGTTGGCAGGACCCTCAGCTTGCCTATCTTAGCGCTATCGTCGGAGGTGCCAGCGTTTCGGTCGCGCTTCTCGGCTTCCTGGCATCCCCGCCTTGCTTACGGCGCCGGCGGCTTTGGATTCCCGCCCTCTTGGTGCGCTCCGCCTGCTTCCGCGGACTTCGGCGGCTGGATTGCGCCTCCCGGCTTCGAGAGTCCCTGCGACTCGTAAAACGCGTTGAAGAAAAACTTATACGTTCCGTGCGACTGCCCGCGCCATTGTGGCCGGAATCCCAGCAAATAAACGCGCCCCTTCCCGTATTGCACTTCGAGCGCGGCGGCTTTGCCTTCGATGCGCTCGGGATGCAGCAGGTACCCGCTCATGAGCGGGTTTTCGTCCTTCGGGTACGCCGCCAGCACGCGCCCGTGCAGCCCCTCCTTGGCCTCGAATGCTGGCCCGCGCTCAAACATCACGATCGGGTCGTGTGGCAATCCCGCCACCGCCGAATCCGTCATGTCTTGGACCTCCACCCGCAGCAAGCAGCCCGAGCAGAAAAACTCTTCATCCTTCAGTCCAGCCAGCACGTTTTTCACCGGCAGCCCCAACTCGTCGATGGCAAAACGCGACGCATTGTTGAACGCGATTAGCGTTCCTCCCGACAAAACAAATTCGCGTAGCGCCATCACGCCGAATTCCCCGATGCCGCCTACATACTCCCCAGGAACGCTCCCTGGTCCAAATCCACTCAAGACGGTATCCGGGCTGCCGTCCGGCAGCACGATCGCGTCGAACTTGTCCCGCAAATTCCCCGCCTGAATATCTCCGTTGCGCAGTGTCACCGCATCAAATTTGTACTGTTCCAGGATCCAGCGCGTCCAGCCTTCATCAATCGCCGGAGCCCACGCACGATACAGCCCCACGCGCGCTCTTTTCACGCCGACTGTGTCTTTTGGTGCAGCGGCCACAGCTTTGAGCGTTAAAGAATTTTCCTTCGCCAACTCGTCCAGCTTCCCTCGCTCGATCCCCGACAGAACGATCGCGCCGCTCTCGGGGCCTTCCGTAGTCTCCATTTCGCGGGTCGCAAACCCTGCGTGTCCTCCGCTGGCAAACACTTCGTTCAGCAGTTTGAAACTGGCATTGGCTTTGTGGCTCAGCACATAAACGCTTCCTGTCCCGTTCACACTGCCCGTCGGCCCCGTGAATTTCTCGATTCTCTCGAGCGATGCCCGGTCCGTCGCTCCCCCCGGCTGCAGCACGGGCGCGACCTGCACCCCCATCTGCATAGGCAGCGTCCAACCGGTCACGTCATAAGGCAATTTCGGTGGGCTATTCGGCGTCTCCCGCAAATCCGGATAGTGCTGCGCTTCGAACAATTCCTTCACCAGCGGCGAGAACGGCTGATCCATCAGCACCACCCACGTCCCCGCCGGATACTCCCGTCCATTCGCGTGAAACGCTTTCGTCGCCTGGTGCACTTCGATTCCATTAATCATCAGCTTCTGCACCAGCGTAGCCGCCTCCGGCAGGTCCCGCTGCTCCCGCGAAATCACATACGCGAACGGCGCCTCCTTCTTGAACCGTTCCACGTTGTCTCGCGCCGCCTGATACCGGTTGTAGAGCAGCTCTTCATGGTATTTCGCCGCCGTGTCCAGCACGGACATCGAACCGCCCTCCATGTAATTCACCGCATCGCGCAGTCTCCACCAGCCGCCTTTCCACGGGCTGCTGTAAAAAACCTCCGACCGCAGTCCGCGTTGCTCCCTCGGAAATTCATCTACGGGATAAAACCTCGGCGTCGCATACCGAAAGAGCGCCGTCTCGGTAAAAAACGAGACGCTGTTTCTGAAAATGTGCGTGAAATCCAGAAAACCCGGATACCAGTTGTCAAAACCCACGCGATTCACCGCGCCCGGCATTCCGTGCTCATCCAGATACGCCGCCATGTTGGTGCCCATCACGCTCAGCCACCGAGCCATCAGCGGGTGAATATTCGAGGAAATCGGTTCGACGAACGGCGGAATGAAAATCCGCGTGGGGAAAGGCGCGGTCTGATGGTGACAGTAAAAAACCACCGGATCCCACTCGAGCTCCGTCCGGGTCACATCCTGCGACTCCATCATGTTGTTCATGTATCCGTCGCGATTGTTGTCATGTCCCACAAACTCTTGATAAAGATCCGGTAGCGGGCTGACTTCGTAAGGCGTACCCACGTTTCTGCGATACCAGGCCACCACCTCGTTCTGCCCATCGGGATTCAGGGTCGGCCACAACATCAAAATCACGTTGTTCAGGATCGCGTCCACCTCCGGATCGCCCTGCGACGAGACCAGTTTGTAGGCCAGATTGATGGACTGCTGCGCGCCCGCTACTTCAGTCGAATGCAACCCACCGTCAATGTGCACCATGGCCTTGCCCTGCCGCGCCAGTTCGCGCGCTTCGGTGTCGCTCAGCCCGCGGCCATCCGCCAGTTTTCTTGAAATGTTTTTGTACTCGTCCAGGTTAGCCAGGTTTTCCGGAGACGAAATAATCGCAATCTCCCAATCCAGCCCTCGCGTCGTTTTCCCCACGTTGATCAACTTGACGCGATTCGAGCTTGCCGCCAGCTTGTGGAAGTACTCGCGCGACTCGTCGTAATTCGCCAGATAGAAATCATCGCCGGGCTTGTGTCCGAGGACGGATTGCGGAGTGGGGACACTCGAGGAAGGGTTAGTCGTTTCCGCAACCTGTGCCGCGCTCCGGGGAGCGCAAAGAAGCAGCGCGCAAGCGAATAGAAAGCAGACCGACAGAGTGCAAACAAACGGGGCGCGCGTCAAAAGAGCCGTACGCGCGAATCGTTCCGCCAATTTTCTTGTTTTGACCATGTCACTTGTTTTGAGCATGGCCGAGAGCATAACTTCGCAAATTTGAAAAGTAAACGCGCCGACATGTCCGCTGTCATCCCGAGCCCGGTTACGTTTGCCAGCGTTAAGCGGGCGCAAAAGGTTGGCGCGAACGGCGGTGAGGCCTGCTTGCCGCAGGCAGGGATCCTGGCTGGATTCGAGCGTCACGCAGCTCGATGAGAGCACCGCTGCTTCTGGCAATTCGGTGTATGCGCCCAAACAAGATTCGCGGTAATATGCCGCGTTTTCGGAGGAATCCATGCGTCGCACTGCGATGAGTCTCGGCACAGCAGCTATCTTCTTGATCTTTGCTTTCATGGCTGCGCCAGCAAAACTCCCGGGAAAAGTAGACGGTGCCGCAACCAAAACTCGCGGGTGGGCGGAATACGGCAATGCCGATTCCATCACCGAAGAAGAGTTGAAAATCTATGATTATTTCCTCGCTTCGGACCAGCTCGAGGGTCGAAACCTGCCCTCGCGCGGCTACGACGCTGCGGCGCTGTACGTGGCGAGTCACCTGGCCGAGTGGGGCCTCAAGCCCGGAGGAAGCACCAGCGGGACGAACGGTCCTCTTCAGCCGTATCTCATGCCTTTTGTGCTGACAACGCGTTCCGTCGTTGAGAAGCAAAGCTCGGCATCTCTCACAGGGCCTTCTCCATTCGCGCGCCTCGGCGGTTCAACCGAGACGCAAACCTCAGCTTTCGGTTATGGCGAAGATTGGATAGTGGCTCCGGTTGGAGGATTTCGCGGCTTGCCACCGGCCGAGTCATTCGATGCCTCGGGGCAACTCATCTTCGCCGGCAACGGCTACGTGATCAACAAGACCAACGTCAATCCTTACGAAGGCCTGAACGTGCGCGGGAAGATCATCGTCGTTGCCGGATGGCCTTCCGAGATTGCGGCGCAGCAAGGCAGGCGCGGCCCATCGCCAGACCCCCTGGGTCAAAACTGCACGGACTACCTGACTCCAGAGGAATACGCCGCAAAAAACGAAGCGGTGGCCGTGCTGAGGATCGCGGATTTCAGGCAACTCAACACCATGGCGGATTTCGACAAACACGTCCCCCCACTTAACGGTCCCGTGTACCAAGTGGAGAAATTTCAGGAGCCGCCGGCTTGCCCAGGTGTTCCCCAGCTTATCGCCGGTGTGAAAATAACCAACGACATTTTTGCGGGAGAAAAGCTCAGCCCTGAATTGGCGTTCAACGCAGCCGGCACAAACACCGCCGTAAAATCCTTCGAATTGGACGCCAAGAAGCATCTCGACGTTCACGTGGTAATCAAGAGCGAAGAGAATCATGGCGAGAATGTAGTCGGAATCCTGGAAGGCGCCGATCCCCGGCTGAAGAATGAATACGTCGTGATCAGCGCCCACCTGGACCACATCGGTTTAAGCGCGCCACTACCCGACGGTCACAACGTCAATAACGGCGCGGATGATGATGGCTCCGGCTCGACGGGCCTGCTCGCGATCGCTCGCGCTTATGCCCATGGCGCCGCGCGAGGCGTCCGCCCAAAGCGCACAATCATTTTTCTCTGGAATGGAGGTGAGGAAAGAGGGCTGTGGGGATCGCGATACTTCAATGAATTTCCTCCGCTGGATCTCTCCAAGGTGGTTGCCAATCTCAACATGGATATGATCGGCCGGACCAAATCGCCGAAATCCGTAGACTCCAATCCCACGCATTATCTGGTGAGTCCGGGAGAAGTTCTTGTGGTCGGTCCTAACGTCAGCAGCGACGATCTCGAGCAAACAATCGAAACCGTGAACAACGGCTATCAGAAACTCAAGCTCAATCATTTTTACGATGTGACCGCGCCGGACGACACCCATGACAATCTTGGACCCAAACCAAATGGCCAGCGCATCTTCTACCGCAGCGATCATTACAATTTTGCGAAAATGGGGATTCCCATCGCATTCTTCTGTGATGGGTTGCATGTGGATTACCACCGGCCAACCGATACGCCGGACAAGATTGACTTTCGCGAGATACAGCAGGTGTCGAAAACGGTTGCTGCGGTTGCCTGGGTGCTTGGTAACCAGCCTGGGCGTCCGCGTCTGAATGCAAAACTGCCGGACCAGCTTGTCAAAGACATGAAAACCGCTAAGGAGCAGGGTTGGGGGAAAATAACGCCCGTCCTCCCGCCGCTTGCTGGCGAGGCTTACTGAGTCTCGCCCTATCGCCGCACAGAACTGACCGAATCGGGCGCTCTCTCCTCAACCTTTCGACGTGCAAAAAGCCGCTTGTCAGGAGTAAGCTTCCCCTCTCGCCCAATGCCCGGCCGGGAGGCAGTCATGAGAACAAATTGGACGACCATTAGCGGGATTGGCGCCGTTGGAATACTGGTGGCGGCCTGTACCGCAGGCGTGATCGCATCGCGAGCCACATCGGGAAACAGCCGGAGGAGCGAAGAGCAAAGTAGATTCCTCCTCTCCACGATGTCAGAAAGCGTCGCTCCGGTTGGAATGACAAAGGCGGAAAAAGGCGAGGAAAACTCGCCGATCCATGAAGTGCCTTCCGCGGCGAACGACGTAACCGAGCTGCATGTGACCATCAAGGAGTGGGATGTGCCTACCAAAGGCGCGCATCCGCACGATCCGGCTGTGGGGATGGACGGTGCGCTTTGGTTCACCGAGCAGATGCAAAACAAGATTGGACGCGTGGAACCGTCCACCGGGGCCTTCAAGGAGTTTCCGCTGAAGGTAGACAACTCCGGGCCGCACGGCCTAGTGTCCGACACCGACGGAAACATCTGGTTTACCGGCAATTTCGCGCACTACATCGGCAAGCTCGACCCCAAAACCGGCGAGGTGAAGGAATACAAGATGCCGGACCTGAAGGCAGAGGACCCGCACACAGCGGCTTTCGATGGCGACGGCATCCTGTGGTTCACCGTGCAAGCGGGGAACTTCGTGGGGCGTCTGGACCCGAGGAGCGGAAAGATTGATTTGGTAACCGTGCCAACGCCAAAGTCGCATCCATACGGATTACAGGTGAACAGCCAGGGTATCCCGTTTTTCTGCGAGTTCTTCTCTAACAAAATGGCAAGCATTGACCCCAAGACGCTTGCGATCAAGGAGTACCCGCTGCCGGAAGGAGTCCGCCCGCGAAGAATGGCCATTGATGATCATGACTTTGTGTACTTCACCGACTTCGAGCGTGGACACCTCGGACGGCTAAACCCCAAAACCGGGGAAGTAAAGATGTGGGACTCGCCGGGCGGCCCCAAATCGCAGCCCTACGGCATAGCCATTACGCCAGACGGGATGGTTTGGTACAGCGAGTCCGGAGTGCAGCCCAACACGCTGGTGCGCTTTGATCCCAAAACGGAGGCCATGGCGCGCACAAATATTCCGTCCGGGGGCGGAACGGTACGCAATATGGCTGCAACGGTGGACGGACGGGTGTATATTGCGTGCAGTGGAGTGAACAAAGTGGGAGTGGTGATACCTACCCGCTGATGCCGTTCTAACAAGTTGGGCGGCATAAGACCACCCTTCCAAGGCAGCTCCCATGCCGAGGAGGAACCATGTCGTCAACCGCCGTAAAGCCCCAGGAGCACACCTGTCAGGGAATCTCGCGCGTGGATGAACCCTGCGATAGAGGCGCTCAGCAGTATTGCGAGCGCTGCAGCCAGTGGTTCTGCCGCGCGCATTACCCCGATCCGGAGTGGCATGGATGCGCCCCCGAACAAGGCGAATCGTGAACGAGGCGCCGCTCCTTTCTCACCGACGGGTAGTGGACAACTAAGCAAACACGGTACTTGTGAATTCTTGACGGAAAAGGTTGCCTCCGTTAGCGTCAAATAGTGCGGCACGCGTGGCGTTACGTGCCAAGCCGCGCTACCTTCGCTGACAAGAGAGCCCCTTGGCCAACGCGATCATCACACTCACGACGGACTACGGCACGAACGATCACTTGGTCGGCACGCTGAAGGGCGTGATCCTGAAGATCAATCCCGACGTGACGATCGTGGACATCACGCACAACGTCACGCCCTTTGATTTGCTCGACGGCGCGCTGGCGATTGGCTCGGCGTATGCGTATTTTCCGCCGAAGACGGTGCACGTGGTGGTCGTGGATCCCGGCGTGGGGACCGAGCGCCGGCCTTTGTTGGTCAGCGCCGCGAATCAGTATTTTGTGGCGCCCGACAACGGCGTGCTGTCGATGATTTACGAGCGCGAGCCCGAGGGCTTGGTGGTGCGGCACGCCAACGCGGAACACTATTACTTGCAGCCCATAAGCAAGACGTTTCATGGACGCGACATTTTTGCGCCGGTGGCGGCGTGGCTTACCAAAGGCTGGCAAACCTCCGGGATGGGCGACGAGATTGGCGATTACAGGCGATTCTCGCTTCCCCGCCCCAAAGAAGCCGACGGCGTAGTGAAAGGCGTGGTCCTCCGGACGGATTCTTTTGGAAATTTGATTACGAATTTCCGTCAGGAAGATTTACCGGAGGGCGTTTCCAATGGTGGCGGAATTAGTTTGCAAATCGGAACGCAAGCGGTGACCAAATTTGTGGAAACGTTCGCGCAAGGCAATGGCAGCGAGCCGTTCGCCTACATCGGTTCCAGCGGATTCGTCGAGATTGGCGTAAACAAAGGAAATGCTGCCCGCACGCTAGGCCTCGGCCGCGGCACCGCCGTAGTCCTCACGAAGTAGGCTTAGCTGACTTATTTCCGTAGCGCTGACTTGTCCTGAGCCGTGCCGAAGGGCTTCCAGCCGTCGCCCTGGTTCTTCCTTCCCGCTCCCAGCTTACTCGCTCTTATAGTTCAGGCCGTGCGGGGCTTCTCGCTGGCTATTAAACAACTTGAAGCAAAAGCCGTCTAGCGCCAACGGTCCGGATCCCCCCAGAACGAGCGCAGCCAAGCAGGCAAGATACAGGAGATAGACTTCGTAGCCGGGCTGACCAAATTGAGCGCCCCCAGGCGTCACGGCTTGAAGATTAATCGCTCCAGAGGCCGTAAGGAAGATGCACGGCAAACATGGCCGTTAGCAAAGTCGCGGCCATTGGCACGCTGACCAGCGGCACAAACACCCCAACCAGCACAGCCAATCCACCAACTAGCTCAGTGAGAATGGTCAACCAGCCCATAAGATGCGGCGCAGGCACGTTCAGGACTTGCAGGATGGCGAAAAAATGATCGGGGCCCCGCGCGATCTTGGCGTAGCCATGTGCCATGAAGCCGCAGCCCACGAGCAAGCGCAGCGGTATGGCTGTCCAACGCTGAAGGTTCGAGAGAATGATCTGCACGCGCGACGTCCTTTCGCTCGAAAAGCTAGCAAAACCGCGTTCTCATTCAATTTGAGCCAGAGTCGCAAAGAAAGTTACAGTTTCGGCGTGGCTTTCTGTGGGATTTGAGGTCTTCGAGGTCTGTGACCGGCGATGCTGTTAAGGGGGTGCCGGCCGCCCTACCGCGCCGTACTACTCGCACGGTTCTTGTCGACGAGCAATTCGACAACACGATCCAGATCGGGATAGCCGCCGCCAAAGGGCCGCGTAAGGAAGTTCCCGCCACGGTGGGCGATCCTCTTGCCGTCGGCGAGCACATCGAACTGACCGGTGTTGCCAGGGGTGAGGACCGCGTCAATGTTCAGGCGCTTTTTGATGAGGGTCACGAGACTCGCGACCTTGGCGCTGTTGTTCTCTCACGTCGG
>Ga0126381_100009376_pt1 | contig 10988 bp, 9 predicted proteins | sample PanSoiMetPlot_28_FD_96465 | JGI IMG/M metagenome (GOLD analysis project Ga0126381, IMG submission 96465) | Tropical forest soil microbial communities from Panama - MetaG Plot_28 | ecosystem: Environmental > Terrestrial > Soil > Tropical forest > Bulk soil | place: Panama | collected 2016-02-17
GATAGTTGTGGCGGATGCCGGGGCAGTCCGCTAGCAGGGGGTATCGCGACGGCACGCGCACCGACTGGCGGGCGCACTCACATAGATGGTGCGTGAGCCAGCTGCAGGGAGGTGAGCGGCGATCGAGTCTGACATTTTCAGGCTCTTCATAGACAAGACCTGGCACGCGAATCTTTGCCGGAGCGTTCCTAAGTCGAGGGACACCGCTCCCTGAAGACAGCCTGACCAGATCGAGATCACCTAACGGCCACGGCCGGTAGCCAGCAGGAGCCGGACATGACTTTCGTGAAGCCGCCAGCTGTCACGATGCGTATCGATATGATTACGCAACGTGACTCAAATGGACGGGGGCGACGGGGACACGTCCAAAACTTCTGCTCCTGGTGGTCGCTATGTCACCGCTGGTGATGGCAATATGGTAACAGTAGACCATATAGGACATCCAAGGCAGGCTCCGAAATGGAGCCACGAACTAGAACAGACGAGGATCGAATAAGAGGTCCAGGAGGAGAGGCCGTCAAAATGTCCGCACGTACCCCAGAGGCCGAGCCGCTGCTAACGCCGGCCGAGGTGGCAACCATGTTCCGGGTTGACCCGAAGACTGTGACACGCTGGGCGAAGGCTGGGAAGCTCACGTCCATCAGGACGCTGGGCGGCCATCGCCGTTACCGGGAAACGGAGGTTCGTGCCCTGCTCGCAGGCATCCCGCAGCAGCGCTCCGAGTAAGGCCGGAGTGGCGGCGTCGCGCCTGGATTGACGGGAGCAGGCGCGCCGACGTACCTCTAGCGTGACCTAAGCGCAGGATCAGGGGGGTCGGCTCCGGCGGCAGCAGTCGCTGGACGCTCGCAGCACACGGGTTCACAACACAAGTTCACGACACACGGGTTCTCAAAACGGGGGGCGCGGTACGGGGGTTCCCTTCACGCGCGTTCGCGACACATGCCATTTGCGCACAAGTGTTCGCTGCGCGGTGGGTTGCCGCTGCAAGTGATTGTGTTTGGTACGTGGCGTTGCGACGCAAAGTTTTGATAACGCGTTGTTTTTTTGAACGCAAGGAGCCGTGAAACGCGGAGCAGCAGAGTTCCGTGTAAGCGACCCGGTAAATGCTGAATTGGTAATGCCGAGTTGGTGATGCTAAGTAGCGGAGCCGACTCGGCAATACCGGCTAAGTAATGCCGCCGGAGTCGATCCACCAAATCTTGTATCGACACCTCGAGTCGGCCGATGATTTGGCCCCGGCTGCGCATACGGTATTGGCCAGAACCCCACGCAGGGCCGCGAACCTCAAGAAACTCGACTCTTGCCAGCCAAGCGGTCTCATCGCTCAACGCAGTCGATTGACGACTTTAAGTAATCGGCCCTGCTGGAACCTGTGATCGGACCATACTTGTCGCGGTGCGCCGCTGCAGCGGAGCAGCGCACGTGAGCGCCTGCGGATATCCGTGCGCCTGGCGGCGCCGCGCATGGCGCGAAACACGACAGGGGACTTTGTGCGGCGTTGCACGTCGGGGGTCCGCGCTTGGCGGACGCGTGCCGTCGCGGTTGAGGAGGGATCGCCATGCGGGATCCGGATTTGGTTGTCAGGGCTCAAATGGCCGCGTCGGCGCTTGAGGGGGCCTGGCATCGCTGGCGCGTTGGGTACGGTCGCGTGACTGACCCCATGCCGGCCGTCTCCAGCTACGTGGGCTACTCGCTCGAGGATCCCTGGGGTCAGCCGCGGGTGGTCTTTGGACTGGCCGCCGAAGACGCCGAACAGCTAGCCGCGCTTCTCGAGCGCCACGACCGCGCCGAACCGGCCTACGCGGCAGTCACGACTCAGCCCATCGTGACCGATCTGTCAGCTCGCGCGTCCGCCCGACCGGCGCCGTTGCCGGTGCCAAGGCAGGCGCCGTCGTCGGCGGCGGCTAACAGGAAGGCTGATCAGCTGCTTTCTGGTCAGCCGCTGGCAGACCTGGTGTTCTCGGGAGACAGCTCAGGTTATGACGAGCCGGTCTACCGTCAAGCTGCTGCCGCGATGAAGGAGGCCGCGGCGGCACGTGATCTCGCGCGCAGGGCGAAGATCGGCGCGGGGTTCGCGCCTGCCCCGGTCTCGCCCGCCGACAGCGACTCCGCGTCAGAACACCGGGCAGGCTCGGTCGGCACGACGGATCCATCAGATGCAGTAAACCTGGTCAGCCCGGCGTGGATGGGTTCGCTCGCTATGGCAGCCGTGACCGCCAAGGCTGAGGCCGAGGCGCGCATCAGAGCGGTGTTGACCAAGCCAGGCCGGAAGTCCGCCGAGCCTTCTAAGTTCGACGATGACGCTGGTGAAGGCGTCGTCGTTGCTGATGATGGGCGGGTCGGCGACAGCCACGACACCGCCGGTGACAGCGCCACCGGTCTCGGCGACGTCACCGATGTTGACGCTGCGGATGGCCGGATTGTGGATGGTGATGAGGGCCGGACCGAGTTGCCGGAGATCTATGCGACTGACGTGCTTGAGCCGTTGCCTACGGCCGAAGAGGCCGGAGCCGGTGCTCCAGGTCTCGAAGAACCGACGGGAGCGCTCAGCCCGGACGACCAGGACCAGGATGCTCCCGACCGGGATGCCGTCGACCGAGTCGGCAGCGACCGCGATGCCGATGACGCCGATACCGCTGATCAGGATGCTGTCGATCAGGATGCCGTCGATCAGGACGCCGTCGATCAGGTTGCCGTCGATCAGGCGGCTGTCGGTCAGGCAGCCAGCGACGGCGATGCCAGCGACGGGGATGCGCACGACAAGGATGCCGACGACCCGGACCTCGGTGATGGCAGCCGCGAGACGGATGATCATGACGTCGCGGCTCGTGATCAGTCGGGCGGGCCGGAGAGCGGCGTCGCCAAGCGCGGCCGGGTAACCCGCAGCTATCCGATTGCCAGGCTGTCAAAGACCAAGCGCTCAGGTGCTTCGAATCAGCCCGCCGGCAGTTAGCCGACCGTGCAGGCGACTGATTCAGGACGATTTATCGGCCTGACGGCGGAGGATTGTCGCGTCTCGGACGCTTTTCGATAACGTGGACAATTCTCCGCGAAGCGGGAATCTGCTGCGAGGCCGACAGCAATTTTCCGTGCTTATGACGAAATGCTCCGGATCGGTGAAAACCCTCCTGGAGGAGGACAGGTCTTTAGATAGTCGCTGTCGGCTGACTAGAACGCGGCAAAATCGAGTTGCGCCGACTCGGCTAGCGTGGTGACCTTCGGGCTATGGATCGCACCGCGGTGCTCGCCGCGTTCAACAAGCAGGTTCGCCAGAACATGGCGCCTGACGGTACTGGCGCCGAGTTCGAGGCCGACAATTTCGTCGTGCGGCGACTCGCCCCGCCGGGGCAAGAGGGATCGGGGATCATCTGGTCAAACCTGGACTCGTCGAGCGCCGACGCGGTGATCGCCGAGCAGGTCGCCGTGTTCGGCGGCCGGGGTGAGCGCTTCGAGTGGAAGCTCTACGACTATGACGAGCCAGCCGACCTAGCAGATCGCCTGGTGGCCGCGGGCTTCGTGGCCGAGGATACCGAGACCTTCGTGGTGGCAGAGGTGTCCGAGGTCCTTGAGGCACTGAAGGCGGCTGAGCTCCCGCCAGGCGTCACCGCTGTCCGTGTAACCGACCCGGCCGGTGTCGAGCTCATGGGCAAGGTCCAGCAGCTTGTCTTCGACGACGATAAATCCGACTTGCGCGAATCGATTCTTGTCCAGCTCGCCGAGACGCCAGACGTCGTGGAGATCGTCTTGGCGATGGCCGATGAGGGGCCGGTCAGCGCCGCGCGAATCGAGTTCTTGCCTGACACGGAGTTCGCTGGGCTGTGGGGAGGCGGCACGCTGTCGCATTGGCGTCGCCGCGGCATCTACCGGGCGCTCGTCCGCTACCGCGCCGAAATCGCCGCCGCCCGAGGCTACAAGTACCTGACGGTCGACGCGTCCGAGGACAGCAGGCCGATACTCGAGCGTGTGGGTTTCACCCCCCTGGCCATCACGACGCCTTTCATCTGGACGCCGCCAAGCCTGAGCTGACCAGCTCCGAGGCGGCGGGCAAGAACTAGCTGCTCGTTGCCGCGCCCGCTGGGGGGACGACGGCCGTGCAGAACTTGCACCGCTTCGCGGCGATCGGGATCTGGCTCAGGCACTCGGGGCACTCACGCTCGGTGGCCTCCTTCTTGCGATCCACGAAGGCCAAGAGCTTGGCCATCGGCGCGACGATGAGGAAGTAGACCACCGCCGCGATGATCAAGAACGAGATCAGCGCGTTCAGAAACAGGCCGTAGGTGAAGTCGGCCTTGCCGATGTGGACCGACAGCGAGCCGAAGCTCGGCTGGCCCGCGATCGCCGAGATCAGCGGCGTGATGATGTTGACTACCAGCGCCTGCACGACCGCGGTGAATGCGACGCCGATCACCACGGCGACCGCGAGGTCGACGAGGTTGCCGCGCAACAAGAACGTCCTGAATCCCTTCATCACCCCTCCTAGATCGCTACCGGCGAGCACGCCGAGGGTCGACCGTACCAACCGTCTGCCTGCCTACGCGCCTTTTCCCGATCTACCACCGAATAATTCAGTGCTAACCGCGGCTAAGATCACCCGGCGGTGGCGGGGCGGGCCTAGGCAAGCAGGGTTCGCGCTCCCGGGTCAACCCCACCGCTGGCACATGGCCGGGGTTCGCGCTCCCCGGCCAACCCCAGCCGTGGCACATCGCGGGGCCCAGAACCCCACCCATGGCCCACGGCTGGGGTTCGAGCTCCCGGCCCAACCCCACCCATGGCACACGGCCGGGGTTCGAGCTCCCGGCCCAACCCCACCCATGGCACACGGCCGGGGATCGAGCTCCCGGCCCAACCCCACCCATGGCACACGGCCGGGGTCCGCGCCCCGGCCAACCCCATCATCGGCCCGCTGACGGGCCGATCCGCGAGCCAACCCCATCATCGGTCCGTTGATGGGGCTATCAGCCAGCGAGCCACCCCAACGCCGGTCCGTTGATGGGGCTATCACACCAGCAACGGACCGACGATGGGCCTGCAGGCAGACGGTCTGGCGGACCACTGGTGCGGGTGTGAATGATGCGTCTACCGGGAACCAGGGCCTGGCCCCAGAACCCCGCCCATGGCACACGGCTAGGGTTCGCACGCCCGGGCCAACCCCAGCGGTGGCACACGGGAGGGCCCAGAACCCCACCGCTGGCACACGGCTGGGGTTCGTGCCCGCTACCCGACCCCGGCACTGTGCCTTCACAGGGTCCAGGACTCTCGAATTAATGACACTTTCGAAATGAGTATTTCGAGAGTAGTGTTCCGAGCATGATGGACTTGCGTGTTCCTGACGGCTCGGTGAACCACTATGGGTGAGGTCAAAGATCCCCTGGCGATGCGGGCGCTGGCCCATCCGATCCGCCTGGCGCTGCTCGAGGCGCTGGCAACCGAGGGCACGCTGACGGCCACGCGGGCCAGCGACCTGCTGGGCGAGTCGCCGGCCAACTGCGCGTTCCACCTGCGGACGCTGGCCAGGTACGGGTTCGTCGAGGAGGCAGGCCGAGGTCCTGGGCGGCTTCGCCGGTGGCGCCGCACCAACTACCAGATCGACCTGCCCTCCCCTGCCCCGAACACCGCGTCGGCTGCGGCCGCCGACGCTTTCGGCGAGGTCTGGCTCGACCGGTACCTCGCCCGCGCGCGGCAGAACCTGAGCCGGCAGTCGTCCTGGCCGCCGCAATGGCAGCAGGCGCTGGGCAAGCTGCACTTCACCCTCATGGTCACCCCCGACGAGGCCCGGCAGATCAAGGACGATCTGGTCGAGGTGCTGCAACGGCATCGCGACCGGCTCGGCGAGCCCGGCCACCGGCCGCCGGGCACCTCGCCGGTGGAGTTCCTGGTCCTGGGCTACCCGCAGCCGCCAGCGCCGGACGACGAGGACGGCGATGAGTGACCTGCTGCGGCTGCTCACCTACCGGGACGCGCGGATTTACTTGCCCGGCCAGATCCTGTCGGTGATCGGAGACAACTCGCTCTGGCTGGCCATGGGCATCTGGATCAAGACCATGACCGGCAGCAACACCGACGCTGGCCTGGCCCTGTTCCCCTTCACCTGCGGCCTGCTGCTGGCCCCCGCCGGAGGCCTGCTCGCCGACCGGTTCCGCCGCGCCCGGCTGCTGGCCGTTGTCAACCTGCTGGCCGCCGCCGGAGTCGGCCCACTGTTGCTCGTCCGTGGCTCCGGCCAGATCTGGCTGATCTGGATCGTGATGTTCTGCTACGGCGCGGTCAGCACCGTCATCGTGTCCGCCCAGACCGCGCTGCTCGCCGTCCTCGTCCCCGCTGACCTACTTGCCCAGGCCAACGCGCTGCTGCAGATTGCCTCCCAGGGCCTGCGGATCATCACCCCGCTCATCGGCGCGGGGCTGCTGGTCTGGGTCGGCCCGCAGCCCCTGATCCTGCTCGACGCCGCCACTTTCCTCATCGCCGCCGCCTGCGCAATGGCCCTGCGTGTCCGCGAGAACAAACCCGATGTCGGCCGCTCACGCTGGTGGCCCCAGATGGCCGCCGGGTTCCGCTACATGTCCCGCGACACCGCCCTGGCGCGCATGCTGGTCACGTTGGCCGTGGCTCTGTGCGCCTTCGGGTTCAGCAACGCTGTGATCTACGCCGTCACCGGGCAGGGCCTGCACAAGCCACCTGCGTTCGTCGGGGTGCTGTTCAGCGGCATGGGCCTCGGGGCCCTGGCAGGCGGGACTACCGCCCCGGCCGCGATCCGCCGCCTCACGCCCGCGGGGCTGGTCTCCGCCGGGCTCACCGCGGCGGCCGCCTGCTTCCTGCTGCTCACCCTGCCATGGCTGCCGCTAGCGGTGACGGCCATGGCCCTGGTCGGCCTGGCCGTGGTCTGGCTCAACGTTGGCGTCACCACCCTCATCCAGCAGCGCACCCCCGCCACCCTCATCGGCCGGGTCGACGCCGCGCTCAGCATGGCCGCCACGATCCCCCAGGCCGCGTCCATCGGGATCGGCTCCGCGCTCATCACCGCCGTCCCCTATCGGATACTCCTGGCCATCATGACCGCCATGCTCATCACCGCAATGCTCTACCTGCGCCCACCGCGGAACGTAGTCCGCCTCCCACGGGCGCTGTTGCTGCCGACAAAACACGGTGCGGCTCAGCACCGCGATCGGCAAGCATGAGCTATGGCCTGGACGCTGACCGACTCCATCGACACTTACGCGGCCGCCGTGATGCCGCTGCTGAATGCGGAACCCGAACGCTACACCGTGCTGATCAGCGTGCTCTCTGGCCTGGTCGAGCACGGCCCGAACCTCTACGGCGCCGGCGCTCCCGTACTTGGCTGGTGGTCACGCGACGGCATGGCAAGCGCGGCCGTGCTGCAGACGCCGCCGCATCCGGTACAGGTGACCAGCCTGCCCGCGGAAGCGGTCGAACCACTCGCCGTCGCCCTCGCGGCCAGCCACGCTGACGGCATCACGCAGATCCTCGGTGCCGAGCCGGACGCCACGGCGCTCGCGCAGGCCTTGGCGTCAGCGACAGGCCGCCGGTTCGGCGTTGAGATGCGCCAGCGGCTCTACCGCCTCGGCGAACTGACGCCGCCCGATCCGATGCCGGAAGGCGCCGCCAGGGTCGCGACATCGGACGACATCGAGCTCGCCTACCGCGTGGACGAAGCGTTCGCGGCCGAGACGGGCCAGCGTCCGGCGTCAGCGACGTTGATCGAGTCGCGGCTAAAGGCCGGACGGCTGGTGCTCTGGGAAGTGGCCGGTCATCCAGTGTCGGCCGCTGGGCTCTCGGCGCTGGTCGGCGGCGTTGCCAGGATCGGCCAGGTGTACACGCCGCGCGAGCACAGGAACCGCGGCTACGGCGCCGCCGTGACCGTCGCCGCCACCAGGCTCGCCTTCGACTACGGCGCGAAGTCAGCCATCCTGTTCACCGACCTGGCGAATCGGACAACCAACGCGCTCTACGCCAGGCTCGGCTACGAGCCGGTCGAAGACAAGGTGGTGATAGCGTTCCGGACGGCGGAGGAGGCGTCCCGATGACCCAGGATCCGGTTCAGCTGATCGCCGAGCTGTTCGCCAGCGACGGGGCGGCTGAGTACCTCGGCGAGCCGGTGACGCAGGCGGCGCACATGCTGCAGGCCGCGACGCTCGCCCAACGCGACGGGGCCGCACCGGAACTTGTCGCCGCCGCGCTGCTGCACGACGTAGGCCATTTCACCGGCACGGTAAGCGGGCAGCAGTTGATGACCGGGACGGATAACAGGCACAGCGATGTCGGCGCTGACTGGCTGGCGCAATGGTTCGGCCCTGATGTCACCGAGCCGGTGCGACTGCACGTCGCTGCCAAGCGTTACCTGTGCGCCGTCGAGCCTGGCTATGCCGCCAGGCTCTCGCCAGCCTCGGTGTACACGCTCAGCGTCCAAGGCGGGCCGATGCGTGAGGCAGAGGCCAGTGAGTTCGCCGCCGGTCCCTACGCAGAGGCCGCATGCCTCGTACGCCGCTGGGACGACGCGGCCAAGGAACCAGATGCGCTGACGCCGCCGTTCGACCACTTCCGGCCGTTGCTCGCCGCGTTGGCCGGTGCTCGTTCGAGCAAGGCGCGCTCGAACTAAGGAGCGCTTGTGCCGGCGCGCCCGTAGGCGTCCTCGAGTCTGACGACGTCCTCACGCCAGCCCGGCGGTGCGGTTGACACCTCGGCGAAGACGATGTCGGTGACACCGGTAATCCGGTGCACTACGCCAGCCGGCAGGTGGATGGTGTCGCCCGGCCCGAACGTCACCTCGGTGAGCTCGCCGCCGACCTGACCATATTGGATCTCAGCCGTGCCTGAGATCACAGAGATCGTCTCTTCCTTGTGCTCGTGATACTGCAGGCTCAGTGAACCCCCAGCGTTCACGTAAATGATCTTGCCGACGTACGTGCCCTCCTCGCCAGCGAAGATCTGCTCGTGGCCCCAGGGCTTCTGCTGGCGCTGCGCCTTGTAGATGTCGGCTTGCTGGTCGCCAGTCACTCAGCGCCTCCGTTGTCATGACCGATGTAAGCGATGACTGTGGTTAACGTAGCCGACGGCCGGGCTGCCTGCTGGCTTGCTAGCCAACTTGGCCTACGATCGGCAGTCGGGAGGTATCGGTACATGCTGCGTTATCCGCCAACCCGGTCCGGTCATGAGGTCGACGATTACCACGGCGAGGTCGTTGCTGACCCGTACCGCTGGCTTGAGACTACGTCCGATCCTGAGGCAGCGGCCTGGATCGCTGCCCAGAACGAGGTCACAGAAAATGTGCTCGGCCAGGTGGCTGAGCGTGCGTCGATCACGTCGATGCTGACGAAGCTCGCCAGCTACGCGAGGTACGGCGTTCCGTTCGAGCGCGGCGGGCGATGGTTCCAGTTCCGCAACGACGGGCTGCGGAACCAGCCAGTCCTGTACGTCATGACCAATCCCGACGAGCCTGGCCGGCCGCTGCTCGACCCCAACGCGCTCTCCGAGGACGGCACGGCCGCGGTCACCGCAGCCGCAGTCAGCAGCGACGGCCGCCTGCTGGCATACGCGATCAGCGTCAGCGGATCTGACTGGCAGACCTGGCGGGTGCGCGAGGTTGATTCCGGCGAGGATCTCCCTGACCTGGTCGAGTGGTCGAAGAACAGCGAGGCGGCATGGCGTAAGGACGGATCAGGCTTCTACTACTCGGCCGCAGCCAGACCGCCCGCGGGCGCCGAGTACCTCGCCGAGACCGGAGTGCGCCGGATCTTCTTTCACAAAATCGGCACTTCGCAGAGCGACGACGAACTCGTCTACGACACTCCGGCCGACTCCAACTGGTACAGCGAGGCGCACGTCACTGATGACGGCCGTTTCCTCGTCATCAAGATCAACGACGGCACCGCGCCGCAGGCACAGCTGCACGTCCTCGACCTGGCCGATCCGGCCGCCGAATTGACGCCGCTGATCGGTGATTTCGACTCGATCGCGGATCTGGTATCGACCAAGGAATCTACGTTCTACCTGGTCACCGACTACCAGGCCGAACGCAAGCGCTTGGTGGCGGTCACGCTTGATGAGCCGGACCGGCAGCACTGGACTGAGATCATCGGCGAGGGGCCAGACACGCTGCTTGCCGCGTACTTCTTCGGCGGGCGGTTTGTCTGCCACTACCTGAGGAAGGCGCACTCGGTTCTGGCTGTCTACGAGGCCGACGGCCGCAACGTGCGGGAGATCCCGTTGCCCGGCTACTCGTCTATCGCCGACGGCTGCAATATCGGAGACGGCATCGCTGGGCGCGAGGAGAGCGACCTCATCCACTTCGGGGTCACCTCGTTCGCCGAGTCCGGCTCGCTGTGGTCCCATCGGCTCTTGACCGGAGAGACCAAGCAGCTTCGCCGCTCCGATGCCGCCATCGATCCGAACGAGTTCACCATCGAGCAGGTGAACGTCACCTCGGCCGACGGTACCGAGCTGACTATGTTCCTGACGAGGCGTGCTGACCTGCGGCCCGACGGCAACCAGCCGGTGCTGCTTTACGGGTACGGCGGCTTCGACATCGCGATCACGCCGTCGTTCTCGGTGCTGCACGCGGGCTGGCTTGCCAGCGGCGGCGTGCTGGCCGTCGCCAACCTGCGCGGCGGCGGCGAGTACGGCCGGGCCTGGCACGACGCTGGCCGCCTCGCGGTGAAGCAGAACGTGTTCGACGACTTCTGCGCCTGCGCCCGCTGGCTCGCCTCTTCTGGATGGTCGCGCGCAGGTCGCATCGCCATCTACGGCAGATCGAACGGCGGCCTACTGGTCGGGGCGTGCCTGACCCAGCACCCGGAGCTGTTCGGCGCCTGCGTGGCTGGCGTCGGGGTGCTCGACATGCTGCGGTTCCACCGGTTCACCGTGGGGCGAGCCTGGGTCGCCGACTTCGGCAGCCCCGACGACCCAGAACAGTTCCGCTGGCTGCGCGCGTATTCGCCGCTTCACAACCTGCGGCCCGGGCAGCGGTACCCGGCGAC
>Ga0126381_100009378_pt1 | contig 10988 bp, 7 predicted proteins | sample PanSoiMetPlot_28_FD_96465 | JGI IMG/M metagenome (GOLD analysis project Ga0126381, IMG submission 96465) | Tropical forest soil microbial communities from Panama - MetaG Plot_28 | ecosystem: Environmental > Terrestrial > Soil > Tropical forest > Bulk soil | place: Panama | collected 2016-02-17
AAATCGAGCGCCGGAGCGTCGATCTATGGCGTGGATGTGTTCGCCCAAATCGCCCTATTCTACTGCATGCTGATGCCGGTCGGCGCGACCTTCTCGCTCGACCGCTCCGCCGGCCGCGAGACGGGCGAGCCGTCGTCGGCCGCGAGGCTCGGCATTCGCGTGATCCAAATCCACCTCTGCATCATGTATTTGGCCTGCGGACTGGATAAATCGGCGGGGGAGGATTGGTGGAACGGAGAGGCGATCTGGTGCGCCGTGATGCGAAGCGATCTCTGCGTGTTTAACATGAGCTGGATGGCCAGCATTCCACTCATCCTGCGGCTGCTTGGCCTAGGAACGCTTGTGGTGGAGGCCGGCTACCCGATCTTCGTCTGGCCGCGTCGGACCCGAACGCTCTGGGCGCTGGCCACGATCGGGCTGCACGTCGGGATCGCGGTCTTCATGCGGCTCTATTCGTTCTCGGCGATGATGTCGGTCTTCACGTTCTCGATGTGGCTGATTTCCGCAACGCCCGGCAAAGAATGGGCAGCCTTCGCACCGCTCGTTCGGCTGGCCGGCCTCATCCGCCGCGAGCCGAGGGCTTGCCAAGCGGAGGCCATCGTCTAACACTGTAGGGGACGCTGTGCGTCCCCTTCGATGAACGAACCAGTCGCCTATCTCAACGATCGATTCATTCCGGCGCGCGACGCCACTATTTCGATCGTTGACGCCGGCTTCGTGTTGGGCGCCACGGTCACCGAGCAACTCCGGACCTTCGGCGGCCGGCTCTTCCGCAGCGACCGACATTTCCAGCGTCTCGCCCACTCGCTCGAAATCTGCGGCATTGACCCAGGGATTTCGATTGACGATTTCGCCCGAATCGCCGATGAACTAGTTGGGCGCAACTATCCGCTTTTAGCTCCAGGCGACGACTTAGGACTTGCCATCTTCGTGACCCCGGGCCCATATCCGGCACTGGCCGGCGGCGACCTGCCTGCCGCTTCCGGCATCCGACCTCCGACTTCCGATCTCCGGCCTCCGACCGTCGGCCTGCATACCTTCCCGCTCGCATTCCACCTCTGGGCGGATGCCTATCATCGGGGCGTGTCGCTTGTGACGACCTCGATCCAGCAAGTGCCGGGCGAATGCTGGCCGCGTGAATTGAAGTGCCGCAGCCGCATGCACTACTACCTCGCCGATCGGGAAGCCGCCGCAAAACAGCCCGGAGCGAGAGCCCTGCTCCTCGACGGCGACGGGCGAGTCGCCGAGACGTCAACTGCGAATACCGTGATCTACAAATCCGACACCGGCCTCATTTCGCCGCCACGGACGACCGTCTTGCCAGGCGTCAGCCTTGAAGTCGTCATCGAGCTGGCCGCTCAACTCGGTATCCCGTTAACCGAGCGCGAGCTTCACCCGGACGACGTGGCAACCGCCGATGAGGCGTTGCTTTCCAGCACGCCCAACTGCCTGCTCCCGGTTGCTCGCTTCAACGGCCAGCCGATCGGCAAAGCCGCCGACCGACCCATCTTCAACCGCCTCTTGGCCGCTTGGAACAACCTCGTCGGAATCGATATCGCCGATCAGGCAAAGCGCTTCGAGCCGCGGTAGGAGCGCCTGCGATCTCTATTAAGAGGGAGCCGACGCACGATGCGCTCCGCGCTTATGCCGCGTCTTCAAATTGACGAATCCGAATCGTTCCCTGCGGAAGATGGGCGACGATTTCCAGTTTTCCACCCATCGCACGAATGAGATGTTCGAGCGTGCTGATCTTCATATCTTCCTGATTCTCCAATCGCGACAACGTCGGTTGCTTGATGCCGAGTAGGTCAGCGACTTCCTCTTGAGTCATTCCAACGGCATGGCGAATTTCGGCAAGCAGCATTTCGGCCATCATCTCCTTGGCCCGCGATTTCGCTCGGGCCAGCGAGGCCGCCGGCATCTTGTCTTCAAGTTCCTTAAAGTTCCGCGCCATTAAATCAATCCCTCGCCGCGAAGCGTTTCCAAATGGACATCATATAGGCGATCCGCAATCGGCAGCATTGTCTAATAGAACCGATTGTCCCCCGTCTTATCGCCGCCGATCAGTAGAATTGCACAGCGCCTTGGATCAAACGCAAACAGAGTTCGTAGTGGTCGTCCTTGATGCTGTGTCCGCAACTCTTTCATGTTCGAATGCCGAGATCCCTTGAGAGTGTCGGCGTGAGGACGGGGAAGATTCGGTCCCAACTGCCGCAACAACTCAACGCTGGTTGCGACGGATTCCTGTTCGTCAATGTCGAGTGAGTCCCACCAAACTCCAAATTCGTCGGTGAACTCAACGTCCCACATAGAAGTATAGCGTATTTGCTATATTCGTCAAACGCTATATCCGAGGCGAGCGACTCTAGGAGAATCCTCGATCACTTCAATCCATGTACCACGACCGTCTTCATCTCAGTCATCTCATGGATCACGTACTTCGGCCCTTCCTTGCCGAAGCCGCTTTCTTTGAGGCCGCCGTAGGGCATGAGGTCGGCTCGCCACTGTGGACCCCAGTTGATGTGCAGGTTGCCGGCGTCCACGTCGCGGGCGAAGCGCAGTGCGCGGTCGAGGTTTTCGGTGAAGATCGCCGCGCTTAAGCCATAGCGAGTGTCGTTGGCCATCGCGATCGCTTGTTCGATGTCATTGGCCGCGGTGATGGCCACGGCCGGTCCGAATAGCTCATCGCAGCTTATTCTCATGCTTGGATCGACGTCGGCCACGAGTGTCGGCTCGTGGAGCGCCCCGCGGCGGCTCCCGCCGGTCACGAGCCTTGCTCCGCTGCCGACCGCCTCGCCGATCCACTTCTCAACTCGCTCGGCGTCGGCCGTGCGAATCATCGGCCCCATTTTCGTGGACGGCTCAAGCTGATTGCCCGTCTTTAACGCCGCAACCTTAGGTTTGAGCAGCTCCACGAGTTCGCGATAAACGTGCGGCATCGCGAGCACTCGCTGAGCCGAGATGCAGACCTGTCCGGCGTTCGCGTAGCCCGTGGCGACGATCGCGTCGGCCGCTTTATTGAGGTCGGCATCGTCCATCACGATCAGAGGGCTGTTCGACCCGAGTTCCATCGTCACTCGTTTCAGCCCGGCCTTGCGCGTGATCTCTTCTCCGACGTCGCGGCTGCCGGTGAAGCTGACCTTGCGAACTCGGGCGTCGGAAACGAGAGCTTCCCCAAGCGCGCCGCCCGGCCCAGTGATACAAGAAAGGGCCAAGGAAGGCACGCCGGCCTCTAGCAAAATCTCGACGAGCGCCAGGCCAGAAAGCGGCGTGTCGGTCGCAGGCTTGAAGACGACGGCATTGCCCGCGGCAATCGCGGGGCCCAGTTTGTGACATGGCAGATTAAACGGGAAGTTGAACGGCGTGATGGCCGCGACAATGCCACACGGGACTCGCAGCGTGAAACCGAATTTGCCCGCGCCGTTGCTCGCGCCATCGAGCGGCAACACTTCGCCGCCGAGCCGCTTGGCCTCTTCCGCAGAGAGTTCCATCGTCTCCGACGCGCGGGCGACTTCGATTGTGCTTTCGGCAAGAATCTTGCCTTCTTCTTCGCTGACGATCCGAGCCAGCTTGTCGCGGCGCTCGGTGATGAGCTGCGCCGCCTTCAAGAGAATCCGATACCGCTCGTAGCCCGGCATTCGCCGCATGATTTTCGCGCCTTCGACGGCGCCGGCGACCGCGGCGCTCACGTCGTTCGTCGTCCCTCGGGGCACGGTGTCGAGCACGCTTCCATCAAACGGATTGCGGACTTCGATTTTCTCCGGTCGATCCACCCACTCACCGGCAATATGCATTTTCATGGCAGTAGGGCACGCTCTGCGTGCCAAGGTGTAGGTCCCGCCTGCCGGACGGGGCCATGTTTAGGTTGCAAATTGAAATTAGCGGTCAGGTCCCGCCCGGCAGGCCGGACCTACTCAAAACGGCAACTCGCGGCCGATGTCTTTAGCTCGCGCCAGATCGAGCAACTTCCCGCCAAGGGCCACATCTTCGATCGCCAGGCCGACCGATTTAAACAGGGCCACGCTTTCCCGCGTGCTGCGACCCACGGCGTTGCCGCTGACCACGTCGGCCAGCTCGACGGCTCGAGACCAATCGAACACCCCGCTCTCCAAGGCAGCGACGAAATCACCTGCTTCATGGCGGCAGGCCTCGACGCTGTCGCACACAATGTTGTCAGCCCGGCGGACCACGTTTACATCAATCTCGGCCTTCGTCAGCCAATTGGAGCCGACGGCGCAAACGAGCGTTCCTTCGGCGAGCGAATTGCCGTCGAACAGCGGCTCCATGCTCGATGTGGCCGTGATCACGATCGGCAAATCCTCGGCGGCCTCCCGCGGACGATCGACGGGCACGACCGAGATTTCCAACTGCCGGGACATCCGCTCGGCAAACTCAATCCGCTGCGATTCGGTGCGGCTATAGACGAACGCCTGCTTAATCGGCCGGGCGAGCGTCGCCGCCTCGAGTTGCGTCTCCGCTTGATGGCCAGCGCCGAAAAGGCCTAATTCGGCGGCATCCATGTTGGCCATCCATTCAATGGCCACGGCAGTTCTCGCGGCGGTGCGAAGCTGACCAAGACGGTCGGCTTCGACGAGTGCGATCAGCTCGGCCGAGTTGCTATCGTAAAGTCCGAGGTGGAAGTGGGCGCCTGCTCGACTCGTCGCGTATGCCTTCAGGCCGACGAGCCCAAGATAGTCGGCCGCTGCGCTCATCGTGTGCAGAACGATGCCTTTGCCCTTGGCCCGCACGCGCGGCACGTTGACCGCCTTACGATCGGCCATCTGCCGAAACGCCTCTTCGACGACCTCGATGGCCAGCCGCATGTCGAGCAGCCCGCGGACGTCGGATTCAGTGAGAAAGAGGGCCGGCATCGTCGTTCGCTTCGCGCGTGGGTAGGTGAATAGGTGAGTAGGTGGGCCGACGCTGGCGTCCGCTTACTTACTCACTTACTCACCCGTCACCTTCAAATCTCGATCACTTTTCAAGAGCGGCGATGCTCTTGAAGTCATTTTTTAGCGATCGATAAAGCTGCTGGTAGAGCGGGAATCCCCGATCATAATACGCGGCGGCGCGGCGATTGACAGGGGTTTCTTTCACCACGTCGATTGTGGCTTCGCACGCTTCCTCGACATTCCGAAACGCGCCGGCGCCAACGGCCGCCAGGAGCGCCACTCCGTAGGCCGGGCCTTCCTCAGCGTTGAGTGTCACCACTTTTTGCCCGAACACGTCGGCTTGAATCTGCCGCCAGAGCGGGCTGCGCGAACCGCCGCCAGACGCGCGAATTTGCCGTATCGGCACGCCGAGGTCGCGAATGATCGAAAGACTATCGCGCATGGCGTAGGCAACGCCCTCCATCACCGCTCGAACCATGTGCCCCCGGCCGTGGGCGAGTGTGAGGCCGACGAAGCAGGCGCGGGCGTCGGGATCGGCGTGCGGAGTCCGCTCGCCGGCAAGATAGGGCAAGAAGAATAGGCCCTGGCTCCCCGGCGGCACGTCGGCCGCTTCGCGATTGAGCTGATCGTAGCAGTTGCCGCCGTCGCGATTGGCCGCTTCGGTTTCCATCGGGCAAAGTCGATTCCGGAACCACTGCAAGCAGCCGCCGCCGGAAAGGCTCACGCCCATCATGTGCCACTTGCCGCGGACGGCATGACAGAAGGTGTGCAAGCGACCGGCCGGGTCGAACTCCATCGTGTCGCTGTGGACAAACATGATGCCCGACGTGCCGATTGATGTGCTCAGCACGCCCTTGCGCACGATCCCGTTTCCGACGGCACCGGCCGCACAATCGCCGGCCCCGCCGACCACGACGCAGTCCGTCGTCAGCCCAAGTTCCTCGGCCGCCACCCGCGAGAGTTTGCCAGTCACCTCTTCAGACTCGTAACACTTTGCGAACAGATCAAGATCGAGTTCAAGCTTGGAGAGCAGCGGCTTCGACCAATCTCGCTTCGCGATGTCCAAAAGCAGCATGCCGCTGGCGTCGCTCACGTCGGTGGCGAATTCACCGGTCAGCCGCCGCCGCACGTCGTCTTTCGGCAACAGCACTTTCACCGTCTTGGCAAAATGCCGCGGCTCGTGATTTCTCAGCCAGAGGATCTTTGGGGCCGTAAACCCAGTGAGTGCCGGATTGGCAACGAGCTTGATGAGATTTCGCCGCCCGCCGACGCGCCTTTCCATCTCAGCGCACTCGGCGGCCGTGCGCTGATCGTTCCAGAGAATCGCCTTGCGGATGACTCGATTCTGCTTATCGAGGAACACGCTACCATGCATCTGACCCGAGAGGCCGATGCCCTTCACGTCGGCCGGCTTGAGCTTCCCCTTGGCGACGACGGCGCGGATCGTCTTCACGGTGGCCTGCCACCAATCTTCGGGCTCCTGCTCGCTCCAAAGCGGCTTCGGGTGATACGACGGATAACAATCCGTCGCCTCGGAGAGAATCTTGCCGCGCTCGTCGATCGCGAGAGTTTTGGTGCCGGATGTGCCAATATCGATGCCGAGAAAAATGCCCATGAGCGAGGCTGCGAACTGGGTGTGGCACTGGCCAGCGACCAACGGAAGTCGGCCAGTGCGAGTCGAGGCAGGGACCGCGGCCAATAGACCGCTGATGATACATCAGCGGATGTCGTAGACGAAAGCCCCGGCCGGATCGACGCCGAGGCGAACCGACTGAATCGTCCGCCCTTCAGCCATCCGCGAAAGGAATTCGGCCGACAATTCCGGCAGCAGCGTGCGGGAGATGATGTGGTCGATATTGCGGGCGCCGCTTTCCACCTCCTTGCAGCGCGAGGCGATCGTCGTGACCAGCTCCGGATCGTAGCCGAATGCCGCCTGGTAATTCTCCTCAACGCGGCGGCGGACTTGCTTCAGTTTCAGCTCGATAATGTTCTTCAGAACCTGATCGCTGAGCGGGAAGTACGGCACGATGCTGATTCGGCCGAGAAACGCGGGCTTAAAGACCTTGAGCAGCTCAGGGCGAAGTGCCTCGCCTAGCCCGACCGAGTCTGGCATGGTGTCCGGATCGGCGCAGAGCTTCATCACCGTGTCGGAGGCGGCGTTCGAGGTCATCAGGATCACGGTGTTCTTGAAGTCGATGTCGCGCCCCTCGCCGTCGCGGAGCATTCCCTTGTCGAACACCTGATAGAAAATCTCTTGAACGCCGGGATGCGCCTTCTCCAACTCGTCGAGCAGCACGACGCTGTAGGGGCGGCGCCGAACCGCTTCGGTGAGCACACCACCCTCGCCGTAGCCGACATAACCCGGCGGCGAACCCATCAAGAGCGACACTTTGTGCTCTTCCTTGAACTCCGACATATTGATGACCGTCATGTTCTGCTCGCCGCCGTAGAGGAGGTCGGCAAGTGTGATCGCCGTTTCTGTTTTGCCCGTGCCGCTCGGGCCGACGAGCATGAAGACGCCAATCGGCCGCCGCGGATCGGTGAGCCGTGCCCGCGACGTGCGAATGCTTTGGGCAATCGCGTCCAGGGCGTGCGACTGGCCGATGATCCGCTCTTCCATCTTCTCTTTGAGATTCAGCACGGTTTGAATCTCGTTTGAGACCATTCGGCCGACTGGAATACCGGTCCATGCGGAAACGACGTCGGCCACTGATTGCGAATCGACGCAAACCGACATGAGCGGTGATTCTCCCTGCACCTCCCGCAGTTCCACCGTGAGCTTGTCCAATTCGCCGCGGATTCGCTCGCGATCTTGCGGCGAAAGGGAGGCGGGCTTAGTCGGCTCGGGTGGTTTGGCCACGTCGGCCACTTTCTTCACCGGCGCCGGACGGCCTTCGAGTTGATCCCGCCGCTCACGAATCTGCGCGACGAGGTCCTTTTCTCTCTGCCAACGATCCTCAAGCGATTTGAGTTCGGCTTGAACGGCGGTTCGCTCCTCTTCGAGTTCGCGGAGCTTCTTGTCGTGATCGCCGCCGGTTTCGGTTTCACGCTTGAGAACCTCGATGGCCACGCCGAGCTGCTCCACGCGGCGGCGGCGATCTTCAATCGCCGGCGGCGTCGAGCCTTGGCCAATCGCCACGCGGGCGCACGCCGTATCGAGCAAGCTCACTGATTTATCCGGCAACTGGCGTCCGGAGATATAACGATTCGATAGCCGCACGGCATCGACGACCGCCTCGTTGAGGATTCGAACGCCGTGATGTTTCTCGAGTGTCGCAATGAGCCCGCGCATCATTTCGACGGCGGCGCTTTCGCTTGGCTCCTCGACCTTGACGACCTGGAACCGCCGGGCGAGTGCCGCATCGCGCTCAAAATACTTCTTGTATTCGGCCCATGTGGTCGCTGCGATCGTGCGCAATTCGCCGCGGGCGAGCGCCGGCTTGAGCAGATTCGCAGCGTCGCCTTGGCCCGCCTGGCCGCCGGCACCGATCATCGTGTGAGCTTCGTCGATGAACAGGATGATCGGGGTGGGCGATGCCTTCACTTCGTCGATCACCGAGCGAAGCCGATTCTCGAATTCGCCTTTGACGCCGGCCCCGGCTTGTAAGAGGCCGAGGTCAAGCGTGCGCAGTGCAACGTTCTTGAGAGCGTCAGGCACGTCGCCCGCGGCGATTCGCAAAGCAAAACCTTCGACGACGGCCGTTTTGCCGACCCCCGCTTCACCAGTGAGGATCGGATTGTTCTGCCGGCGGCGTGTAAGCACGTCGATGATCTGCCGCACTTCGGGATCGCGGCCGAGCACGGGATCGATCTTTCCCTTCTTGGCCTGCTCCGTGAGATTTGTGGTGAATTGATCGAGAGATGGGGTTTTTGAGTCGGGCGAGACTGGCCGCGGAGCACCGTCCCCCTGGACAGCCGTCGGCTGTGAGCGGGCCGCGTCGGCCGCTTCGGCCGTGTCGGCGGTCAGAGTAACCAGATCATTCTCAAGCTGCTCGCCGGGAATCTTTGCCAGCTCTTCTGAACTCGATCGAATTCGTCCCGACAGATTTCGATCCGTCAAAAGTGCCGTCAGGATGTGGCCCGAACGAACCACTTGGCTGCCGTATTTCAGCGAAGCGAGCACCCAAGCCTCGCGCATTGTATCGACAACGTCGAGCGAAAGTTCGGGGGCTCGGGCGTTCCCCGTACGAAGCTTGTCGAGTGAGCGGGTCAGGTCGCGATTCGCCCGCGAGGCATCGACGTTGTAGTGCTTCACAATTCGAGCGATATCGGAATCGGCCGGCTCGAGTAGCTTGAGCAGCCAATGCTCGATTTCGACGTTGTAATTCGTGCGAGACAGACAAAGACCGGCCGCGGCTTCCAGCGCGCGGCGGCTGAGATTATCGAGCTTGCCTACGAGAGATTTGAGATTAAGCGACATTGGGGGCTGGGGACTGGGGGTTGGGGACGTAGGTCACGCTGTGCGTGACTTCAGTGACGTTCGGCGGCTAAGCCTAGCGTTGGCTTACGACCGCGGGGTTATTTATCGTCGTCATCCTTGCCTTTGAGTTTGTTTCGTTTGTCGGCCGCGGCTGCGTCGTCGCCGCTGGCCTTGTTAATGGCGCTATCGGCGCTATCGTGGGCCTTTTCGCGGGCCTTCCGTTCGATCGAGTCGGCGGCGTTCTGTGCTTCGCCGCGAATCCCCTCAGTTGCCCGCCGTTTCACTTCGTCGCAGCCAGCTAGGCAGGCCAGCCCGCAGCCGAGGAGGAGGATCGTTGAAAGTCGTTTCATTTTCGTAGTCTCCACATTTTTGGGATGGGCGGGGCGGAAGCCGCGGGAAAACCGTTAGGCAACTTTACCACGAGGCTTGAGCTATGCGGCCGGCCGACCGGTCGATGCGTGTCACGGTCGCTTTCGAAAAGTAATTCGCGAGGAACGAGTCTACCACGCCGCCGCAACTGCTTGCAAGGACGCCCGTTAGAGCGAGTCGCTGATTGTCGTCTTTCGCTCCGCGAAGGCACGCTCTTTCGTAGAGCGAAAGGTGACCGTGTTCGCCGTCACTCCCACTCTATCGTCGCCGGAGGCTTAGAGCTGATGTCGTAGACGACTCGGTTGACCCCTTTCACCTCGTTGATGATTCGCGTCGAAATGCGGGCAAGCAGTTCATACGGCAGATGGCTCCAGTCAGCGGTCATGAAGTCCTCGGTCTCGACCGCTCGGACGGCGAGCACATCTTCATAGGTTCGCGCATCTCCCATCACTCCGACGCTCTGCACCGGCAGAAGTACGGCGAACACTTGAGCTGTTTGGCGATATAAGCGAGCGGCTTTGATCTCATCGACCACGATCGCGTCGGCCTCGCGGAGCCGATCCAGTCGTTCGCGCGTCACCTCCCCCAAGCAGCGAACTGCCAGGCCAGGTCCTGGGAACGGATGTCGCCAGACAATTTCCTCGGGCAGGCCGAGTTGAAGCCCCAGTTTGCGGACCTCGTCTTTGAACAGATCGCGAAGCGGTTCGATCAGTTCGAAGCCGAGCGTATCCGGGAGCCCGCCGACGTTGTGATGCAGCTTAATCGTCGCGGCCGGCCCGTCAGCCGCGGCGCCGCTTTCGATCACATCGGGATAAAGCGTTCCTTGAGCGAGAAACTGAGCGCCTTTGATTCGAGCCGCCTCGGCCGTGAAACATTCGATGAAGGCATGGCCGATCCGCCGACGCTTGTCCTGCGGATTCGTCACACCAGAAAGCGCCGCGAGAAACAGCTCTTCGGCCCGCACGACATGCAGATCGGTCTTGAAATGCGTGGTGAACTCGCGGATCACAGACTCGGCCTCATCCTTTCGCAACAGGCCGTTGTCCACAAGGATGCACGAGAGCTGCGGCCCAATGGCGCGATACAAAAGCGCCGCGACGACCGACGAATCGACGCCGCCCGATAGCCCGCAGATGACGCGGCGGGCTCCCACCTGCCGCCGCACGCGTGCGATTGTCTCATCGGCAAACTCGCCGAGCCGCCAAGTGCCCGTGCAGCCGCAAACCGTCGTCAGAAAGTTTTCGAGAATCTTCGTGCCGCGCGGCGTGTGCGTCACTTCGGGATGGAATTGCAGCCCATAGATTGGC
>Ga0126381_100009379_pt1 | contig 10987 bp, 6 predicted proteins | sample PanSoiMetPlot_28_FD_96465 | JGI IMG/M metagenome (GOLD analysis project Ga0126381, IMG submission 96465) | Tropical forest soil microbial communities from Panama - MetaG Plot_28 | ecosystem: Environmental > Terrestrial > Soil > Tropical forest > Bulk soil | place: Panama | collected 2016-02-17
GTATCTACCACCTCGTGCTCCTCCTCGACTAGCATTCAAACAATTCTGATAGCTATTCGTGCCGCAGTGCAGTTTGTGGATCTACCGTAGCCGCTCGCCGCGCCGGAATTAACCCGGCAACGCACGCGGCAACCAGCAATGTGCCCACACCTGACGCCAGCGCACCGCCGCTCACGGTCTTCATCTCGTACAGTTGGGACTTCACCAGCTGCACCCCGTAGAACGCCACAGGAATTCCAATCGCCAGTCCAAACAGCGTCTGCAGCAGCGCGTTGCGCAGGATCATCGTCACCACACTGCCGCGCTCTGCGCCAAGCGCCATTCGAATGCCGATCTCGTTCGTCCGCCGTGCCACGGTATACGACGTCACGCCGTACAGTCCTACCGTTGCCAGCAGCAGCGCCAGAGCACTGAAGATCGTCATCAGCCGCGAGAGCATCCGCGCATGTGTGAACTGTTCCCCGATCTGCGAGCTGAAGGTCTGGAACTTCACTACCGACAGGTTCGGATTGATACTGGAGAGCGTCTGCCGCGAGAGCTGCTCCATATTGTCCATCGGCCGGGCCGTGTCCAGCACGATCGCTCCCGCAAAGACGTAGTCGTTCGGCTTCTTGTCGGACGTCGGCTGCTGCAGCAGGCGCAAGAAAAACATGTTGCGATCCTTCCAGCGCACGTTGCCGTAGGTGGTGTTCTGCACCACGCCAACGATCTCGAAGTCGCCCGGCGAATTCGGAGTTCCCAGGTGCGCGCCGATCGGGTTCTCCCCGGGCTTGAAGAAGGTCTTCACGAAGGTCTGGTTAACTACTGCGACCGCGGCCGCGGTAGAGGTATCCTGCGGGCCGAAGCCGCGTCCCATCGTCACGCGGGTGCCTACCGAGTCGAAGTACTCAGAGTTCGCCGAGACGTACGACGCGCCCTTATCCAGATTCGGCTGTCCCTCGATGCGGACCAAAGTGTTGTCGTTATAAAACTCCATCGGAGTGTTGGTGCTGATACCGACCTTGACCATGCCTGGGATCTGATGGAAACGATTCTCGATCGTCTGGTAGAGAGCAGCCAACTGCGCCGCGGTGTAACCCGCAGACTGTGGATCGAAGTGGATGATATAGCGGTTGGTGGTGTCGAGCTTCATGTCGAGGTGTTCGAGCTTGCTGAGGCTCTGCGCGAACAGCCCCGCGCCCACCAGCAGCACCAGCGAGAGCGCCGCCTGCATCACGACCAGGGCGCGCTGCAGCACGGAGGCTCCTCCCGCCGTCGTGCGCGAGCCACTCCCTAACGCGTCGGCAGGCTGCGCCCGGGCCGAGAGCCACGCCGGAGCCACACCGAAGAGCACTCCGGTCAGCAAGGAGAGCGCAATCGCAAACCCCAGCACAGCGAGCGAGGGGCTCGCGTGGATGGGCACGTCCTTCGCGGACGGGAAGGCGAGCTTCAGCAACAGCTCTGCTCCGCCATACGAAACCGCCAGTGCTGAGATGCCGCCGATTACCGCCAGCACTAGGCTTTCGGTCAAAAGTTGGCGAACGATCCGGGACCGAGCCGCACCCAACGCCGTACGCAGGCTCATCTCCGCCTTGCGCGCCATCCCCCGGACTAGCAGCAGGTTCGCAATGTTAGCGCATGCGATTAGCAGCACCAGCCCGACGATCCACTGCAGCAGGCGCAGGTTAGACTTGTACTGCTCCTGCATGCTCTGGATGCCTGCGCCGCCCGGAGTGAGGGGAACATGCACGCGGTCGATCAAAGGACGGTGCGAGCCTGAGAACCACTTGTTGGTGGCCAAGATCTGCCGCAACTGTATGGAGAGCTTGTCTTGCAGCGGACCGAGCGCCGCACCTGGCTTCACCCGGCCGATCAGGTAGAGCCACCTCGCCTCGGGCTCATGAACGTAATCCTTACCCCGCAGCTCCGGCAGCGACTCGATGGGTAGATAAACACCAGGCGGCGTGCTCTGCATCCGATCTCCGTAGAACTGCCTCGGGGCGATGCCCACGATGGTCACCGGCTTGGTATTGATCCAGAAGGTGGAACCCACGACCGAGGAGCCGCCCGCATAGTCACTCTCCCACAGCGCATAGCTCATGACTGCAGTAATCGGCGCACCCGGTACATCGTCACTGTCCTGCAGCAGCCGCCCAGCCGCTGACCTCAGCCCGAAGGTGCGGAAGTAGTTGCCGGATATGAACTCCGCATTGACAGAGTGCGCGGCTTCGTCCGAGTGGTCGCGGCGCACCACCAGCGGATTGAGCCCCGCCTGCATGGCGGCCAACTCTTCAAACTCAGGATTGTTCTGTTTGAACCGCTGCCAGGTGTCGGTGGAGTGGATCGAGTAGTTTCCGTCTTGCTCCGGGCCGCGATTCACGCAGCACTGATCGGAGTCGCCCAGACGTACGAGTGACTGCGGATCGACCACCGGCAGGTCCTTCAGCAGCACCGTATTCACCAGGGTAAAGATCGCCGCATTCGCCCCAATCCCCAGCGCCAGCGTGAGCACTGCGGTAACTGTGAAGCCTGGCGCATTTCGGAGCTGCCGGATGCCATAACGGACGTCTTGAAGAAGGGTCCGAAGGAAGAAGGTTGGACGCTGTTCGTGAGACTGCGCTCGTGCCCTCTCAACCCCGCCGAACGCAATGACGGCCTGCCGATGAGCCTCCTCCGGCGTCATACCGGCAGCGGTGTTTGCCTGGGCCTGCCGCTCGATGTGGAATAGCAACTCGTCGTCTATTTCCTGAGGGGGCTTTGGAGACAACAAAAAACGGAGCCGCGTTTGCCATTCCTTGAACATCGAAACTCCTCCTACTTGAGCACCAACGCGATCGCTGTTGAAATACGGCCCCAGTCTTCAACCTCGGCTTGCAGCTGCTTCTGCCCAGTCTTGGTTAGCGAATAGTATTTTGCCTTCCGGTTATTCTCGGACGCTCCCCATTCGGCCCGAATCCACCCCTTGTACTCGAGACGATGTAGGGCAGGGTAGAGCGATCCCTGCCCAATCAGAAGCGCGTCTTTCGATACCTGCTGAATTCGTTGCGCGATGCCCCATCCGTGCATGGACTCTAGAGCAAGCGTCCTTAGGATGAGTAAATCAAGTGTTCCCTGTAGAAGATCTGTGGCAGGCATTCGTTCCCTCGACATTCAACAAGAGAATGCCCCAGGTTCCTGTCGAATGTCAAGGGGTACGAAAAAGCAATACCATATTTTTCTGCTGAGCGGCGCCCAGCCAGTCCAGACAAATACGCGGACGAACTGCTTGACGTATACCTCTTTGTCGAAGGGTGCAGATGCGCATTATGCCAAGACGCAGCCAAGGGTGTGGAGTTCACCCGGGAACTTGTCAACATGCCATGGCTCTCGCGAGAGTTTGTTGTAAAGGATTGCGACGGACGTCTGCTGGCCTTCGCTCGAACTTATGAACTTATAGTCCGTTTCTGTCGGCTGGTCCGCGCAGATCCTTCGGCTCTGGTTCTGCGGCGACTCCGCTCGGGAGGGCACGCTGAGAGTTGCGTCCGAAGCGAACGCCAGACACCTACCGCGGATCTTTCTTGACTGACTGTTGAGGGTGTGGGAAGCTGCTGTCCACACTGTCCCGCATTAGCAGCGGTCTGCGAGAGGTCAATTTCAACGCAGCCAACCGTGAGGCTAAGTCCGATGGATGAACTTGCATGGACCGTCGTGCCTTCCTTCTATCCACCTGACGTGGACGCATGGGTGGCAAATTCGATCTCTCAGGCAATGCTTCAGGAACCGCACCGCCGGGCTTACATTTGGGCGAACTGGCTGCTGAAGCAAGCGGCGGGCAAGGTTTCCGATGATGTGGACGCCGTAGTAACCGCAGCGATCAATGATGCATTCACAGGCCAGTTCAAGATCAGTGACATTACCGCCGGCTTCATTCCCGTCCAGTCGCAGACGAAACGGGATGCTTACCTCTCGCGCGTAACGCGAAACGATCGGAGGACACCTTACTACGATGCGAATGGGCTTCTCTGGACCTTTGGCCTCGTGGTGGGCGTGCGACCTTATGGACCGGGTCAATCGCTGACGGAAGGGCCCGAACCGAGCACATTTCGGAACTACGACGGCTTTCCCGTGATGTGCGAGCAGCGGTTGGATGCGGAGATTGAGGCGAAAGCGACAGCCTTCCACGCGCCGGAGCATCCGTCAGGGCAAGCGACCTCGACCTGTTACGTGAGGCCGGCCTCGGGTAAACGCTATTACGGCAGGCAATGGTCAGAAGGAATCCTCATTGCCCGACATGTGCTGGGTAACCTAACCTATGCCGGCGCACAGGTCCTGATGCGATCGGGTGCGACGCTACAAGTGGTGGACATCGACAACGCAACTACGATTGACGCAGCGATCCTTGATGCCGGGAGGGGCGCGATTCCAGCCGGGACAAACGAGGTTGGCCTGCACCCTGCGATTGCACCCGGAATCAACGTAAACGTCGTGGGGGCGCAAACGCAATTCTCGGCAACGGTTCTACGCGTGATGGATGATCCGAGATATTTTGGAAACATGATGGCGCACCGGGCGGTTCTGGACTACTACGGTGTTCGCGGGGACAGCGGAGCATTTGTCACCGAGCAGCTCACGGGCCAGGCTGTAGGCTTATATATAGGCATGCTTCCGGGGCCGCCCGCGGAAGGAATCGTTCAATTGATTCGGCAGGTGACAACCTACTTTCAGGCGGAACTTTATCGTTAAGGGGGAGACCGTGGCGACTTCAGATGAGTTGAAAATCATCGTGCCAGTGCGCCGCATCCCGACTCAGCGGTCGATTACAGCGGATCGGGAAGGCGCGGAAGAACATGGAGGAGTCGAGATCGTTTCGTTGAACCTGAGCGGGTACGAGGCCAGTCCGGTGGAAACGGAATCGTTCCTCAACAAACTGATGGGACCAATCGAGAACGCAATGCGTGCGGTCGAACGCACGTTCAAGGACTTCAGCCTGCACGAAATCAAAGTAGCACTCGCCGTCACCGCCGAGGGGGATATCGGGGTTGCCAGCGCCGGAGTGGAGTCGTCGATTGAAGTGACGTTCCGACGGAAAGAGGCGGTGGGGGCAGACTAGGCAGCGTGTGCCGCTCGGACTCATGCGTAGTTTTATCGGGGGTGGATTGCACATTACATCGGCAACTGAGATAGCCTGCCCGGCCCTGGTCATCAGTTTGCGTTTCATCCGCTCGACCCGTGTTGCCGACTTCGGGATGCGTCCCCGTGGACTGCTGGGTGTCGGTTGATGGTGCTTTTGCTTGCCTGTCGCCACGTACAGGTTATCTTTCTTGTTTGCCTCCTGGCGAAGATTCTCATCCGAGCAATAGCCGCTGTCGATCAGCACTTCTTGCATTTTCTGTCCCGCTTGCTCCCGTACCCGCTCGATCATCGCTATAAGCTGCTGCTTGTCGTTGGCCTGCTGAGTCAGGGCTTGTCCGACGATCAACTGCAGCGCGGGCGCGACGGCGGCCTGCGCGTTATAGGCCTGCACGAACCCGGCCGGCCCCTTCATGATGCGCGATTCCGGATCGGTGAAGTTACGCTGCGCTTTCGGCTCGGGCTCCCCAGCGGCGGCCGCGCCTGGCGCCGTTGTCCGGTGGCTCCTTCTTCTCTGGTTTCTTCTCCTTCTGCTTGTGTTCCGTTTCAGCACGCGCTTCCAGTGCCTTTTACCTTCGTCATCATCCGCGGATGATACGGAGGATAGCCGCGCTCCTCTCGCTCGTAGTGCCGCTCGATCTGGCTCAGGTCCAGCTGATCGATCAGGTCTGAGACGAAATACGACAGGTGGTCTTCAGCAAGCCACTCGCGCAAGCTCGGAGGAAGAAGAAAATCCTGTTCTGGGAAATACGGCCGGTAGATCTTCGCCATACCCCAAGACTCGAAGCTTCGCCGCCCGCCTTCAACAACGCCAAAAAAACCTAAATGCTCAGATCCACTCCTAGCTGGACAACATGGACGAGGTTTGGGCACCTAAAAAAGGAGTTTCTTCAGCCCCTAAAGAGGGAGCGGGCATAGCTGTTTCTCACTGTTCTCAGCGGCGTCCTCTTCAGATGTTCTACCGAGGCCTTGATCTATCGTGCAATAGGCTCATTAGATTCTTTATCACCGGTGCTGAAATGGTCCCTCCAACTAGCTAGCCGTCTTTCACCTATGTACGCCGGCAGTTGCAGGATTGGGAACATGCGGAAGCGTCCCTTGCTCTGGGGCAAATCATCTGGCGTTCTGTCTGCGGCTTGTGAGGAGATCCAAGCCGCGGTATGGATGTGGAGTTTGCACAAGAAACGCGTCCTGTTACCAAACTCACTCCAACCTGCTCAAGGGTAGGAGGGTCATCGCGCGAAATGGTCTGGGGCAATGGAGGATTGATCTCAGATCGCAGCCGGAACCCATTCTTCTACACAGTGATGCCCTCGGGCAGATTGCATTCAAGAGCAATGACATAGTCATGGTGCGACGAGGGGCTTGTTCCCCTACAAGTTCCGGTTTCAGTCCTGCCCTGACCGCTGCGAAGAGCTGATAGGCTCGGGCGTTGCCGGTTTTCTTCGCATTTTGAAGGCAAACAACGTACAGGAGACGTAAGGCCCCGCGCAGCCGAACGGTCTACGTCGAACATGTTGTTTAGTGCACCTTTGAAGAGCTCAAGGTCATCCGTCGAAAATTCAGATTGTTCAGCCAACGAGGCGTTCAGGAAGCCGTGGCACCGGTACAGGCCATGGTACCATTGCGGCCAATGGTGCGTTCACTGTCAGCATCTTTCTTGTTGGTGACCGCACACCGGGTGATGGCAAATTCTGGATCGAGACTGCGTGAGAAGTCCATCAGAAGAAACTAATTGAACAATTGAATGCAAACAAATGCACAATTATTTCAGTGGTTATCTTCTATCTAACGCATTTGACTAGATTTCAATTTTGGTTTGTCAATTGCGGATTGTTTGCCGAGTCAAAATCAGAGCTCAGAGTTCTCCTCCGTGAGCAACTTTGGCGTAGGCCTTCGAATGGTCTGATTCATCGAGACATTCTCCCATCGTCAGCGGGCCATTTGCGATAGCTGATTGATACCAACGCGGGGGAAACAGCGATAGCAAGGGTAAAGACAATCCTTGCATTCTGCAACGAATTGTTATACGTTGCATGTTCACCTCCCCTAAACACTGGCTTGTTGCATTGGTTCTGACTGTAAGTGCGCTCTTAGCGCACAAGTTTGAATCGTTGCGGGCTCTCTTGCGTTCGTGCTGAGCTGTGCTCGTTTTAAAAACGAGTGGAGCTATTTCTAGCCTTAGTTCAACGAAGTGGCAGGTGAATGTGCAGAGTAAGTATCTCGGCGTCTATGCTCCATTATGCCTCGTAAGTCTCATGTTTCTCCATAATGCAGGGATTGTCGAGGGACTGACGAATCCGACACCGTCGCAGGTTCAACCCCCTCCAAAAGCGGACGGCAATAGATCAACCACTTCATCCAAAACGACCCCTACGACACCAGCTGGGCAAAACCCGAGCGTCCGAACTCCTCCTTCTGCCCCGGCTCCTACCGGCGGCCGCTACGCCAACAATGGCCCCAAAAGCGCCAGTTATGCCGGGAGCAGCCGCTGGGCGGGGGGCCAGAAGGGTTCGTATCTCCAAGAGGTCTGCTCAGTAAGAGACCTGACGTGCCAGTCCGCCGGAGGCTGAGCTCCCTTTCAAACTCCGGCCAATAAGAGGACTCATCAGGATCCCCGAATCGGCACTTCTTGAGAATACCTGGTTTTGCAATCAAGTCACGAGGAACTTATGGCGGTTATTTGGCAGGATTTTCTGACGACAAATTTTGGTGACGAGATTCAGTGGAAGGTCCTGGATGAACTCGCTGCAAAGTCGGAGACAGAGCTCAACGCCATACTTCGACCATATGACGATAACGATTTTGTCTCGGAGAGGGAGAAAGAGTTTAGCGGCCAGCGTAGGCAGCTGAACAATGTTCTTGACGCATTGGTGCTCCTTGAGATTGGGTATGAAACGGGAATCGCCGATAAGGTCCAGATTCCAAGGCACGATGCTCTGCAAAAGCTCGCGGACTATTCAGGCGCTTTCTGTCGATACGTTAGCAATTATCACTTTCATGCAGTTCGGATTCTCGCCTACCGACAGTTCGACGCGTCCTGGAAGAGGTCCACGCCCCTGACGGAGAACAGACGCGCCTTCACCCTTGCTGTACCGCCAACAATTCCGTACAGCGAAAAGAACCAGGAGAAGTTCAGCGAGTTCCTTGGAAATAGTGATCTATACATTGATTCACTTCCCACGGCGAGCACTGAGCGCCCACAGTGGTGGGACAAATGGCGCGTCGCTCGCAACTTCCTTGGCGTATCGCATCCTGAAAGCAGACAGGCAAACAATTTAACTGGACGAGACTTCATCGGCAGCCTCAGCGAAACCGCGAGCTACGAGCTCTGGCTCAGGGGGTTGCTTCCTCTCGAGGAGGGTGATGGCCGCAACGAGCGTTTCAGGACGATCGGTGAGGGGATCGTTGAGTGGGTAAGGGCACGCCTCGCCTTCTACAGTTCGTTGCCGCAAGTACTTCCGATAGCCAACAAAGCCGAAGACAAAATGAGCAGTCCACTGACGGCGAGATTTGCGTTGGCGGACATGTACTGGATTGCGAGAATCCTGCGCGCCCATGTATCAGCGAATGCCTCAGTCAGTTATTCGAGCCTTTGCTGGCTTCATCTGCTTCGCTTTCGCAAGGTATTGACTGGCGAAGGATTGGTTGAGTCCGACACGCTGATTGATTATGAAGATCAATTGCGCGCAATATTCGACTTCGTGTGCGATCTGGTGCAGAATGCTGTGGCCCTGACTCAACGGCGAGAACTCGAGTACTTCAACGAACAAAATCGAGTAGAAGATAGTGGTAATGACTCTCATTGCGCTATGGAGTGGCGCGCAGTGTTCGATGAAGAGTTACGCGAAATTGATTCGGAGAGGTCGCAGCGCGGGTACACACAACCTTTCTTCGCACCGGGAGAGGCGCTGCCAACGAACCGTTGCAATCCGGATGATTACTGGAGCGAACGACTGATCACCGGTAAGCAACCTCATAACCGAATTGGCATTGCGCTCTCGGGAGGTGGCGTGCGGAGCGCAACGTTCAACCTCGGTGTACTGCAGGGTCTGCAGGAGTTCGACCAACTTAGCCAGGTTGATTACATTTCTACAGTCTCAGGTGGAGGGTTTATTGGTTCCTGGCTAGTTAGCAACGTCCTCCGTGCACAGCAATGGTTAGGCAGGAACTCATGTTGGGATGAATCGATTAAGCATCTGCGTTCATATTCGAGCTACCTGGCGCCGCTCACCGGCATTTTGAGTGCGGATACGTGGACGCTAATCGTAAGCTGGCTGCGGAACACTGTGCTTATTCAGTTATCCACATTCACGTTGATATTAGCGACCTTGCTGTGTGGCTGGGTTGGCCGAAAGTTCTTTCTCCTGCCCACTAACAGAGATAACCCGGTTGCCAAATTCGCCTGGCTTGCGAGTGTGAACTACGACTGGGTACCGGGTTGGTCATCAATGCGTGTTATAGCCGGAATAGTAGCGCTACTCGCCGGCCTCATAGTGCTGACGATGCTCTGGTACAACTTTCGCAACAACTTGGTCGAAACCGGGAAAAATGCGCCGCAAGCGAAGATGGTTCGGTGGCTGGCAGTCGTGCCGGCATGGATCGGCAGCTTCGCTATCGCCGCGATTCTATGGTCTATCGCGGCGCATTGGCCTACCGCACGCCGTGCGATCTGCCCGTCACAAGACTCACGATGCGTTCTGCTCGACGCCAACTTCTGGAGTAACTACGGAAATAAGGGCGCTGATTACTCATTTATTCTTCTTCACGCGTGGCCAGGGTTATTGGTGATTTTGATACTTAAGTATGCGGCCATCTTTTTGATCGGTTGGGAGGCTCTGAAGCCACAAAACCATCAGAATTTGAGCGAGCCTGCCCTCGCGTTAAGAACGCTTTGGCGCTGTTTGTGGATTGGGGCGCTTTGTGTCATTGTTCTGTATCTGGGTCTCTGCGGCATTCTTGATCTATTCATCCGCATGCAAACAGATATTTCGATTCCAGGAAAGGCGGGCTCATACGCTTTCGTCTGCGGTCCCGCGCTTACCTTGTTTGCATTTACGCTAGGGATCGTCCTTTACATTGGTCTGTCTGGCCGTTCGTCGTCCGAGGCGCAACGTGAGTGGTGGACTCGCTTTGGCGCTTGGCTCACTGTGTATGCCGTAGTCGGCCTTGCGATCTCGGCCGCGGCTGTATTCGGCCCGATTGCTCTAATGAGGTTGTTCTCGCTCCAAAAAGGCCTTCTTGGGACGTTGAAGTGGTCTACGATCGCGGGATGGGTAGGCACCGTTGTCGGTGGCTTGTTCGCCGGTAGTAGCAGCAAGACATCAGGAAAGAAACCCGGAAGCAGTGACTTGTTATTGGAGTTGATCGCACGAATCGGCGGCCTTGCGTTTGTCTCAGGCGTCGTGCTGGTTTCGGCCTGGGTGTTGTATGCACTGATCCTGAATATCGCGACCGATTTGAGCTATGGACAGAATGATTATTGGCAGGTATTCGACCAAGCCTTCGGGTCTTGGCTGCGGTTTGCAATCATTGCAGCTGTAATCCTCGCGTGCGGGTGGCTCTTCTCATGGTTTTTCGAAATTAATATCTTTGGTTTTAGCCAGTTTTATCGCAATCGCATCGTGCGCTGCTACCTTGGCGCTTCGCGCTGGACGCCAGGTATGCGAAATCCGCAACCCTTTACAAACTTCGACTTCCGCGACGAGGCTGATCTCCGTGATTTGAAGGGGAAGCTGGACTTGGGAGAACTTAAGGGAAAATTTCGCGGACCGTTTCCAATCTTCAATTGCACGCTCAATCTTGGGGGTAGCCAGGACCTAACTGTTCGTAGCCGGCATAGCGCGTGCTTTACTCTCACGCCGCTACGCTGCGGCTCGGACCGGCCGAAGATTGGTTA
>Ga0126381_100009380_pt1 | contig 10987 bp, 7 predicted proteins | sample PanSoiMetPlot_28_FD_96465 | JGI IMG/M metagenome (GOLD analysis project Ga0126381, IMG submission 96465) | Tropical forest soil microbial communities from Panama - MetaG Plot_28 | ecosystem: Environmental > Terrestrial > Soil > Tropical forest > Bulk soil | place: Panama | collected 2016-02-17
GACGGGTATTACACCGTTGCGGTCGATCGACGCGACTTGACGATCGCTCTGGCCGGCGCGCTGCTCGCGACGCTCGGCGTTGTTGGCGAAGCGCCGCACGCGGCGATCGTCATGCGCGTCTTTCATCGTGCGCCCCGCCGGGCGAGTCTCGAGATTGCGACCGACCGGCCGGCGACGCTGGCGATCCTGGACGATTGGTCGCGGCCCGATTCGGTGTTCCAGAATGTCGACTGCTCGGCCGCGATCGGCGCGCGCACGGCACGAGTCATCACCGAGTGCTGTGGCGGCACGATCGAGTGGATCGCATCGGCAGGGACGCGGGTGGTGATGACGTTTCCGGGGCCCGAACACACGCCGACGACCAGGCCGTCCGTGTCCTGAGATCCGGCAATCGGCGCAGGACAGCCTAAGTTTTTACCGTCTCGTTCCTCATGATCGCCACTCTGGCGTGGCGACGTAGGCCCGCGTGACTTCCGCCGGCGTGGCCGTGCCGCAATTCCCCATCACGAGTTTGAGCTCGCCCTGCATGATCTCGAGTACGCGATCCACGCCGGCCTGCCCGAATGCACCGAGACCCCATAAAAAGGGACGCCCAATGCCGACCGCCTTTGCGCCCAACGCGAGCGCCTTGAATACGTCGGTTCCCCGGCGGAACCCGCCGTCGACGAATACAGGGATGCGTCCGCTGACCTCGGCGACGACTTCGGGGAGTGCTTCGAGCGTCGATCGCTGTGTCTCGGTGGCGCGAGCGCCGTGATTCGAGACCATGATCGCGTCAATTCCGTGCTCGAGACACATCCGCGCATCTTCTCGCGTGTCGATTCCCTTGATCAGGAATTTGCCGCGCCACGTCTTGCGGATGCGGTCGACGAGCGCCCAGTCGACCGCGACGCGCGTGCCGCCGCTCGGCAAGTTTGCGGTCATCGGCCGCGGTCCACTGCCGGGTCCGTTTGGATGACATGCGTTGCACTGCTTCAAATCTTTCGGTCTGGTGCGGAGATACGTCTCGCTGTTGCGCCCGGTAATGTTGTCGACAGTCAGGGCGATGACGGTCGAACCCGCAGCCTCGACGCGCCTGAGGAGTGCCTCGTTGGCCTCCCACGTATTCGGCGCGTACACCTGGTACCACGCGGGCCGGCCCAGCGCCTGATTGACGTCTTCGATGCTCGACGAGGCCGCCGTCGACAGAACTTGCAGTGTGTTGCGTGCCTTCGCCGCTCGAGCGACGGCCAGTTCGCCGTCCGCATGGAACGACTTCTCTCCACCCGTTGGACAGAGATAGATAGGGCTCGCGTACGTCGTGCCGAAGAGGTCGGTCTTCGTGTCGACGAGCCGCGGATCGTGCAGGCGTCGTGGACGCAGCTGCACATGCTTGAATACTTCGCGATTCGCACGCAGTGTTGCGTCGTCGTCGACGCCGCTGGCCATGTACGACCAGTGGCCGGGCAGAACGCGTCGGTGCGCCGCTTCCTCGAAGTCGAAGACGCTCAGGGCGTCGGCTGGTGCCGAGATGACGGTGGCGCCGTCGGTACCGTCCTGTGCGAGGCCGCGCCGATCGAGAAACGCAGCGGCACCTCCGAGCGCCGCCACATACGGGCTCGCAGCCAGGAACTTCAGAAACTGACGGCGCGCGGCTGAGTGGAGGTTGGACATCGTGCGCTCCTTGAAATCACGTGCAGTTTCCACCCCGGCTACTGTAACCGGCGAAATCGCTTGCGAAGACCCGAAATCGTTAGGCACACTCAAGACGAAAAATGAGCCTCGACGAGACGTTCGCCGAATTGCGCGAAGAACACGACCGCCTCGTGCAGCTCTTGCACGCGCGGTCCCGCGACCTCACGGCGTTGGCGGACGAGCTCGCGCAGACCGACGCGCTCATCCAACGCGCGTCGGCCCAGGCGTTCGCAGAGCAGGTTCGCGCTGGCGCGGAGAGCGGGCCGGCCGCCGACGGGCGGGACGCGATCACCGACGAGGCCTTCGACGCGCTCGGCCCGATGAAATTCGAACTCGTCGACGGCCATCTCGTGATCGACGGTGTGGATCACGGCGGCGGCGTCCACGCGCACCGTCTCATGCACCTGTTGCAGCATCCGCCGGGCGACCGCGAACACGCCTTCGTGATCGTCCGCCGTTAGGACGATCGATTTTCGTCACTGCGTGTTCCGAAATTAGCCATGTTGAACTGTGCACAAGAGAACTGGTTGGTATTTTTACCGACAAAAGCGGGTACCGTTTTTGGGTAACGTTTGGCCGTGCGCACGCAGTGTCCCAGGTGCGGCAGCGATCAAACGCGGAACATTGAACACACCGCATCGATCTACTTCCGGTGCTCTGCGTGCGAATACCTCTTTCAGGACAGCTCACGGATGGACGCCTGGGCGTGGTGCCTGAAGTGCGGAAGTGATCGGACGCGAGTTGTTGGGCAGTCCGACAGTCCGCCGTGGATTCATCGCCACTGCGCGGCGTGCGGCTACATCTCGTCGCGCCGTTAGACTGCTGACGACGGTTGCGTTCCGGGCGCATTCCGCGTCGCGTCAGCGACCCGCCAGTTTCGCGGTTCCGTGTCAGTCATCAAAACACAGCAATAGAGGGCGGGAAGATCTTGTTCTTAGTAAATAGCGCGAATAAAGATGCTGGCATGAAGGCTGCGTAGCCGCGTTTCGCGGGCTACTGTGAAGAGCACCAAGACGATCAGGGAATTCGGCAAATCCGGCATCGATCGCCGGAAACAAGACGAAGATTATGCCGAGCGAATGGTCGGCGGAGCCAGAGTGGATCGCCGCCAGCTCTCGGTGAACGACGCGCCGCCTCGTCGTCGCCCGGTTCGGCCTCGACCGAAGCGTTGAGCATGTATCTTCGAATTGTTCGCCCGCTTCCAGCGAAGTTGGAAGGGTTCGATGTGAGCCGGTTCCAGCTTCACGGTGGATACGAGATTCCAGATCCCCTCTCTGAGATTCTCGTGGTCGCGGGTTACGCGGTTCCCATCGATGCCCCGAGCCTCTCGCGCGAGGCCGCGACCAAAGCGGTTGCGGGTGCGGTCATCAGGCGAGCGGCGGCCCCGAGGCTGACCGCTTCAGCCGACGATAGACGGGCGAGGAAGCGTCGTACCCGCGGCCGGTAACGTTTACCTCTTGGGGGGCGTTCGGGTCCGATCGATGGCCGCGTCGATGGGCGGGACCACCATCTTCTTTCCGGTCGTGTCCAGCACCAGGTGCAGACGGCAAATGGTGCAGCGATAGATCACCTTTGAGCGCGGGGCGACTTCACCCGGAGCGAGCGTAATCGGTGTGTTGCACGCCGGGCACCGGTATGTCATCGGGCGAAGTACGGAGCCGAATAGTAGATCGCCTGAACGTCCTTGTCACTAGGCTGAGCACGGCAACCTCCCGTCCGACTTCGCCCGTCCAACGGATCGATGACATACCGCGCATTCTCGGTGATGCCCCTCGTCATCGCAGTCCTGATGACGCCATCGGGGCTGGCGCAACCTCGAACGGACTCGTCGCCGTTGTGGGGCAAGCTCGTCGCGGGACCCTTTGCGCCAGGCTACACGGCGCGGTTCGTGGCCGACCGTTCACGCACGTGGGCGCCGCCGTCAGCCACGCGACCCGATAATCGCGGCCGACCGATTCGCATCAGCATGTGGTACCCCGCGGAAGCCAGTGGAGCCGCAAACGAACGTCGTCGCCGCCGTCGGTCTTGATGGCACCTACGGGTTCGCGGGATCGGACGCGGATGCGTTCGCGGCACAGTACACGCCCTCACGCGTGGACGTCCGTGCAGCGATTCTCGATGTGCGACGCAAAGACGCCACCGCTGCCGTCCGAGCCGTGCGCGCGTTCCGCCATGCCGACCGCTATTTTGTGAGCGTGCCGGACATGTTCCATGGCAGCTTCACGAGCTTCCAGATGGAAGCACTTGTGTTCCATCTGACACCGCCGCCGAATGCGCGACCGGGCTGGACGCAGGCCATCGGCGCAGAAGGTTACCAGCAGGTGTGTGTCGGTGTCCTTCAATTCCTGCGTGCCGCATTTGGGGAAAGCGCCCAGCCATTCCAACAATGGCGCGAGGCGATGACGACGGCTGGAGCGTCGGTGACGTCGGTTCCCGCCGAGAGTCGTTGACCGGTGTCAGTTCGACCTGGCGGCCTGTCGATATGGACCGTAGTGGCCGATAGACCGCTCGGGTCTTTCTGTCTTACCCGAAGCTTCGCGCACGCGTCTTGCTCCTGACGGCGCTCGTGGTGTTTCCCTCGTTGATCGCCATCGCCGGCACCGTGTGGTTGGCGAGACAACGGGCGCTGCGCGCCACGGTCGACGAAAGCATTCGGCTGGCGCATTCCGTCGCGGTCCAACAGGCGGCCGTCTTCAGTGGGACCGAGCGCCTGCTGCGTACGCTCGCGGCAACCCGTGTCGCGGCCATACCGTCGCAGTGTGAGGACATTCTTCGCGACGTTCAACAGGAGCATTCTGCTCAAGCGGCCATCTTCGTCATCGATCGCTCCGGCACGATCGTCTGCTCGGCGACATCGGTCGGCGGCGGACGGTCCTATGCCGATCGGCCGTGGTTTCAGGAAGCTGTTCGCACACAGCGCGTGTCGATCGGCGATTTCCAGATCAGTCGATACAGCGGTCAAGCCGACGTTGTGATGGCGGTTCCGGCATTCGACAAGAGCAGGACGCTCACGTACGTGTACGCGGCGGCAATCGATTTGCGAGAACTGACGCGCATCGCCGCCGCGACGCGGCTTCCATCGGCCGCGGCTGTCGCGGTGCTCGATCGCCACCACACGATCCTCGCGCGATATCCCACACGCCCTGAATGGATACGCCAGCAAGCGCCAGTATCCGGCGGGTTGGATCGGGTCCAAGCAGGCGCGCCTGAAGACGTGCGTGAGGATGTTGGCATCGATCAGGTCCGCCGCTTGTGGACGACCGTGCCCATCAACACCGGTACCGATTCCGGATTGGTATTGGCGCTCGGCATCCCGCACGACGTCGCGTTCGCCGGCGCGAATGCGCTGTTGCGACGCAGCCTCGTGTTCCTGTTCGTCATCTTGATCATTACGGTCGTCATCGCGTGGACGGCCGGCGAAACGTGCGTGGTCCGACCCATGACTGCCATGGCGCATGTGATCCGGCGCATTTCCGGCGGCGACCTTACGGCACGAGCTCAGCTTCCCGCATTCCCATGGTTGCGTGGGGTGACGTCGGCGCTGCACGACCTCGCAGTCGCGCTCGAAACGCAGTCACGGCGCCGCGATGAAGTCGAGGCTCAGTTGCGCCAGGCGCAGAAGATGGAAGCGGTCGGACGATTGGCCGGCGGCATCGCGCACGATTTCAACAATCTGCTGACCGTGATCATCGGCTCGAGCGAGCTCTTGCGCGTGCAGACGTCGCGTGAAGCGGATCTCGCGGAAATTCAGGGCATTCAACACGCGGCAAGCAGTGCCGCGGCACTGACTCGTCAACTCCTCGCGTTCAGCCGCAAGCAGGTGCTGACGCCTCAGGTGATTGATGTCAATGCCCTGGTCGCGGGTCTTGCCAAGTTGATCAGGCGCTTGATTGGCGAAGACATTCTGCTCGAGACCGACCTCGGATCGACGGTCCATCCGGTGTACGCCGATCCGCATCAAATCGAACAAGCCATCATGAATCTCGTGGTGAACGCGCGTGATGCGATGGCGCGCGGCGGCACGTTGATCCTGACCACCTCGAATCGTCTCCTCGATGCCGCGTTTGCCGAAACCCACCCCGGTGCGCCTACGGGCCAATTCGTCGCCGTGGCAATCACGGACACGGGGTGTGGCATCGACCGCGACACACGCGCGCATCTCTTTGAACCTTTTTTCACGACGAAGGAGCCCGGAAGAGGGACGGGGCTCGGACTCGCCACCGTATACGGCATCGTGAAACAGAGCGGCGGCTATGTCGCAGTCGAGAGTGTTCCGGGCGAGGGCAGCACCTTCACGATGTTCTTGCCACGTGGCCTCACGCTCACGTGTGCGGACGCGGCCGTGGCATCGACGCCGGCAGACGCCGTTCGCAGCGAGACGATTCTGCTGGTCGAGGATCAACCGGACGTTCGCGCGTTGACCCTGCGGGTGTTGAGGGCGCACGGCTACCACGTGCTGGAAGCACTGACGCCCGACCATGCGATCGAATTGGCGGAGACCGCGGCCACGCCGATCGATCTCGTCGTGACGGACGTGGTGATGCCGAAGATGAGTGGCCTGGACGTCGCGCGGCACGTGCGGCAGCTCTACCCCGAAGCGCAGGTGCTGTACATGTCAGGGTATCCAGACCATCGCCTGGGTGATGCGCTCGTGGATCCGGATTTCACGCTCCTCGAGAAACCCTTTACGCCTCAACGGCTTCTTGAAGCGGTTCGGGCAAAGCTGTCAGGCCTTCGTCGCGCGATTAGACCGGGCGCGACACGGCAGACATCGCTCAGTTAGACGGGAGATATTGTGCGACTCAGATGCGTGCCGACAACAGAATCCAGCGCGATCGGGTCGAGACGCAGAAATCGTCTCTGACCCGCGGGAAGCGCAGGCATTGTTGAAAATCTCGTTTACTGTTGCGGCGTGATGACGATGAGATGGGAGGCGGAGGCTGGCGAACCGACGATGTCGATGCCGTTCGCCACGAGGTCGGATCCCTTCGCCGTGCCGAGGATGCCTTGATCCATCGAGCGAACCTGATACGTCGTTGCCGCCGTCAAGCCGTTCGGTTTGACGTTCACCTTCGCCACTGACGGATCGGACTGGTACGCCCAGATCAGAAACTGCGCCGGCGTACCGCTTGCCGTCTCCTGCAGGACGTCCCAGGCTGGCGGCTTCTGATCCGTCACCTGCGATCCCATCAACACACCGGCGGCACGCGCGATCGTGGCGCGCACGCTCTTGTAGGTAGCGATCTGCTGGGCGATGTGCGTGGCGTCGTTCGTCGCCAGGCCTCCGGTCAGGAAACACAGGCCCAGCGTGCCTGCCATGCGGCTGCGCATGTAGAGCGCGAGATCGGCGGGATCGTGCATCGACTCGGCGGTGTTGTCGAGGACGAAGGAGAGAAGATAGGCCGGCGGAAAGACCGCGGTCAGTCCTTCGACGTTGTGCCGCACGTGCGACGCGGGCGCCGTCCGGTCATCCATCCATGCGACGTCGGAATAGCGCATCAGGCCGAAGTCGAGGCGATTGCCGCCGCCCGACACGTTTTCGATCGCGAGCGAGGGATACTTCGCGCGCAGCGTCGCGAGCAGCGAGTAGAGGCCGGAGACCTGCGCAAAGTTGCCGTCCTTCGCGCCGTGCCCGTGGCCGTCCCGGTCGCAGGTGATCCACATGTTGTTGTCCCACTTCAGATAGTCGGGACGCGCCGTCTCGATCAGCGTGCTGAGGCGATCCAGGAGCCATGCCCGGGCGGCGTCACTCGCCAGGCAGATCATGCCGGCGTGATCCGAGCCGTAGTGGCCGCCCGCGGTGACGAGCCACGCTTCCTCGGGGCCGGGGGCCCCGACCACCGACAGGTTGACCCGCTCGGGTTCGACCCAGATGCCGAACTTCATCCCGAGGCTGTGCGCGTAGTCGGTGAGCGCGCCGAAGCCGTCGGGAAACCGGTCCCGATCGGGCTCCCACGTGCCGAGCCCAGAATCGAAGTCGAACGATCCGGCGGCGCCGGCGCCCGTATACCAGCCGGCATCCATCACGAACAGCTCGACGCCGAGCGCGGCAGCGCTTGCCATCTCCGCCTGCATCGTCGCCTGGTCGATCGCGGTGCCGTACGCGAACCAGGTGTTGTAGGTGACGAGCGGCGCGAGCGGCGCGCCGTCGCGGAGCGTCTGCACGACGAAACTGCGCGCCGCGGCGGATGCCGGCGCCACGCTGCCGCGGACCACCCCGTAGATCGCATGCGGGCCGTCGACCGCGTTGACGATCGTGGTCGTCATGGGGGCGAGGCCCAGCGAGAGCGCCAGGGTGGTGCCGCTGCGCGCGGCGGACAGCGACCAGGCGCCCGACCAGAGCAGCGCCGCGAAGAATTCATCCGAGGGGCCGTCGACCGTCAGCCACGGCACCGTCTGCTCGGATGATCGCCCGACAGCGCCCAGCGTGAAGCGCTCGCCATCGCTGAGCGTTTTCGATCGCCGCGTGAACGCGCTCGCGTGATCGACGTCGGCGGTGTCGCCCATCAAACCGGTGACGTAGCGGACGGTGCCGTTGGGGATCGTCAGCTGAAACGCGTTGAGATCGCTGATCGACACCGGGCCGAGCTGCGCCTCGTAGGTCATCCACGTTTCGAACGCCGGGACGGTGCTCGTCACCGCGTAATGTCGCGTCACGCGAAGGCCGGTGTTGCGTACGCCGAAGGCGAGATCGAGCTGCAGGTGCGCGCCGTTCCCTGTGTATTGCGATCCGTCGAAGAAGAAGGCATCGCTGCTCAACGCGAGCGTCTGACCGTTGACCGTCACCGTCGCGTCCGCGGTGGCTGTGGCGATCCAGGGCTTGTTGCTGGCGGTCGCGAGGCTCACCACCTGGAAGGGGATCTTGGTATCCGCGGCGAGCGTCAACGTCGCGCCGCCGGCGGCCAGCATCCACGTGCCGGCGTCGGCGTCGCGAGCGATCGACGCATCACCGGCCTTGACAAGCGTGACCGACGCGGCCTGCGCCGGCGACACCACTCCGAAGGCGGCGAGCAGTGCGATGAGTGTGAGGGCACGCACGGCGATTAGCGACGGACGAAGGCGAGGATGGCCGCACGCACGCGCCGCACTTCGGCAAACAGCACGCCGTCCTCGCACCGAACCGCCGCGCCATGCCCTAACGATTTACAACAAAGGACTTGGGCTCGACAGAGTTGTCGGTGGCGGCTCAGCAGCTGATGTGAGCCGGCATTCAAGTTTGATCGATGGAGTACAGGTCTGTAATCGGCATCAAATTGTCGTAGATGTCCACATCCTTACGGAGGGCCGTTAGAGGTCGTAGTACATCTGTCGTCGCTTGACTCACCGCGCGACGCATCGCGACATCGAACGCTGGCGACGGGCGGGCCTCATCGTCGACGAGGACTTCGAGCGCGGCGTCGCTCCGCGCAGGCGCCAGCGGCGAAACCTGGCTCTCGCGACGATCGTCGTCGGCCTTGCCGTGACGGGCTGGTTCGCACTGATATCACCGCACGCCGACGCCGCGCGCCGCCATCGCGCACGACCGCCGCACGAGAGCGCGCCGATGCGTCCGTCATCAGTACACCGCGGCCGCCTGACGGTCTAATGTCAGCCATCACGTTCGCCGCGTTCGTGGCAGGGACGATCGTCATCGTCGCTGCGGCCGTCCACGCCGTGTTGCGCGAGGTGGACCGGCGGAAGTAGCCGACGGTTACGACTTGTCCGTTCCGACGCCGTAGACGCGAATTTCTGCGCGCTGGCCGTCCCGATGGGGTACCGCCAGGTAGAACCGACTCTGATCAGCGGTGAACAGCGACGTGCGAGCGCCGGCCGCGGTCGGCATATGTGCGATGCGAGCGAAGCTGTTGCTCGACCGCTCGGCGACCACGTCCACGAACCCTTCGCCGCCGCTGATATACAGACGCTTTCGGCTGGCGTCGTAGAACAGGTCGTCTGTGTCGCCGACGATGTCGAAGGCGTTGATTTGCTTGCCTGACGTCGTGTCGAACACGAGCGCCTTCGCCGGCCGCCGGCATCCGATGAAGATCCGATGGTTGGCTTCGTCGAGCGCCATCGGAAAATTCGCTGCAGCTGCCGTCACTGACCACGTCGCCGTCACCTTCATCGAGCTCCGGTCGATGACAGCAACCTGTTTGGCATCTGGTACGTTCACGAAGATCCGGTTTCCAGAATGCTCGAGTTGAAACGACTCGGGGTGTCCGGCAACCTTCACTTCACTGAGGAGCTTGCCGTCTTTCGGATCGATGGCCGCAATGGCGCCGTCTCCATACCCGACATACACGCGGCCGGCGTTCGCATCGTACCGGACGTTGTCCGCGTCGTCGCCGACGTGAAGTGCCGCCATCGGTTTGTCAGTATCGGCATCGACGAACTGCACGCGCCTGTTGCGGCCGTTTGCGATCACCGCGAGGCGGCGATCGGGAACCACCGCGATCCCCTGCGGCTCCGCGAAGCCTTGCAGGCTGGTCACGTGTTTGAGTGCCTGTGTGTCGAGCACTTCGACCGTGTTGTTGCCGAGGGCTGCGACATACAGCCGGCCGGTTGCCGCATCGAACGCCATGTGATCGATGCGCCCCTCGACGCGAGGCAGTTCGATGGCTCCAGCCATCGTCAACGGCAGGTCTTCCGCGCGCGGAGCCGGCATGACAGTCATTGCGATCAAGAAGGTGATGAAGGTCTTCATTCCGCTCTCAAGGCATCGATAGGATCCAGGCTCGCCGCCCGGCGCGCCGGATAGTAGCCAAAGAACACGCCGATCGCCGCCGAGAACACGAAGGCGATTGCGATCGCGTTGGTCGATACGCGTGCAGGCCATTCCATCGAGTTCGCAATCGTCCGCGCGCCAAACATGCCGAACGCGATCCCGATCGCACCGCCAATCAGGCTGAGGATTACCGCTTCGACAAGAAACTGCCGGAGGACATCCCTCGCCCGGGCGCCCACCGCCTGCCGCAATCCTATCTCGCGTGTCCGCTCGGTGACCGACACGAGCATGATGTTCATGATTCCGATGCCGCCGACGAGCAGCGACACCGACGCAATCGCTGCAAGCAGGGTCTCCATCGTTTGCGTCGACGCTTTCACCGCTTCGGCGATCTCGGTGGGATGCCGCAGATTGAAATCGTCGTCGGCGCCAGGTTGAATGTGATGACGCTGCCGCAGCAGCGCCGTGATTTGGTCCTCTGCTTCGTCAACAACGTCGGCCGAGATGCCCGACATGAGCACGTCGTCGAGCCACGGTTGACCTTTGATCTTCTTCATCACCGTGGTGTACGGCATCAGGAATTGATCGTCCTGGTCTTGCCCGGTCGCC
>Ga0126381_100009382_pt1 | contig 10987 bp, 9 predicted proteins | sample PanSoiMetPlot_28_FD_96465 | JGI IMG/M metagenome (GOLD analysis project Ga0126381, IMG submission 96465) | Tropical forest soil microbial communities from Panama - MetaG Plot_28 | ecosystem: Environmental > Terrestrial > Soil > Tropical forest > Bulk soil | place: Panama | collected 2016-02-17
TCCCGCAATGGCCGTGCCGTTGCGGCTCCATTGAAAGCTGAGCGGTGCGCTCCCGCTGGCCCCGACAGTAAAGGTCGCCGGGCTTCCGGTCGTCACCGTCTGCGATTGAGGCTGCAAGGTGATGGTGGGGGCGGACATCTGCATCCCGCCACTGCTGTCCCCGCCACCACCGCCGCAGGCACTCACCAGCAGGCAGATGCCGAGGCCGATGACGACCGAGCATCGTCTCATCCGGAAGCGGAGTTTCGAATCGCAGAGGATCCCGCCGGCCATGGCCATGGCATCTCCCTCAAGCTCGTTCGTTGGATGTACGGGGCGCAGCAGCGTGATGTTGACAGGCTGCTATCGAGACCCTGCTTGCGTGTTGTTTTGCCAATTGTACATGCCGGAGGAAATCATCGTCAATGAGACACGGCCCGCGCAGCGGGTGTGGATGCGTCGCGTTCGGCTTCGGAAAGTTGTCGCGAATGAGACAGAAGATGGCGCATTCGCGCGTACCGGAATGATGGGATTTCCGTCAGCGACGTGAGACTGGCTTGTCCTGCAGGATGTAGTCGATCTCCAGCCAGAGACTACGGCTGCTGCGGGTGGTCGGCGTGTCAGCCGATGCATAGTCTGCGAGCTCCACGAGCGCGCTGAAGCGGCGCCAGCTTGCCTGCAATTGCAGATCGAGCTCCGATCCGTAATGCAGGCTGAGCCGATCCGAATGAAAATCATAGTAGGTGGCCCCAGCGAGCAGCGCGGGCCGCTGGCCACTGCCCTGGGTGGAATAGCTCAACGTCACATAACGGCTGAGGAGGCCATTGACCGGAGTCGTCGTGAATACACCGGCCCAGCCGTCCCAGGAATGGAAACTCGCCATCGGTGTCGACAGGCCGATCGTGCCATTGCCTCCCAGCCGCTCGGTGCCGAGGCTCAGACTGTAATGGCGGAACGTGCTCTTGATCTCAACCAATGAGTAGTCTTCCCGGTACTTCACCGGGTTGTTCGCATAGTCCTCCTGCGTGGCCCAGGAAGCGGTGTAGCCAAGATCGAAAGCCCCGACCGGCTGCTTTCCCACCAGCCGTACACCGGCCGTCTGCGAGGAGAGGGTGGGCGCCTCTTTGAAGGACACGAGGTAGTCGAAGGCTGTCAGGCGGCCCACTGGGGTGTCGTAGCCCAGGTTGGCAAGATAGCTGTCGCCGCTGAGCGCACCGAGCTTCGGTGACGTGTCGGTCGTGCGGCGACGGAAGCGATTGAAATAGGTCAGGTCGACCGTGAGGCCGGCAATCGAGGTGTTGACGGCCCGTACCGAGTCGAAAGTGTTCTCGTTCATTCTCCAGTTGGAGGAGCCCACGAAGCGCTGGTCATCGAGTGCGATGCGTTGCCGACCCAGCAGCAGGTCCGTATCCGGCAAGCTGGTATTCTCCAGCTGCAACCGGTGCAGCTCGTAGTTCGCGGGGTCCGAGATCGACGGATACCCCGTCTTGCCATTGAGTCCGCTGTCGTAGTTGTCCACGAGCGCCGTGAGCAGCGAGGCCTCCGCCAGCAACGAGGTGTCGAAGAGCTGCCCGGTGTGGAATCCCAGCCGGCCGCGCAGCCAGAGGGCCTGCGCGGTGCTGCTGATACCTGTCTGCGTCAGCTGTTCTGAGCGCAGCCGAAGATCCACCAGCGGCTGGGTGTCGCGGAGGGCGGTCGCCAGTGAGTCAAGCTCATCGGCCTCTGCGCCCGCTGGAAGGACCAGGAACAGTGAGGAGGTCGCGCACGCTGCGACGATGTGAGCCAGGCGGAGGCAAGGTGCCCTTCGAGTCATCGGCCGTATGCTAGGGAACGGGCGGCTTGCCGACCAGCGACAAGGCGGTGCTGACGATCTCAGGCGGAAACCCCATCCGCTGCAGCACTCGTATGGCGTTGCGCTCAGTGCTCACCCCCGTGCGGACCTTGAAGTCGAAGAATCCCTCCACCTCAGGGTCCTCCCGGAAGTAGAAGAAGTCGAAACGCTCGCGCAGCATGTGTTGCAGCTCGACGTCGTGGGTCGTCGCCAGCACCTGCGCGTGGGCACTCATGGCATCGAGTACGGCCTTCACCACCGCGATGCGCTCGATCGTGTTCGTTCCGCTGAAGGGCTCGTCGATGATGAAGATCCGACACTCCCCGGTCGAGGCTCGTTGCACGAACTCCCCGATCGCTGCGGCCTCCGCTGCATAATGACTCTTGCCGGAGACGACCGATTGGTCACCGCGTATCAGCGCCATCACCCCGGAACGGGGCAGGGTGGCACTCGAGGCGAGGCAGATTCCGAGTGTGTGACCCAGAATGAGGTTGATGGCCACCATCTTCACGAAGGTGGTTTTGCCCGCCAGGTTGGAGCCGGTTACGAGCGCCGAGCGATGTTCGAGTGTTAGGGAATTCACCGTGGGGTGCGCGATCAGTGGGTGGTAGCCGTCTGCGATGGCCAGGGTCGCCTCGTCAGATACGCTCGGTTGGCAGTGAATCGGCACGCGCTGCAGGAAGTTTGCAACCGCGATGGCGGCATCGAGGTAGCCGACGATCTCGAAGGTGGAGGCCCACTCCTTGCGCGAGCGCGTGAAGCGGCGAGCCGCACGGTCATAAGCCACGACTCGCGCCAGACACAGCCAGTCTGCCGCCAGCCAGATACCGGCCAGGGGGCTTTTTTCGTCGGCAGAGAGCGCGAGCCAGCGCAGGTCCCGGCGCAGCCGGGCTCGTTTGCGTCTCTGCGCCTGCAGCTCCGCCAATTGCGGAATGGCGCTGTGAGGTCCCACGGACCCGAGTCGGTCTGCGACCGCCAGCAGACGCCGCGCATTGATGAGGGTCTCGGTATCCCGGCGCAGGCGTGGTGATAGCTTGTAGAGCACCGTGGCATTTACAGTCAGGGTGACAGCCAGGGGCCACAGACCAAAGTGCGCCACGGCAACGATCGAGATCAGGCAACACAGCGCCCACGTGTAGAGCAGGTGGGAGCGATTCAGTATGAACGGAGGCGCACCAAACAGCGCGTCCGCGATGTAGGCCGCCGAATCTGATTCCAGTCCAGTGAGGGCCAACTGCAGTTGCTCACGCAACGGAGCCTCGGTGCCCAACACATGATACGCGGTGTAGCGCCTCGCCAGAGCGTCAACATCAAAGTCATACGTGCGCATCAGCCTGTACAGGTACTGGCGTCCCACCCCAGTCACCGTCGTATCCATCTGGCGAAACAAACCCGGCAGCTCCAGGTCCGTCCAGGTCTTGTCGTCGACGCAATGACGTTCACGTTGCAGATCGAAGTACCGGCTGGCCAGCCAGCCATCCTCATCCCCGGCCCGTCCCCAAGAGTTGCGTAGCGAGGCGCGTCGGCGCGCGCGCGGGGAAAGAATCTCGATCAGGGTGGCAAAGAGGGGAAATCTGCTGCGTGTCATCCGGGTCCGAAGTATGCCAGAGATTCGGGGAATGCCTGCAGGGCGCGACGGTCGACTTCGGGGGCGCAACGAGCGCAACATATTGACTCGTACACCCGCCCGCGCGCCATCCCGGCCATAGGGCCCGAAGTCGAAGGACCTCGAAATGAACACTCTGGCCATGCCCCCGCTATCGACGTTGCTGCAACGCCTGTTCACCGAAGCCGATGAGACACAGTCCGCGTTCAGAGCAGAAAGAGCCCGGCTCTCGGCCGGCGACCGCGCGGCTCGCACGGGGGATACGGCTGATTACAAGACCTTCTATATGACGCATGCGAAGGGCGTTCATCTGGCGGTTTCGCGCGAGACCGGCACGCTCCTATATATGCTGGCGCGGTCGATGAAGGCTCGCTCGATCGTGGAGTTCGGCACCTCTTTTGGCATCTCCACGCTGCATCTGGCGGCTGCGCTGAAGGACAACGGCGGCGGACGTGTCATCGGAAGCGAGTTCGAGCCCTCGAAGGTTGCGCGTGCTCGTGCGAACATGGCCGCGGCCGGGCTTGCCGATCTGGTGGACATTCGGGAGGGCGATGCCGTGGAGACGCTCGCCCGCGACCTTCCGGACTCCATCGACCTGGTGCTTCTGGATGGTGCAAAGACACTCTATGCGCACGTGCTGGGGCTGCTCGCGCCGCGCCTGCGGCCCGGCGCATTGATCGTTGCCGACAATGCGAGCATGTGCCCGCAATACCTCGAGGTGGTTCGCGCTCCCGGCTCGGGGTACCTTTCCGTGCCCGTCGAGGGTGATGTCGACCTGACGATGAAGGTGTGAGGGCGGCGCGTCAGGTCGCGTGTGCGCCCCGCGCGCGGCTTACATTTGCCGGAACAGCGAGACGTAGGCGCGACCGACGGGCAGGACATCGGGATGGTTCTTGAGATGGACCAAGGAGCGCCCCAGCACATCCCTCTCGAGCCGCTCGACGAAGCCCAGGTTGACGATGGTACTGCGGTGAATCTGTGCGAACTGCTCCGGATCGAGCCGCCGGAGCAGCTCCTTCAGGGAGGTGCGAATCACGTGTCGGCCTTCGCAGGTGACGACCTCGGTGTACTTCTCGCCCGCCTGGAAGTAAAGAATTTCCGCGACCGAGAGCACACGCGTGGTATTGCCGGCGCCGGTATGCACCCACGCCAGATGAGCCGGCTTCGCCTGCTCGAGTCCCTTCAGCAGTGCAGCCAGGTCTGCTCGATTTGGGGAGCTCTGTTGGAGTTTCAAAATACACTGCGCCAGTCGCTCGTTCGACACTGGCTTCACCAGATAGTCGACCGCGGAGGCCTCGAACGCCGCAACGGCGTATTCCTCGTAGGCAGTCACGAAGACGATACGAGTGCTCTCAGCGACCGCGGCAACTTCCAGGCCATTGAGTCCAGGCATGCGGATATCGAGAAACGCGTACCGCGGATTCAGGCGCCGTAGCTCGGACACGGCTTGCAGCCCGTTGTTCACCACGGCAACGACCTCGACGTCGTTCCAGCAGCGCTTGAGGCGCCTGGAGAGGTCCAGAGCGAGTTGGGGCTCGTCGTCGGCGATCAGGACGGTGTTCACTGGAGCCTCGCGTGAGTCTCAATCGGAATGAGCAGCTTGGCAATGACGCCGTGCGGCACGTTTGCATACAGAGCGAGCTGGCCCTTGCTGCCGTACAGACTGCTCAGGCGTGCGCGGATGTTGGCGAGACCCACTCCTTGAGGCGCCTCGTCGTTGAGCCCGACGCCGGTATCCGTGACTGTCAGCTCGAGAGCATCCTTCACCTGGCTCACCTGGATCTGAATCAGACCGCCCCCGATGGCCGGCTCGATGCCGTGACGGATGGCGTTTTCAACGAGCGGCTGCAGCAGCAGCGGCGGCATCTGCTGCGAACGCAGCTCCTGCGACGCCGACACCCTGTATTCGAGCCGGTCCCCGAGGCGCGCGGCGGCAATAGCCAACAGAGCCTCGATGAGCTCGAGCTCCTCGCCGAGCGTCGAGGTCGGCTGGCGCGTGCGGCGCAGACTGGTGCGCAGGTAGGCGTTGAGCTCTTCGAGAATCAGACCCGCCTTGTCCGGGTCTTCGGCGATCAGGCTGTGAATGTTGGCGAGCGTGTTGAAAAGAAAATGCGGCTCGATCTGGGCCTGGAGCAGCGCGAGCCGCGCAGCGGTCTCGGCGTGCAGAGCTTCGGCGGCACGGCGGCGCTCGCGCTCCAACTCATCGCTGACTAATCTCGAGTGCGAGTAGTAAAGGAAAAACGCCGTGATCGGGGCCATGATCATGAGCGTGTCGAGAATCGGCCCGCGCATGGCCTTTGGATTGCGGAACATCATCGCCGCCACGTCAGGCGCGCCAAGGAGGTGCGCAACCTTAGAGCCAAGGAGGAACCCTGCCGGGATGCACATCACGAGGCCCCAGGCGGGCAGGCGACCGCGAAAGAACAGACGCACGATCTGCAGGACACCATAGCTGGTGAGGCCGATGGAGTAAGAGATGGTGAGCTCGTCCACAACACTGCTCGAGTGCGCCTTGGCGGACAACAGAGCCGCCAGCGTGCATATCGCGAGAACGAGCAGGACGACCCGGTGCTCCCCCTGGCGCCACGATCTGGGCAAGATCGGCAAGGAGTTGGTGCGCGGCCCCATGGATAGCATCTCCCTTGAAGTGAAGTCTGACGGGAGCCAAGGCTGCCCGATCCGGCGGCGTACCGGGTGCTGTTGCGACGGATGACTGTTTTGCGCTCGTGAACGGCATATGGGATGGGCAAACGGCGCGGTCAGCTGCGGGGGCGCGGCGCGGCGATCCGCGGGGAGAGTCATCGCAGGCACGTGATTCTAAAGAGAAAAGCGACTGACGGCGAGCCGCCAGGACGCTGCAGCGGGCGGTTGCGGTGCGCGCCTAGCGGATCGATCAATGATCGGCGACAGGGCCGATCTCCGGCAAAGAGGCGCGCGAGAGGACATGCCCAAATTCCTTTCCGTCCGTTTTTGATGAATCGGTCAATTCCGGACGCTTCACTCGCCGGACATCACACACATGTAGGTCTCTCGCCAGCCCTGAAGGCGAGCACCACTCACGGCATTGCTTTGCGATGTACGCGATGCCACCAGGTGATGATGCCAGTTGCGACGAGAACTACAGGTAGCAGCCCGAGGAGCGCCCACAGCCACTCGACACCGGGGCCAAACGCTCTGCCAAAATGCAATCGCACGACTGACGCGATGGCATCGTCGACAGCCAGCGAGGAGGCCCCGGCATCGACCACGACGTCGGCAAGTGCGTTGAAGGGCGCGGGAAATGCGAAGTAGATCGCGGTTACGGTCCAAAGGAGGATCAGGAGCATCACCCAGAATCCGATCGCGCTGTGCAGATCCCGTAACAGACGATGCCACGGGACGTTCGTCCTGACCGTCATGGCGCGCCACAAGTGGCCCTTGCCGGGCCACCATATGATGGCACCGCTCAGACACAACAGCGTTACAGCGAGCGCGCCCAGCCCATTGAAGAACAGACCCGTCCGGCCGGCGCCTAGATGGTCGTGGAACGATGCTAGCGAGGTGACGAAGCGCGGCTCGCAGCCGATAGCGTCGGCGAGGTCTTTCCCCGTGTACGGATCGAAGAGTCTGTCGAGTTGCACTCCGCGTCCGGAGAACAGCACCTCCACGGGCGCACCCGGCGCCCGTGCGCTGCGGACCGTGATCTGGCTCTCATCGAAACGAGGATAGCGGGCCTGGGCTTTCGACTTCAGCTCGGCGCTCGTCAGAGGCTGCCCCCGGACAGGTACTTTCACGATCGCGGGACACAGCGTCTTGTCCAGATCGCGGCGGAAAACGATGGCACTGCCGGAGACGCAGATCACGAGGATATAAAGCGATAGCGCGATCCCGCTCCACAGGTGAACTTGGAAAATCGCGCGACGCAAACGAGCATCAGCCCGCAGTGACTTCATTCAACCATTGTGTCACCGGGTTACCTCGCCCTGGTTCTCCGGTACGAGCCTTCGCACTACGTGGCCATCTTCGCCAAAGAATTCCAGGCTCGGCGCTCCCGAGGCAGGGGCGCGCATCACGATGCGGTTCCTGCCTGCGGCATCCCGCAGAGCAATCGTCGCGGCACCATCATCCTGACGTCCCACCCATATCCGCTGCTTCCCATCGTTCACCGCGAGTCCTGCAAAGTGGTTCGCAGCATCCTCGACGCCGGCGAGCTGGACGATCTGGCTCGCGCCGTATTTGTCGAAGGACAGACTCCCTCCGGAATCGATGACCTGACCGTGTTCGTTCTTGTGCCCCCCGAAGATCAAGCCGCCGTTCTCGGAACCCTCATCGTTGTAGAAGAGCATTCCCGCCTGAGGTCTATCCTCAGGCGGGTCCTCGTGACCTTTGACGATGACCCCCGGGAGGCGGGCCTTGTTCGAGATGACCAGCCGCAGCGTGCCGTCGGGCTCGACGATGTCGATGCGTTGCGCCCTGATCTCCTGGAATACCCGCGTCCCGGGAGAGGCGGCGCCGGTCAGCAGGAGAACCGCGAGCACCGTCGTCGCCAGCAGCGAATAACCGACTACGACTCTTTCACCGAGCTTCGTCATGGAGTGCCCCCTACAAAATAGCGCCGGCCCGCAGGTTGCGCGATCCGGTCATCAGCATCCGCCCATGGGTTGTCCCGGTCAACGATACCCGGAAGCATCCGCACAGTGGCTGTCGACTACGACGACGTCGCCGATTCGAGAGCTCGCGAAGGCGACGCAGGTTCCGCAACGCGCGCCAAATGAGGGAAGATACGGGGGTTGTCACGACAACAAGCCATCTCAAGAGGGGGACTTGCATGATTAGGAACCGTACGCTGCTGCTCGCGGCCGTGGCGCTGACCTGCGGCATCGCACAGGCGGCGACCAAGGCGCCCGCTGTCACGACCTGCGACCGAGACTGCCTGAAGACGCTCGCGGATAACTACATCGCGTCTCTCGTCGCGCACGATCCGCACAAGGTGCCATTGGCCGCGGACGCCAAGATCGTCGAGAACGCGAAGCGCATCGCGCCAGGGGAGGGTCTGTGGAAAACCGCAAGCGGCGCTCCGACGGACTTCAAGATCGTGGTGCCCGATGCCTATTCTCAGGAAGTCGGCGGCATGGTCATGATGCAGTCCGAGGGCAAGCCGGCTCAGGTCGGCTTCCGCCTGAAGCTCGTGAACGGCAAGATCGCCGAGGCCGAGCACATGATCGCGATGCCGCGTGAACAGAGCCTCGCCAACCTGCAGAAGCCGCGGGCGGCCATCTCGATGGACATCCCGTACGAATATCGAGACTCGCGCGGCCGATTGATTCACATGGCGAAGTCCTACTACGACGCTCTCGACAATAACAACGGCTATCTCGCACCTTTCGCCCCGGATTGCGAGCGACACGAGAACGGCTTCCGCACCGCCCCATCCGGCGGCGTTGCCGCCGGGCCCGGCATTCCCGGCGCACCGCCGCGGCCGCCTAGTCTGGTGGGCATGCAGACCTGCACGAGCCAGATCAACTCGGGGACGTTTCAATACATCACGGTGATCGACGACCGCCGCGTCGAGCTTGCCGACGAGCAGACCGGTCTCGCGTTGGGCTTCTCCCATTTCCACCACGCGATGACGGAGAAGCAGTTCAAGATCTACGACGACCCGAGTCGTGAGGTCGTGAAGATGGACTACAAGCCCTTCGATCTGCCGGCGATGCACATCTTCAAGATCTGGGGTGGCCAGATCCACGAAATCGAGGCGATGGGCTTCACGGCTCCCTACAACTCTCCGACCGGGTGGGAGTGACCGGCGGGAACGGGGAACGCCGCGACGCCGAGCGGCTTCGTACTTCGATATCAGTCTGACGGGGCCCGCTGCAGTGATGCACTGCGGCGGGCCTCCCCACAACATGCGGCAGACAGTTAGGTCTGCGCGCCCGGACGTGCCTCCCGCGCGGCTGACGGTATAGGCGCCGGGATAGAATGCACCCCTCGGTTCCTTGCCCGATACCACCGCAGATACCGCGGCGGTTGCACGAGGAATGGCATGAAGTACCTGCCGCTCATATGGGCTGGATTGTGGCGCAAGACGAGCCGCACCATTCTCATGCTTCTGCAGATCGCGAGCGCGTTTCTGCTGTTCGGGCTGCTGCAGGGGCTGAACTCCGGCGTCAAGGAGGCCATCGCCAAGACGCACGCAGACCGTCTATACGTGGGCAGCCATGTCTCCTTGGGAGACCCCCTTCCGATCAGTATGCTGTCACGGATCAGGGCGGTCCCCGGCGTAAAGGAGGTGACCCCGGTGACCCAGTTCGGGGCCCAGTACCAGCGGCCCGGGCAGGGCATCCCGATCACGGCGGTGGATGCCAACTCATTTTTCAAGATCTTCGCTGAAGAGATCGTCGCCCCGGAGCAGATCGCCGCGCTGAAGGCCAATCGGGCCGGTGGCATCCTCGGCGCCGCGGCCGCCAAACGCTACGGACTGAAGGTCGGAGACCGGATCACACTCACAGCCCCGCCACGTCAGGACGGCTCCAATGCCTGGACGTTCGACATCGTCGGTACCGTCGAGGTGCCGGATAGTGAGGCCGGGCAACTCATAGTGAACTACGACTACGTCAACGAGGCCAGGCTCGCGGGACGGGACACTGCGCTCACGTACGTCGTGCTGGCGGAAAGCATCGCACGCGCAGGCGAGACAGGCCTCGCCATCGACAACGCGTTCGCCAACTCTTCTCACGAGACGCGCACGCAGTCGGAGGGGGACATGCTGGCCTCGCAGATCCAACGCGTGGTGGATCTCGACTTCATCGTACGGGGCATCATCGGTGCCGTGTTCTTCGGCCTCCTGTTTGCGACCAGTGCCCTGATGATGCAGTCCATCCGCGAGCGCACCTCAGAGCTGGCGGTGCTGAAGACGGTCGGTTTCGGCGACAAGCTCGTGATGGCGCTCATCGTTGCCGAGGCGATCGTCTTTTGCCTTTTCTCGGCCGCCGTAGGGCTCGGCGGCGCCGCATTACTGCTTCCAAAGGCCCGCGCGCTGATCGGCAGCGTCACGATGCCGACCGAGGTTCTCGTCGCGGGCGCAGGTTTCGCGGTCTTGCTGGCACTGGTCGGCAGCGCGGTCCCGGCCTGGCGTGGCCTCAGGCTGCAAGTGGCGGAAGCGCTTGCGGATCGGTAAAGGGGCATGACGTGACATTCCTTCGGCAGACAATGGCGCTCACCCGCGCCGGCCTCGCGGGCATCTGGCAACGAGGCGGGTCATCGTTGGTCACCGTCGTCGGTGTGACCACCGCCGTGGGAGTGCTGGTGTCGCTGCTTGCGATCGGCAAAGGCTCCGAGATCTTCACCGGTCAGAACGCTGGCAATGACAACGCCGTGGTGCTGAACCGCGGCGCGACGAACGCGATGCAGAGTGTGATCACGCGCGACGATTTGACCGTCATCGAGAGTGCCCCGGGTATCCGGAGAACCGATGGCAAGCCGTGGGTCGTGGCCACGACCGCGGTGAGCGTCGATGCCATCAAAAAAGACGGCAAGCGTGCCAACACGTTCCTCGTGGGATTTTCGCCCGGGGTGTTCGTAGCGCAGTCCGA
>Ga0126381_100009383_pt1 | contig 10986 bp, 9 predicted proteins | sample PanSoiMetPlot_28_FD_96465 | JGI IMG/M metagenome (GOLD analysis project Ga0126381, IMG submission 96465) | Tropical forest soil microbial communities from Panama - MetaG Plot_28 | ecosystem: Environmental > Terrestrial > Soil > Tropical forest > Bulk soil | place: Panama | collected 2016-02-17
CAGCCACCGGCTTGCGCTTCGACGACATACGCAAGCTGCTCGGCGTGCTGAACAGGCTGGTGGATACTGGCAACACGGTGATAGTAATCGAGCACAACCTAGACGTGATCAAGACCGCCGACTGGGTGATCGACCTAGGACCAGAGGGCGGGTCGCGTGGCGGCCAGGTTATCGCGACAGGGACGCCGGAAGATGTCGCGAAGGTCGAGGAGTCGTTCACTGGCCAGTTCCTGTCCAAGATCTTGTAACCGGCATCTTCGTCCACGGGCGGAAGCGGTCGCGCTTAGAGGTAATCCGCGCGGCGCATCACGCCCGCGACGGGCTCGCCGCGCAGGTAGCGTCGGACGTTCTCTGCGGCCTTCGCTACCGCTCCCGCGAGGACGCCGGGCACTATGCCCGAGTTGTGCGGTGACCCAAGCAGGTTGGGCAGTTCGAAGAACGGGTAATCGGTGCGGAATGTGCCGCCCCGCCCTGGTTCGTGCCACCAAGCATCGATGCCCGCCATGAACTTGGGATTTTGCTTCAGGTGCTCGTACAGCGCCTCTTCGTTGATGATCGCGCCCCTGGCGACGTTCACCAGGATTGCGGTTGGCTTCATGAGCGACAGTTCTCTGGCGCCGATGAGGTCGCGGGTCTCGTTGGTCAGTGGCAGGGCCACCACGACGACGTCGGCGGCGCTGAGAACCTCGTCCAGGTCGGCCAGCGTGCCGGCGAAATCGACCGGATCGGTGGTCTGGCCGTTTGAGTTGATCGCGTAAACCCGGGCACCCAGACCGCGCATCAGCGCGGCCGTCGCGGTGCCGATGCCGCCGTAGCCGAGTATCGCGCACACGGCGCCGTTGAGCGTGATCAGCCGATCGCGCTGGTTGAACTCTCCGGCCGCGAGGCCAGCGTGCCGCTGGGGCAGGCGCCTGGCTAGCGCCAGCGCCATCGCCACCACGTGCTCGGCGATCGGGGCCGCGTACGCGCCGACGTGGCCGGCGAGCACGACGTGCTCGGGGATAGCGCAGAAGTCAACCCCGTCCGCGCCGGCCGACATCAGCTGGATGAACTTGAGCTCGGGCAGGCTCGCCAGCGCGCCAGCCGGAAGTTCCGTGCCTGGATTCCAGCAGATCAGAGCCTCAGCCGCGGCAACCAGCGCGGCCCGGTCCTCCTCGGCGGCCTGGTGCGAGAACACCACGGTGGCATCCGCCCCGAGCACATCGGCGTTGATCTTGGTGTAGTCCTCGTTGACCTGGTAGGTGACGGCAACGGTACGCTCGCGCGGCATTTGTCCTCCCGGCCAGAGAATATCGGCCCGGCGGAACGCCTAGCCGGCGGAGTAGGTGACCGGCGCGAGGATGCCGAATCGGCCGCGGCAAGTTACGAACGCGCCGGACGGCACTAGCTTCGCCTGGCTGGCTGGGTCGGAGTTCCGTACCGAGAGCACGATCCCGGCAGGCAGCGAGACCGACCAGGTGGCCGGTATGACCCAGTGCGGCGTGCACAACCCGTTCGGGCTGGCCGGGTCGTCGCGGTATTCCGCGCCGAGGCTTATCCTCTCGGTCATTGAGGCAGGCGACGGCAAGCCATACTTCGTGGTCATGGCGCCCGGACTGAGCACCGCCGGCGCGATGACCGAGGCGGTGACCGTGCCGGTGACTGCCAGGCCCTGGGCGTTCAGGCCGGTGACCCGCACCGGCCCGATAAGCCTGCACGGCCTAGCCGAGACGTCGCGCAGCACGATCGCGGCGAAAATGTTGCCGGCCCCTGGCTCGGCACCGAAGTAGCTCAGCGCTAGTTGCTTGCGGCTGCAGGCTGGCTCGGGCCTGACCGCGAGCACCACGCCGATCTGGCTGTCGCCGCTATCGACCCGGAGCCCGCTCGGTGGCGTCTGGAAGATCACTGTGCCGAACTTTGCCGCCGGGTCGATGACGGCCCCGTCGAAGGTGATTCCGAGCGGGCGGGAGCGATACTTGGCCCAAGCCGCTTCCGCGGTCAATCCGACCACGTCAGGCGTGCGCCCGCCTCGGCTATGGGGGCCCAGCCCTGTCGTCGCGAACAGGTCGTCTTCCACCTGACCGGTAAGCACCGCGGAGCGACGGCCCGACGTCAAAATCGCCAGCGTGCAATCGGTGTGGCTGATCATGACCGCGCGTGAATGCCCGCCGCGGTAACCAAAGACCACCACCTGGGAGAACGGAAGCTGCCCAGCCGGTCGATCGCAGCGACTGGCGCGGGCGGTCACCGGACCTGCCCCATCAACCACCGCGGCCAGCCCGGCAGCGGCGATCCCGCGGATCACCAGGCGAGGTATCAGTACGTTCTTGAGCTTGGATTCCGGTTTTCCTGCCTCGTACTGACACACCGACGCGACCACAGGCCCCTGGGCTACCAGCGGGCTCGTCGGCGCAGGCTTCGGGTCTGGCGGTCGCCGTGCGGACGCCTTCGCCGGGCAAGCAGGCGCCGGCCCAGCAGCGGGAACCCCCATATGGTGGGCAGATTGGTTGCCACACGCCGCGGCTGTACTCAAGATCGCGATGACCGCCGCCGTTATTACGGCCGAGTTTCGTCGCATCGCTGCCTCCTGCAATGAGCTGCTGAAGCTGAGACTGCGCCGCCATTGGTCTGGTTGCGACTCGCGGGCACTTGAACCCGTAATGGCGCGTTGCCAATAAGGGGACATGCCGGATACCCAGCTGAGTCGCGATCGGAGTTCACCTCGTGCCTGGCCTGACGAGCGCTGCGCTGGTGTGGGATCTGGCGGTGCTGGCTGCCGCGCTGCTCGGCATGTTGCTCACTGGCTGGCCGCGGCTTGCCGGATCGGGCCTGTCGCAGGTGGTGCGGCGGGTGATCGCGTTGTGCCTGGTCGAGGCTAGCCTGCTTGGCCTGGTCATCGCCGTCGTCAACCGGGCAGGCGGCTTCTACTCATCTTGGTCTGACTTGCTTGGCCGGTATACCGGCGGCGGGACGCTGCGCTCCGTCGCGGAAGGCACCTCAGGCAACTCAGCCGCGCTTACCGTGCTCAGCAGCGCGCCGGTGAGCATCCCCGGCAGCGTGCACCCGGTCGGCACGCTGCAGACCGTGGCGATTGCCGGGCAGTTGTCCGGGCTGAGCTTCCGCGGTCACGTCTACCTGCCGCCCGGCTACCCGCAGGCTCTCGGCGGACATGCTCGGTACCCGGTGATCGTGGCGATCTCAGGTTCGCCGGCGACCACGGAGGCACCCGGTGCCGCGGTACGGCTGGCAGTCGCCGCCGCACAGCAGATCGCAAGTGGCAGGCTCAGGCCGCTGATCGTGGTCATGCTGCCAGCCGGGCCCGGGGCCGACCTCGGCTGCCTGAACCTGCCAGCAGGGCCGCAGGCTGCGCTGTTCTTCAGCCAGGATCTTCCCGCCGCCATCGCCTCGCGCTATCTGGCCGGTACCGGGCGCAACGATTGGGGATTGCTCGGCGTCGCGTCGGGCGGATACTGCGCGCTACACCTCGTGCTGACCAGCGCTCCGGTGTTCTCCGCCGCCGCCGTGCCAGCCGGTAGCTACACGCGGCCACCCGGATCAGCCGGACCGCCGGCCGGCAGCCGCGACTCGCCGCTCGGCCTGCAGGACAACCTTGCCTGGCTGGTGGGGCACCAGCCGATGCAGCCGATCTCCGTGCTGTTCACCGGGACCGGGCAGGCCAGGTCTTTCCTGTCGATAGCGCGCAGCCCGATGCAGGTCACGGCTGAGGCCCCGGCCTCGGCGCCGCCGAGCGCGCTTGCGCTTGACTGGCTTGGTCGCGTGCTTAGCGCTCCAGGTGGCCGCTGATGGGGCTGACCGGCTGGCCATTCCTGTGGCTGACGATCGCGGTGGCGGCAGGCTCGCTCGGCTGCACCGTGTGGCTCTGGCCACGGCTCGCGCGCCAGCGCGCAGCCCACATCGCCTCGCGGCTCGGCCTCATACTGCTCAGCCAGGCGCTTCTGATCGCCGCCTCCGCCGTCTACGCGAACGACACCTTCGGCTTCTTCGGCTCCTGGTCGGTCCTGCTCGGAACGGGACCGCAGCAGCGGATCGCCACGCCATCCTCGGTGATCGCCCCGGCCGCGAACGCGACCTCGCTCACCGTCACCGGCAGCAGCTTCGGGACGATGTTCCGCGGCGGTGCCGTCTTCCCGCCTGACGCCAGCTTCCGGCTCGCCGGCGTCACACCGGGACGACCAGAACTCGAGACCCGCGCCAGCACGGCGGGAGTCGTGCTAAGGGTCACGATCCACGGCGAGTACACCGGCATCGTCGGCGCCGACGACTACGTATTCCTGCCGCCGCAGTACTTTCAGCCCTCCTACCGCTGGACGCGGTTCCCGGTGATCTTGACGTTTACCGGGTACCCGAATGACCCGCTCAACCTGATGCGCCTGCTCAACCTGCCCGCCATCGCGGCCAGGCTTGGCGCGGCTGGCCGGATCCGGCCCGCTATCTACGTGATGGTGAATCCGTCGGTCGCGTTGCCGCGCGACACCGAGTGCACGAACGTTCCGGCCGGGTTGCAGGTCGCCACGTTCTTCGGCACCGACGTTCCGCTTGCCGTGGAGCGCACGTTCGCGGCCAGGACCAGCGGGTCGGGCTGGGCCGCCATCGGCTACTCCACTGGCGCATACTGCGCGGTCAAGATGGCGATGCTGTACCCACGCCAGTTCACCGCCGCGGTCAGCCTGTCCGGGTACTACGTCGCCGACATGGACCGCACCACTGGCGACCTGTACGGCGGTAGCCTCGGGTACCGGCTCGAGAACGACCTTGACTGGCGGCTCACGCACCTGCCCGCGCCGCCGGTGTCGGTGCTGGTCGCGTCGAGCGCGAGCGGCGAGAAGAGCTTGCCGAACACGCTCGGGTTCCTTCGGCTGGTCAAGCCCCCGATGCGCGGCTACGCGCTGATCCTGCCGCGTGGCGGGCACAACTACTACACCTGGCGGCGCGAGCTTCCTCAGTCACTCGAATGGCTGAGCCGCCGCCTCGCCCGCTAGCGCGGGCGGGACTTGGCTAGGGGACGCCCTCGGCGTCTGGATGAGCAGCTTTTCTAGCTTGGTCAGCCGGTCGTCGAGATCACTAGTTGTCACCATGTCGGCGAGGGAGAGGCGCACGGCGGCGAGTTCCCTGGCCAGGTACTCGGCGTCATCCTGCGTGCGGGTGGCCACTTGCCGGTCGCGCTCGATGCTGGCCCGATCGCGATCATCCTGCCGGTTCTGCGCGAGTAGTATCAGCGGCGCGGCGTACGCGGCCTGGGTTGAGAACGCCAGGTTGAGCAGGATGTAAGGGTACGGATCCCAGTGCCTGACGAACGCGATGGTGTTGAGCGCGATCCACACGAGCACGAACACGGTCTGCCCGACCAGGTACCGGCCGGTGCCAAGGAACCGTGCGATCCCTTCGGACATTCGCCCGAACGCGTCGGCGTCATACCTGGCTCGCACGCGCGGCGCCGTGCCTCGAGGGGCGGTCAGGTCTCCGCCGTCGCCGAGTCGCAACGGTGAGGTCAGTGACATTCTCATGTGATCTCGCTCTTCCTCCAGCCCGTCGGCAGGATGCGATCGAGCACGTCGTCGACGGTGATCGCGCCAAGCAGGCAGCCGGCCTCGTCACACACGGCCACGCCGATAAGGTCATAGGCCGCCATCCGCCTGGCCACCTCCTTCTCTGAGAGCTCCGGCCGGACGAAGCTCGTGTCATCGATGCACTGGCCGACGCTCTTGCCCGGCGGCTCGCGCAGCAGCCGCTGGAACCCGACCGTACCGAGATATCTCCCGGTCGGGGTCAGCGAAGGCGGCTCGCACACGAACACTTGCGCGGCGACCGCCGTCCCCATTTCCGGACGACGGATTTCGGCAAGCACCTGCGCGACCGGAGCGTCGGGCGGCACGATCAGCGGACTCGTTGTCATCAGCCCGCCTGCGGTTGTCGCGTCGTAGCGGAGCAGCCTGCGCAGGCGGTCGGCCTGGACACTCTCCATCGCGGCAAGCAGCCGCTCCCGCTGGTCGGGCTGCATCTCCGCAAGCAGGTCGGCCGCGTCGTCAGGCTCCATCTCCTCGACCACATCGGCGGAACGCTCTAGTCCGAGTCCGGCCAGCAACCTGATCTGATCCTGCTCATGCATCTCTTCGAGCACGTCGGCTAGCTCTTCGTCCTGCAGAGCCTCGGCCAGCTCTCGCCTGCGGGTGGCCGACATGACTTCGACCGCGCTGGCAAGATCGGTCGGATGCATCTCACGCAGGCCGATGAGCTGCTCGGCCAGCGCGCCCGCCTTGAACAGCTCCGGGTACTTGTCCCAGGGCACGACCGCCGTCGAGCTGTGCAGGAAGCCAAGGCCGTGGCCCACCGCCAGGGCCGAGACGTCCCAGCCGCCGCTGCGCAGCTCTGAGGGCGCGATGCCGACGTCCATCACCCGGCTGGTGCCAGCGGGCTTGCCGTACAGCTCGGACGCCATGATCTCCCCGGTTCGCCTCTTGAACCGCCGCAGGTCGATGGTGCCGCCGCGCAAGCGGACTCCGTCCACGGAGATCTCGGCGACTCGGCCCAGGTTGACGAAGATGTGACGCCGCTGCAAGGTAACGACAAGTCCGAGCACCCACGGTGGCTCGCCGCTCGCCGACGGCAGGATCACGACGTCGCGGACCTTGCCGATCGAGAATCCTTCTCCGTCAAGCAGCTGACGGCCGCAAAGCCGGGACGTGAAGACCGGACCGGTCACGGCGTGCCGTCCATCCTGCCCGCCTTTCGTCGTTTGGCGACAGCTTTACCCGAACAAGTATCCCGTTGAACCTTTGCATGACGTTCGTGCGTACCACCATGCACCCAGGTGGCGGACCGGCAACAGACGAGACCGGAGGACAGCAGGTGAGATTAAGCCGGAAGTCAGGAAGATCATCGGCGATCGCCGCAGTTGCGCTCAGCGCTTCGCTCACCATGGCTAGCACGCTGGCCGCGAGCGCTCCCGCCGATGCCACATCATCAGGCGGTCCGTGGTTGGCCGGGGGAGTGGGAATCGGCGTGCCCGAACTGCCGATCGGTCCGCTCGCCAGCCGTGTCTCGTCGCCGCCAGCCAGCGAGCTTCTCGGTGTCTTCTGCACATCGCCTGCCAACTGCTGGGCGGTCGGTGACACCTCGAACGGTGACGTCGAGCGGAACCAGGTGCTGCACTGGACCGGCAAGCACTGGTTCGCTGTGAAGGTGCCCAATCCCGGTGGAACGGCATCCGGCGACAGTAGCCAGCTCTTCGGCGTCCGTTGCACCTCGGCATCGAACTGCTGGGCCGTCGGTAACGCCAAGAAGGGTGATCAAGGCGGGGTCGATCAGGCGCTGCACTGGAACGGCAAGAAGTGGCTGATGGTGGACACCCCGACCCCAGGCGGAATTCTCAGCGGCGACATCAACACGCTCAGCGACGTGACGTGCACCTCGGCTCGCAACTGCGTCGCCGTCGGCTTCTACGGCGCAAACAAGTCGACCATGACCGGGGAGTCTGAGCTGTTGCTTAACCAGGTTCTGCGCTGGAACGGCGCACGCTGGTCGCTGGCATCCGCACCTAACCCGGCCGGCGCAGGCCAGAACCACGTCAACGTGCTCGCGGCCGTCCGCTGCGCATCGTCGGCCGACTGCTGGGCGGCGGGCACCTCAGGTCAGATCAGGTCGAAAGGCCAGCCCACGCTGCGCAACGAGATGCTGCACTGGAACGGCAGGAAGTGGCTGACGGTGCGTGTCCCAAGCCCCGGCGGTACCGCACCGGGCTCGTTCAACGAGCTCAACGGCCTGGCATGCGCTTCGGCCGTGAACTGCTGGGCAGCCGGCTTCGCTGGCCAGATGACAAGCGACCCGTCGACCAGCGAGCTGCTCAATGTGATCCTGCGCTTTAACGGCACGAACTGGATCAAGCAGACCGTGCCCAATCCCGGTGGCGGCCAAGGGGCCGAGAACGGGCTGTTCGGCATCACCTGCTCGTCGGCTCGCAACTGCTGGGCCGTCGGATCAACCGGCACAGTTACTTCCCAAGCCACGCTCAACGAGGCGTTCCGCTGGAACGGCACCAAGTGGTCATCGTTCAAGACGCCAAATCCCGCTGGCATGGGCGGTCGCAACGTCCTGAACGGAGCCCGCTGCACTTCCGTCGCCAACTGCTGGGCGGTTGGCCTGTCACAGAAGTCCACCGCATCAGAGAAGAACGAAATTCTGCACTGGACCGGCAAGAAGTGGTTTGTCGGCTGACAACGTGAGCTAGCGGGACGGAGTACGAGGTGAGAGTGAGCTTGAAGTCGTCGCGACATGCCGCTGTAGCGCTGAGCGGCGCGATAATCCTAGCCAGCGCGCTTAACACGAGCGGCCCCGCTTTGGCTGGTTCATCGGGCAAGCCGTTGCTTATTCGGGGAGTCGTCGAGTCGAGCGAGCTTGAAGGGGTGTTCTGCATCACGGCAGCCAACTGCTGGGCGGTCGGCGAACAAACCATCAATCATGCCACGCTGAATCTGGTGCTGCACTGGACCGGTAGGCACTGGGCCCGGGTCTCTGTGCCAAATCCGGGCGGAATCCGGAACGGCGACTCCAGCGAACTGTTCGGCATCCGATGCACCTCAGCGTCGAACTGCTGGACGGTGGGGCACGCGCAGAAGCTATTTCATGCCGACCTCGACGAGGCGCTGCACTGGAACGGCAAGAAGTGGTCCGCGGTTCCCACACCAACGCCGGCCGGCATCCTCAGCGGCGATAACAACAGGCTCGACGATGTGACGTGCACCTCGGCCGCTCGGTGCCTGGCGGTCGGCACGTACGGCACGACAACGTCGAGCTCGACCGGCAACTCCGTTGTAGCGCTGAACCAGGCGCTGCGCTGGAACGGCAAGGTCTGGTCGCTGGTGTCGACACCGAACCCGGCGGGAACCTCGCCTAACCATGGCAACGCGCTCAACAGCGTCCGCTGCACGTCGGCCACCAATTGCTGGGCAGGCGGCACCTACGGGACTATCACCGCGATCAGCCAGTCCACCGAGCACAACCAGATACTGCACTGGAACGGCAAGAAATGGACGAAGGCCACCGTGCCGAACCCCGAAGGGACTAATGCAGGGTCGGTCAACGACATCGAGGGCCTTGCGTGCACGGCGGTGACCAACTGCTGGGCAGCCGGCCTGACTGGCCACGTCAGCAGTGACCCGTCGACAACCGAGATATTCAACGAGATCTTCCATTGGAACGGCAAGAAGTGGCGCAATCAAGTCATCCCGCAGCCCGGTGGAGGCGGGGCGGGAACAGACGACGCGCTGAACGGCATCACCTGCTCCACGGCACGGAACTGCTGGGCGGTGGGAAGCCGTAGCCACACCACAGCGGGGACGCCCACGCTGAACGAGGCCTTGCGCTGGAACGGCGCCAAGTGGTCGTCGGTTTCCACGCCCAATCCTGGCGGCACCGGCATGGGTGACACCAGCGAGCTGAATTCCGCCCGTTGCACCACGGCAGCCAACTGCTGGGCGGTCGGCTTCTCGCAGGCGAGTACCGGTCAGGAGACGGCAGAACGCCTGCACTGGACTGGCAAGAAGTGGTTCGTCGGCTGACGATCGGAGTTACTCGGCCACGCCGGGTAGCCTGCTGCCCATGCAGATCCACACGGTGGCAGGCCCGGCCAAGGTGGAGGTCGACGAGGTCGCGGCGCCGAGGTTCCTGCTCGTGCTCACGCACGGCGCCGGCGGGGGCGTAGCGAGTGCGGACCTGATGGCCGCCAGGCAGGCCGGGCTCGACTCAGTCGGCGCCGTCGCCCGGGTGCTGCAGCCCTATCGGGTCGCAGGCGCCAGCGCACCTGGTTCGGCGCAGCGGCAGGACGCCGCGTGGCTGGAGGTCATCGCCGCGCTGCGGGCCAGGCATCCCGGCGTTCCCCTGATCCAGGGCGGCCGCAGCAACGGCGCGAGGGTGGCCTGCAGGACCGCGCAGGCCGCGGGCGCGGTCGCGGCGATCGCGCTTGCCTTCCCGTTGCACCCTCCCGGCAAGGCTGACGTGCCTGAGAAATCGCGGGCCGCGGAACTGCGCTCCGCCGGCGTGCCTGTGCTGGTCATCAACGGCGACCGGGACCCCTTCGGCGTGCCTGATGCGGCCGACGCCGACCGGCTTGTCGTGCTCAAAGGCGAGACGCACACGCTATCCAAGCAGCGGGCGGCGATCGTCGAAGCGATCACCTCCTGGCTGAAAGAGCTGAATCTCGCCCGAGCTGCCACCTAGAACGAGGCAACCTTCTGCGCGCCGCGACGTCTCAGGTTCGTTGAGCCGGAGCTAGTCGCCAGGAAGGTGGGCCCCGTGAGTATCGGACAGCGCACTAAGACGACCGTCATTGTGGCGGTGCTCGCTAGTCTGACCCTCGGCGGCTGTGCCGTACGAGCCCACGTCGGTGCTACAAGGCGCGACAAAGACGCCGTAGACGCCGCGCAGCAGCGGTGCCCGGCAGTGAGCACCGGCCGCCAGATCTCCGCCCATGGTGACGTTCTCCTCGGCGCGGGACACACCGGAACAAGAACCCAGGTGCCATGGGCCAAGGTCGGACCCGGCTGGGTGCTGGCTGAGTACTCGGCCAGCGTCGTGCCGGACAGCTCGGCGAAGCCCCGGCTTGGCCCAGTGTCGCTGTACCTGATCGACCCGGCGGGCGGCAAGTACCTGATGTACCGCTGGGCCTCGAGGCAAGGGCAGTCGCTACCTGGCTTGATCGACTGGTCACCCGACGGCTCACGAGCCCTCGTCGAGCAGGCACCCAATTCGACGCACAACGCGCCGGTGGCGGTGAAGCAGATCACGCTGGCGACCGGCAAGATCACGACATTCCACGTCCCGTGGAACGTGTACCCGCAGGCATACGCCAACCCCGACGGCCAGGCGATGCTCGCCACCTCGGGAGATCAGCAGGTCAAGCTCATCGGATACTGCCTGACAGGACGCCGTGGTCCGGTGCTGGCCAGCGGGGAAGACCTTGCCTATGCCCAGTCGCCGAGCGGCACGATCGCG